>MDTE01024899.1_pt1 | contig 159348 bp, 147 predicted proteins | sample 811231 | NCBI WGS metagenome assembly MDTE01 (sample SAMN05326651, study PRJNA326480) | marine metagenome | isolation source: seawater | place: Indian Ocean: Red Sea | collected 2010 | reverse complement strand
TTGTGGTTTTCCCTGAAGGCACACGAGTCGCCCCAGGTGTTACCCGCCGTTACGGCCTAGGGGGAGCGCTGCTGGCCAAATCTACAGGCAAGCCAATCGTCCCGGTTGTACATAATGCTGGTAAATTTTGGACAAGGCGAGGATGGTTGAAACAACGCGGAACAATACAGGTAGTTATTGGAGCTCCAATATCCAGTTCCAGCAAATCTGCGCGCACTCTAAATGAAGAGGTGCGATCTTGGATAGAAACAAACCTCGCTAAGCTTGACTAGCAATTACCAACCTCTCAGATATCTAAGTTAGCTACTGATAGTGCGTTTTGCTCAATAAAGTCCCTTCGAGGCTCAACATTGTCACCCATAAGTGTGGTGAAAATTTCATCTGCTGAAACAAAATCTTCTATTCGAACCTCAGTCAATCTTCTTGTCTCGGGGTTAACAGTTGTATCCCATAATTGATCCGGATTCATTTCACCCAAACCCTTATAGCGCTGAATATTCTGGCTTTGCTTAGCTTGCTCCATAAGCCAGTCGATTGCCTCTGGGAAGGTCTCTATATCAGCGCGTTGTTTGCCTCTTATAACATAAGCCCCTGCCTCTAAAAGGTCCTTTAGCTCAGAACCAATTTTTGCTATATGCTCATATTCCGGAGAACTAAAAAACCCCTGATGAATAACGCTTGTAGTCGTTATGCCATGATGTTCCCTTTCTACAATAATAGTCTTGTCCTGCTCTGATGTACTATCTAAACGAATTTGGTAATTTGACTCTGATCCATTTGTTAAAGAAAGGCGAGTTTCTAAATTCTTTGCCCAACCCTCAAATTCTTCTAAACGTAAATCATGGAGACCCTTAAGCTCCGGCAAATACATCATTGCCCTAAGAACTTCCTCCCCATATCTGCGTCCCCAGCGCTCAATAATTGATCTTATCTCCATGTATTTTTTAGATAAGGTTTCTAGAGCTTCGCCCTTAACGGCTGGGGCATCAGGGTTCATATGTAATTCTGCGCCATCAAGAGCACTAGCTAAAAGCAGAGAATTAAGCTCAATATCGTCTTTAACGTATTGTTCAACCTTGCCCCGCTTAACTTTGTACAAAGGTGGCTGCGCAATAAAAATGCGCCCATCTTCAATTAGTTCACGCATTTTGCGGTAGAAAAAGGTCAAAAGCAGAGTCCGAATGTGTGAGCCGTCGACGTCGGCATCAGTCATGATAATTATTTTATGGTACCGCAAATTATCTTTATCAAACTCCTCTTCAATGCCACAGCCTAAAGCAGTTATCAGTGTGCCTACTTCAGCCGACTGCAATATTTTGTCCAAACGAGCCTTCTCTACATTTAGGATTTTTCCCTTAAGCGGTAAAACTGCTTGTGTTCGACGATCACGGCCCTGTTTAGCAGAGCCCCCGGCAGAATCACCCTCAACCAAAAATAACTCAGATAGGGCAGGATCCTTCTCTTGGCAATCAGCAAGCTTTCCTGGTAAACCAGCTACATCAAGCGCCCCCTTTCGACGCGTCATCTCTCGCGCTTTTCGAGCCGCTTCTCTGGCTCGGGCTGCTTCAATAAGCTTACCTACAATAGTTTTTGCTTCTGCTGGATGCTCTAAAAGAAAATCTTCTAGCTGATTTCCAACTAAAGACTCAGTTGCTCCTTTAACCTCTGAAGAAACCAGTTTGTCTTTTGTTTGGGATGAAAACTTAGGGTCTGGTAATTTCACTGAAAGCACCGCAGTTAAGCCTTCTCTCGCATCATCTCCTGATGTAGAAACTTTTTCTTTTTTTCCGATACCCTCGCGCTCAATGTATGCATTTAATGTTCGGGTAAGCGCTGCCCTAAAGCCTGCAAGATGAGTCCCGCCATCTCGCTGAGGAATGTTATTTGTATAACAAAACATTCGTTCCTGATAACCATCATTCCACTGTAAAGCTAATTCGATTTGAACATCATTTTTTATATCCTGAAAATATAAAATCGATGGATGAATAGGGTTCATATTACGGTTTAGGTGCTCGACAAATGCTCTTATGCCGCCCTCAAACATAAAAACATCCGAACGTTCGTCCCTTTCATCCTTTAATGTTATCTTTACTCCTGAGTTAAGAAAAGAAAGCTCTCTTAGCCTTTTTGCAAGAATACTGTAATCAAATTCAATATTACTGAACACTTCTCGACTAGGCTTAAAATTAATAATAGTCCCTGTTTCTTGAGTATCTCCAACTATCGACAAAGGCCCTGTAGGTTCGCCCATCTGATAAGTTTGTTGATGAATTTTTCCTGCTCTTTTTACCGTCAAGACCAATTCCTCAGACAATGCATTGACAACAGAAACGCCCACTCCATGCAGGCCGCCAGAAACTTTATAGGAGTTATCATCGAACTTTCCGCCAGCATGTAAAACGGTCATGATTACTTCTGCTGCTGATCTGCCCTCCTCGGGATGAATATCAACAGGAACACCACGCCCATCATCAGAAACCGTAACGGACTCCTCAGAATGAATTGTGACTGTAATATCATTGCAAAAGCCCGCTAAAGCCTCATCAATCGAATTATCTAAGATCTCAAAGACCATGTGGTGCAGGCCTGTCCCGTCATCGGTGTCGCCTATATACATTCCAGGCCGTTTTCGAACAGCTTCCAGCCCTCGTAAGACCTTGATATTTTTAGAAGTATAGTCGTCCTGACTCATGCGATTTCCAACTAGAATTTAGAGCCTCTTATTGTACCATTTTGACAGCACCACCCTGTTCCACGTGGAACACTGGATAGTTTAATTTTGTCGGCAAAATGGGCCTTTGTAAGCCCGTGATAATCTGCTGTGCAGGTAGGCCATCTAAAACAGCTAACAATGAAGATAAAGATGATTGATCCAATTCTGCAGCTGGATCATCAACAAGCAAAATACCCCCGCTTCCTTGATTAACAGCAAAGGCTCTGATTTGAGCTAAAATCAATCCGGCCGCTACTAGTTTTTGTTGGCCTCTTGATATTTCTTCGCGAACGTTTCTTGAGTCAAGCTTTACTCTTAGGTCAGCTCTATGAGGCCCCACATGAGTTACGCCAATATTTAGATCTCTCTTTTTTGAGTCTTCTAAGGCCTTGGTAAAATCTTTTCCCTCTTGCCAGCCTGAGTTGTAACTAACCTTGAGTGGAGTTCCTAAAAGGGATTCTCCTATACCACATAGGGCATCAGAAAGCCTTTCTACATAATATTTACGAGCAGAATCAACATCAGTTCCAGCCGAAATTAGGCCTGAATCCCATGCACTAACACTCTGTCCCGATTTTAAAGCGGCGTTCCGCTGACCTAACACTCGCCGGTAGCGGCGCCATGCCTCAAGGTAGTTATGTTCCACGTGGAACACCCCCCAATCCAAGAACCGACGCCTATCACCAGGGCTACCCTCTATAAGCCGATGTATGTTTGGTTCAATCACATGGACTGGCATAACCTTAGCGAGTGCTGCCATGCTAGGAGCTGTTTCCGAGTCTAATCTCAAATTAAGGCCTTTAGGGCCCAAACCGACCCCTAACCGTCGCTTTACACCATTTTGCTGTAACTCCCCATATACAGAAAAACAGTCCTGGCCTCTTTGAATAAGCCGCCGATTATATCTTGTTCGGAAAGAACGCCCTCTGCCCAAGAGGTAAATTGCTTCTAATAAGCTTGTTTTTCCGGCGCCATTAGGGCCAAAAAAATAGGTTCTATTAGGGTGTGGAGAAAATTCTACCTCAGTTAAACACCGAAGATTGGTTATTCGCAAATGTTTGAGCGGCATTATTTGGTTGCAACCAGACCACCACTTAAAGACGCATAGGCATTACAACAAATCTCGTATTCTCTGTCGTAGGACCTTTTATCAAACAACTGGTGTTTGCATCATTCCCTAATCCCAACTCAACCTGATCTTCATCAACAGCCCCTAATGCATCTAACAAGTAGGTTACATTAAATCCTATTTCCATCTGAGCACCATCATATCCTACTTCCAGCGCCTCCTCTGCTTCTTCTTGTTCTGGGTTATTAGCTTGTATCCGAAGGGTATTTCCTTCTAGTTCCAATCTCACACCTCTGTATTTTTCATTAGATAATATTGCAGCCCTCTGCAAAGCTTGGCGTAACAAGGTTTTATCTGCTTTTACGGCATTAATCACCTCAGAAGGGATTACTTTTCCATATTCTGGAAATCTTCCGTCAACCAGCTTAGATGTAAAGCGAATACCCGGAAGCTGTGCTCTTAAGTGATTAGAGCCAAGAGCAAGCTCTATATCGCCATCACTACCCAATAATCTCTGAAGCTCTAATACACCCTTTCTAGGCACTATGAGCTGCACTTTTTTCTCAACGGGCTCAGATAGGCTTATTTCAGATAACGCAAGTCTGTGTCCGTCAGTAGCAACGGCTCTGAATGTCTGGCCCTCAGTCTCAAATAACAATCCATTTAAATAATAGCGAACGTCTTGTTGCGCCATAGCAAAGTGGGTTTTATCTAAGAGATTGCGAAATTCCTGTCTGTCTAATTTTAGTGTTTGTTTTGCAGCTATGTCGTCTATGGTGGGAAAATCTTCTGCTTTTAAAGTTGATAAGGTAAAACGGCTTCTGGAAGCTTTAACCGTTAAACGATTTTCGTTTGTGCTGATTTCTAGATCTTTGTCTTCCGGTAATGCCCTGCAAATATCATGTAATTTTCTACCAGGAACAGTTATTTCACCCGGCTCTTCAACATTAACCTGCGTTTCAGCTACAAGCTCTACTTCTAAATCCGTCGCAGTAATAGTAAGTTTGTTGTCTACAGCAACTAATAAGACGTTACTGAGAATAGGCATTGTCTGTCTACGCTCAACTACTCCAATTACAGATTGTAAAGGCTTTAAAATCGAATCCCTGGATGCACTCAGCTTCATTTCATTAATACCTATAAATTAAGAATATATATTTTATTATTATTATTATAGAGTTGAACAACGATGATATCTATTTTTTTATATATAAAACAATGACTTAAGAAAATAAAACAAATGTTTAAAGATTATACTTCCTGTGATTTTTTTGTGTATAAAAAACACCTAAAATATTATCCACAGCTTTTCCATACTAACCAGTCAGTGTTCTTAACAAGTTAGAATAATCTTCTGAAATTCGAGATTCTGTCTCTTTTAGAAACTTAACTCTTCGGCATGCATGAAGGACAGTTGTGTGGTCCCTTCCACCAAAAGCATCTCCAATTTCAGGCAAACTATGGTTGGTTAATTCTTTTGCTAAAGCCATAGCGATTTGTCGAGGTCTTGTTATTGAGCGGCTTCGGCGCTTTGAAAGAAGGTCAGCAATGCGAATTTTAAAGTACTCTGCCACTATACGCTGGATGTTATCTATGGTTACAAGCTTGTCTTGAAGAGCAAGCAGGTCTCGTAAAGCTTCTTTGGTAAAATCTAACGTTATGGGTTGTCCTGTGAATTGGGAATTAGCAAGCACACGCCGAAGAGCTCCCTCAAGTTCGCGCACGTTTGAACGTATTCTTTGTGCAATAAAAAAGGCTACTTCCTCTGGAAGGTGGTGTCCCTCAGCAGAGGCTTTACTCATAAGAATTGCAACAGACGTTTCTAATTCCGGTGGCTCTATGGCAACCGTCAAGCCCCAGCCCATTCTGGACTTCAATCGCTCTTCGAGCCCTGTTACTTCTTTTGGATACCGGTCACAAGTCAGAATGATTTGTCTTTGTCCCTCCAAGAGCGCATTAAATGTGTGGAAAAACTCCTCCTGAGATCGCTCTTTACCGGCAAAAAACTGTATATCATCTATCAGCAAAGCATCTAGAGACCTGTATGCGCGCTTAAATTCTGCAATCGTGTTGTGTTGAAGGCCTCTAACCATATCCCCAACAAAACGCTCAGAGTGGATATAGGCGACTTTTGCGGTAGGGTCTCGCTGAAGAATGACATTACCAACGGCATGCATCAGATGGGTTTTGCCAAGACCGACACCCCCGTAAATAAAAAGCGGATTGTAGGCATAACCTGGATTTGAACCTACTTGCAATGCCGCCGCTCTGGCAAGTTGATTGCTTTTTCCTTCTACAAAACTTTCAAATGTGAAGTTAGGGTTTAGCCTGTTGCCGAGAGTAGGGTAACGTGGCTTATCTTTTGTTTGACTAGCGCCAGTAATACCAGCAGACAGAGGCGGTTTGCGACTACCAACAATAACCTCTACAGGAGTAGTGCCGGCTACAGAGAGAATTTGAGCCATGCAGTTTTCTTGAACCCAGTCCACCACAAATCGATTTGGAGCAAGAAGACGAAGTCCAACAGAAGTCGATTCGGCTTGTAACGGCCTAATCCAAGTATTAAATTGTTGTTCTGGTAGTTCTAACTCTAAAGCTTTTAGACATTGATTCCAGAGAGACGGTTGAGCCGCCGAATTTGCTGCCACAGTTATCTTTATTCTTTTTTATTTATAAAATTTTAAGGGCCGATATCATTAACTAAAGTCTATAATGATCTTGGGTTGTGTGGCTAGAGCTTAAACTTATGCGGCCGGTATTGACAGCTTGTTTTACCAAGCGTAGAGTTGCCCGCTCTTCGGCTCCGCTCATCTCATTGTTTTGATTGGAACTTTTTTAATCGAACCGCAAACTGCACCGAACATATCGTGAAAAGAACTTTTCAACCCAGCAATCTCAAGCGCAAACGTACACATGGTTACAGAGCGCGCATGGCTACGAAAGGTGGCCGGGAAGTATTGCGACGCCGACGGGCAAAAGGCCGAGCGCGACTCTCGCCTTAAATTTTAAGAGTCCAATTGCAAATTTGATGCTATCAGGCGCACCGTTTACTCGTAAGCAGCGCTTAACACAGTCTATGGAATATTCGCGAGTTTTCTCCAAAGCCATTCGTTCTACTGATCGGTATTTTACTGTTCTCGCCAGAAATGGAGTCTGCGATAATTCACGATTAGGGTTAGCTATTTCAAAAAAAATAGATAAACGTGCTGTGGCTAGAAACAAGCTAAAGAGGCTATGCAGAGAAGTATTTAGACAGAAAGACTTAGCGTCACTTGATTGTATAGTTATGGCAAAACGTGATGCCGTAGGCGTTGCAAACAAAACATTGATTAAGAGTTTGCATAAACATTTTTGTCGTGTGCTTAGCCAAGCAAGGAAGCAAAACAGTGGATAATATTCGGTTACTAGTTTGGGCAACATTTACCCTAATGCTTTGGGTCACTTATCAAGCTTGGATTACACAATACCCAACTGAGTACCAAGAAACTTCAGAAACGATAGTTGATTTTAATGAGCAGCCCAATCTTCCTGTTATCACAAACACAGAATTGCCTCTTTTGGAGGAGCCATTAGTCGCACCTCCTCTTGTTTCAGAAGAAGTTAACCCTCAAGTAATACGAGTTCAAACAGATGTTCTTGATCTTCTGATTGATGAAAATGGGGGAGATTTAGTTCGGGCTGATTTACTTAACTATCCGATTGAGAAGGACTCCAACACGGTAGTCAGGTTATTAGATTTCTCAGGTGAAAATAAGTGGGTTTTTCAAACAGGCTTGAGAAGTGCTGGTGGTGATGCTGAGCCTAACCACTTAGAGCGTTTTTCAGCTAGTAGTCAAGAGTACGATTTAATTGAAGGGGAAGATGAAATTACAGTGGTTCTAGACTGGCAAAGTATGGGCCCTATTAGAGCCAGAAAAGTTTATACATTTCGTAGAGGGCAATATGCTGTTGATCTGAACATTGTGTTGGAAAATACAGGCGATCAGACATGGAGAGGTGCGTCTTATGGACAAATTGTCAGATATCATCGACCAGTTGAACGTTCGTTTACATCAGTAGACTCTTATTCTTTTCGCGGGCCCGTCCTTTATGATGGGAACGAGTATGAGAAGCTTGATTTTTCAGATTTGGCTGAAGAGCCAGTATCTCAAATAATAGCTGGGGGCTGGCTAGCTGCTATTCAGCATCATTTCCTGGCAGCAATTGTTCCTCCGACACAAGATGCATTTAGTTATCAAGCTGCCACTCGTGGTCAAGAATTTGTACTTACTGGCTTATCAGGTGTAGTGGAAGTCCCTGCTGGAGGCTCGCTTGAATTTCCCTTAAAACTTTTTGTAGGACCAAAGCTTCAAGATCAGTTAAGCAATGCTGGGCCTGAGCTAGAATTAACTGTTGACTATGGAATGTTGACGTTACTGGCACAACCTCTTTTTTGGGCTCTTCAAAAGGCTCATAGTTATGTTGGTAATTGGGGTTGGTCCATAATTATTATCACACTGTTGATAAAGCTTGCTTTCTATAAACTCACGGCAACCTCTGGGCGTTCTATGGCCAAGATGCGCAAACTTCAGCCTAGAATGAAAGCACTTCAGGAGACATATAAAGACAATCGTGAAGAGCTTAGTCGGCACATGATGGCGCTTTATAAACGCGAGAAAGTTAATCCGGCTGCTGGGTGCTTACCGATTCTGATACAGATGCCTTTTTTCTTTGCATTTTACTGGGTTTTGATAGAAACGGTGGAGATACGACAAGCGCCGTTCATGTTTTGGCTTAATGACCTTTCGTCCAGGGACCCATACTTTGTGTTACCTGTCTTAATGGGGGCAGCAATGTTGGTTCAAACTCGGTTAAATCCTGCGCCACCAGACCCTATACAAGCTAAGGTCATGCAAATTATGCCAGTAGTGTTCTCTGTGTTTTTCGCTTTTTTCCCAGCAGGATTAGTTCTTTACTGGTTAACGAATACGGCACTATCAATTCTTCAGCAATGGCGAATCAATAAGCTTATAGCTGAGTAAATGTAAATTCTTAGGTGCTGGGAGAGAAGGTAGTTATGAAAAACACCTCGGTTATAAGCATTGAATTACCAAGCTGACGATACAATAGCTGCTATTGCAACTCCCTCTGGTTCGGGGGCGATTGCAATTGTGCGAATCTCGGGCGATAAAGCTTTGGAAATTACCCGGGAAATAGTTGGCATAAAGCCTCGCGCTCGTCATGCTCATATATGCAGTTTTAGCGATGAAAATAAAAACATTCTAGATCAGGGGCTCGTTTTATTTTTTCCTGGGCCAAATTCATTTACGGGTGAAGATTTGGCTGAGCTGCATTGTCATGGCGGAGTGGTGATAAGTGATTGGTTATTGAGCACCGTTCTTAGTCTTGGCGCTAGAGCTGCCGAGCCAGGGGAATTTACACTCCGAGCGTTTTTAAATAATAAAATTGATTTAACACAGGCAGAAGCCGTAGCAGATTTAATAAGCAGCGGCTCTAGAGAAGCAGCACAGGCAGCTTTTCGTTCTTTGAATGGCACTTTCTCCGATGGTGTAGAAAAACTACAGAAAAATTTAACTGAAACCCGTGCACATATAGAGGCATGGCTGGATTTTCCTGATGAGGACATCGAGCCAGCGCAAGTTCAAGAACTAGGGGCGCGTTTAAAAGATAACATAGAAGCTCTAGAACGTATCGACTCCTCAGCTCGTGAGGGAGTTCAGCTAAGAGATGGAATTGATATAGTAATCGCGGGCCCTCCTAATGTTGGAAAGTCTAGCTTAATGAATCGTTTAGCAGGGTATGATGCCGCCATAGTTGCAAAAATTCCTGGTACAACCAGGGACCCCCTTAAAGAACACCTATCAATAGACGGACTGCCGGTGACCCTAACTGATACAGCAGGGTTTCGAGCATCAAATGACCCGATAGAGTTAGAAGGTGTTCGACGAGGTAAACAAGCCATAGAGCGTGCCAATCATTTACTGTGGATGGTTGATGTTCGAGATGAGCTTAGCGTTTCTTTAGAAAACGCACGCAAATATTGCGACATTGATACTGCAATTACCATCTTGCAAAATAAGGTGGATCTTGTATCACAAAACACAAAACTATTTGATTGCGAAGACCTCACAGTTATTCGCCTCTCAGCTTTAACTGGCGAGGGCGTTTCTATTTTAAGAGAACACATAAAATCTCTTGCTGATTTTGGGGGGGAGAGTTCAGGAACCTTTAGCGCACGCTCTCGACACATTAACGCGTTACAACGAGCACATGAAAACATTACTAGTGCATCAAAAGAACTTTTGTCAAATAGGGCCTTAGAGTTAGCAGCAGAGGATTTGCGCACTGCTCAGTCTGCATTAAGCGAGCTAACAGGTGAGGTCAGTAGCGATGATCTTCTTGGTGAAATTTTTTCTGGTTTTTGTATAGGAAAATAAAATAGGTATTCTGTGATTAGATTCATTAAAAAATTAGGTAAAGGCATATGATTAGAAAAGCTCACCCTCTTATATTTTTAATGAGTTTTTTTTCGTTATTGTTTTTGTCCTCGGCAAAAGCACATCATTCGCATTCAATGTTTGATCTTGAAAAGGAAGTTACGATCACAGGAACTGTAACGTCTTTTTTGTTTCGTAATCCACATTGTTTTTTATACGTTGATGTCGAGGATGAAAGCGGCAATATAATAAATTATTGGATCGAGATGGCGCCTATTCCCCGAATGATTCAAAATGGCGTCAGCATAAAAACGTTTCAATCAGGGGATACCGTAACAGTCAATATGCATCCGTTAAATGATGGCCGCCCTGGGGGCAATTACACGACCATCGTGACTGCCGATGGGAATATTTACGATTGAAAAAAGTTTTCTTATGGAATTAAGATCGTTGCTAAAGATTTTTTAAGGTAACGTCTTTGATTCATTTTGGACTTGGGTTATGCGTAAAATTTTTTCAATTTTTGTTTTTTTGCTTGGTGCTTCTGTTAGCGCACAGGATATTTTTACGACCAAAGACTTTCGAGAGGACCGTGACCTCTGGACGGATCCAGCTTATTTCCGAAATAACAGCGCTGATGAAATGAGAGAAATGGACACCGCTAGTGCTTATGGCTTGGAAGGAACGGCCCAACTGGGGGCAGCCGAATTGGCTAGCCCTTATCCATATCAAAGTGCTTCAGCACACTATGAGTCGTGGTTGGAAGAAGCAGACGGAGGAACACAACATACTTGGGAAACTTTGCCAGATTGGCAAGGTCGTTTTACTGGAGGAGCTGACCGGATGTACGGAGGTTCAAATCCGGCTAGCGAGGTTGTCAAGTTTTTAACACCTGAGTATCAGGAGTACTTTGTTCAAGACATGAAATCTTTAGCTGACAAACGTTCTTGGGGGGCTAATGCCTTTTGTTTTCCTGGAGGCTTTACAACCTCTGTGAGGGATGCAGAGGAATTCATTATTACGCCAGATAGAGCGTGGTTTCTTGGCGCAGGCAACAATAGAAATTACATACGATGGATATATACAGATAATACAGGCCATACTTCAGAGGAATTTCAGTATCCAAAATGGCATGGCGAGTCAATTGGTTTTTGGGATGGCGACTCTCTTGTTGTCTATACCAACCAGATTCGAGGATGGAAAGGAGGGCTTACTGAGTTTACAGATCAACTTGAAACCGTCGAGCGTTATCGTCGTATTGGGGATACGCTCCAGGGAGAAATTACTTTCTATGACCCACAGGTCCATGAAAAGCCCTTTCATTCAAAACTTGTTTATGAGCTTTATGTTGATACCAGGCCAGAGCTCAGGCCTCTCTATAACACATGCACAGACACCAATGGTCCTGCTAGCAAGGTCTACATGGATGAAAGAGGCATATTAAACGAAAGGCTTCCTGGAGATCCATTATATTGGGATGCTACTGATCCGCGGCCCTGGGATACTTTTTTAAACATTAGCGAAGAAAGATATAGGCAATATCTAAATAGCATTGAAGATGGCGGCCATTAAATCTCAGGATATTTTTATATATGAAGATTGAGGCTCTTTTGATTGGGCGCGCCCAGTTTTAAATCTAGTGCAATGCTTAGAGAAAATAATTGAGCACCTCAGTTCTCTTACTTGTTCTGCTTGCAGCAATTACACACGCTTCATGGAATGCTTGGTTAAAAGTATCTGGCGATCGATTAATTGCCTTGGCAACTCTTGCTATAGGCTGGTTATTAGTCGGGTTGTTGTCACTACCATTTGTTGGTTTTCCATCAACGGAAGCATGGCCTTTTTTACTAGCATCCATAATTATTCATATAAGTTATTCATTGATGCTTATCAGGGCATATGAGTTTGCAGACCTAAGTACTACTTATCCAATAGCACGTGGTGTAGCGCCATTAGTCGTGGCAATATTGTCCGGGATTTTATTAGAGGAGCCCCTTGGGATTTTTGGGCTATTTGCGGTTTCTCTGATTGTTTTAGGCGTGATTTGGTTAGGACTGCCTTCTAGATCAAACGGATACAAGGGCCTAACGATTAGTTTGATAACAGGTTGTCTTATAGGAATCTACACTTTTTTAGATGGCCTTGGCGGTCGAGTTAGTGGTTCCCCAAGTGCATACACAGCTTGCTTATTGATAGGTACAGCTATTCCATTGTTCATAGTTACGGCTGTAGTACATAAAAGGAATTGTTTTAGATTGGTGCGCCCCTTATTGCTAAGGGGCTTTTTAGCAGGCGTTTTATCAGCCATAGCATTTGCGGTTGTTATTTGGGCTATGAGTATTGCACCCATGGGTTTGGTTGCAGCTGTTAGGGAGTCTAGTGTCGTCTTTGTGTCCATGCTTGGTGCATTGTTATTAAAGGAGCGTGTGCGTTGGGCAGCAGTGATATTGGTCTTTAGCGGAATCATGTTGGTAAGAATGGCTTGATGCTGATGAAAAAACCTATAGGAACAAGTTCGCTAGTTAGAATAAGACAATTTTGGGGCAATGCTCTGAAAGAGCCATTTTCTATTGGGGCAGTTGCACCAAGCAGCGTTTTTTTGGCGAGGAAAATCACAAAAGGTATTGATCAAGATTCATTTGTGATTGAACTTGGCGCTGGTACAGGCGTTGTCACGAAAGCAATTTTGCATGCTGGTGTTGCCCCGAAGAACCTAATTTTATTAGAGCAAAACCCTGATTTTGCAAAACTTCTAAAGGAACGCTTTTCTGATGTTACAGTTCTTCGATCAAATGCTCTTGATTTAGAAAAAGAAGCTTCCCATGTATTTGGTTCCGTGGACTTTATCGTTAGTGGACTGCCACTTATGTTGTTTAATGCTGATCAAAAAGAAAGCCTGCTTTCGCAGGCTTTTAAAATGCTTAAACCAAGCGGGTGCTTTCATCAATTTACATACGGCGGGAAGTGTCCTGTAGAGCAAAGTATCCTTCATTCTCTAAATCTTAAGGCAACATTTCTAAATTTTACTTTGTTTAATTTGCCGCCAGCCTTTGTTTATCGTTTAGAGCGATGTTAAAACTTAAAGCTGGTACAGGCATGAAAATTTCCTGACAAAATAACAATCTCTGGTAGCTTAGGCTTTCTCAGCCTAGAATCACACTTAATCAAGATGAAAACCTATGGATTACCCAAAAAAATTTGATTGCATTGTTGTAGGAGGAGGCCATGCTGGCACAGAAGCAGCCTTGGCAGCTTCTAGAATGGGCGCTGAAACACTTCTATTGACTCAGAACCTAGAAACCCTAGGGCAAATGAGTTGCAATCCAGCAATTGGCGGCATCGGCAAAGGCCACCTAGCAAAAGAGGTGGATGCGCTGGATGGAGCTATGGGCCGAGCAATAGATCGGGCCGGGATTCATTTCAGAATTTTAAACGCGAGCAAAGGACCAGCAGTACGTGCAACACGCGTACAGGCTGATCGTGTTCTTTACAAACTAGCAATCCGACATCAGCTAGAAACTCAGCCCAAGCTAAGTTTATTACAACAAGGAGTCGACGATCTCATTCTGAATGGAGACCGGGTTGAAGGTGTTGTCAGTCAGATGGGCCTTCGTATAACGGCTCCCACAGTAGTATTAACAGTAGGCACATTTCTAGCTGGTAAAATTCATGTCGGGGACACGAACTATTCAGCGGGACGTGCTGGGGACCAAGCTGCCATAAAATTAGCTGAGCAGCTTCGCGCTCTTGGGCTTCGAGTTAGTCGCCTTAAAACAGGAACTCCACCAAGAATAGATGGCGCTAGTATTGACTACACCCAATTGCAACCTCAGCCGGGAGACGAGGAGACCCCAGTATTTTCTTTTATTGGTCGTCGATCAGAACACCCACGACAAGTTCCATGTCATATAGCACATACAAATGAAGTAACCCATGAAATAATCCGCGCTGGATTAGCTAGATCACCTCTTTTTAGTGGAGTAATTGAGGGCGTAGGACCACGTTACTGTCCATCAATAGAAGATAAAGTCGTTCGTTTTTCAGAAAGAACATCCCACCAAATTTTTGTTGAACCAGAGGGTCTCGACACAAAAGAGATTTATCCCAATGGAATTTCCACAAGCTTGCCTTTTGATATTCAACAATCTTTTGTCCAGTCTATAAAAGGTTTCGAAAAAGCACATATAACTCGACCTGGCTATGCAATTGAATATGATTTTTTTGATCCGCGTGATCTCCAGCCAAGCTTGGAAACCAAAGAAATTAAGGGTCTTTATTTCGCGGGACAGATAAATGGCACTACAGGTTACGAAGAAGCTGCTGCCCAGGGCATCGTTGCTGGAATTAATGCAGGCCGCACTATTCATGGAGAGACAGCGTGGATAACAGGGAGAGATGAATCATACATTGGCGTCTTAATTGATGATCTGGTTACACGCGGAACGTTAGAGCCATACCGTATGTTTACGTCAAGGGCGGAATATCGGCTTTCATTACGAGAAGATAATGCTGATTTGAGGCTTACGCCAAAGGGTCGTGAGCTTGGCGTAGTGGGAGACATTCGCTGGAATTCTTTTCAGGCAAAAGCAAAGCTCCTAAGTGCAGAAAAGTGTCGGCTCAGCAGTATTTTGGTTAGGCCTATAGACGTTCCTAAGGAATCCCCAATCGGAACCTTAAGTCGAGATACAAAAGCACATGACCTGTTGAGGCGCTCCAACGTTTCTTATAAACAGCTAGTGGGGTTGAGTCGTGTAGGTTATATGGACAATCACTTAGGCCTTGATCAAGAGCAGGTTGAACAGGTTGGCCGGCAAATAGAAATAGAGGCCCGTTACACGGGTTATATCAAGCGACAGAAGCAAGAAATTAAAAGGCAGCGTAAATTTGACACAATGATGTTGCCATTAGAGATAAATTACTCTGAGGTAAAAGGTTTATCTAATGAAGCACGAGAAAAATTGGAGCAGATCAGGCCAAAGAGTTTAGGCCAAGCAAGTCGTATAGCAGGGATGACTCCCGCGGCAATTTCGTTATTGTTGGTTTATCTTAAGAAAAATAACTTTAAACGTATCGCTTAATTCTCAATCATGAAGATGACAAGCAACAAGCCGCTGTTTGTTTTCATCTTCGATTGGTTTTAGTGTAGGTATTTTATCCTTACATATTTCCATAACTTTTGGGCAACGATCAGCAAAACGACAGCCTGGTTTAACATTTACTGCAGAAGGTATTTCTCCCGTGATCGTTGTAGAGGGGCGTTTACGTTCACTATCTGGATCTGGCTCTGGGTTAGAGGCAATTAATAGGTTTGTATAAGGATGCTTTGGATTAAAGAACACTTCATCTGAGCTGCCAATTTCAACAATCGTACCCAGATACATAACGGCCATCCGATCAGAGACGTAACGAACCATAGAAAGATCGTGAGCAATAAATAACAATGTCAGTCCGAGAGAGGACTTTAGTTCATCTAATAAATTTATTACCTGCGCTTGAACCGAAACATCTAGTGCCGATATAGGCTCATCACACACAACAAATTCTGGTTCCATAATCAATGCACGGGCTACGCCAATTCGTTGCCGTTGTCCGCCTGAGAACTCATGTGGATAACGGGACATGTGTTCTGGCGAAAGACCTACTCTTATAAGCCATTCAGAAACCATGTCATTGATTTGTTTGGGGCCCAACTGACTATGAAGCTTTAGTCCTTCACCAACTATCTCGCCAACAGTCATGCGAGGATTCAAAGAAGAATAGGGGTCTTGAAAAATCATTTGCATAGAAGTTGCGTATCGTTGGAAATCTGCTGGTTTGTATTTGCGCGGCAGAGTTTTACCCTTATAAAGCACTTGCCCCGACGTCTTTTCGTAAAGCCCAACAAGTGTTTTTCCAAAAGTTGATTTGCCTGAACCACTTTCACCTACTAAGCCCAAGATTTCCTTTTGGTTTACGTGTAATGAAACCTCGTCTACTGCATGAACAGTCTTGTTCCTTCCAATTTGGAAATGTTTAGTCAATGATCTGGCTTCAATGAGCGCGCTCATACTCTCTCTTCTTTTACGAAGACTTGATCGGTTGCAACACTAGCTTTTGGGTGATGGAGCCAGCATTTGGCGTAGTGTCCAAAAGAAATTGAAAAGTTTTCGGGCCTGTTTTTTTGACACAATCTCATTGCATGGGGACATCGGGCAAAATAACCACAGCCAGTGGGTGGGTCAAAAAGATCGGGCGGGCTACCGTCGATAGGTTTAAGACTGCGTTTAAGGTCTCCAACATTTCTGGGCATAGCAGCTTTTAACCCCAACGTATATGGGTGACAAGATCGATAATAGACATCTTCAACACTACCGGTTTCAACAATTTCTCCTGCATACATTACAATGACGTTATCAGCCATCCGTGCGACAACACCCAAATCGTGAGTTATTAAAATAATCGACATACCGGTCTCTTGTTGAAGCTCAGTCATCATGTCAAGGATTTGGGCTTGGATTGTAACGTCAAGGGCAGTAGTAGGTTCATCGGCGATAAGAAGCGATGGACCACAAGCAATTGCCATTGCGATCATTGCGCGCTGCAACATGCCCCCAGAAAATTCAAAAGGATACTGTTTTGCTCTTTGTCCTGAATCAGGAATTTTTACAAGATCAAGCAATTCTGTTGCTCTGGAGAAGGCTTTTGCATGACTAAAGCCTCTGTGTACCTGAAGAGTTTCGGCAATCTGGTCTCCTATGGTCATAGTTGGGTTTAATGATGTCATTGGGTCTTGAAAGATCATCCCTACTTTGGATCCCCGAATATCTTCTCCTTCAATTGTTTTCTTCCCGAGGATATCGACTCCATTAAGTAAAGCAGCCCCTTTTGTTATTCGGCCAGGCGGCATGGGGATTAATCCCATGATGCTGTGAACGGACACGGATTTTCCACAACCTGATTCACCAACAATAGCTAGCGTCTCCCCGGCCTGTACATTTAAACTCACGCCCCGAACAGCTTTTACGATGCCTCCGTATGTATCAAACTCCACATGCAAGTCTTTTATCTCGAGTAAATGTGGAGCATCATGAGGAGTTGGCGTTGTCATTCTCTCGACCTCATGCGGGCATCAAGAGCATCACGCAAACCATCTCCTAGTAAATTAAAAGCAAGCACGGTAATGCTGATAAATAATGCCGGGAATATAAGCTCGTGGGGGTGGTTTAGCATTGTTTGGATACCCTCGTTACACATGCTGCCCCATGATGGTGTTGGCGGGGCCACGCCCATACCAATAAATGAAAGAAATGCTTCCACAAAAATTACTGTGGGAACTGCAAAAGTCAGCGTTACTAATATGACGCCAAGTGTATTTGGTATCATATGCCGTAATATTAGGTAATAAGTTTTAGCGCCAAGCAATTGAGATGCGCCAATATAAGCTTCCTCGCGTATCTGGAGTATTTGTCCACGTACAAGACGAGCTGTAGCGGGCCAACTGAGGACCACTAACGCAACCAACATAGGGAAAATACCGCTTTCTCCAGGGCCTATTCCAAATGCAATTTTGAAAAGAATCATGAATAAGAGAAACGGTAAAGCAACGACAAAATCTGCAAATCGCATTAATATTTGATCAGTTTTTCCGCCAATGAAACCAGCCGCACTCCCGTATAGGATGCCAATCAAAACAAAGAATAGAGGCGCAATAATTCCTATAAACAGAGAGACACGTGCCCCATACATAAGCCTTGCTAGCATGTCTCTGCCTAAATAGTCTGTTCCCAAAGGATGGAACTTGATTAGAACCTCATCTCCTAGTTCGAGAGGCCCATTGGGACCTTCGAGCCCAGCAACTACGGCTTGATCAATAGTTATAACTCTTACGACATCTACAACTAGAGTTGTGTACTCAGCAACCTCTCTTCCAAGATCATCAGTAGCGACTATGGAGTACCAAAATCTTGTCGGGCTTAAGTCCAGTAAGTCTTCATAGCTCACCCTTCTAGCATCGTAAATTTCTCCTATTGGTAGCCCTAAAGCACCATCTGGTTCTGGGTCATAAATATTCCGATAAATACGATACCCAGTTGCAGCAGGAACGGGATCCCACTCTAGCCGCACTGCTTGTGTAGTTGCTGGTTCCGCAAGGCGCACTTCTTGTGTCGCCCAAGTGGGTTGAGTTGATATTGGAGCTGGCTCAGTAGTCACTCCAGCCCATGGGTGATAAGGCGCAACTATTTTTGCCACACGATTGGCTCCAGGAGGCGTGCTTAACTGGTCAAGGTCTTGTGCTGAGGGGTCAATCGTCCAAATCCACGGACCAGCTATGGTAAACACAAGCAAACCAACTATTATAAAAAGTGAAATCAAAGCCCTTTTGTTTGTTTTAAGTCGGACCCAAGCGTCTCGCCAATAAGAGAGTGATGGTCTAGATATAGTTTGTGTTTCTCGCTGAAGTTTGATCGGTTCGAAATCAGCTGTTGTCAGGCTTAGATTGCTCATAATTATTCTAGGCGTACTCGAGGATCAACTAACCCATATATAAGATCGACAGCAATAACCATGAATACAAGGAAAGCACCATAGAAAACGGTCGTACCCATGATGACGGTGTAATCAAGCTGCTGAACAGCTTGTACAAAAAATCGACCAAGTCCTGGAATTGCGAACACTAGCTCAACAACAAACCCACCAGTAGTTATAGCAGCAATAGCTGGCCCAAGAACTGTTATTACAGGCAGAATCGCATTCCGTAACTGGTGTTTCATGAAAACACGAGTTGGAGGTAGTCCTTTAGAGTAAGCGGTTCGCACAAAGTCAGCGCTGATAATTTCAAGCATTGATGAACGCATAAGCCGGGTGAGAAAAGCCATAGTGCTCAAGCCTAGTACCAGTGAAGGCACTAGCATATGCAATACTGTACCCCAACCAGCAACTGGTAAAATTGAAAAACCAGCCAAGCCATTTAATCCTACTAAAGCAAGCTGACCTAGTGCTGCTATGACAAAACTAGGTACAGATATGCCGAGGATTACTAAGAACATAACGATAATGTCTGGTAGGCGATTTCTATATAAGGCAGTAAGGGCTCCCCATAAGACCCCACCAAGTCCAGCAAATACAATAGCCAGAATTCCCAGCGTGGCTGATACTGGAAAATGTTCGCGAATAATATCGTTGACGCTTCGGTTTTGCTGAGTAAAAGATATGCCGAAATCGCCCCTAATCATGTTACCCATGTATATGATGTATTGTTCGGTGATAGGCCTATCCAGCCCATAACGTTCTTCTAGGTTTCTTCGTATTTCCTCATTAACACCCCGTTCATTTATTAGAGGGTCTCCTGGCACGGAGTGCATTGCTATAAATGTTGCTGTTGCGATAAACCAGATCGTTATTAGACCTTGCAATAATCTTTTCAGGGTGTACCTATACATAAGCTTTGCAGACTAAGGGCTTGGTGTTATGTAAGCATTCGTGTAATCAGGGTCTGGTCCAACAGCTCTTCTAACTACGCCTTTGAGCCTTCTATCTGTTATGTACACTCGGCCTCGTTCGTAGTTTGGAATTAATGCCACTTGTTCTATAAGAATTTCTTGTTGTCGCGCAAAAGCTTCCATCCGTGTTTTGGGGTCAAGCGATGACTGTGCCAAACGCACTGACTCGTCATATTCTTCATTAATAAACCGACCATTGTTGTTTGGATTCCAGGATGCAAAGAGCTCGCCAAATGTTAGTGGATCAGCAAAATCTGGGCCCCAGCCGTAAACGGCAAGATCAAAATCTTGACTTTGCATTTTCGCTAGTCGTTGTTTAAAAATCTGACGATCTATTCTTATATCTATTCCTAGTTCTGTTCTGTATAGGTTCTGGAAATACTCAGCTTGCTTCGCAGCACCTGGTGTGTCGTCAACTAAAAGAGAGATAGAAGGCGGACTTTCAATGCCAAGTTCCTCCATTGCAATACGCAAATGTTCTCTTGCGGCATCAGCATCGAGCGTTATTTGTTGGACGGGGTGTTCTTGGCGGAAAAAAGTATCTACGCCCTGAAGCCAAACAGGAAATAGGGATTCACCTGGCAGGTTTCCCGGAAGCTTTATAATTCTGTTAACCAGTTCCCCTGGGTCAGTTACTAATTGTAGAGCCTTACGCAAGTGCAAATTAGCCGTCACACGATCAGGCGCAAAGTTGAAAGCTAGAAACCAAACGCTGCCATCACCGAAGCGTTGCAATTGCCAACGTTGTTGAAGGACTTCGTCCAACTGCTCTGCGCCAAGATAATCCACAACAGCAACTTTGCCGTCCTTGAAAAGATTCAAAGCAGAAGTTGCGTCAGTTGTGAAGTAAGGCATGTCTATAACATTAAGCCTTATACGATCGCGCCCCCAGTAATTCTGATTTTTCTCTAGGCGTACGTGTGCACCGTGTACCCACACGGTCATTTGGAAGGGGCCGTTGTATAGAAGATCTTCCACGTCTGCTCCGTATCGTCCTTCTCGGCTTCGGTAGAAATCTTCTCGTATGGGGTTGTATGTTGAAAAGGCGACCAGTTCTTCAAAATAAGCAAGGGGTTGTTCGAATTCAACTTCTAGAATCCTATCGCTGACAGCACGCACTCCTAACGCTTCTATTGGAAGAGCACCAGAGTTAATCAATTCCCCATTTTTAACAGGGTAGAGTATAAAAGCGTACTCGGAAGCATTTTCTGGTGCGAGAGCAGTGCGCCAGGCGAAAACAAAGTCATGCGCAGTTACTGGTATTCCATCGTTCCAGCGAGCATCCGGTCGCAACCAGAATGTTGCCCCGTCTTCACGAATTTCCCAACGTTCAGCAACCCCAGGAGCCAGCTGATTGTTTTCATCAAACCGCAATAGGCCTTCCATCACATGACCAAGAAGGCTAATGCTTACTGAATCAGTTGCTCGTGTACTATCTAATTGTGGTGGCTCTGTTCGGAGTAACAAAGTGACTGTTTCAGAATCCTCATCGATGGCGTCAAGTGTGGCTGTGCTGCTTCCTGTTAAAGCCGATGCCCATGATAACAACGCCATCAATATAGCAATGCCTACGGTAGCTGCTAGTCCTAGCCATAGGAGTTGAATGCTGCCTGTGCGCGTTAGGGCCTCACTAGTATCAGACTTTATGTTGCTCATCCAAACCTCTTCAGTAGAGTGTTTTGCCTTGTATGGGAGGTTAGCGCTGTCTGAATCCAGATGCTAGAGCGAATACAGAAGTTTCTATCTGATTACAACTCTTGTTCCTAACAACCCATATCATCCTATACTCACAATCATGCGCGAACAGATTGTAAAACAGTTAAACGATGTGGGGTTTGTAAATAATGCGCAAATGATAGATTCTTTAACTGAGTTTCTAAGTCTGCTGATAAAGTGGAATGAGGTCCATAACCTGACAGCTGTGACTAAGCCCCACGATATGATTGAACGGCACCTTGTAGAAAGTCTTGCCTTGAGTAGTTTTCTACAAGGCAATCGAATAGCAGATGTTGGAAGTGGCGCGGGCATTCCTGGCATACCATTAGCAATCACTGAGCCTCAAAGACAGTTCACGCTAATAGAGAGTCGAGCTAAGAGGGCTAGTTTTTTACGACATGTTAGCGGGAAGCTTGGCTTGAAAAATATACTTGTAGAGCATGTTCGTGTAGAAGAGTTGTCACCTGAATTGCCCTTTGAGACAGTGTGTGCTCGGGCAGTGGCGCCACTCAAAGATTTGCTAAAGCTTACTAAGAATCTTTTTAGGCCAGAGACCGTTTTGCTGGCGCTAACAGGAGAGAGCTTTGAGGGAGACTCTGCAACGCTTGAAGGCGGTTATTTTGCACAGCGAGCCTCAGGCTCAATTACAGAGCTCTTTAATGGTAGCTTGATAGTGGTAAAAAAACTTTCTGATTCAACATTTTATGACTAAAAAAATTGCGATAGCCAACCAAAAAGGAGGAGTCGGAAAAACGACCACCTGCGTTAATCTTGCGGCTTCCCTGGCGGCAACAAAGCGCCGTGTCTTGATGATTGACATGGATCCCCAAGGAAACGGCACTATGGGTTGCGGAATTGACAAATCAAACCTAACCAAAAGCTTTAGCGATGTGCTGTTGGAGGACCTTGAGGCAGATGCAGTTATTTTGCCTGCCCCTATGGGAGGCTTTGATGTTCTTCCAGGCAACCAGGCTTTAACCCTTGCTGAAGTAGAACTTCTAGCACAGGGTGAGCGTGAATATCGGCTTCGAAATGCACTAAAGCCTATCCTTAACAAATATGATTATGTGTTAGTAGATTGTCCCCCCGCACTCAATATACTTACTGTAAATGCCTTGGTAGCTTCAGATGGGGTATTAATACCCATGCAGTGTGAGTATTACGCGCTAGAGGGATTGACAGCTTTGCTTGAAACAGTGGAACAGGTCCGGTTGAAAGCTAATCCAGCTCTTCAACTTTACGGAATATTGCGCACGATGTTTGATCCACGAAATAATTTAGCTAATGAAGTTTCTGCTCAGCTAATGAAACATTTTGGGGAGATAGTATTTCGCACAGTGATTCCACGAAATGTCAGGTTAGCTGAAGCACCTAGTTTCGGCATGCCTGCTATGTTTCATGATAAATATTCTCGCGGTGCATTGGCCTACCTTGCTTTGGCAGGTGAAGTTAACCAACGAGATCCTTAATTTGTTTTTTACCTTAATAAGCGTGCCGTGGTCCGCATGCGCTACAATTACATGCCCCTTCTTATTGGATAACGACTAGGACACGATGGTTAAGCGGAGAAGCCTCGGGCGTGGCTTGGAGGCATTATTAAGCACCGAAACAACACCTAATGCGCTTGCTCCTCAAGACGGACTGCGCGAGGTTCCTATTGATTTATTAGAACGTGGTCGTTACCAGCCTCGGAATGATATGAAGGAGGAATCTTTAGCTGACCTTGCTGAAACAATAGAAGCACGAGGTTTACTTCAGCCTATTGTCATTCGGCCACTAGAGGTGGAAAACTCACAAGGCGAAGAGCAACGTTACGAAATCATAGCTGGTGAAAGGCGTTGGCGGGCAGCTCAGCTAGCTGGTCTTCATACCGTACCTGCAATGGTTCGACGTCTGTCAGATCATGAAGCGGTTGCGATTGCCCTCATTGAAAATATACAGCGCGAGGATCTTAATCCTTTAGAGGAGGCGCTAGCGCTTCAGCGTTTGGTGGATGAATTCGATATGACTCATAGTGAGGCAGCAAATACAGTTGGAAGGTCTCGCGTATCGGTAAGTAATTTGTTGCGGTTGCTTGAGCTTCCAGCACCAGTAAAGGAGATATTGGCGCAGGGGGATTTGGGTATGGGCCATGCGCGCGCCCTTTTAGGACTTGCTTCGTCAGACGGCCAGATACAATTAGCTCAGCGAATAGTGCGCGAGGAATGGAGCGTTAGACAGACTGAGCGCGCTGTTAAACGTTATCAGAAGGCAGGCAGCGAAAAAAATTTAGAAAACATGGGGTCTGAAAAAGATCCAAATGTAGAGAGATTAGAAAGAGATATAGGAGAAAAACTCGGGGCTAGCGTGCAGATACAACATGGTACATCAGGTGGCCGCTTAACTATTCGTTATCATAGCCTTGAGGAACTAGAAGGGATAGTCGGTCATCTCACACGATCTTCTTGATCAGGCAGTGACAAGAAACTAGAATGCGCCGGTTATCAGGCAGTTTTAAGACCCTAAGCAAACAACGCCACCGATGTGGCTTTTTCTTTGTCCTTTGACATTGGGTGAAAGTCTTGTGAGCGGGCTTGAAAAGCAGATCGATCGTAAAGACCTTCACATGAGGGCACGAAGGATCGCGCTGGGTATTGTTAGTGGCCAGTTGGGAATTACGCTGTTGATTTCGGTAGTGGGTTTTATGCTGGGCGGGGCTCTGATCGGCACGTCCGCATTGTTAGGCGGTGGAATTGGAACGCTAGCTAGTTTTTATATGGTTTTTAGTATCTTTCGGTTAGACGCGGATGTAGAGCCGGAGGTAATTCTTAAAAGATTTTATCGGGGTGAATTCCTCAAGCTTGCGTTGACTGTGGTTCTTTTTGGATTGGTTTTGAGAAGTATTGATGTTTCATTTGGTTCGATGTTGGGGTGCTTTGCGGCAACTCTGCTCGTATATTGGGTGGCGCTCTTAAGATCGCCGATATGACTTCTATGATTAAAAGCTAACTATGGAAGATACACACGAAGGTCCTGCTTCTGCGACCGATTACATAGTTCATCATCTGACTAATTTAGATACAGAACATGCGCTTCATACGGAGCTAGCTAATCCGTTTTGGAATTTACATTGGGACAGCATTTTTTACTCGGTGATTCTGGGCATTATTTTTGTTGGGAGTTTTTTCGCTGCCGCAAGAAAAGCCACCGCTGGATTGCCTGGTGGGTGGCAGAATTTTGTGGAGCTCATAGTCGAGTTTGTAGACACTCAAGTTAAGGATAGTTTTCATGGTTCCAGTAAGCTGATCGCACCATTGGCATTGACGATTTTTTGCTGGATCTTTTTGATGAATTTTATGGACCTTGTGCCAGTTGATCTACTTCCAGCGCTGGGGCTTATGGTGGGCATCGAATATATGAAAGTAGTTCCAACTACAGACCTGAATATTACTTTTGGAATGTCCATAACCGTTTTTCTTCTGATGATTTTTTATAGCATCAAGATTAAGGGAGCGAGTGGTTTTGCCAAGGAGCTTTTATTGCACCCATTTGGCAAATGGATGATTCCTTTTAATTTTCTTTTGAAGCTTGTGGAGGAGTTTGCTAAGCCTGTCTCATTGGCTCTGCGGCTATTCGGCAATCTTTATGCGGGCGAACTAATTTTTATTTTGATCGCCTTATTCACTTTATCAGCTGGAGTTAACTCTTTAGGAGAGAATCTGTCTTCTGTAGGAACAATTACAGCATTTATTATTCAGGTTATTCTTGGGTTGGCTTGGGCAATTTTTCACATCCTAATAATTACTTTGCAGGCATTTATTTTCATGATGTTGACTATTGTCTATCTGAGCATGGCTCATGAGGAACATTAACGCGGAATTCTAAAAGGTCTGATGACCTTTATGGACTTAGGAGGAAATATGGAATCTATAGCTTTAGTGCAAGCGGGGACTGCCATTGCGGTAGCCCTTCTTATAGGGATGGGGGCATTGGGGACCGCCATTGGGTTTGGCTTATTAGGCGGCCGATTCTTGGAGGGTGCAGCTAGACAACCGGAGCTCGTACCTATGTTGCAAATTAAAATGTTTATTGTGGCGGGATTGTTAGACGCAGTCACCATGATCGGTGTAGGCGTGGCATTGTTTTTTACCTTCGCAAACCCGTTTTTAGGCCCACTAGGTTAAACAGCCTATATTCTGGAGATAGATTGTGAGCATTAACGTCACGTTATTCGCACAGATGTTGGTCTTTGGGCTTTTGGTCTGGTTTACGATGTCGTTTGTTTGGCCATTGATCAGAGGAGCAATGGAAGAACGTGAGCAGACCATAGCAGATGGACTTGCTGCAGCTGAAAAGGGCCAAAAAGACCTTGAGCAGGCTGGAGTGGAAGCTGGAAAGATTGTTGAAGAAGCGCGCGATCAGGCTCGCGATATTCTTGGTAAGGCAAATTCACGTGCTAATGAAATTGTAGATACAGCTAGATCAGAAGGAGAAGCCGAGAAACGTAAACGGCTTGACAGTGCGCAATCTGAACTTGAGGTGGAAATAAATCGTGCCCGTGATGAGTTGCGTCAACAAGTTGCGGTTCTGGCAGTAGCTGGCGCAGAAAAAGTTCTTTCCCGCGAAATTGATGAAGCAGCCCACCGGGATCTTCTAGATCAGCTGGCTGCAGATTTGTAGGGTTAAAATGGCTGATACAGGTACACTTGCAAGACCTTATGCGAAAGCTATATTTGAGCTCGCAAACGCTGATAAAGAGCTAGCAGCTTGGTCAAAAACTCTGTCAACGCTTGCAGAAATAATGAACGATGCAAGTGCCAAGGATTTTATATCGAGAATAGATCTTACTAATGAAGAGCGCGTGCGCTTTTTACAGGAGATCTGTGCTGATATGGGCGAGTCTGAAATGTTTACATCGAGGCGCGGTGAAAATTTTCTCCGGTTGTTAGCCGAGAATGGGCGATTCATGGCTGCGAAAGAAATTGCTTTGCAGTTTGAAGAGCTAAAGGCTTGGGCGGAGAACACGGTTAAGGTTCAGCTTGTGACCGCTACAGGTGTGAATGATTCAGTAGTGGAAAAGATAAAAAGCAGTTTGGAGAAAAAGTTGGGAAGGGCGGTTGAACTTGAACTAAAAGAGGATCCGGAACTCATCGGTGGTGCGGTTATTCACGCTGAAGGTCGGGTCATAGATGGGTCTGTGAAAAGTCGGCTAAGCGAGCTCTCGGAAACACTCGCTTCGTAAGGGGAATTTAGATGGCACTCAAAGCATCAGAAATAAGTGATCTAATTAAGCAGCGCATTGAAAAATTCAATGCCACTGCTGAAGCTCGTGACGTTGGTACAGTTATAGCATTAACTGACGGTATCGTTCGTATACATGGCTTAGCAGATGTTCAGTATGGTGAGATGATCGAGTTTCCAGGAGGAAGCCTCGGGCTTGCCTTGAACCTTGAGCAGGATTCAGTTGGCGCAGTAGTGCTTGGTGAATACAAGCATATTTCAGAGGGTGATAGCGTCAAGACAACAGGAAGGATTTTGGAGGTTCCAGTTGGTGAGGGGCTGCTGGGTCGGGTTGTCGATTCGTTAGGCAATCCAATAGACGGTAAAGGCCCTATAGAGTCCGACATGTCCTCGCCCATAGAAAAAGTAGCCCCTGGTGTGATTGACAGGCAGTCTGTGGATCAACCTGTTCAGACCGGATTGAAGTCGATCGACTCAATGGTTCCTATCGGTCGTGGCCAGCGTGAGTTGATTATTGGTGACAGACAAACAGGAAAAAGTGCTGTCGCAATTGATGCAATTATCAATCAAAGGGGCAGCGGCATTAAATGTATTTACGTTGCTATTGGCCAGAAAAACTCAACAGTTTCTAATGTTATTCGGCGCCTGGAAGAAGAGGGTGCGATGGAGCATACAATTATTGTTTCAGCTTCAGCCTCTGAGTCAGCTGCCATGCAATATATAGCGCCATATGCAGGTTGTGCGATGGGCGAATATTTCCGTGATCATGGTCAGGATGCCTTGATTATTTATGACGACCTTACAAAACAGGCTTGGGCGTATCGACAGGTTTCCTTGCTTCTGAGGCGACCCCCTGGCCGAGAAGCGTATCCGGGAGACGTTTTTTACTTGCACTCAAGGCTCCTTGAGCGAGCAGCGCGAGTGACGGCAAGTTATGTGGAAGAGCATACAAATGGGAAAGTAAAGGGCCAAACTGGTTCGCTTACTGCTTTGCCAATTATCGAGACGCAGGCAGGCGACGTTTCTGCCTTTGTGCCCACAAATGTCATATCAATTACGGATGGACAGATATTCTTGGAAACTGATTTGTTCAATGCCGGTATTAGGCCTGCTATAAACGCAGGGTTGTCCGTCTCACGAGTTGGTGGAGCTGCCCAGACCCAGGCAATAAAAAAGCTTGGTGGTGGTATACGTCTTGCCCTTGCGCAGTATCGTGAACTAGCAGCTTTTTCTCAATTTGCCTCGGATCTAGATGAGGCTACACGCCGGCAGCTTGAGCGCGGTCAAAGGGTTACTGAATTGATGAAACAGCCCCAATTTTCACCACTATCGGTTGGTGAAATGGCTATTTCGCTTTACGCAGTAAATGAGGGCTATCTTGACGATATAGATGTAGAGAATGTTGTCGCATTTGAAACGGCTTTGCATGCGCACGCACAAGCCAACGCATCTGATCTCGTGGAGAAAATTAACAATACTGGTGATTTTAATGAAGAAATCCAAACGCAGCTCGCGACCTTGCTTGATGAATTCAAGGCTTCAGGGGCTTACTGACATATAGATATAAATCGTAATTTTTAAGCAGGGCTAAGATAAATGGCAGTTGGTAAAGAAATACGTACCAAGATAAATAGCGTAAAAAACACTCAAAAGATTACCAGTGCTATGGAGATGGTGGCTGCGTCTAAACTGCGAAAAACTCAAGACCGTATGATCGCAGCGAGGCCTTATGCTGATGGTATACGACAGGTAATTGGTCATTTATCTCAGGCTAGCCCAGATTTTCATAATCCCTATCTTGAGGAACGTGATGTAAAGCGAGTGGGCTATCTTATTGTTACTTCCGATAGGGGGTTGTGTGGTTCTTTGAACGTTAATCTTTTCCGCACACTTTTGAACGATATTCAAGATTGGCAGGGCAAGGGCGTTGAAGTGGATTTGTGCATACTTGGCGCAAAGGGCGTCGCTTTTTTTCGCCGACTTAAAACGAACATCGTATCGGTAGCTACCCATTTAGGGGATGTGCCAAAAATGGCAGATTTGATTGGCGCTATTACTGTGATGACTGATGCTTATAAATCAGAGAAGATAGACAGGTTGTTCTTGGCACATAACATATTTGTTAATACGATGAGTCAGAAACCAACGATTACTCCGCTCTTGCCAGTGGAGCCAGTAGGCAAGGAAGAGCTTCAAGAGCATTGGGATTACATATACGAGCCTGATGCAGCAGATTTGCTAACGGAGGTGCTTGAGCGCTATGTGGAGTCACAAATATACAGAGCAGTAGTTGAAAATATAGCCTGTGAGATGGCTTCCAAGATGGTTGCAATGAAGGCAGCAACAGATAATGCAGGGAAGTTTATTGATCAGCTGCAGCTTGCATATAACAAGGCTCGTCAGGCAGCAATAACACAGGAAATTTCAGAAATTGTAGGCGGCGCAGCGGCCGTTTAAAGAGGAAGGTTAAGAACACATGAGTACGGGTACGATTGTTCAGGTCATCGGCGCGGTTGTAGATGTTGAGTTCCCTAGAAATGCTATACCAAAGGTATACGACGCTCTTACGATAGATGAGCAGAGCCTCACCCTTGAGGTTCAGCAGCAACTCGGCGATGGTGTTGTTCGCACAATTGCAATGGGGTCAAGTGAAGGGCTGAAGAGGGGCTTGCCGGTTAATAATACAGGACAGCCAATTACGGTACCGGTTGGAGAGAAAACCCTCGGTCGCATTATGGATGTGTTGGGCACGCCTATCGACAAAGAGGGAGAGATTGGCGAAGAGACTCGACTGCCAATTCATCGGGATCCCCCCTCATTTGAAGATCAAGCAACTACGACTGAGTTGCTGGAAACGGGTGTAAAGGTTATCGATCTGATAATGCCAATCGCAAAGGGAGGCAAAATCGGTTTATTTGGCGGTGCTGGAGTTGGTAAAACTGTGACGCTAATGGAGCTTATCAACAACATAGCAAAAGAACATGGAGGATATTCCGTTTTTGCAGGTGTTGGTGAACGTACGCGCGAGGGAAATGATTTTTATCATGAGATGAAAGAATCTAAGGTTCTTGACAAAGTTTCTTTGGTTTATGGCCAGATGAATGAGCCACCTGGAAACCGTCTTAGGGTAGCGCTTACGGGACTGACCATTGCCGAAGGGTTTCGGGACGAGGGTCGCGATGTCCTTATGTTTATAGATAACATATACCGGTATACGTTAGCTGGAACAGAAGTTTCCGCGCTGCTTGGTCGTATGCCTTCTGCCGTGGGTTATCAACCAACTTTGGCAGAGGAGATGGGTGTTTTACAAGAGCGAATTACTTCCACGAGTACAGGATCAATTACTTCTTTTCAGGCAGTATATGTTCCAGCTGATGACTTAACTGATCCGTCACCAGCAACCACTTTTGCGCACTTAGACGCAACCTTGGTTTTATCTCGGCAGATTGCAGAACTAGGGATTTATCCTGCAGTTGATCCTCTGGATTCAACAAGCCGTTTGCTTGATCCGAATGTTATTGGTGAGGAACATTATCAAACAGCTCGTTCAGTGCAGGCAGTCTTGCAGCGTTATAAAGAGCTTCAAGACATCATTGCCATATTGGGTATGGACGAATTGTCAGAAGATGACAAGTTGACAGTTCAGAGGGCCAGAAAAATACAACGCTTCCTTTCACAGCCCTTTGCTGTTGCTGAAACGTTTACAGGAACACCTGGCAAATATGTTCCGTTGAAGGAAACTGTGAGCGGGTTCAAGGCTATAGTCGCAGGTGAATATGATCATTTACCTGAACAAGCGTTTTATATGGTTGGTTCGATTGAAGAGGCCGAAGAACAAGGCAAGAGTCTGCAATAGGTTTTGGGAAACTTACCATGTCCAGTATCCAAGTAGATATTGTCAGCGCTGAAGGAGAGATCTTTACGGGTAAAGCCTCAATGGTTTTTGCGCCTGGAGAAATGGGAGAAATTGGTATTGCTCCCAGGCATGCACCGCTTTTGACTAAGCTTAAGCCTGGCGAAGTTCGAGTTCAGCCATCGGAAGGACAAGAGCAGTTTTTTTATGTCACTGGTGGCATTCTTGAGGTTCAGCCAACACAGGTTACGGTTCTTGCAGACAGCGCATTACGTGCAGAAGATTTAGATGAGGATGTAGCTTTGGAAGCACGGGAAAAGGCGCGCGAAGCGCTTGAAGGTAAGCATGGTGAGATTGATATAGAGCAAGCACAGAGGGACTTGGTAGAGGCTGAGGCTCGTTTTCGAGCAGCTGAGAAGCTTAAAGGTCGCCGTTAAGGCAACGCGAACCCTTCAAGCACGCTATCATTCACACTAACTAAATTAGACGGAGGGCGCACCATCGTGGCGCTAACAACCGTAATTTTGGCTGCAGGCCAGGGCAAGAGAATGAATTCAGACTTGCCAAAGGTATTACAACCATTGGCAGGCCGAAGCATTTTGTCACATATTCTTGCTACCACCAGCAATTTAGGCTCCCAAGCCATAAACATTGTTTATGGCCATGGCGGTGAGCTAGTTCAGAGAGAATTCGAACATTTTTCAGTGGACTGGACACTTCAAGCTGAGCAACTTGGAACTGGTCATGCCCTGAAACAAGCACTTCCCAGTATCCCTGAGGATCATGAAATTCTTGTTCTCTATGGAGATGTTCCTCTGGTAACAGAAAAAACACTCAATAAATTATTAAGCGCTGCGAAGGGTGGGGTTGCTTTATTAACTGCAGAATTAGGAAGTGCTAAAGGTTATGGTCGAGTCTTACGTGACAAAAAAAATAATGTTGTCGCAATAGTTGAAGAAAAGGATACAACTCCTGAGCAAAGCAAGATAAAGGAAATAAATACAGGCCTCATGGTGTTTCCTGGTAAGGCCATTCGAGGCTGGATAGAAGCAATAAGTTCTGATAATCAGCAGCAGGAGTTTTATTTGACGGATGTAATTGCGTTAGCTGTTGCAGAGGGTGTGCCAGTCACTGGTGTGTTGGTTGATAACGCCGATGATATTGTTGGAATTAATAACAGAGAACAGCTTGCCAGTGCTGAAAGAATTCTGCAAAAACGTTATGCCCGAGAGGTTATGGACCAGGGCGCTACCTTAGCTGATCCTAATCGTTTTGATCTTCGTGGGTCTTTGAAAGTAGGACGTGATGTCTTTATTGATGTTAATGCAGTATTTCTTGGCAATGTTGAATTAGGTAGTGGTGTGCGTATAGGGCCAAACGCCATTATTTCAAACTGCAAGCTTGGCGACCATTCTGTTGTGCATGAACATTGCGTAATTGATGGAGTAGTTACCGGAGAAAATTGCGAGATAGGCCCATTTGCAAGGCTTAGACCAGGCACTCAGTTTGATTCACAAGTAAAGGTGGGAAATTTTGTGGAAGTTAAAGCTAGTACTGTTCTTTCTGGAGCAAAGATGAACCATCTTAGCTACGTTGGCGACACCCAAGTAGGCAAAGGGGTAAATATCGGCGCTGGAACAATAACTTGTAATTACGATGGAGCATCAAAGCATAAAACAATTATTGGTGATCGGGTTTTTGTAGGGTCAGGCGCTATGTTAGTGGCGCCTTTAAATATTGGTAACGATGCAACTATTGCCGCCGGCTCAACTATTACTAAGAATGTACCAGAGAAGACACTATCTGTTGCGCGGGGCAAGCAATCTGTAATTAAGGGCTGGAAAAGACCAAAAAAATAGCCTAGTCGGAAACTTTAGGCACTATTCCAAATCTACTTAGGCCATAATCTCTAAAGTTATCGAGTTAGGGGCAAGCTCACATGTGTGGAATTGTCGGTGCTGTGTCACAGCGTGACATTACTCCCGTGCTGTTGGAAGGACTGTGTCGGCTGGAGTATCGCGGATATGATTCTGCTGGAATAGCTATTATCCAAAATAACAGTCTTCAGCGCCTTAGACGTTTAGGTAAGGTTAACGGATTGCAGAAAGCGCTTGCAGGGAGATCACTTAGTGGTGGCATAGGTATTGCTCATACACGATGGGCTACCCATGGCTCACCAAGTGAATCAAACGCACATCCCCACATCTCAGGAGATGAAATAGCGGTAGTCCACAACGGTATTATTGAGAATCATAAAGAGCTGCGTTCTGATCTTAAAGCGGCTGGGTTTGAATTTACCTCAGAAACAGACAGTGAGGTTATCGCGCACCGTATAAGCTATCACATGAGCAACAATAACGATCTGCGTGATGCAATTTGTTTAACAGTACAAGAGCTCAAAGGGGGTTATGCCTCAATTGTTGTGATGAGCACCAAAGATCCTGGTGCTTTATATGCTGCGCGTGCTGGTACACCAGTTGTTATTGGTCTTGGGGAGAATGAAAATTTTGTAGCTTCAGATGTAGCCGCGCTTTTGCCAGAGACAAAGAGGTTTCAGTTTTTAGAAGAAGGGGATGTAGCAATTTTGCGCTGCAGCGAAGTACAAATCTATGATGCAGAGGGACATGATGTAGAGAGACCAGTTCGCGTTAGTGAAAATACAGCGGATTCTGCGGACCGAGGTAACTACAAACATTATATGGAAAAGGAGATCCATGAACAGCCTGCAGCTCTGATGCGAACACTCGCCAATCGTATAAGTGAAGGAATGATCCCTGATAGTATTTTTGGTGAGAAAGCCGAAGAGATTTTAAATAACGTTGGGGGGCTGCATATTGTTGCTTGCGGCACAAGTTATCATGCAGGGCTGGTTGCACGTAGTCAGTGTGAAGAGATTGCCAGATTACCTTGTGTTGTTGATATAGCTAGCGAGTATCGTTACCGAAATCCAGTGGTGCCAGATAAAACTCTTTTTGTTGCTATTTCTCAATCAGGAGAAACAGCTGACACACTTGCAGCCTTAAGGTCGGCAAAAAAGCTTGGTTATCTAGCAACCCTAGCTATCTGTAATGTATCGGAGAGTTCGTTAATCCGAGAATCTGATTTGGTCCTGATGACCCATGCAGGACAAGAGATAGGCGTAGCGTCTACAAAGGCATTTACAACCCAGCTTGCTGCTTTGCTTATGTTAACTATTGTGGTTGCAAGGCACCGCGGACTGGCACAGAACAGTGAGCATGAGTTGGTGTCACAACTGGCTGAAATACCAGGTTTGGTAGAACAAAGCTTAGTTTTGAATGAAGCTATTGCTGATCTCGCAGAAGAGTTTGCAGATAAGAACCATGCTTTATTTCTTGGGCGTGGTTCATTGAACCCAATTGCAATGGAAGGCGCTCTAAAGCTTAAAGAAATTTCTTATATCCATGCAGAAGCTTATGCAGCTGGAGAACTTAAACATGGCCCTTTAGCCTTGGTAGACGAAAATATGCCTGTGGTGGCTGTTGCTCCAAACAATGAGCTTCTAGAGAAACTTAAATCTAATCTAGAAGAAGTTAGAGCCAGAGGAGGTAAGCTTTACGTTTTTGCTGATCCAGCCGTTGATTTTGAAGCTGATAAAGATATTCACATAATACGAATGCCAGCTCATGTACACCCAATTCAGGAGCCTTTGCTCTATACAGTACCGCTGCAGCTACTTGCTTACCATGTAGCATTGTTAAAAGGCACAGATGTTGACCAGCCTCGAAATTTGGCCAAATCAGTCACGGTTGAATAGTTTTGTATGTAACAGTTAATTGAAAATAATGAAATACATCAGAACAAGTAAAACTACCGAAAGAGTTAGAAAGAAACTTCATATTGAGAGATGGAATTGGATAGATAACGAGGGAAGAGGAAGAACTTATAGTGAGATTAACTCCCCCAACTCCGGATATAGGAAGTGTTTACAAAAGGACAAGTCACTAGAAGATAAATATTTTGGTAATAGTTCCTCAGTTGATCCACATCTAAACTATGATGAAATGGAAGGATGGATAAAAAAGGTTTAAAAACAGTGACATACAAAATTAATTCATCACTATGGAATAAATTTGTGTATTCTTGAAAGATGGATTTTAGACTCTATATTCTTCTCTTTGATATGAAAAACCCCATGTGTATTTATTATCAAAAAAAATATAAAACTTGGGTGGACAAAAATAACATTAAGATTGGTCATACTGAAAATTGGAGTCAAAGAATCGGAGGTTATGAAAATAACTATGGAGGATTCTCAATTAATAATCACAAAAACTATCCTTTTTGTGATGGATGTGGGGAAAAACTTCCAGAAAGAGAAAAAGAACATTTACATGTAAAGATTTACAAAACATGGAAATTTAATCCAATAAAAGAGAAAGAGGAGAGAGTTTTAAAACAAGAGTTCAGGGTGTTTGGAAATTCTATAACTCAAAAAATAAAAGACAATCCAAACTTTCAAAACATATCTTCGACAGAATACTTTTTATCAAAAGACCTTGAAAAGATAAATAATGAAATGGGTTTTTTAATTTCTAAAAAGAACACACAAATTTATTCAGTCACGGTAGAGTAGAAATGAAAGTAACAGTTTTGGAGACCGGAAATGATTGATCTATTAAATTGGTTTTGGGGAGTGTGTATATATATTCTCCAAGTTCTTGGAGGTTCTCCAGGTGAATTTGGTCTTGGTTACATGGTCGTAAACATATTACTTTTTGTGATTATTCAACCTTCCCTGATATTAATTTTCTTTATTTTGTGGAGAAAAGAAAAAAAGAAAAACAGTTCCTTACAATTCAACTCGGTCACAGTAGAATAAAACGTGACCACAAAACTAATCAGGTATCATGAACTTTTAACGAATGAGGGTGGAGTTCAGTTACAAAGAGGAATGAACTTTGGGATTCGTGGTTCTTATTCAATAGTTTTAATGTCTACAGAAAAACGAGAAAAATAAAACCCACAACTGCAATCGCAACACCCAAAAAAATTAACTTCAAAAAACATCCCAGCAATTCTCCAGCAGCATCACTACCAAAAATTAATGCTACTGTTATTAAAACCAGACAAATTGCGATTATTTCCATCATGACGAACATACTCCATCGACTTCCAGTCTTTGTCGCATTTAATATCAAAGATACAATTTCTGATTAACTCATTTGAAATTGTTTTCATTTCAATTCAAATCTACCCCTATGTGGTTGGGGGTTCAAATCCCGTCAGAGACTAATTCTTGTCACACAGGGTTTAACCTGAACTTAGAAATCTCTTTTTTAGGTTCCCTGTTCAACCCAGCCTGTAACTATGGAATGATTTTGTTTATAAAACCTGTAAACTGCACCTTAGAAAAACATAGCTTTTGATAGGGTCGTTTATTACAACATTGAAACCTCTGAAGCCATTGAAAGTATTAATAGTAGGTGCTGGACCATCCGGTTTGACGGCTGCCGTTGAGCTTTCCAGAATGGGGTTGTTGCCCGACCTAGTTGATAAAAAAGAATATCCATCTTCTCTCTCTCGGGCTGTAGGTATTTTGCCGGCCACAATGCAACTCTTAGAACCAAGCAATGTTGCATATGAAATTGAAAAACAATCAATTGTTGTCCATAAAATTAAGTTTCATAAAAATTCAGAATTAATTGCTGAAGTACTAGTTAATTTATTTTCCGAGAAGTTTTTCAATATGTATGCATTAGCTCAGGATAAAACAGAATCAATTCTCGCAGATAAATTTCAAGAGTATGGGGGGTCTATAGCTTATAAAACGGAAGTGACTGATCTACAGCAAAAGGAAAATAAAGTTTTTGTAAAATTAAACAATGAAATAAGGCCATATGACATTGTGATTGGTGCTGATGGAACAAAAAGCATTGTACGAGAATGTGCTGGTATTGAGTTTTTAGGTTATGAATTAGCTGATGATTGGTCTATAGCAGATGTTTATACAGATGATTCTATGACAAACACCGATTTTAAAGTTTTTTTAAAAAAAAATAACAAAGCGGCAATCATGCTTCCGCTCGAAAAACATAGAGTAAGAATAATTTCAAACACAGAAAATGCATTAGATGAAGTGCCGCTTGATATGCCTATCAATAAAATTAAGCGAACCGGGAAATTTAAAATAGAAGTTAAACAAGCCGAGCGATATTCAAAAGGAAGAGTTTTCCTTGTAGGAGATGCAGCACATTCTCATTCCCCTGTTGGCGGCAGAGGAATGAATTTAGGTATAGCTGATGCGGCAGATTTGGCAAATAAAATCGTAAATGGTGGGCTTGATCAATATCATATAGATAGATATCTGGCTGGAGAAAAAATAATAAAGTTCACTGAGAAAGCCAGAAAAACTGTTTTATCTGGCAATAGATTTAAAAAAGAATTAATTTTCTTTTTTTTAGTGATGATAAGTAAGAGCAAGATATTAAATAAAATTTTTATCAGAAGGCTACTTACGATTTAATTGTTCCAAGTTAGCTTGGTAGTTTCTGCACAAGTGCCCGTGCCTTATTGCCAATATGCAGGCGCTTATAAATGAAGTTCACTAGAGGTTTCATAGAGTAAGTCTCCCAACGTACTAGCTTAAAACCAGTCTTTTTTAGTAAAAGGTCAAAAGAATAACGACAAAACTCATTGCAGTGTCCGGGCTTAAAATTATCTGGGAAGCGTTTCTTGTGTATTCCAGCGTTGGTCATCAATCGTTTTAGTCGTAGATCTATGCCATCAATATTTGGCATTTCAAATAAGGCATACCCTCCTAGTTTTAGTCTGTGATTTATTTTTTTTAAAGCCACGATAGGGTTTTCTAGATGCTCAAGTACGTGACGTAATGCAATTAGGTCATACTGAAAACCATCAGACTTTATAGTTAAAAAATTGCCGACGGTAACTTTTACACCTAGTGTATTAGTCGCGGTATTTGCAGCTTCACTTGATAATTCAAGACCATGCGTGCTCCATCCGGCCTTTTCAGCTAGATAAAGTAGTCTACCTGTACCACATCCGACATCTAGAAATTTCCCAGGTTTGGATATCCATTTTTCAATAAATTGCCATGAGGCGTCTTTATCACGGTTATAAATTGACTCATCATCAGTTGGGTCTGTTTGGTCAATATATTGTGTTTGATCAAGACCACCTGTTAGGTCATAGTTAACCAGCTTACAGTTAGGACAGCGATAATATTTAAATTCACATTTTTGACCAAGGGTGTAAAACAGTCTTAGATTGTTATCGGTGCAAAGCCTGCAGGAGAAGTGGCACTTTTTCTCATCTTGAAATTGATTCATGCACGGTATTATATAGAGCTGAATGTCTAAATTTTTTCACAATGCTAAACTCATTTATGGTGTAGTTTTCTATGAATTTTAGCCCAATGCTAACTCCTAAAGAGATGATTCATAAGGGCATTTTCGGTGGAACCTATTTTAGTGAGCTTGTTGATCACAGAGAATTTCCTGAAGAATGGTTTAAAGGACTAGAGGAAAAGTTCTATTGTTCTAAAAAGTACCGATCGGAAGTTAACTTGTTCAAAATCAAATCAGGCCAGTCTCAAAAAGAATGGGAAGATAAAGGCTGGATTCATCGAGACGATCCTAGGGGCTGGTTTGAATGGTACTGTAAATACCATATGGGTCGGAGACATGAAGATGATGCTCGACAAATAAAAAGATGGGCAGCATTCTGTGGTCCTAAGGGAAGATGGAGAAATCGAATCTATTCCCAGATAAATCTTGCTGGATGTTCTATTGAAACGAGCCAAAATATAAGCAGACGAATTCAGCAGTCACTCCTACACTGGTCATACATTGTCAATGATGCAGACTATCGGTCTTGGTTAATTGCTAAAGATGGTTCCTAATCTTAAACACCTTTATTAGTAGAAGTGTCTGCATTTTCTGTATTTCAAGGGCGTCTCAAAAGTGAAATATCGCATCTAGTTTAGAGTTATAAGTTTTTAAATTCGGCAATGACAGGAGTGTGATCGGAGGGCCTCTCGTTTTTTCTTGGCTCAATGTCAATGAAGCATTTCATACAAAGAGAGCTCAATTTTTTTGAAGCAAGTATCAAGTCGATCCTCATTCCCATATTTCGCCTAAATGCTGCTGCGCGGTAGTCCCACCAGCTAAAGCTGTTTTCCTTCTGTTCAAAAAGACGAAATGTATCCTTAAGGCCAATTGATTGGATTTTTGTTAAAGCAGTACGTTCTTTTGGACTACATAGGATTTTCCCTTCCCAGGCAGCCGGGTCATGTACATCTATGTCATCAGGTGCAATATTAAAATCACCCATAGCAAGTAAAAGCTCATGATTATCTGTTTCTTTGTTCAGTTGTGCCTCTAAAGCATTAAGCCATTGAAGTTTGTACTTGTATTTATCTGAGTCAATACTCTGCCCATTAGGTACATACAAATTAAATATTCTAATGCCACTATATGTAGCTCCTAGAACTCTTTTTTGAGGGTCATCAAACCCTTCAACTTCCATAACAACGTCTTGTGGAGGTTTTCGAGAAATGAGCGCTACACCGTTATACGTTGGTTGACCACTAAAAACTGCGGTATAACCTATTTCTTCAAACGCGCTCAGGGGAAAGTGCTCATCCGTCATTTTAGTTTCTTGCAGTCCAAGAACATCAGGCTGATGTTGCTCCAACCATGCGGTAACTTGTTCTAAACGAACTCTTAGGCTATTTACATTCCATGTAGCAATTTTCATGAGCTGTTTTCATCTCCAACTAAAATGCCGTTTTGGCGAAGCAAAGGATCTAAACTAGGCGATCTCCCTCGAAAATTTTTAAAATTATGTAATGCTTCTCGACTTCCACCAGTTGCCAAAATATGCTGTTTAAATTTTTTTGCTATTTGTTTATCAAATATTTCTGAATTTTCGAATGCTGAAAAAGCATCAGCTGCCAATACTTCTGCCCACTTATAACTGTAGTAACCAGCAGCATAGCTACCACCAAAAATATGTGAAAACGTATTTGCAAAACGATTGAATTTTGGGGGTTTTAATACTGATACTTCTGTTCTTACGCTTTTAAGAATTTTCTCTACTAGAGAGTCCCTTGAAGGTTCATATTCAGCATGTAACCTGAAGTCAAACAGAGCAAACTCAAGTTGTCTAACCATAGATAATCCTGCCTGGAAGGAGCGAGAAGCATTCAATCTGGTCAACGTATCAGCTGGTAGAGGCTTGCCTGTACGGTAGTGACCTGAAATCAGAGGTAAAATTTCTGGTGACCAGGCAAAATTCTCTAAAAATTGGCTTGGCAGTTCTACGGCGTCCCAAGGAACACCATTTATTCCAGAGAGTGACGGGTAGCTGACTTCTGTCAACAGATGATGCAGTGTATGACCAAACTCGTGAAAAAGGGTTACCACCTCATCATGGGTTAGTAGAGCAGGGTCATCGCCAGAAGGTGGGCTAAAATTACAGACTAAGTGAGCTACCGGTTTTTGGCTCTTTCCCCTCAGAGAACATTTTACGAGGCACTCATCCATCCATGCTCCACCACGCTTATTTGGTCTCGCATAAAGATCAGTATAAAAACCCCCAATAAGAGATCCTTGGTTAGAAAAAATTTCGTAATAAATTACATCTGGATGCCAGGTTTCAACGTTATCTTGAGGGTGAACTTTGATTTCAAATAGTTTATTAGCGACATCAAATAACCCTGCAATAACACCAGGTAGTGGAAAAAAGGGGCGTAGCTCATCATCTGAGAGAGAAAATCGAGATTGCCTGAGTTTTTCGGAATAATACGGTACATCCCAAACATTAAGCTTTCTGTTTGCAAAAGCCTCAAGCTCTTCAAGTTCGGTCTGTGCTACTGGCCTACTCTTATCCGCTAACTCCTGAAGGAAATTAAGAACCTCTTCTGTAGAGCTTGCCATTTTGGTTGCAAGAGAGAGGTCTGCATAACTTTTGAAGCCCAGTATTTTAGCTGACTCATAACGTAACCTAACTATTTCTTCCAATATCTCTCTGTTATTCCATTTTCCTGCATAAGGGCCTTGATCAGACGCACGTGTTACCCATGCTTTGTAATAAAGCTTTCTGAGTTTTTCATTTTCAGCATGCGACATGATTGCTTGGTAGGTTGGAGGATCAAGAGTCAATAACCAGCCAGTTTTTCCTTCTTTCTTGGCTTGTTCTTCAGCTCGAAAAATAACAGTTTCAGGGATGCCTTTTAGCGCTGATATATCATCTTCGTGGTGTTTAAAAGCATCTGTGGCATCCATTAAGTTTTGTTCAAAATCGGCTTGGCGTTGTACTAGAGTTTTTGCTAGCTGTTTGAATTTGTTTTTATCATTCTTTGTGAGCCCAACTCCAGCCAGTCTAAATTCTCTCAAAGCATGGAAAATCAACATGCGCTCAGTGAGTTGTGTATCGTCTATCTGTTTTTCTAGTTCAGAAAATAAAGCCCAAAGCTTTTCACTTTGCGCGATTTCGGTTCCAAATTCAGAAATCATTGGAAGGCATTTGTTGTGCTCGTGCCGTAGCTCGGGTGTCGATATTACCGAATTCAAATGTGTTACAGGGCTCCAAAGGCGATGTATCGATTCTTGAATTTCCTCTATATCCTCAGCAATGCTGAAAGATGCTGTTTTGTTGGCTTCTAATTTGGTTAGCATGGCCCTTAGTTTTTTAAGAGCTTGATTAACAGCATCGCTTATATGGTCGGCTTTAATTGAACCAAAGTCTGGCAAACCTTTTGTTTTAAGTAATGGATTGCTCACTAATGACCCCAAAAAGTGTGCAATCTAGCACATACAGCTCTTGACGTTATCCCAAAAAACAATGAAGGGGTGAATATCAATTTCCTGTTAAGCTCTGCTCATTATCAGTTTGGAAGATATTCTTGTGAGGCAATACGATTTCGTCGTCCTTGGGGGCGGTAGCGGTGGACTAGCAGCAGCCCAACGCGCAGTTGAATATGGTGCATCTGTGGTACTAATAGAACCAGCCAGATTAGGAGGTACCTGCGTGAATGTTGGTTGTGTTCCTAAAAAAGTGATGTGGAATGCTGCTCACCTTGCGCATTCGCTACAAGACTCACCAGCTTATGGATTTGAATTTTCAAAGCCTAACCATAATTGGTCTAAGCTGAAGGAAGGAAGAGATAATTATGTTAAACGATTAAATGAGATCTATTTAAATAACCTAGCAAAAAAATCAATTGAACTTATACCGTCCAAGGGTAGGTTTGTTACAGCAAAAGAAATTGAGACTGAGCAAGGAGATATAGTTCAGGGCCAACATATTCTAGTAGCTACTGGAGGAGTCCCTTCTTTACCGAACATACCTGGTGCAAGCCTTGGAATAACTTCGGATGGTTTTTTTGAGTTAGAGCGGGTTCCCAAACGAGTAGCAATAGTCGGAAGTGGATACATCGCTGTAGAGTTAGCTGGAGTTCTGAATGCCCTAGGTAGTGACGTAGTACAGTTTCTTCGTTATGAAGGCGTTTTGCGTTCTTTTGAGGATGCTCTAGGTAATCTGCTGCTTAAAAATATGCAGACAATGGGGATCGAAGTGGTTACAAAAGCTATTCCCAATAGAGTTGATGATTCAGATGGCGTAGTTCTAACTGTTACAGATGGACGCACATTTGGTAATTTTGATTGTTTGTTATGGGCGATTGGAAGACAGCCAAATACAGTATTTTTGGAGTTGCAAAAGTCAGGTATTCAGGTTGATGACATGGGGCATATCGTTGTTGATGCCTATCAAAATACCAGTGTGGAGGGCGTATATGCAGTTGGAGATGTTACAGGTCAGGCACAGCTTACCCCGGTAGCAATTGCGGCTGGAAGACGGCTGGCTGACAGGTTATTTAATTCCCAACATGAAAGAAAGTTGAACTATGAAATTATTCCTACAGTGATTTTTTCTCATCCTCCTATAGGAACAGTTGGCAAAACAGAGGACGAAGCACGTCGTTTTTATGGTTCTGAGTTGGTTAATGTATACGAGTCAGAGTTTGTTCCAATGTTTAATGCACTGACAGAACATAAACCAAAAACTTTTATGAAACTTGTTACAGCAGGCGAGGAAGAAAGAGTTGTTGGGTGTCACATGATAGGCACAGGTTCGGATGAGATGTTACAAGGCTTTGCTGTAGCTATTTCCATGGGTGCTTTGAAGTCTGATTTTGACGATACCTTGGCAATTCACCCAACTAGCGCAGAAGAACTAGTTACTATGCGTTAGTATTTAGAGCGCTAATTTTTTTCATTTTTTCTGAGTAAAAACTTTGTGTCTGGGCGTATTCCTCGCCAAATTAAAAACGATTCAGCAGCTTGTTCAACCAACATGCCCCAACCTTGTACTAATTTATTAGCACCTTGTTCACCAGCCCATTTAAGAAACGGTGTTTGTTTTGGGGCGTATGAGAGGTCATAACAAAAAGTTTTTGAATTAATACAACTAGGAGGGAAAAGAAGAGTTTGTCCTTTAACACCGGCTGAGGTTGCATTTATTACAATGTCGGGTGTTTGAGCGTTAGCCAATTGTGCAATAGAGCAAACAGTTATTTTATTTTTTGCATTTAAGAGTTGTACGAGGCGGTTTGCTTTTTCAACCGTTCGATTTGCAAGAGTAAGCGAACCTAAACTTGAATTCATGAGTGGCGGTAATATGCCGCGAGCAGCACCACCTGCTCCGAGTATCAAAATGTGCTTTTCCCTGAGTGAAACCCCATTGTTTTCAGTCAAATCACGCATGAACCCTATCCCGTCTGTGTTGTCACCTCGGATGTTTTTTGGTGATAGTATTGTTAGCGTATTAACAGCTTTAGCTTTTGTTGCTTCTGGTCCTAATTCACTAGCTAGCTCAAAAGCAGCTTCTTTATAAGGAAGTGTGATGTTTAGGCCTTTCCCGCCAGATTCAGCAAACTTTTTTACCGATTCTTCAAATAGTGTTGGAGCTATGGAGAGTAAGCCATAAGAAATTGCTTCTCCTGTTTGCTGGGCAAATGATTTATGTATTTTCGGGGACAGACTATGATCGACTGGATACCCGGCAACAGCATATTCATCGATTGTATTTTCTGGTTTTTCCATATGGAATTAAATGAGTTGTTGAAGCATATAAATTTCTCTCGGTTTTCTGGGTTTTTACAACCTTCAATCAATCCTCTTTCTTAGCTTCCTCGAAGAGTTTGGCCGGTGCGCCCGTCTTTTATAGTTGTTGGCTCAGCAAGATCGCCAACTTTTCCGTCAACAATATCGTCTAGTTCAGTTTGAAATTCCCGTCGGACTTCATGAGCACGTCTTAGTGGGGGTTTGCCAGCACGATTGGCGCTTGTTGAGACTAAAGGTGCTCCGACTTGGGTGCATAATTCCTTAGCTATAGGGTGATCTGTAATCCTTACAGCAAACGTATCCCGTCCACCACTTATCCATGGCAAATTATCTGTTTTTGCTTGCAGTATCCAGGTGAACGGTCCAGGCCAGCTATTCAGTATTTCTTCCCTCATTTTACCTTTAGGCAGAATTATCAGAGGCTCTATTTGATCGATGCTAGCCGCAATAAGTGGCAAACCTTTTTCCCACGATCGTTCTTTGATGGAGAGTAATCTTGTTACTGCCTCATGTTCCCAAGGTACGCATCCAAAGCCGAAGACTGCTTCTGTCGGGTAGGCAACAAGACCACCGGCGATGAGCGTCCGTGATGCACTTGCCAAGGACTCATTCATTGTCAGTACTAATTTGTTTTTTGTTGCTTGCTTTTTTTGTACGTTTCTTCTTCTTTTTCGTTCCAGATTTTTTCTTGGATTTTCCTCGACCTCTGCGCTCAGGAGCAGCAGCAATTAATTCTTCACACTCTGCAAGTGTGAGCTTTGATGGATCCTTATCTTTTGGTATTTTTGCATTCTTTTGTTTGTTTGTTACGTACGGTCCATAACGTCCATTAAGTACTTGAATACCAGCATCAGAAAAATCTTGAATTATTCGATTTGCATCGAATATTTTTTTCTCTTCTATCAGTTCAAGTGCGCGTGGTAAGGCAATTGTGTAGGGGTCGTCATCTTTTATAGATACAAATTTGTTGCCGTAACGAACATAAGGACCGAATCGTCCAATGCTAGCTGAAACAGTTTCTCCATCAGGGGTTTCACCTAATTCTCTGGGGAGTTTAAATAACGCCAATGCTTCCTCACGGGTTATCGTATCCATTTTTTGACCAGGGCGAAGACCAGCAAATAGTGGTTTTTCCTCATCGTCTTTAGTGCCGATCTGAATGACAGGACCAAAACGAGCCATTCTTACAGTCATTGGCCGACCTGTTTTGGGATCATCACCTAAGGATCGTGCTTGGTCATCTCGTGTTACTGTGTCTCTAATGTGTTCGATCTGAGCATGAAATGGCACCCAAAAATCTTTAAGTAGAGGAACCCAATCATTTTCACCTCTTGAAACAGCGTCAAGATCATCTTCCATTTTTGCTGTAAATTCATAATCAACATACTGAGTAAAGTTGCCTGAAAGAAATCGACTTACAACTTTACCAAGTTCTGTAGGCATAAAACGCTTATTTTCCAGCTCTACATAATCTCGGTTACGGAGGGTAGAAATTATTGAAGCATAGGTTGAAGGTCTGCCTATGCCACATTTTTCCAAGGTTTTGACTAAAGTTGCTTCGGAATAACGGGGAGGTGGTTCAGTGAAATGCTGCTCACTAGACAGCTCTGACAAATTTAAACGATCACCTTCTTTAAGTGGAGGTAGTATGCGATCTTTTTCATCATGGACTTTATCATCCATTCCTTCTTGGTAAACAGAGATGAACCCAGGTTTAATCAACACTTGGCCAGTTGCACGAAAAGCTATAGTCCCGTCTGCATTTTCTCCTGGAAAAATATCGAGCCCAACTGTGTCAAAGATAGCATTACTCATTTGCGACGCTACAGTTCTTTTCCATATAAGCTCATAAAGCTTATATTGGTTTTCATCTAGTTTTCCCTTTAGTTCTTTTGGTGTCTTAAAAACTGATGTGGGCCTTATGGCCTCATGAGCTTCTTGGGCATTTTGAGTTTTTGTTTGGTATAGCCGTGGTTCTGCTGGGAGATTCTCTAGTCCATAGCGGTCTTGAATCAGAGAACGAATTTCCGTTATCGCTTCTGTTGCGAGTGTTACTGAGTCAGTCCGCATATAAGTTATTAGCCCCTCCATGGAGCCATCAATCCCTTCATAGAGTTTTTGTGCAGTTGACATGGTCTGCCTAGCACTAAAGCCTAGTTTTCGAGAAGCCTCCTGCTGAAGGGTTGATGTTATAAATGGCGCAGTTGGTTTTCGTTGTCTCTGCTTTTTTTCAACTTTACCTACACTTAGGATGCCGTTTGCTACCAATTGAATAGTTTCTTCTACTTTTTTGACAGTTTCCTCGTCGGTAAAAGAAAATTGCTCAGTCTTTTCTCCGTCGTATTTAGATAGGCGTGCTCTGAACACATCGCCTTCATATTCAGTTATAGCACCAATGGTCCAATACTCTCGGGGTTTGAAGGCGGAGATTTCGTCTTCACGCTCTACAATGAGCCTCAGCGCTGGACTTTGGACTCGTCCCGCAGATAATTTCGGCCCTATTTTTTCCCACATTAAAGGTGATAGGTGGAAACCAAACAAATGGTCTAAGGCACGACGAGCTTTGTAAGCGTTGACCAGTGAGTCAGAAACTGTCCGAGGACTATTAATCGAATCCTGAACTGCACGCTTAGTTACAGCATTGAATACAACACGGTGTACTTCTTTGTCGGTTAGTAGATTGCGCTCTTTTAGTATCTCTTGTACGTGCCAGGCGATGGCCTCTCCTTCGCGGTCAAGGTCAGTTGCTAGGTAAAGTGTTTTCGCGAGTTTAACCGCTGTTGAGATTTTCCTAAGTTGTTTTTCGCTATCTTCACTAATTTCATAATTCATAGTGAAGCCTTGATCAGGAGACACGGCACCAGTTTTAGATATCAAGTCTCTAACATGTCCGTAAGTTGCAAGGACCTTGAAGTCCGAGCCGAGATATTTCTCGATGGTTTTTCCCTTGGCTGGGGATTCGACGAGGATGAGGTTTTTGCTCATAGCGATAGGATCTTTACATATTGCATGCCTGACCAGTTACATCTAAATAAAGCTGGTATTAATGTAAGCTAACAGAATCTTCAGCATAAACTAAGTCCTCCATTTGCTCATAAGCCTGCTCTTGTCCTGGTTGACTAAACAACACCATCATAACAACCCATTTGATTTGCTCTACATCAATATCATCTGATCCCAGTGCAAGCAATCGATCTATAACCAACTCTCGCTGGTCAGGTGCAAGTATTCCTATTTGTTCAAGGTGAAGAATATAACCTCTGCAATATGGGTCAATATGATTTTGCTCCACTGTGTCGTAGAGTCGAATGGTTTCATGTTGACTAGAATTAGTACCTATTTTTTCTGAATTAAGACCATCTAACCAATCCAACGCGCGTTCAATTTCTCGCTGGCCAAACCCAACTTGTTTTAAATCTTCCTGCAGTTCATTTCTATCGGGCTCAGGGTAATCTTCACCTTCCACGAATACTTCGAAAAGATACATCAGTACATCTAGAACGGTTTCTTTCATCAAATTCTCTATTTTGAAGTGACTTTATGACAGCATATTTGTGATATCAGTGCACCATCGCGATCGGGAGCATGTATGAAAGATTTGCTGTCGTCAATTTTAGTTACAAGGTGTGCCATAGTTTTTTATAAAGTATCTGCACAGACTCATTTCATTAATCAACTGCTATACTTCACCTTGATATTGGCTCTTCATCATGCAAATAATGCAATTTTGTTGGTCAAAATATCTTAATATAAACAGCACTTTAGGTTGATTTTTAGACTATCTGCCGCGTCTCAGGCTATATAAGATGACAATACTTTCAATACTAGAATACCCTGACCCCCGCCTGCGAATTCGTGCAGAGCCCGTAAAGTCAGTTGATGTAGAGGTTAAGACTCTAGTTGCTGATATGCTGGAGACAATGTACGCCGCACCAGGTATAGGCTTGGCAGCTACACAGGTCAATATACATAAGAGAGTCTTGGTGATTGATATTTCTGAGGAGAGAAATCAGCCCATGTGTTTTATTAATCCGGAAATTCTTAGCTCGGAAGGCGAGGTTAGTTATGAGGAGGGGTGTCTATCTGTGCCAGATGTGTTTGAATCAGTCATTCGATCAGAACGTATTAAAGTTAAGTCCCTGGATGAGAACGGCGAGACATCGGAGCAAGCATTGGACGGTTTGTTAGCTATATGCGTACAACATGAAATGGATCATCTAGAAGGAAAGCTTTTTGTGGATTACCTTTCATATCTTAAAAAAGACCGGCTTAATAAAAAGCTAGCTAAAAAAGCCAGACTTAGGTCAAAAAAGGAACAGACTGATCGTATACCAACGCCAGTTATCTGATTATTTGGAACATCGGGATCCGGGATGAACACCTGGAAAATTGTTTTTGCTGGAACACCGGAATTTGCTGTTCCATCCCTGAGAGTAGTTCTATCGAAAGGTGCAAAAGTACCACTGGTTCTAACTCAACCTGATCGTCCTGTTGGAAGAGGACGCAAGCTTTCCCCGAGCCCAGTAAAAGCGGAAGCATCTTCACATGGACTTAATCTACTTCAACCTAGCAAATTAAGAAAAGCTCTTATCAGGCAACAAAAGCTAGACAGACCAGACTTGATGATCGTAGTAGCTTATGGGATGTTGCTCCCAGAATGGTTCTTTAACTGGCCACGCTTGGGAACAATCAATGTTCATGCATCCCTCTTGCCAAGATGGCGTGGTGCGTCGCCCATACAGCACGCAATTCTTGCAGGCGATAAACAGACTGGCGTGAGCATAATGCAGATTGATAATGGTTTAGACACAGGATCTGTTTATGGTGAACGTTCTTTGAGTATAGGTAAAAATGATAATTCGGGTACGCTTCATCAAAGATTATCAGGTCTTGGCGCAGAGCTTTTAGATGAACTATTACCGGATATTATAAATGGCAGCATAAAACCCATACCACAGGATTCTTCACAAGCAACACTTGCGCCTAAGATCCATAAGTCAGATGCGGTACTTGATTGGACTAAAAGTGCAGAGAATTTAGTGTGTCAGGTACGTGCTTTTAATCCTTGGCCAGTTTCAGAATCAACTACAGAGGATGGAAAGCGACTTCGTATTTATGATGCGGCCGCAATAAATAAAGAAAGTGAAGCTTTGCCAGGGTCTATCGTAGTGACTAGCAAGCAGGGGATCGATGTTGCAACAGGTGACGGAATTCTGAGGATAACGCATCTACAACCTCCTGGTGGAAAAGTTATGTCAGCATCTGAGTATCTCAATGCTAACTCGCTTAAAGGCTCAAGATTTGGTTTGATATGGAAGTAACAAGCAGCTTCAAGAAAAAAGCTGGTCAATTGCGATTAGTCGCTGCACAGATCAATTTAAGTGTTGTTAAAGATGGACTATCTTTGGAGAAAGCGCTCGATGGGATTTCTACCTTTTCTAAGAGGGATGCGGCCCTACTCAAAGCTCTTTCTTATGGCGCGATACGCTGGCATCATCGAATACAGTGGCAGGCTAATCGATTGCTGGACCGCCCACTTAAAAATAACGATGAATTAATATCTGCTTTAATCAGAGTTGGGCTATATCAGTTGCAATGGATGCGAATCCCAGATCATGCTGCTGTGGCAGAGACAGTTTCTGCCGCTGGGCTTCTTGGAAAGCCTAAATTCAAAGGTCTAGTTAATGCAGTTCTACGGCGCTTCTTACGTGAGCAAAAAATTTTGATGAGCGCGATGAATAAAAATGAAGGGGCAGCTACCAGCCACTCCAGTTGGATGCGTGACCGTTTAAAAGCTGACTGGCCTGATCAATGGTTAGATATTGTTAAGGTAAATAATGACCCGCCCCCAATGTGGCTAAGGGTCAATAACAAATTTTCAAGTAGAGATGATTATCTTGGGCGCTTAGAAAAATCAGGCATAAAGGCAAAAGCATTTGATGATCTTCCAAATGCCCTGCTACTTAAAGAGCCACAGCCTATGAGTACGTTACCTGGTTATGACGAGGGTGAGGTATCAGTCCAAGATGCAGGAGCACAGCTGGCATGCGGATTTTTAAATCTTGAACCAGGATTAAAAGTACTAGATGCATGTGCTGCACCTGGCGGAAAAAGCGCACATATTCTTGAGACTTGCCCAGAAATTGGCAAGCTCGTTGCATTAGATCAAGATAAAAGGCGCTTGACGGTCATGGCTGAGGAGTTTCAGCGGCTAGATCTAAGTGGTAACTTAATACATAGTGACGCTGCTATGGTTTCTAAATGGTGGGATGGAGTTCCATTTGACCGCATTCTAGTTGATGCGCCATGTAGTGCTTTGGGTATCATTCGAAGGCATCCAGATATTAAAGTGCTACGCCGTTCGGCAGATATAGGCAAATTCGTTGCTATCCAACGTAGGCTTTTAAAGGCGTTATGGCCAATTTTAGCGCCGGGTGGTCGATTAGTTTACTCGACCTGCACTATAGTAAAGGAGGAGAATCAATATCAGAAAGCATGGTTCTTAGAGAAAATATCAATGGAAAAATATCAAGCTTCAAGTTTTAGGCAGATATTACCTGGGGAGGGTAATATGGATGGTTTCTACTATGCATGGGTGGATAAACAACACTAAATCGTGATTGAAATACTCATAAAACTTCTGGGTACCTATCGTTTAGGCTGCAAAAATTGCTGCTTGATTATCTCCTTATGCCTGGTTTTTTGCTCAAAAGGTTATGGACAAGAAGACTCAGGGAGTTTCGATGTTCGTTCTGCTAGCGCGATTTTAGAAGAAGGGGTTTATTATCTTGATACATGGATAGAGTATAGGTTACCCAGCCAGGCACGAGAAGCTCTTGATTCAGGTGTTCCTCTCACTATTCACATTGATGTTCTAGTAATTGATCCACGTTGGTACTGGGCAGACCAAAATGTTGGTGAGCTAAGGCAAAGCTACCAACTCCAATATCACTCAGTTAGTCAAAGATATATTGTTTTAAACCTTAATACAGAAGAACAAAATACCTTCGCTACTTTGTTTGCTGCTCTGAACGATCTTGGCAGAATTTCAGAGTTGCCCATGATTGATGCAGCACTCCTGGACGCTGATCAAGACCACGAAGTCCGTATCCGTGCTTTCCTTAGTATGGAGGATTTGTCTGGTCCACTTAGTTTTCTAGCATTTTGGCGTCGTGATTGGTCTTTAAGTAGCGATTGGTATCAATGGCAACTAGAAGATTAACAAAAGTACTGACAGTAACTGTATGTCTGCTCCTTTGGTTGTCAGGTTTAATCTGGTTTTCCCAAATCGCTCAAGAATCAACGCCGTTGTCTGGCTTTCAGAACGGTATTCTTATTGCCAGCTTCGTGGGTATTGCGGTTTTAATACTTGTAATTATCGGCAATTTTCTAGGATTGATACGCGACTATCGACAACATATTCCTGGGGCACGCCTAAAAGCCCGGATGGTTTCATGGTTAATTGTATTTTCGGTTTTGCCATTAATGGTTATTTATGCGTTTTCTTTGCAATTTATTAACCGTGGAATTGATAGCTGGTTCAGTGAAGACATAGAAGAGGGGCTTGAATCAGCGTTGGAGTTAAGTCGAAGTGCGCTTGATACGCACATGGCAGATAATTTAGCAGAAGCAGCGCAAATAGCGCGGCAACTTTCTGTAAACCCCTCGGCTGATTTAGTCGGGCAATTAAATGATCTCCGGCGTGAAAGTGGCGCGCTAGAACTTACTATTTTTTCGAGTGCACCAAACGATCAAATGCTGGCAACTAGCGCTGAATCTCCGTCCCTAGCTATGCCGCCTAAATACCCAAGTAACGAGTTGCTTTTTGAGATGAGTCAGTCAGTGTCTGGTTCCTATGTCGGACTCGAGCCAAGGGCTGATGGAGGATTGGATATCTTAGCGGCTGTAAACCTCGTTTCCTCTGCCATTGCTCCTGGTAGTGCTCCCGACATTTTGTTGGCTACTTTTGCCGTTGAGCAACAGTTAGGTGAATTAGTAGGGAATGCGGAGTCTAGCTATGATGAATACGCAGAACTATCCTTTTTGAGAATCCCTTTGCAAAGTAGTGCCACAGCAACGCTCAGTATTGTTTTGCTTACCGGGTTTCTTGCTGCGGTTTATGGGGCATTCTTTTCTGCTGGGCGTTTATTAGAGCCCATTCAGCAACTTATGGCTGGAACACGGGCAGTTGCCCGTGGTGATTTTGATACGAAATTACCAAAACCTGCTCAGGATGAAATTGGTTTCCTTGTGAGCTCGTTTAACGATATGACTCGCAGGTTAGCAGCCGCTCGTGCTGAGGCCGACGATAGTCAACAACAGGTAGAAAATGAGCGAGGTAACCTAGAAACTATTCTGGCTAGACTTTCAACGGGTGTCGTGTCGATAGATACTGATATGTGTATTCGGACAGCGAATCAGGCAGCTGGGGCTATTCTTGATGTAGATCTTGAGTCTCATGTTGGAGAGTCTCTAATTGAATTATCTGAAACTAAGCCATTAATTGCCCAATTTGTTGGGGTGGCGCGGGGGCATTTATCGCAAGGGAACAATGATTGGCGCGAGCAAATAGTCTTACGAAGCGAAGTTGGAAGAAGAATTCTTATGTGCGCATGTGCTGCTTTACCTAGCGAATCATCTAGTCCAGCCGGATATGTGGTGGTATTTGATGACATAACGGCTTTGCTTCAGGCTCAAAGAGATGCTGCATGGGGTGAGGTTGCAAGACGTTTGGCGCATGAAATTAAAAACCCTTTAACTCCCATACAGCTTTCAGCAGAGCGACTGCGAAAACGTTATTTAAGTGCGGAGGGTGCAGATCCAGCATTACTTGACAAGGCTACCCACACCATCATCCAGCAGGTAGAGGGAATGAAAGATATGGTGAATGCTTTTAGTGAGTATGCACGCACCCCTGATATGGAGTTAACTCGTTTTGACCTTAACAAAGTAATAGCAGAAGTCTCTGATCTCTATCAACACCAAGATGCTTCTATGAGCTTACAACTTGATCTTCAGGATGTCCCAATTGTTGAGGCAGATGCTGGGCGCATGCGACAAGTTTTCCATAATCTAATTCGTAACTCTCTTGAGGCAATGGAAAATACTCATAAGCAAAAAGTGAAAATTTCAACGCGCTATATTCATGATCAAGGAATGGAGCTTGTAGATATCAAGGTTGAGGATAGTGGACCAGGTTTTAAGGAAGAAATTGTAGAAGAAGCTTTTGATCCCTACGTAACCAGTAAGCCTAAGGGTACCGGTTTAGGTTTGGCTATTGTTAAGAAACTTGTTGAAGAGCATGGTGGCCGCATTGCGGCTCGCAACAGAGAAAAAGGTGGGGCAGAGATAAGTTTGCTTTTGCCGATTACAGTTGAATCAGGAGACGAATTTCTTATTAGGTTACGGCGTTTAGAGCAAAGCAGGAAAAGCGCATGAGTGCCGCCCATATTTTAGTGGTGGATGATGAATCGAACATCCGTGTTTTGCTTGAGGAAATCCTAAGCGAGGAAGGTTATGAAGTAACAACTGCTCAGGATGCAGAAAGTGCCCGACTGGCCAAGAAAGATAAAAGTTTTGATTTAATTTTGCTGGACATTTGGATGCCTGATACAGATGGCATCACTTTACTTAAGGAGTGGTCTGAAGGCGGTGAAAATGAGTCGATAGTTATGATGTCTGGTCATGGAACGGTAGATACCGCTATAGAATCAACGAAGTTGGGAGCGCTTGATTTTATAGAGAAACCTGTTTCATTAGCTAAGCTTTTGCGGACAGTTGAAAAGGCTTTAGAACACGGTAGTAAGTTTAATCAGCGGCGTAATTTGCTCCAACCTTTGATGATGCCTGTTGGGAAAAGTCAAACAGTGAGGATATTAAGAGAGCAGTTAGCTAAAGTTGCGTATCATGATAAACATACGCTTTTTTTTGGAGAGCCCGGGAGTGGTAGAAGAGCATTAGCTCGTTATCTTGCTAGTCTCAGCAGCCGAGCTACCGAGCCATTCATAGTAACTATGGGCAGTCTGTCAGATGATGTGACGGATAATTGTCTTTTTTCAGGTAGTACTAAAGACCCGGGGTTGTTTGAACAAGCTCATAATGGGGTTTTGTTTATTAATGAATTACAGGATTTATCAGGTGCCGCACAGAAAACTTTATTAGGATTTTTGGAGCAAGGAAAGTACCGGCTAGCTGATAATAATGAAGAACGGACAATGAACGTTCGAATATTATCCAGTGCTCCATCAGATTTTGAAGGGAGCACAAATGGTTTTCGTAGAGACCTAATGTCACATTTAAGCGCTGTTGTTATCCGTGTGCCACCCTTGAGAAGTTACTCAGAAGATGTGCCGGATTTATTACGTTATCATGTGGATCTGCTTGTGGATTCAGAAAATCTACCTTTCCGTAGATTCAGTGTTGCAGCTCAAAATAGACTACGCAACTATCCATGGCCTGGTAATATCCGCGAACTAAAAAACATGGTGAGTCGTCTCTTAATTCTTGGCAAAGAGGAAGAGATATCTTTGGAAGAAGTAGAACTTCAATTGGGCCCCGAGAGACAATTGGACGAGTCTGTTATTCAGCAGGATTTTTTGTCGATGCCCTTACGAGAAGCTAGAGAGCATTTTGAGCGCGCTTATTTGAAGCAGCAACTTACTTTATGTAATGGAAAAGTGGGACAACTCGCTAAGCGTGTTGGAATGGAGCGCACCCATCTTTATCGCAAGCTTCGTTCATTAGGTGTCGATTTTCGTCAAGCAAGCTCAGAGAACTAAGCTCTTTTTCTAAGTAAATGTATCTAGTCAGACATTCTTCTTGCAAGAACCTCTATATTTGCATCAAGTAATTTTTCGCGTATTCGGTTCATCTCATTTGTTCCTTCAATAGGACCAATAAGTACACGATGAAAGTCATTGGAATTGACAGTAACTTCTTGAAGATTAGATTCAATATCCAATAGCGCGAGATTTTCCTTCATACGTTCCGCGTCTGACGATAGTCTAAAAGCTCCAGCCTGAAGGATGAAACGTTCAACAATTGTATTTTCAGAGTCTGAGAAATTAGAGTTTATGTCCGAATTTATTCCAGAAACTTCAAACTCAAATCCCGGCAAGTCTTCATAGAAGGTAAATGCTGCTGCAGGATGTTGTGTGGTCTGAGTTTCTGGAGCAGGCTCTAATCGATTCTGTGGCGGATTTTGGCTGGCCGCATGTATATTTTCGTTAGACGTAAAAAAATTTGTGTTTTGTATATAAAGCACACCTGCGATAAGTAAGCCTATGCTAAAGCCAAAAAACATCCACAACCAATTAGGGGAAACTCCGGTTGATTGGTCTATGGCTTGATGTTTTTCCACAGGCTTCATTGTTTCTGTCTTTACATAGTGTCTGGCGCTTTTACGCCTAACAGTGTGAGTCCATTATAAAGCACTTGTTGAGTTCCTAGAGCCAGACTGATTCGTGCCTTACGAAGTTGTTCATTTTCAACCAGCATTTTATGCGCGTTGTAGTATGAATGAAATTCAGCTGCGAGATCTCGTAGATAATAGACTAAATTTTGTGGAGCTCGGTTCGTAGTGGCAAGCTGAATCACTTCTGGGTATCTACTTAAAAGTACTAGCAAATTTCTTTCGTTCTCTTCTGTCAGAAGCGATAGATTATTGGTATCGATTTCTTTGTACTCGGCACTTTCCTGATCCAATTTTTTTTCAAGACTACTTATTCGTGCATGTGCATATTGAACATAGTAAACAGGGTTGTCATTAGATTTTTCTTTGGCAAGTTCTAGGTCAAAATCCAAATGTTGCTCATTAGCTCTAGAGACGTAGAAAAAGCGGGCTGCATCATTTCCAACCTCATTGCGAAGTTCTCGCAATGTTACATATTTTCCAGACCGAGTGGACATTTGAACTTTTTCAGTTCCTCGATATAGGGTAACAAATTGCACTAAGCTAACTTCTAAAGATTCAGGCGGCTCTCCAAGCGCTTCAAGGCCTGCACGTACCCTTGCTACATACCCATGATGGTCTGCACCTAGAACATCAAGGAGCAGATCAAATCCTCTTTCTCTTTTTTCTAGGTGATATGCGATATCAGATGCAAAATAAGTAGTAACACCATTTTCGCGAATTACAACTCGGTCTTTTTCATCTCCAAATTTTTTTGCTTTAAACCATGTGGCACCGTCTCGTTTATACAAGATATTATTTTGATCCAGAAGATTAAGTGCCCGCTCTATGGCACCTTTATCAGAGAGGCTGGCCTCAGAATACCAAAGGTCAGGCTCGACACCGAACTCAGATAAGTCAGATTTTATGTCACTAAGTACACTATCTAGTCCTTTATGCAAAAGCTTATTGAACCTATCAATTCCAAGATATTTTTTTGCTTCAGCAACAATATTATCGAGCCTTTTTTCTTTATCAGTCTTTGTATCAGCTAAAACTTCTTTTAGGTTGGGCTTGTTTTTCGAAAAAAACCATTTGCTAGGTTCAGCTTCTAGTTGTTTTGCAATATCTATAATGTACTCACCTTGATAAGCATTTTCAGGAAAATCTATTTCAACACCATTTTGTTGTAGGTATCTTAGCCACACACTAACGGTGAGTATGTCCATTTGCCGCCCCGCATCATTAACGTAATATTCTTCTTGCACGTTATGTCCAGTTGCTTTTAGAAGGTTAGCTAGGGATGCACCATAGGCAGCGTGACGGCCATGGCCTACGTGTAGTGGTCCAGTTGGATTAGCTGAAACATATTCCACTAGGACACGTTGATCAGAACCGAAATTCGAACGGCCATAATTAAAACCTGACTTTAAAATCTCCATCAGCTCTTTCTGCAATGCAACAGAAGAAAGCTTGAAATTAATGAATCCAGGCCCAGCTATCTGGATTTCTTCTATTAGGTCTGATGAAGGGAAACATTCTAGAATTGATTCGGCTATTTCTCGAGGTTGTTTTCTGAGCTCCTTAGATAGCCTCATTGCAATGTTGGTAGTGAAGTCGCCGTGTTTAGGGTTGCGGGTTCGTTCTAATTGCGGGTCATAATTTACAACAGAGGTATACTTACCAGAAAACTCTGATATGGCCTTTTGAAGAAAATGATTAATTTGAGCGCGCAAAGAGTGATTCAGCTGTTTGTAATATGGGGATTCTACCTTAAGCTAAAGCTCAATAGGGTCGACATCGATCGACCAGCGAACACGCCTTGCTTCAGGCCACATACGAACTAGGGGTAATATTTTACGTGTCAACTTATGGAGATCTGCTCTAGTGGTATCTTGAAACAGCAAATGGGCTCTGAAACGATTACCACGTTTTTCCATATTAGCTGCTGCTGGGCCAAGTATTAGGGTATTTCCATTCATTTTTCTTGCAGTAACAGCTACGCGCTCCAAGAAGGCTTGAGAGACCTTTCTGTTTGTTGCCTCGGCACGCCAAACTATTAAATGTGAAAATGGCGGCCAAGATGAAAGTTTGCGTTCCGCTAAGGCTAACTCAATAAAAGAATCATAGTCTTGGGTTGAGAGACTCTTTAGTAGCGGATGATTTGGATAATGACTTTGAACAAATACTTCTCCCGGTTTATCTCGTCTGCCTGCCCGTCCTGCTACCTGTATAAGCATTTGTGCCAATTTCTCGCTAGAGCGAAAGTCTGTTCCGAAAAGACCTTGGTCAGCATTCAGAACACCAACGAGGGTCACCTTGGGGAAGTCGTGCCCTTTTGACAGCATCTGTGTTCCCACCACTATATCAACATCACCCTGTTCTATGTCAGAGAGTATGGCTTCAAGCCTGTTTTTGCTATTCGCAGTATCTCGGTCTAGTCTAGCTATTCTTGCCTCAGGAAATAGGCTTTGTAATTCATCAGTTACTCTTTGTGTGCCAGACCCAACGGCAATTCTCTCGCTAGCACATGAACTACACCTCCACTTGAGACCACGGGTCAGTCCGCAGTGATGGCAGCGAAGTTGACCAATTTTTGCATGTAAAGTCATACGTGCATCGCATCGATTGCACTCCTCTACAGAGCCACACTCAATGCATAACAAAACCGGCGCGAATCCACGACGGTTCAGAAAGAGTAAGATTTGTTGATGCGCTAATAAATTACGTTCTATAGCTGCTATAAGGGGCGTCGATAAACCCCGACGGTTAGCATGAAGATTCATATTGATCAGATGTATATTCGGTTTACCAGCCGATCCGATTCTTCGGGACATCTTCAAGGGTTTGTAGCGACCACGTTTGATGTTATAGACGCTTTCAAGTGAGGGCGTGGCTGAAGCGAGAACTATTGGAATTTTTAATCGCTGTGCTCTGAGAACAGCAAGGTCTCTGGCAGAATATTTAAATCCGTCTTGTTGCTTATAGGAAGAATCGTGCTCCTCATCTACGATTATCAGTCCAGCCTCGCTAAGCGGCGCAAAAATTGCTGATCTTGTACCAACTATAACTTTGGCTTTTCCTGAACGAGCATCATTCCAGGCATTAAGACGTTCATTTGCAGTTAGGCCGGAGTGCATGATTGCAAGACAAGAGCGAAAACGTTGTTTTAATCGCTTTATTAATTGTGGAGTCAAACCTATTTCTGGTACAAGCAAAAGACTTTGCTTTTTGCGTTGAATTTGCTTTGAAATGAGACGCATATAAACTTCGGTTTTGCCACTTCCTGTAACACCTTGTAGCAAATAAGCTGCATAATCTTCAGCAGTCTTTTCAACACTACTAATACAATAATTTTGCTCATTGGTTAATTCTGGTAAACAGTGTTTTATTGGGTTCTCAGTTTTTATATCAGGGTAGCTCTCAGAATGTTGAATCCAGCCACGCTCATTCATTCGTTTTAAAACTGAACTTTTTATTCCGACAGCTAAAAATTCTTTTGAACTTAGAAGGTCAGCATTCCTAAGTAGACTCAAAGCTTGCGTCTGGAATTTTCCTAAACGATCTTTACTTGATAATGCTATTCCTTTTTTTGTGAGTTTCCAAAAAGCTTCACTATATTTTGCGGGACGTCCTTTGCGAAGGTGTGTTGGTAGCGCATGGTTCAGCACTTCTCCTATTGGGTGGTGATAATACACAGCACACCATCGCAGCAGGTTTAATAATTCTTTATTTAAGACCGGTTTTATGTCTAGTACTTCTTGAACACTCTTAATTTGTTTGGCTTCTAGATTAGATTTGTTGATATGGCGAGTTACCACTCCAATTTTTGTGGTTTTGCCAAGAGGGACAACTACTCTACAGCCAATTGAAGGTGGTTCCTGATCGCTTTTTGTCCAGCAATAGTCTAATTCCCCTACAAGCGGGACAGGGACTGCAACTTGAATCAGTTTGGATTGCTTAGCCATCCCAACGATTAAAACCTAAAATTTTGATAACTGGGTAATTGAATGGTTGCACGTTCATACACGAAGTTTACAATTCTCTCTTGACTTGCACAGGTAGTTGGAGAAATCGAGTGAAAATAGGGATACCCAAGGAAAGTCGTGACGGTGAAAAACGCGTAGCCGTAACACCTAGTGTAGCCTCGGAGCTAAATAAGCTTGGATTCTCAATGGCTATAGAAGCCAGTGCGGGCCATGCAGCCAGTTTCGATGACGATATGTACTTAGTGGCAGGTGTTGATGTCTTAACTGATGCTAAGAAAGTTTGGTTTGATAGCGACATAATTATTAAGGTGCGAGCCCCAGACAAAGAAGAAATAAAGCTCATGCGATCAGGGCAGGTATTAATTTCTTTTTTATGGCCTGCACAAAATGCTGATCTACTTTCGCTACTAGCGGAAAAGGGAATAACTACTCTAGCTATGGATAGCATTCCCCGTATATCCAGGGCACAAAAAATGGATGCGCTAAGCTCAATGGCAAATATAGCTGGTTACCGTGCAGTTATAGAGGCAGCCCAGCATTTTGGTAGGTTTTTTACAGGCCAGATAACTGCCGCTGGTAAAATCCCTCCAGCAAAGATCTTGGTCATAGGGGCTGGAGTAGCTGGACTTGCCGCAATAGGAGCGGCGAGAAGTATGGGTGCAATTGTTAGAGCTTTTGACACTCGTCCAGAGGTAAAAGAGCAAGTTGAAAGCATGGATGGAGAATTTCTATTGCTTGATTTTGACGAAGATGCTTCTGGCGAAGGTGGGTATGCAAAAACCATGAGCGCGGAATTTATTAATGCAGAGATGGAGTTATTTGCTGAGCAGGCTAAAGAGGTGGACATCATAATAACGACAGCCCTTATTCCAGGAAAACCGGCCCCCGCATTAATTACTTCTGAAATGGTTTCCTCAATGAAACCAGGTAGTGTCATTGTGGACTTGGCAGCAGAGCAGGGAGGAAATTGTGTACTTACTGAACCAGATAAAGTAATTAAACAAGCGGGTGTTTCCATAATTGGTTATACAGATCTCCCAAGCCGATTAGCTTCTCAGTCAAGCCAACTGTATGGCACTAATCTACGGCACTTAATAACAGACATGTGCCCAGAAAAAAATGGTCAACTAGTTTTGGATATAGAAGATGAGGTTATTAGGGGCGCAACGGTTGTGCATGGTAAGAAGATTACATGGCCGCCCCCGGCACCAAAACTAACAGTACTCAAAAAAAAGGAGCCTGAAAAACCTTCTGTTGTTGATCGTGCTTCAGATGTTCAGCCTAAGCCTTCAAAATTGGGCCCACTCTTAGGTCTTGGAGTAGCGGTATTAGGATTATTTGGGCTTGGGGCTGTGGCGCCACCGTCTTTTTTAGAGCACTTTACGGTTTTTGTGTTAGCTTGTTTTGTAGGGTATATGGTGATTTGGAATGTAACACCAGCTCTCCATACGCCTTTAATGAGTGTGACCAATGCTATTTCAAGCATCATCATTATTGGGGGATTGCTTCAAATTAGTTCAACTGAAGGCACAATTATGTGGATTGCTGGTATTACCATTTTTATTACAAGTATAAATATTGCAGGTGGTTTTGCAGTGACAAGACGAATGCTTGATATGTTTAGGAAATAAAAGGGTAGGAATGTCTGGACTAGTTACAGTTGCTTATATAGGGGCGACAATTCTTTTTATACTAGCTCTTGGTGGATTAAGTCATCCAGAAACCGCGAGACGTGGAAATATCTATGGTATTGCTGGCATGACTCTTGCGTTGCTAGCTACTGTAGGGGGGGCAGTTACCGATAACTATGTATTGCTGATTTTTGGTTTAGCAATAGGCGGCATTCTGGGTATTGTGCTTGCACAGCGTGTTCAGATGACTCAGATGCCAGAGTTGGTAGCCATTCTACATAGTCTTGTAGGGCTTGCTGCTGTATTGGTTGGGTTTGCCAATTTCATGGATCCTGAAGTACATTTTGATGGTGTTGAGGAGACTATTCATAACGTAGAGGTTTATCTAGGGATATTGATAGGAGCGGTAACATTTTCCGGCTCTGTTATTGCTTTTGGAAAGCTGAGCGGCAAAATTAGTGGCACACCTTTAACACTTCCTGGGCGTCATTGGCTAAATCTCGGGTTATTTCTATTAACTATAGTAGTTGGCTGGCAGTTCGTGAATGAATCTGCTGCTGGTATTGGGTCAAATCCGGGATTAACACCATTGCTAATAATGACCGCATTAGCTTTATTATTTGGAATTCACATGGTTATGGCAATTGGCGGCGCAGATATGCCGGTCGTAGTGTCAATGCTTAATAGCTATTCTGGCTGGGCTGCATCAGCTACTGGGTTCATGTTGAGCAATAACTTGCTTATTGTGACGGGTGCATTGGTGGGAAGTAGCGGAGCGATATTAAGTTATATCATGTGTCGTGCGATGAACCGAAAATTTCTTGCTGTAATAGCTGGAGGTTTTGGGACATCAGGGAGTTCAACATCTAGCAATCAAGGTGCTGTTGAAGGAGAGGTAATTTCTATTGAGTCTGCAGAGGTGGCCAATTTACTCTCCAAATCTAAAGAGGTAATGATTATTCCTGGCTACGGAATGGCAGTCGCTCAAGCACAACACACTGTATGTGAAATCACAAAAGTTTTGCGTAAAAAGGGGATCAACGTTCGATTCGGTATCCATCCAGTAGCTGGTCGTATGCCTGGACATATGAATGTTTTACTCGCTGAAGCAAGAGTGCCTTACGATATTGTTTTTGAGATGGATGAAATAAATCAGGATTTTCCTAGCATAGACGTGTCTATTATTATCGGTGCAAACGATATAGTTAATCCTTCTGCACAGGAAGAGCCAGAAAGCCCTATTGCTGGTATGCCAGTGCTTGAGGTTTGGAAAGGTAAAACAACAGTTGTACTAAAGCGTAGTATGGCAACTGGTTATGCAGGCGTTCAAAATCCTCTATTTTTTAAAGAGAATACTTGTATGTTGTTCGGAGATGCACAAGATACTCTAGACGCTGTACTAAAAAAGTTGTAGCTAAATTGGAGTAACAAAGAATGACAATGTGCCATAGGAATCTAGCATTAGTTTTTGTCGGCTCTATGTTAACTATGCTTGGCGCATGTAGTTCTGAACTATCTTCACAGTCTACCTTAGAAGTGATCGATTCCCCTGCTGATCAATTAACTGACCTATATGCGGGATCACCTTACCTAGGAAGCCTCAGAAATTTAGTGGTTTACGGCGAAATATGGGAACGCCCATATCTTTCAAAAAGAGACAGAAGCCTTATAACTATTGCTGTGCTTCAGGCATTAACGCGTGAAGAGTTGGCTATCCATATTCCTAGAGGGCTAGATAACGGTTTATCTCCTGAAGAAATTTCTGAAATTATTTTGCACGTGACCTTCTATTCAGGATGGCCAACAGGAGTGCAGGCTTCCCTCATAGCAATTTCAGCTTTTGAGGAGCGCGGTTTGTCGCTGGGAAACCTTCCTACTGCTCCAGAACAATCAGAGGTCATTACCCCTGATTCGATCAGTGTTGCGTATGCTTCAGTTCCAAGATTAGGAGAGTTGCGTAACAGCCTTTTGTATGGAGATATCTGGGAACGGCCATTACTTTCTAAGCGTGATCGTAGCCTTATAACAGTTGCAGTAAATCAGTCGCTCTATGCAACTAATGAACTCCGAACTCATATTAATAGAGCACTTGATGAAAATGGTGTGACCCCGCAAGAAATATCGGAAGTAATTTTGCACACTACTTTTTATGCAGGCTGGCCTGCAGCCGTAAATGCGGGACGTCTTGCGACTGAGGCTTTTGAGACAAGGGGCGTAGATTTTGAAGAGTTACAATAAAAACTTTTGCTAGAGTTTTTTCCAATTATCGGGAGATTTAGCGTCTACAATCCCATTCATTGTATATTTATATAAGTCAATCAAAACCCCTAAGCTGAAGGAGATTCCTTGCTATAGAAATGGAGCAACAACCAGTAACTCAAGAGGTATTGAGAACGGATATCACTGGCATGCCACTGGAGTGGATTGATTATCGTGATGCAGTTCGGCTATATCATACACAGCAGGTTGCCTATGTTTGTGGGACACCAATCTACCAAATACGTGGCGGTATAAGCGCAAAAACAGGGCAGCGAAGTATAGTTGAAATTAGTTCAATTATTTCTACCTATGGAGATTCTGTCGCCGCAGAGAGAAACCGCGATCGCTATACCCCGCCGTTAACTAATCAAACACTGTTCAGGCGCGATGCTAATATTTGTCTATATTGTTCCAAGCACTTTCGAGCTTCAGATTTAACCCGAGATCACGTAACTCCGATAAGCCAGGGCGGCCTTGATTCATGGGCAAATGTAGTAACAGCATGCCGACGTTGTAATAATCACAAAGGAGGCCGCACACCAGAGCAGGCCAGATTGCAGTTAGTGGCTGTTCCATTTAAGCCAACTTATGCAGAGTACATTTATTTAAAAGGGCGTCGCGTTCTTGCAGATCAAATGGAGTATTTGCTTACACATTTCCCACGTAGTTCTCCGCTTCATAAGAGACTTACCGTTCATATGTCTAGTGATGGATCACCTTTCTAATATATTTTGAACCTTATAGAAATATCGACTGAGCTAAATCAGCGTGTTGGCATTCGATGCAATATTGAATCTGTTCAAGTTGTATCTGGCGGAAGCATCAATTCCGCATATAAATTGCTGACAGATGATTGCCCTTTATTTCTTAAGACCAATAAAGCTGATTCTATTGAAATGTTTCAGTCTGAAGCTGAAGGCTTACAAACATTACGTGATTCAGGAAGTGTGGAGGTGCCAGAAGTAATTGATGTTGGGTGTGTTAATGAGCAGTGCTATCTGGCTTTAAAGTGGATAGATTTTGTAGAAAAAACTACTGACGCTGAAATTCAATTGGGTTCTGCTTTGGCTAATCAGCATCGTTGTGTAACAGAGCAGTACGGTTGGCATAGAGATAATACTATTGGTTCCACCCTTCAAATAAATATTTGTTCTAGTAATTGGATTGAGTTTTTCAGGGATAGGCGACTATGTTATCAGTTGGAATTAGCTGAAAAGAGAGGATTGCCAAAAAATCAATTAGTACAAGGCTATGACCTGCTTAAAATTCTCGACCGATTTTTTGAGGACCGCGATATTAAAGCTTCTTTGCTTCACGGAGATTTATGGTCTGGAAACTGGGGTTGTGACATAAGCAAAAAAACTTACGTTTATGATCCTGCGGTCTATTATGGAGATCGCGAAAGCGATTTAGCTATGACAAGGCTATTTGGCGGCTTTAGTGATGTTTTTTATTCAGCTTACAATAAATCTTGGCAGCTTGATTATGGTTGGGAAAAACGTCTTGATCTTTATAATCTCTATCACTTATTAAACCACTTTAATTTGTTTGGTCACGCTTATTTGGAGCAGGTTGCAACTTGTCTGCAGCGTTTAGGACATTGGACTAAATAAATCTGTGGAGTTCATCTAATATTATTTCTAATGGACTGTTGAAGCTTCATCAGTCAGTCAATTTTAATTTTCCAGTTTTGAGGCGTGCAATATAATTGTGATAAGAGCGCATAGCTTCACATACAAATAACCACATTATGGGGATGTTGGCCCAAAGCATTACGCCAGTACCAACACCAGTAAGATTATCGAGATCAGTATCCGATTCTATGAATCCCCACGTTGCAACGATAATGAGTGTGCAAAAGAAAAATTTGTAAGGAAGTACCATTCGGTTACCAAACAAGAAGACAACACCTTGTTCTCCGTAATAACTCCAAGAGATCATTGTTGATAGTGCAAATAACCAGACCGCAAGTGTTATAAGCCATTTTCCGAGACCAGGAATTACAGAATCAAAAGCCTTGGCTGTTAATGTTGCTCCTACATATGTTGCATAAATGCCCGTGTCATTGATGGTTGGTCGTGATTGGCTATTGATGGGATTCCAAGCAATAACTAGATTGTCGTTAGTAATTTGCAAACGGCCTTCAAGTCGGTGTGCGTTATTTCCAGATTGAGGGTTGAAATCCGCATTGACTATGATGAAGACTAGGTCACCATTTTTCCATTCTTCGTTAATACGTTTTGGTGCTGCAACCGTTTCTAAGCTCCAGGTATTTACTTCAGTTAATATAAAATCTGGTGGTGTATTTAATTGTGCTTCAGCAGATCTATTCCAGACTCCTGTTGACAGTATGACTAAGGCTGTAAAGGTACAAACTACTATGGTATCTATGAATGGCTCTAACCCAGCTACCATTGCTTCTCTGACTGGCTCATCCGTTTTGGCAGCTGCATGAGCAATTGGAGAAGTACCTTGTCCCGCTTCATTTGAAAAGAGCGCACGCTTCATTCCAAATAGAAAAGCGTAACCTGCTGTGCCCCCTATAAAAGCACCCGTCATTTCTTGGGGAAGGAATGCTGATCGCACTATTAGCATAAGCATGGAAGGGATATCTTCCAAATTCGATATTAGAACAAATGTTCCCGCAAGCAGGTATAGGGTTACCATAAAAGGCACAAGCCGTCCGGCAACTGCACCAATGCGTTTAATGCCCCCAATAATTACCAATCCAACAAGGATGGCTAGGGTGATACCAGCAAAAATACTAGGGATGCCAAAATATTCCTCAGTAATTTCTCCTACATTCCATGCTTGAAACATGTTTCCACCTGTTGCTGTGGAAATAAGCAAGGTTAAACAGAAAAGGCCGCCTATTGCTTTCCCAAGTGGAGCAAGCTTGGGATTTATTTTTTTTAATCCTTTGCTGACAACCCACATTGGACCACCATGAGGATTATCAGGATCGTCAGTATTGCGATAGTGCATAGCTAAGCTGACTTCTGTCAATTTTATAGCCATTCCAAAAAAACCAACTACCCACATCCAGAAAATCGCACCTGGACCACCAAGTGCAATAGCTAGAGCAACACCACCAATATTACCTAGCCCAACAGTTGCTGATAACGCCGCAGAAAGTGCCTGGAAATGGCTTATTGCGCCCGGGTGATTTGGGTCATCGTAGTTCCCTCGAAGTACTTGAACTCCATGCGTCAAGGCGCGATATTGAGATAGCCCACTCCAAATTGTGAAAACTATTCCGGTGCCTAGCAGGATGATTAATACAATGTCGTGCCAGATGATGCCGTTAAGTGCAACAAGCACCCCCAGTAAACTATCCATGAATTACCTTTCTCTAAGAATTAGCTTGACTCTAATATTGCAGTAACTCCCATTCCACCAGCAGTACAGATAGAGGCTAAACCTCGCCCCGAACCTTTCTGATGCAATAATTTTGCGAGAGTTCCCAAAATACGAGTACCTGTTGCTGCAAAAGGGTGTCCGATCGCAACACTCCCACCCTTTACATTTATTTTACTATGATCAATAGTACCAAGAGGAGAATCTCTTCCTAATTTCTTTAAGCAAAAGTTTTCAGATTCCCATGCTTTTAATGTAGCTAATACCTGAGCTGCAAAAGCCTCGTGAATTTCGTAAAAGTCAAAATCCTGTAATGAAAGATTTATTTCTTTAAGCATGTCTGACACTGCATATGCTGGTGCCATTAAGAGCCCTTCCTGATTTATAAAATCCACGGCTGCTATTTTAGAGTGAGTTATATAAGAAAGAATTGGAAGGCCTCGTTCTAGTGCCCATTCTTCTGTAGCTAACAGTATCGCTGATGCACCATCTGTTAACGGTGTACTATTTCCAGCTGTAATAATGCCGGTCTCGCTTAAATCAAACGCGGATTTCAGTTTTGCAAGTTGTTGCATTGTTGTATCACGCCGTATGTTGTTATCTTTCGAGATTCCTTCAAATTCAATTATAAGGTCATCAAAAAAACCGTTATCTTGCGCTTTTGCAGCTTTCATATGACTGTTTAGTGCAAAAATATCTAGATTTTCCCTTGTTAAATGCCACTCTTTAGCCGTTTTTTCCATGCTTTCACCCATTGAGAGTTTTGTGCGAGGTTCAACTACACTTGGATATCTGGGTTTGAAATGATGAGGTCGAAGTTCTAACCAAGGCTTTGCTTTTTGTAAGAGGTTTTTCCCCCGAGCACTTTTCATAAGAATAGATCTATAGGTATCTGAGTAAACGATAGGTAAATCACTAATTGAGTCTGCACCCCCTGCGATTCCAGCATCAATTAATCCAGCAGAAATTTTTGCACTAATTAGTATGGCGGCGGAGAGACTAGTTCCGCATGCTTGCTGTATATCGAATGCGGGTGTTTCAGCTGCTAAACCTGAAGCTAAAACTGATTCGCGTGCAAGATTCCAGTCTTTAGAATGTTTTATTACAGCACCAAGGGCAACTTCTCCTAGTTTTTGACGTTTGAGACCAACACTATCAACCAAAGATGATAATACCTTGGTCATCATGTCTTGGTTGGACGAGTATTTGTATGCCGAATGCGCTCTTGCAAAAGGAATTCTCTTGCTAGCTACAATAGCAACCGGTCTATGAATGAACTGATGACGCAAAGCAACACCTCATTGTTGACTTTTTAGCACTGATCTCATCTGTTTTGTCTTGTTTAGCCAGTTTGGTAAGAGATATATATGTCATACAATCCATGCTAAACATGCATTATTTTATTCTTGTAAACGTAAATCGACATTAAGTTTGAGTGCGTTTGAGTAATATTTTTACTTGGTTTGGCTGACGATATACTATAAAAATATCAACTCTTTGAAAAATAAGAAAAAACCTACCATGATGATGAACTTTTAATGTTTTACCTCATTGGTAAGCTCAGGGCGGTGTTATAATATGTTTTGATTGGCCCATAAGAGCCTTTAAGACAGCATGCACGGGAAGTGTGGGGTCACAAGAAGACTTCACCGCCGGCCATAATCAACGGCCCCGGGCCGCCAAGAAGCCCAGCTAGAAAGTGGAGCTAAGTCTCCGCCAAGGGATGGTATGACTCTAAGTCGCAACATTAAGCCGGGGGACGTGTTTCCACCAGCACAAGGTTTGTACTCTCCAGAGCAGGAGCGGGATAGCTGTGGCGTTGGATTCATAGCTCATGTAAAAGGTCAAGCTAGCCATCAAATAATTTCTGACGCTGAATATTTGTTGTGCCAGATGGATCATCGAGGCGCTAGAGGTGCTGAGGAAAATTCGGGTGATGGAGCTGGAATCTTAACAGCACTTCCTCAAAAATTTTTAACCCGTGTGGCGCAGGAAGAATTTGGTTTTGATCTTCCCAAGCCTGGTAAGTTTTCAGCCGGCATAGTTTTTCTGCCAACAGATGACGTTGAAAGAGATTTCTGCAAAAAAGAGTTTGAGAGGATTTGTGAAGAAGAGGGGCAGTCTTTAGTAGGTTGGCGTAGTGTGCCCACAAATTCTAAGGAGTCTGGTCTCGGACCAACAGCATTGGCAGCTGCTCCGAAAATTGAACAAGTATTTGTTGAAGCAGAAGGTGGTCTTGAGGGAGATTCTTTTGAGCGCAAGTTATACCTTATACGCAAGAGAGCAAGCCATCTTTTAAGATCGAACATAGACTTAGAGCAAGCCAAGGCATTCTACGTTTGCAGCCTGTCTACAAAGGTAATTATTTATAAAGGCATGTTAACGCCTAGTCAGCTATTACCCTATTTTCCGGATCTGCGTGAAAGTGATTATGAGACACACTTAGCAATGGTGCACTCGCGATTCTCAACGAATACTTTCCCAAGCTGGGACCGTGCTCAACCCAATCGTTTTATGTCCCACAATGGTGAAATTAATACTTTGCGTGGAAATGTTAATTGGATGACAGCACGCGAAGGTGTTTTTCAAAGCAAATTATTTGGAGAGTCTATAAAAGGGCTGTTTCCGGTAGTGGAACCAGATTGTTCTGACTCTGGAGTATTCGATAATGCACTAGAATTTTTGCTTATGACAGGTCGGACACTCCAGGAGTCGGTCATGATGATGGTCCCTGAGGCTTGGCAAAAAAACGAGCTAATGACCACAGAAAAAAGAGATTTTTATGAATTTCATTCCTGTGCAATGGAACCATGGGATGGCCCAGCCTCAATAGCTTTTACTGATGGCAACTATATTGGCGCAGTCCTAGATCGAAATGGACTTCGCCCTAGTCGTTATTACCTAACTCATGATGACCGTGTAATCATGGCTAGTGAAGTGGGAGTCTTGCCAATTGAGCCTGACATGGTGAAATTTAAGGGTCGCTTGGAGCCTGGCAAAATGTTTCTTATAGATTTTGTAGCAGGTCGACTGGTACCAGATGAAGAGCTTAAACAAGAATTCGCAAATAGAGAACCCTATGGGGAGTGGCTGGATGAAGAAAGGTTATCACTCCAAGATTTATTACCAGAACCTAAAGCCTTAGGACTTGACCAAGAAACACTGTTGTCTCGGATGCAGGCGTTCGGTTACACAGTTGAAACAATGCAATTCATGCTAAAACCTCTAATTGAGCAGCTTCGCGATCCGGTAGGCTCGATGGGAAATGATTCCGCACTTGCATGTTTGAGCGACAAACCTCGTTTGCTGTATGACTATTTCAAACAACTTTTTGCTCAAGTTACAAATCCTCCGATAGATTCCATTCGAGAAGAGATCATTATGTCGTTGGAATGTTATATAGGGCCAGAACCGAATCTCTTGGAGATTACTAGGCAGCATGCTCACAGGCTTCGACTCCGACATCCAATACTTTCCAATGAAGAACTTGCGGCCATCAAATATATGGACTATCGCGGCTGGAAATCGACAACAATTGACATAACTTTTGATCGTCAAAAGGATAATGGCGGGATGATTCATGCTTTGGACAGAATTTGCTTCGAGGCAGAAGAGGCTATCGACGAAGGTTATAGTCTCATAGTTCTATCAGATCGATTGATGGGCTTGGATCGAGTAGCTACAAGTGCCTTGGCAGCTTGCGGGGCAGTTCACCATCATCTTGTAAGGCGTGCAAAACGTAGCCGTATTGGTTTAGTTATAGAGACAGGTGAAGCGCGAGAGGTACATCATCATTGTTTGTTAATAGGATATGGAGCCGATGCAATCAATCCATACGTAGCATTTGAAGCGCTTTGGCAGGCAAGGCTAGATGGTCTGTTAGGTGAAGAATACGATACTGAAGACTCAGTTGTGGCTGCATACCGTAAAGGTGTCGCTAAGGGCATGTTGAAGGTCATGGCAAAGATGGGGATTTCTACCCTTCAATCTTATAAGGGTGCCCAGATCTTTGAGGCCGTAGGCCTTTCTGAGGCTGTAATTGAACGTTGTTTCGTAGGGACATCAAGCCGATTAAAAGGTGTTGGTTTTGAAGTTCTGGAGCACGAGGCTCTCAGAAGACATGAGTTGGGGTATCCTGAGAAAATCCAAAATCAGCTTAAAACTCTGCCAAATCCTGGTGAATTTCACTGGCGTAGTACAGGTGAAAAACACGGTTGGGATCCCATTGTCATTTCTTCTCTGCAGGCAGCAGCAAGATCTAGCGATGAGAGTATTTATGATAAGTTTGCAAAACAGGCGAATGACGAGGCAAGGGCAAACTGTACTCTTCGAGGCCTGCTTAGATTTAAAGTCGGTGAGCAGAAGCCTGTTCGGCTGAAGCAAGTAGAACCTGCCCAGGAAATTGTCAAGAGATTTTGCACAGGTGCAATGAGCTTTGGTTCCATTTCGGCTGAAGCACATGAAGCATTGGCTATAGCGCTAAATCGACTAGGAGGTAAAAGTAATACAGGTGAAGGTGGTGAAGATCCAGAGCGTTTTAAAACATTGCCATCAGGGGATTCAAGACGCTCAGCTATCAAGCAGGTAGCATCTGGTCGCTTTGGGGTAACAATTTGGTATCTTAGTAATGCCGATGAATTACAGATTAAGATGGCTCAAGGCGCTAAGCCTGGTGAAGGCGGCGAACTTCCGGGTCGTAAAGTTGATGAGATCATTGCAAGAATCCGGTATTCAACCCCAGGAGTGGGATTGATTAGTCCGCCGCCACATCACGACATCTATTCCATCGAGGATCTAGCACAGCTTATTCACGATCTTAAAAATGCTAATCCCTCTGCACGCATTAGTGTGAAGTTAGTATCTGAAGTGGGTGTTGGCACAATTGCAGCAGGTGTTGCAAAAGCCCACGCAGACCACATATTAATTTCAGGAGATTCAGGAGGCACTGGCGCATCTCCGTTAACTAGTATCAAGCACGCAGGGCTTCCATGGGAGCTTGGTATTGCTGAAACGCATCAGACATTAGTATTGAATGACCTTAGAAGCCGTGTTGTTTTGCAGACTGATGGTGGTTTGAAAACTGGACGTGATGTTGTTATTGCGGCCCTTCTTGGCGCTGAGGAAATGGGATTTTCTACGGGTCCTTTAATAGCGCTAGGTTGCATCATGATGCGTAAATGTCATTTAAATACATGTCCAGTTGGTATAGCAACACAGGATCCTGTGCTTCGGGAGAAGTTTGCTGGAACAGCTGAGCATGTAGTTAATTATCTGTTCATGGTTGCTGAAGAAGTTCGTCGGCTTATGGCAGAACTGGGTTTTCGACGTATGGACGATATGATTGGTCGTGTAGATATGCTTGAAACAAGAGATGCCATAGATCATTGGAAGGCTGATGGACTTGATTTAAACCCTATTCTCACGCCAGCTGTAAAGCCTAATAAAAAAACTGGAGTACGTTGTACTCAGAAGCAAGACCATGGTCTTGATAAGGCCTTAGACAAAAAGTTAATTGAAATGTCAGCAGATGCAATTAACCATGGAAAGAAAGTCAGTGAAAAACTTCCCATTTTTAATATTAATCGCACAGTAGGGACAATGCTGAGCCATGAAGTGGTTAAAATTTGGGGAGAACGTGCTCTACCCATTGACACCATTCATTTTAAGTTTAATGGCTCAGCAGGACAGAGTTTTGGGGCATTTTTAGCACGAGGGATTACGCTGGAACTAGAGGGAGATAGTAATGATTACGTAGGGAAAGGCCTTTCAGGGGGACGCTTGATTATTTATCCGCCACGAGAAAGTTCTTTTGTTCCAGAAGAGAATGTAATTATTGGAAATGTTGCATTGTATGGCGCAACAGGCGGAAGAGCATTTTTCCGTGGTCGTGCTGCTGAGCGATTCTGTGTCCGAAACAGTGGAGCTAGAACGGTCATAGAGGGAGTTGGTGATCACGCTTGTGAATATATGACAGGTGGAAGAGTAGTGATTTTAGGGCCAACAGGACTAAATTTTGCTGCTGGCATGTCTGGAGGAATCGCTTATGTATGGGATCCTGAAAGTTCATTCCCCGATAAGTGTAATAAGGGAATGGTTGATTTAGATATCGTTCAGGATGAGGAAGACATAGCAGAATTAAGGGAGCTTATTGAACTGCATAAAAAAAATACACAATCAACTGTAGCTGCAGAAATACTTGATAGTTGGCCAGATATTTTGGGTCAATTTGTAAAAGTTATGCCGACCGATTACAAACGTGTTCTTGCAGAACGCAAAAAACATGATGAGGAAATGGAGTCTTCAATACATGAGGATAATCCGGAAAAAATGGCTACGGTGAAGGAATAGTTAGTATGGGTAAGCATTCTGGTTTTTTAGAGTATCCCAGAAAGGTTGTGCCTTACCGTGATCCAAGCGAACGTTTAGGCGACTTTAATGAGATTTTTACTGAACCTGATGAAAAACATCTTAAGAGGCAGGGCGCGCGTTGTATGGATTGCGGTGTTCCCTTTTGTCAGTCAGCAACTGGTTGTCCGATAGATAACTTAATTCCTGAGTGGAATGATCTAGTTTTTCAAGGACGATGGGAAGAAGCCTTGGAAAGGTTACACAAGACAAATAATTTTCCAGAGTTTACTGGTCGTACCTGTCCTGCGCCATGTGAGGGTGCTTGCGTTCTAGGTATTACAGATCCAGCAGTTACTATAAAAAATATTGAGAACGCCATCATTGACAGAGGATTTGAAGAAGGGTGGGTCCGTCATGATCAGCCCCAAGAACGCTCAGGAAAAAAAGTGGCAATTATCGGTTCTGGCCCAGCAGGTCTTGCAGCTGCAGATCAACTTAATAAAGTCGGTCACCACGTCACAGTTTTTGAAAGGGAAGATCGCATCGGTGGTTTGCTGATGTATGGAATTCCAAATATGAAATTAGAAAAAAGTGTGGTTAATAGGCGAGTGGACTTGCTAAGTTCAGCAGGAGTTAAATTTTGTACTGGCGTTGATGTAGGAAGGGATACCGATCCTATAGAGCTAAAAGCTGATTATGATGCTTTGTTGTTGGCAACAGGTGCTACTAGACCAAGGGATCTATCTATACCTGGCCGAGATTTGAACGGCGTGCATTTTGCGATGGACTTCCTGACTTCCAACACACGTAGCCTTTTGGATAGTAATCTGCAAGACAATCAGTTTATTAACGCTAAAGATCTTGATGTGATCGTGATTGGCGGGGGCGATACAGGCGCAGACTGTATTGGGACTGCACTTCGTCATGGTTGTCGAAGCCTTATAAACTTAGAGTTGCTAGGTCAACCGCCTGTAGATAGAGAACCTGAAAATCCTTGGCCAAATTGGCCGCTAATTCTTCGCACTGATTATGCTCATGAGGAAACTATTTCACGGTTTGGTTCAGATCCTAGAACATTTAGCGTTTTATCAAAACAACTGTCAGGTGACAATGATGGAAAAGTCACAGCTCTTCAAACTACAGAAATATCTTGGACAACCAAAAATGGACGATCTGAGTTTGCTGAAATTAGTGATACAGGTAAAACATGGAACGCTGATTTAGTTTTGCTCGCGATGGGATTTCTTGGGCCGGAAACTTATGTGACTGATTTGTTAGGTGTTGAATTGGATTCACGTTCTAATTATTTAGCTAAGCATGGTGCATTTCAAACAAGTGTCCCTGGAGTGTTTGCGGCCGGTGATTGCAGAAGAGGTCAATCACTAGTTGTTTGGGCAATTAACGAAGGACGTGGTGTGGCAAGATCAATTGACCAATATTTAATGGGAAGTAGTGTTTTGCCGGCACCAGAGAATACCATGGGGTCGTCTGTCGCTTAGTATGAGTAAAGACTTTTTGGTTGGACGCCCTGGTCCTATACACTCTTCAGAGAATCATTTTGTCAATGGGAGTCGAATTACACCCCCTTTCCCAGAGAACACCGATAAAGCTATTTTTGGTATGGGTTGTTTCTGGGGTGCCGAGCGTTTATTTTGGGGTTTAAATGGCATTTATTCTACAGCGGTTGGATATTCTGGCGGCTTGACTGTAAACCCTACTTATGAGGAAGTTTGTACTGGTATAACTGGCCATGCTGAAGTTGTTCTGGTTGTTTATCAGGCTGAAAATATAAGTTATAACAAATTATTAAGTTTGTTTTGGGAATCCCATAATCCAACTGAAGGGATGAGACAGGGGCCAGATATTGGGACACAGTACAGATCCGTTATATATACCTTCACCCAGGAACAGTTAAGGCTTGCTATGCTAAGCAAACACCAGTATCAGGCATCGTTAAGCAAAGCTGGTTATGGAGATATCACAACAGAAATTGTAACGGCTTCAGAATTCTACTATGCCGAGGAATATCACCAACAATATCTAGGCAAAAATCCTAATGGTTATTGTAGTCTGGGTGGCACAGGAGTTATCTGTAGTCCTTTTGCTACATCTGTGTAATTATTTGTTTATTGTGGGAATTGCGATTTCAAACCTTACGCCTGTTCCATCTTTGAGGTTTTTAGCCTGAGCTTTACCCTTGTGAAATTTTGTTGCGAGAGAAACAATATAAAGCCCTAGCCCTAAATGTCTTTTTTTATCATCTGTTTTGCGTACGGTCACTAATGAGTCGAAGACTTGGGACTGCATTTTTTCTGGAAGAAGTGGTCCTTTATTTTCAACCGATAAAAAGACATTTTCTTTATCACCGGCTAATTGAATATTTATTGTTTTTTCTTTTGGGCTAAAGCTGGCTGCATTATCAACTAATTTGTCTAGCATCTGTACAGCAAGGTCAGGTGAACCATAAACACTTGTACATGGGGCTGTGTTTGTGAATTTAAAGTAATAACCACTAAAAACATCGCTATACCCTTCTATGCATCCCATTAATATAGGTTCTAAATCATAAGGCTCTGGTTCGGTATTCAATATGGCTTCCTCCATTCGCGTGGCTTCGCTCATAGAGTTCAGAATTTTTTCCAGACGAGCAACTCCTTCACGTAATCTTTCTAGGTAAGGGTCGAGTTTAATTTCATGAGGCTCACGTTCTAGGTTATCAAGTGAAGTCGCTATAACGGCAAGAGGTGTTCTAAGTTCATGGGCTAGTTTTCCCTTCAGTGTACTAAGGTAATCTGTGTAGTTTTCAAGTTGATCTAGAAGGTGTGTAAAGCTTCTTGCAAGGTCGCCTATTTCATCCTTTGCATCTCTTCCAGGGAGTGCAGTATGAATTTTTCCTTGTGGGTCAAGCGCACTGTCTGCTGCTTGAGATAGTTTTTGTACTCTAATAGATAACCAAGTGGCATATCCTAGAAGACTTATGAATACTAATAAGGTAGCCGCAAGACTTACACTCATAAGGCTAACGAGCGCGCCATTGGCAAGTGTCAGAATAGCATCACTACTTTTTTCTAAAACCACTACACCAGTTAATGTTGAACCATGGAAAATAGGAACTGAAGTTGTGACGATGGCGCTTCCTTCAGTACCGCGTGAATACCAAGCTGTTTGAGAGCTTTCAGTTTGGGTTGATATGGCAATTTTTTGAGTAAGCTGACCAATAGGGTCCTGAAGAATATCGTAGGGTGGATCGTTTCGACGTAGAATAAAACTATAAAATAGTTCGCTAAGGCTTAAAGGTGAATTGTCAAGATTATCAGTTAATGGATCTGTGGTTCCTTCATCAAACAGAACCCATCCCTCTTTATTAACTATACGAAGACGATGATCCGTTAGTAATTGCCTAAAATCTGCAACCGCTGAAGCTAGATTTTGACCACGATAGAGCAATCTTCCGAGTGATTTGTTATTTATCCAATAAGACTGTAGGTCAATATCATCTTCACCTAATTCTATCCAAGAACTTTCAACATTCACTTCATACGTAGATTTATTTGTAATACTTTGATTGGCGTTAATAATGGATATTCCAAGTCGCTCTCCTGCATCTCTAATGTCTACTCTTGCTTCAATACCATAACCTGTTTCAGTTTCATTCCAGTTAAAAATAGCTGAATTGTAAAAATTTTCTGTTGGTGCCCAATTTGGAGGCGCACTATGTTGTGCTTGGTACATGCCTTCTGTGCGCGCATGAAGCAAAAGTGAAAGTTCTTCATCACCCCCCATAAAGAGAATGACTCTATCTCCATACGGAGTGGATCCTACTGAGCTTTGATAAATTAAATCATCATCATTAAAGCTAAGAAATAAGTACAGATGATAATCGTGTTGACCAAGCCAGAGTGTTCCACTAGAACCTACTTTAAAATTCGCGGCATTATCTGGAAGCCCCCAGTCTTCCATCGTGCCGTTTAAGCCGGGTTGTTGGTCCAGAGTATGTGCATAAATTGTTTTTTCTGATGCTTCATTCCAATTTGGATTGAGCATATCTAGTTCCCGGTTGTTTAGAACATTCGCAATACTATTTGCGTTTTCAAGTAGAGTTATTTCTAGCTCAGATCTAAGTGAGTCTTCAAGAGATTGCACAACCTCATAACCAGCCCAAGGCATGGCCAGTGTGAGTAGTGCAAAGCCAAATAGTTGAGTTCTAAGTGACACGGTTAATTTTGTGTCATAGGTTGATCGTTAATCCAGCGATAACCCATACCATAGACCGTTTCTATAGATGAGAATTCTGCATCAATAGAAGTAAATTTGGAGCGGATACGTTTTATCTGAGAGGTAACACTACCATCATCTAAGTGTACACGTGCTGCAGACATGAGTTGATCGCGATTTCTAACATGGCCTGGTTTTTGCGCAAGACTATGTACAACCCAAAATTCAGTCACTGTTAAATCAATAACTCGGTCTTTCCAAGAAACAGTAATACGGTCGAGATCAAGCTTTAAAGACCCACGTTCTATGATTTGAGCTTCGCTTTCAGTGGCTGATAAAACATCTATCCTTCTCAGCAGGGCAGTAACCCGTGCTAGCAAATGTTCAATGCTGATTGGTTTGATAAGATAGTCATCAGCTCCTAGTCTCAATCCAGAAACCACATCGTAGTCACTATCTTTTGCTGTGAGAAAAATGATGGGCAGCCGGGCAGATTGAGCGCGTAACTCTTTACAGAGCTCAAAACCACCATCTACTTCGTTTCCTAAACTAATATCGATAATTACTAAATCGGGGAGGCGGTTTTTAAAAGCGGATAGCGCTTTTTGACGTGTAGAATAGCCAGCTACTTGATAGCCCTGTTTCGTTAGAGCCGCTAAATAATTTTCTCTAAGAGAAATTTCGTCTTCAACTACTGCTATTAGCTTTCTTGTGCTCATTTCTACTGCCCTTAACATAGTAATAAAAGCATTTTTTAGTTTAATAAAAAAACACTAATCATTATGACAATAGAAAAAACTTTTAGTTCATCTAATAAAAGATTATGCGCATTTGATTAAATGCTTGTGAGACTTAAATCAGTGTGGGACGTCACTAAGATAAAAAACTAAGCAGCCATAGCGCTTTTTAATTTACTAATGGCATTAGATTCTATTTGCCGAATTCGTTCAGCAGATACTCCATATTCGGACGCTAAGTCATGCAATGTTGCTTTTTTTTCGGCTAGCCAACGTCGAGCAACAATATCATTGCTTCGATCATCTAGACTAGCCATTGCTTCTGCTAAACGCTCATGGGCATTGAACTGCCAGTCAACACGTTCAATCAGTTCAGCTGGATCACTATTGGGACTGGGTAGATATGCAACGGGAGAAAATTCATCTTCATCACTCGAACTTGTATCATAGGATACATCAACTCCAGCAAGACGCTGCTCCATTCTAGTTACTTCATCAACACTGACACCAAGATCTTTTGCCACTATGGCTGTTTCTGCTTTTGATAACCATCCGAGATTCTTTTTTGCCTTTCTAAGGTTAAAAAATAACTTTCTCTGGGCTTTTGTAGTGGCAACCTTAACTAGCCGCCAATTTTTTAATACATACTCGTGGATTTCTGCTCGTATCCAATGAACCGCAAAAGACACTAGTCTTACGCCAACATCTGGATCAAAACGTTTAACCGCCTTCATCAGACCAACATTTCCTTCTTGAATTAGATCATTAAGTGGTAGCCCGTATCCGCTGTAACCACGAGCAATGTGGACCACAAAACGCAGGTGTGAAAGTATGAGTTCTTGGGCTGCCTCGAGATCACCGTCTAAGTGCAGTTGCATGGCAAGCTCATTTTCTTCTTCCTTAGTGAGCACAGGCACAGCACTAACAGCCTGAACATAGTGGTCCAGACTTCCGATTGGCCCGCCCAGTGTGAGCGCACTATTCCTTAGAGCAACCGTAGTTGTCACAGTATTTTATCTCCTAAAAGCAATGTGTATTTTAGCACTCTCTGTAGCAGAGTGCTAAAAGGACAGTTGATTGGTATTTATATTTATAAAAAATTTATTATAAACAATATGTTACTCTGGGTCTGCATCTCGTAGATGGCGTATCGTAGCGACCGCAGCCCCAGCCCAGCCTAGAAAAGTACCCATTCCAATTAATGCTAGTGTCTCTTTAAAATTTGGTCCAATTAGGCGGAAACCTGACTCGTAAAGCTGAGCTACTGATCTTGCTGGAGAGCTCAAAAGACCTAGTATTCCCCAAATAATCAAAATGGCAATAAGAGCGCCTGCAAAGCCAAACCATAAACCAGAGTAAAGAAATGGGCGTCGGACATACCCATTGCTTCCACCAACCAGTTTAGTCACTTCTATTTCATCTTGCCGATTGTTTATCTCTAACCTAATTGTGTTACCGATAACAACGACAACTCCAAAACCAAAGAGTACTGTAACTATATCTACTACCCGAAGTGTTAACTCTAAAATCGAACGTAGTCGGTCTATCCATGCAGTATCAAATTGCACTAAATTGGTTTCCTCCATTGCGTTAAGTGTTTTTGCTAGTTCTGAAATATTACTGTTTGCTCCATCCGCCGGACTGATTATTAATGCATGAGGCAAAGGGTTTTCTCCCAACGTATCAAGTGCCTCTCCAAAGCCAGAGTATTCTTGAAAGTCTGCTAATGCCTCTTCTCGTGTAATTAAAACCACATCGCCAACACCTGATCTTTGCTCAATATCTCTAGCTAAATCATTAGCACTTTTTTCATCAATACTCATTTCTAGATAGACAGTAAAATCTGTTGCAGAATTCCAGGATTCGCTAATCATAGATAGATTGTTAACCATAACCCGAAGTCCTGTAGGCAACGCAAGAGCTATACCAATAACTACTATTGTCATTAGATTTCCAACAGGCTGCTGTTTAATGCGTTGCAGTGCTTCGAGAAAATTTTTGTAGTGCAAATCTACGTATTTTTGGAAAAAGCTCACATCGAATCTCCATGGCTACTAGATTGGGAACTTTCCACTATTCGTCCACTTTCTAGTTGAAGTCGGCGACACTGTAACTTGTCTATTAATTCAACATCATGGGTAGCGATTAGAAGCGTTACTCCTACTTGGTTAAAACGTTCAAAAAGTTTCATGATTTCTAGAGATAGTTCAGGATCTAGATTCCCTGTTGGTTCATCAGCAATCACTAATTCAGGCCTACTCACTATTGCTCTTGCAATACCCACACGTTGTTGTTCACCGGTAGAAAGTGTTAAAGGAGAGTTATTTTCAAATTTCAGCAGACCAACCTGATCTAGTGCGGCTCGTACACGTCGGCTTACCTCACGACTCTTTAAAGCGCCGATTAGTAATGGTAAGGCGACATTATCAAATACGCTTCTATCTGATAGAAGCTTGTGATCCTGAAAAACTATGCCTATTTGTCTTCTAAAGTAAGGAATTTTTCTGCGAGAAATTCGAGAAGTATTTTGGTTGTTAACTAGTACGGTACCCCTTGTGGGACGTTCTATTAGCGCAATAAGTTTGAGCAAAGTGCTTTTGCCTGCACCAGAATGGCCTGTGATAAACGCCATATCACCTTTTTCTATATGAAAACTGGCGCCAGATAGGGCTTCTCGACCAGAGGCATATCGTTTTCCAACATTTTCAAAACGAATCATATTTTAATTTTTTGCAAAAAGTGCGTTTGCAAATACCTGTGCTTCAAACTGATGTAGGTCTGAAATATTTTCGCCTGTAGCCAAAAATCGAACAGGCAAACTTAATTCACGTGCTATTGCTAAAAGGATACCCCCTTTTGCTGTACCGTCGAGTTTTGTTACAACAAGACTCGATATTCCAATAGCCTCATGAAATGCTTTTGCTTGATTCAAAGCATTCTGACCTTGAGTTGCATCTAATACCAGAATAGTTTCATGTGGCGCAGAATAATCAAATCGTGAAATCACCCGCTTAATTTTTTTTAGCTGCTCAATTAAACCTGAAGTTGTATGAAGACGACCAGCAGTGTCTGCTAGAACTACGTCTACACCTTGTGCAAGAGAAGATTGTAGTGCATCAAAAATTACAGAAGCAGGATCTGCATTACCACTTGGAGCCACAATTTTAGTTTGTGTTATGGAGGCCCATTGGGTTAATTGTTCTACAGCACCAGCCCTGAACGTGTCACCAGCGGCAAGAAGTACTGAGTTATCATTTTGAGTTAAAGTTGAGGCAAGCTTGCCTATAGTGGTGGTCTTACCTGCTCCGTTAACACCAACTACTAGTACTACATAAGGTTGGTGTTTTTTATCTATTAACAAGGGGGCTTCTATTTGTTGTAATAACTCACAAACTACATTCTGTAGTAGATAGTAAGTATTTAGATTTTCACTATTCTTAGGATTAATTTTTTGCCTTACTTTATCGAGCAACCACATTGTAGTTTCTACACCAACATCCGCTAAGAGTAGCTGGGTTTCTAATTGTTCAAAGGAAGTTTCACTGAAGTTCAAATTGTTTGCAGATGTGCTTGATTTGATCACTGATTTTATTCCGCTTAGGAATTTAGGAATTTTTTTTCTAAATGATGGTTTAGAGGTCATAAGTGGCACTTTAATTTTTGCAGCTAAAAATAGAGGCGCAAAGTCTTTCTAGGATTATACTGGGGCACGGCCCTTCCTCAATGCTAAAAACCAAAGAGATTGTCTGTGAAAAAAAATCGTTCAAAAGCAACCAACAGCGTACGAATCATAGGCGGAAAATGGAGGGGTAGAAAAATAGGGGTTTGCAAGGAAACATCAGTTCGCCCGACGCCGGATAGGGTAAAAGAAACTCTATTCAATTGGTTGACAGCCTTACTTCCTGGGGCAAGCTGTTTGGACTTATTTGCTGGTACCGGTGCGTTGGGGTTTGAATCATTATCTAGAGGGGCTAAGAAAGCATGGTTTATTGAAAATGATCCTACGCTCTATAGAGCTTTGGAAAAACAGAAAATATCTTTTAATGCAAATGCTCGGCTTATTAAGGCAGATGCCCTGAAAGTAATTTCTGAAGTTACTTGTAGGCCATTTGACATCATATTTCTAGACCCGCCGTATGAAATGGATTTGTCTGCGGTATTACTTCAGCTACAGTTTTGGTTAAGAGATTCAAGCCTAATTTATGTAGAGCGAAATGCGATGCCTGATAAGTGTCCTATTACAAGCTTAGCAGAGGTTAATCCCAGTATGTCCATATGGAAAAAAGGGGCTGCTGGTCAAGTAGTATTCGGACTTTTTAAATTTAAGGAATGACGTTAGCCTGTTGTGAGGCGTAGAATGTATACATTGTTGACTACGGAATTTGATAGCTTATGAGTGTCAGCGCTATATATCCAGGCACGTTCGACCCTTTTACATTGGGCCATGCAGATTTGGTGCATAGGGCAGCAATTTTATTTGATAAGGTAATTGTCGCGATTGCTGAGAGCCCAGGGAAGACGCCATTATTTTCTCTTGATGAGCGGGTAGCGCTTGCTCGTGAGGCATTAAAAGACGAATCTAGGGTTTGTGTCACTAGTTATGATGGTTTGACAGTAGACTTTGCTCAACAAAACAAGTCTCAGGTAATTATCCGTGGGCTTCGAGCAGTCTCAGATTTTGAGTATGAGTTTCAACTGGCAACTATGAATCGCCATCTTACCCATGATGTTGAAACAGTTTTTTTAACGCCTACAGAAAACGTTACTTTCATATCTTCTAGTCTCGTGCGTGAAGTTGCACAGTTTGGCGGAGATATTTCGACTTTTGTACATCCTCATATAGCCAAAGCATTGCAGGCCAAATTTGATTAGTAGTTTTATGACAAGGGATCTTGGCAAGAGCATATCGTTTTTGCTGGTACTTACTTTTAATGTAGTAATTTGCATAGATGCTAAGGCTTTACCAAATAAGGCAGCGATTGCTTCTGCACACCCTTTAGCAAGTGAGGCTGGGGTAGAAATTTTAGCAAGAGGTGGAAATGCTTTTGATGCAGCAGTAGCTGTAAGTGCAGCGTTAGGTGTTGTTGAGCCTTATGGTTCTGGGTTGGGTGGAGGCGTTTTTTTTCTCTTACACCGTGCCTCAGATAGTAAATACACTATGATTGATGGTCGTGAGGTTGCGCCTTTAGCATCCACACCTGATATGTACCTTGATGCAAATGGCAACCCTGTACCGGGGGCTTCACGTGAAGGACCTCTGGCAGCTGGAATTCCTGGTTTGCCGGCAGCCCTAGTTCATCTAGCAGAAAATTATGGTCGTTTGTCACTCAGCGAATCCTTAAGACCAGCTATCCGCTTGGCTGAGCAGGGGTTTCCAGCTTACGAATGGCACCTAAGTCGGTTGGAGCGACTTTCAGGAAGTATGAATGATTCTGCCAAAGAGGTGTTTCTACCAATGGGTGAAATGCCGAGTGTTGGGGATACAATTTTTCAGAAAGACTTAGGCAATACACTGCGGATACTGGCTAGTGAGGGGCATAAAGGATTCTATAGAGGATTAGTGGCACAGAAATTGCTTGCGGCTGTTGAAAACGGTGGTGGCATATGGAGTGCAGTGGACTTAGCTAATTATCAAATTGTTGAGCGGGAACCCTTAATTGGTTTTTACAGAGGGATCTCTATTATTTCAGCACCACCACCTTCAGCCGGTGGGGTGGCTCTAATTAATATGTTCAATATGCTTTCTGGTTATGAAATTCAAAACCTTGACACGGTAATGCGCGTTCATCTTTTAGTAGAAATAATGCGACGAGCCTATCGTGACAGAAGTCAATATCTTGGGGATCCAGATTTCGTCGACATGCCGTTAGACATGCTCTTACATCCATTCTATGCAGCAGGACAACGTACAAATTTGAGCATCGAGAGATCAACACCCAGTATCAGCTTGTCTGGAATTAAGCCAATTCAATTAATTGAAGGAAACCAGACAAGTCATTTTTCCGTTTTAGATGGGGAGGGAAACATTGTCTCAGCAACGCAGTCTATAAACTTTTCTTATGGAAGTAAGTATATGGCTGATGGAACAGGCGTTCTTTTAAATAATGAAATGGACGATTTTTCAAAGAAACCAGGAACGCCTAATGGCTATGGATTGGTTAGCTCTGATGCTAATAGTATCCAGCCAGGGAAAAGAATGCTGTCTAGCATGACGCCTACTATTCTGAAGAGTAACGAAGGGGTTGCAATTTTAGGAAGTCCAGGAGGTAGCCAAATAATTACAATGGTTTTTCTTGCAGGACTTTCATGGATTGAGGGAGCTAATGCAAATGAAATGGTGTCCCGCCCGCGTTTCCATCATCAATATTTGCCAGATCGGATCTTTTTCGAGGCGGCCTCTTTAACCGACCGGGAAAGATCAGTTTTAGAATCCATGGGACATAGATTGGAGTTAAATGAGCGAACAGTAGGTAATGGAAATCTTCAGATAGTCACATGGGATCAAATTACAAACCAGGTAAGTGGCGCCTCGGACCCGCGTGGTATTGGAGAGCCGCGTTATTTTGAGCCGTAGAAATTATTAATAAAACTAAAATTATTATCGTTGACAATAAACACAGTAATAAGTTGACCTTTGATCAATAAGCCTGTTTTTTATCGGCGCATTACAGTTTGGACAGGGCCTGCCTTCTTTGCCGTAGACAGAGAGTGAAAGCTGGAAATAACCAGGTTGCCCGTCACTCTTTACGAAGTCTTGCAGAGTAGTACCGCCTTTATCAATAGCAGCTTTAAGAACTTGACGCACTTTTTCTACAAGTAAGTCTAGTCGTTTGAGGGAGATCCTATTAGCTGGTCGGGTAGGGTGTATGCCAGCTTTAAATAAGGACTCATTTGCATAAATATTTCCAACTCCAGCGACAATGCGATTGTTCATCAAAAACTGCTTTATTCCTACTCGACGGTTTCTAGCAATTTTCCAAAGATACTTTCCAGTAAAGCCACTTCCAAATGGTTCTGGGCCTATATCTTTCAAGAGCCAATGTGATTTGGGGTTTAAACAGTAGTGAAGACTGCCAAATCGGCGAGGGTCATTAAATCGAAGAAGTGCACCAGAACTAAATATGACGTCTACGTGGTCGTGTTTAGAGGGTAGAACAGGGGTTTCAAGATAACGTAGGCTTCCTGACATGCCTAGGTGCATAAGTAAGGTTCCACGTGTTGTCTCTACAAGCAGATATTTTGCTCTTCTTGAGAGATTAACTATTGTTTGATGCTTTATTTGATCGGAAAGCATAGGGTCGACTGGCCAGCGAAGGCGGTGCTCGCGAATGAAAACACTTGCTATCGTTTCACCTATTAATAGAGGGACCAGACCTCTACGAGTAGTCTCTACTTCAGGTAATTCAGGCATTGGCAGAGCTTACTCTGTCAAGTCACGTGTCGCCAGAACTTGCTTAATTGCTGGCTCTGATAAGGTGTTTATTTAATTTTGGTTTCCTTGTACAGGACGTGCTTTCGTATCGTTGGGTCATACTTTTTGGTCTCCATCTTTTCGGGATGAAGTCGCTTGTTTTTCATAGTGGTGTAGTAATGTCCTGTTCCAGCAGAAGACATGAGGCGAATTTTTTCTCTCATTAATTTGTACCTCTATATTTTTTCGCCACGCTCGCGTAGATTTTTAACAACTTGTTCAATTCCAAGTTTGTCAATGATCCTTAATCCTTTATGCGAAACTTTAAGTTTGATATATCGTTGTTCATTTTCTAACCAAAATTTTTGCGTATGCAAATTAGGCAAGAAACGTCGCCTTGTTTTGTTTTGTGCGTGAGAAACGTTGTTTCCCGACATTGGGCGTTTCCCAGTGACTTGGCATACTCGTGACATGAAACTAGATCCAATATTGGTGGTCGACAAAGGCGGGCACTATACCTGTTGACTGAGATAGGTTCCACCCTATTTAGAGGCTGTTCTAACTCTAATTTTACTGGTAATGGTGCGTTTCTGCGAGTATTGTTGTTGATATACAACAAAATACATGTAACTACTTTGCAGCTATTGGTTACCAGCGTAGACTGTGCGGTCATTTAAAAATTGTTTTTTAAATTTTTGTTCTTAATTTAATTATCATGCAAAAAGATGGGAATCAAATTAGTCCAAGGATAATTCTTGGGGTAACTGGCGGCATAGCCGCATACAAAAGTCCGGACTTGGTTCGAAGACTCATAGAAAGAGGTGCCCAGGTTCAGGTTGTGATGACACAGTCTGCAAAGACTTTTTTATCGCCATCAACTTTTCAAGCTGTTTCAGGTCGAAGAGTTCGGGATGATCTATGGGATGAGGCTGCTGAGGCCTCTATGGGTCATATTGAATTGGCTCGCTGGGCTGATCTGGTATTAATCGCGCCAGCGACTGCACACACTATAGGTTCATTAGCAGCTGGTTTGGCTGGAGACTTGTTAACAACATTAGCCTTAGCCACAGATGCTCCTATTCTGTTAGCCCCTGCCATGAATCAAGCTATGTGGTCTAAAAAGGCTGTACAAGAAAACCGTACCCTCTTGGAGAGTCGTGGTATTCGTTTTTTAGGTCCAGCCGAAGGGGAGCAAGCATGTGGTGACCAAGGACCCGGTCGTATGCTTGAACCAATTGACATAGTCAATGCAGTTTTTGAAGCACCAGTTCAGTTGCCATCAGAGGTGCTTAAAGGCTTAAGGGTGATTATTACCGCAGGCCCAACTAGGGAACCTATAGATCCTGTTCGCTATATCACAAATAGAAGTTCTGGAAAAATGGGTTTTGCTCTAGCCGCAGCAGCGCAACAAGCAGGAGCTGATGTAATTCTGATTAGTGGTCCAGTTTCAATAAAGACCCCAGCCGGCGTTAATCGATTTGAGGTGGAGACAGCTAAAGAAATGTATGAAAGTGTTCACCAGAGGGTTGATGGATCAGATTTATTTATCGCTTGTGCTGCAGTGTCGGATTACAGGCCTGAAATTGAATCTAGCGAGAAATTAAAACGCAGCGCTAAGAATCTCAACCTAGAATTAGTGCGTTCACCAGATACCTTGGCCAGTGTTGCGGAATTGCAGAATGGTCCTTTCACTGTTGGCTTTGCTGCTGAGACACAAAATGTTACTGAAAATGCTCGTATGAAGTTAATCAAAAAGAATCTCGATATGATTGCAGCTAACCGTGTAGGACCTGAGTGTGGTTTTGATCAGGAAACTAATTCTCTCAGAGTTTTTTGGAAGAATGGCGATATAGAATTAGAAAATGCACCAAAGTCTGTGCTAGCTAAAAGGTTGATTAATTTAATTGCAAAGCGCTATGTGGCTTCACAACCCAAGCAGAGCCCCTCTCAAGTCATATAATGTATAGATTCAGAATAACTCATGCCAAATCCAAAGACTCGACCTATTAAACTAAAGATACTTGATGAGAGGCTAGGTGCTGAGATTCCTTTGCCTGTACGTGGAACAGAGGGTTCAGCAGGAGTGGATTTACGAGCATGTATGGAAGATACGCTGGAACTAAACCCCGGTGACTGTGAATTGATACATTCAGGTCTCGCTATTCACATTGAGGATCCGAATCTAGCTGCAATAATACTCCCACGATCAGGTCTTGGTCACAAGCACGGGATTGTCCTTGGAAATTTAGTAGGTTTAATTGATTCTGATTACCAAGGCGAGCTCTTAATTTCTTGCTGGAATCGTGGAAACAAGACTTTTTGTATAGAGCCTGGAGAACGAATCGCTCAGCTTGTTATTATTCCCGTGGTTCAGACAGAGTTCGAACTTGTAAAGTCATTTGATGAGAGCGGTCGTGGTGCGGGTGGTTTCGGTCATACAGGCAGTGAATAACAAGATTTAGTTATTACGACACGTTTGGGATTTTGCCATAACGATTTCTGTACTCTCTGACGGCGGGAAGAAAACTTGCAAGTTCCACACTATTTTCAAGATGATTAACCAAATCGCTTAGTGACAAAATACTGTGAACCGGCACCCCGATTTTATTCTGAAGTTCCTGAACTGCAGATAGCTTACCTTCTTGTCCTATTTCCTCTCGATCTAACGCCACAAGAACTCCCGCTGGTTCACCACCCTTTGCTTTAATTATTTCTACTGCTTGAATAGCAGCTGTTCCAGCTGTAATGACATCATCTATTATGAGTACTTTACCGGTAATTTTTGCTCCAATACTGGTACCTCCTTCTCCATGATCTTTTGCTTCTTTCCGATTAAATGCAAAGGGGTAATCAAGACCATAGTTTTTCGCGAGTGCTGCTGCCGTAAGGTTGACTAAGCCAATCCCTTTATATGCAGGGCCAAAAAGCATATCGAATTCAATATCACTTTCACTTAACGCGGATGCATAACATTGCCCTAAGTTTGAAGCTGCATAGCCTGTGTTAAATAACCCGGCATTAAAAAAATAGGGGCTTATGCGTCCTGATTTCAATTCAAATTCGCCAAATCGCAATGCGCCATGTTCTAGCGCCAGATTTAAAAATTGCTTCTTATAGGTTTTCATACGAATAAAGATTGTTCCCCCCATCATACAAGGCTTCAACAAATCTAGGGAGACGTGATCTTGTTCTCTTTATCATTTTAGGTTTGATCTTCTGTTTCTGACCACGGAGCAACCACTATCAAGAGCAGCATTCCCGGTACCGCTACTAATGCGCATAAAAGGAAAAAATTAAAATAACCTATAGCCTGAACAATAAAGCCAGTTGTTGCATTTGCAAAAGTACGCGGCACCGCCATAAGACTTGTTAAAAGTGCAAATTGTGTTGCCGTAAAACGGCGACTAGTCTGTTTTGCCATAAAGGCTGTTAGTGCAACGGTGCCAAGTCCAACGCCTATGTACTCTAAGCTCGCGGCCGCACTTAATGCATAAATATTATTGCCTATTTTGGCTAAAGCTGCGTACCCAAAAATAGAAATTATTTGAACAAACCCAAAAAGCCACAGAGCTCGATTAATAGACAATCGCAACATCAATAGACCTCCAAGTAAAGTACCAATAATTGTAGAACCGAGAATAACAAACTTTGCTGTCGTGCCTATCTCAGTCAGAGTAAACCCTATATCTATAAAGAATGGGGTTTGTAGCGCCACAGCCATGTTGTCGCCTAGCTTATAAAAAAACATAAAACTAAGAATGAGTAGCGCTGATTTAATTCCATCCCGACTAAAAAATTCCTTAAAAGGATTAACAACAGCTTCTTTAATAGTACGTGGTGCTATTTCATCATCTGAGGCTTCTGGGATTAGTAAAGTAGTAATAATTCCAATAGACATAAACATACCCACGACCCAGAAGACCGTAGTCCATGGCAAAAAATCAGCTAGTACAAAACCTATCGAACCTGGGATTAGTGATGACACTCGATAAGCATTTATAAAAATAGAATTTCCAGTGCCTAATTCGTCATCTGTTAGCATTTCTCTGCGATAAGCATCAAGTACGATATCTTGTGTTGCGCTAAACAGCGAGGTAAGAAAGACAAGCCAAATTACTGCAACTAAATTTTGGCTTGGATCAAAAGCGCCAAACTGTGTTATACAAATCAGGAGTAGGCATTGGCTAGTTAATGCCCATCCACGTCGTCGTCCAAGAAAAGGCAAACTAAATCGATCTATGAATGGAGCCCAGAGAAACTTCCATGTGTATGGCAAAGTGACAATTGTGAAGAGACCAATAGTGGCGAGGTCGATACCTTCAGTGCGCAACCAAGCTGGTATAAGCTGAACTAATACATAAAGAGGCATTCCGGAGGAAAACCCCTGAAAAATGCAGATGAGCATGTGCCGATTCAGAAGAATTTGCTGCCATGATCGGCTCTCTTCATTATATTGAGCAGTCAAGATATAACCTTGATCCTATTTGATTCACAACCATGATTGAATATGCGATTCATCAAGTTTAACTTGGTATCAATGCGGTTAACATTATGTATTTTAGAAAAGTTGTGGCAATGATTTACTTAATCATGACAAAAATATGAGTATTGTTTTATGTAGGACAGACGAAATCACCGACCCCGGGAGTCGACAATTCACCTGGGGAACTGGGCTATGGCCGCTTGAAATTTTTGTTGTCAAAAAAGATGGAGACGTATTTGGTTATGTAAACAGATGTCCTCATGCTGGCCATCCTTTGAATTGGCAAAGAGATCGCTTTCTGACAAAAGATCAGAATTTGATTATTTGTAATTCACACGGAGCACGCTTTCAAATTACTGATGGACTTTGTGTAAGTGGTCCTTGTCCTGGGTCGGTACTTACAAAGATAAGGCTTAACATAAATAAAAAACACATAATCGCCGACAAGAAAGAATTGGATACCTTATTGAAACAAATGCAGAAGCATATTTCCTCTAAGTGATTTAGCGTGATTTTTATATTAAGCGATAGAGTAAATCTGTTGTTATATGACCAAGGCGTTTGCCACGCCTTTCAAATTTTGTAGGCGGTCTTTGGAGCAGACTATCGTTTTCGTTATAGCTTATTTCCGTAAATTTTTTGTTTTCTGATAGCACATTTTTTATATGTAATGCGTAGTCTTTCCAGTCAGTTGCAATGTGTAAAACGCCATTCGAACGTAAAATACGGCCTATATTATGTATAAATAAGGGCTGTATAAGACGCCGCTTATGGTGGCGTTTTTTAGGCCATGGATCAGGAAAAAACATATTTACTACATCAAACTGATGATCCATTAGCATCTCTTCTATAACCTCAACGGCATCGTGTTGAATAATTCGCACGTTTTTAATGCCTGCACGTTGAAGGAGTAAAAGTAAATGGCCAATTCCCGGCTCATGAACTTCTATGCCCAGATAATCCACATCTGGGTTGTTGACCGCTAGGGTTACCAGGGCCTCACCATCTCCAAATCCAATATCAAGCACTCGAGGTGAATTGCGACCAAAAGTTTTCGACATGTCGATTTGCTCTCTAATCGACAAGCACCACAGCGGTGTTAAGTCTTTAAGAGCTCTACGTTGGGCGCTTGTAACTCGTCCAGGACGGCGAACAAAGCTTCGTATTTTTCGATGCGGTAGTTCTGTCATAGCTCTGATTCTAGCTTTGTCGGGAGTTTTATGTGAGCGTAACTAAATCCTTTTTAAGTTTAATAAGTATTCTCTTTTCTATCTCGATGTAAAATTTGTATAAATCAAACATATAGCGGGCGTAGTTCAATGGTAGAACCTCAGCTTCCCAAGCTGATGATGGGGGTTCGATTCCCCTCACCCGCTCCAGTTTTGTAGTAATGATTTTAAATATCGTTAACATGTATTTGTGCAGCTCAAATTTCATAAAAGCTTATTAGGTAAAGCATGATTCGAATACTGGTGATACTCATAGCATTGTTTGTTGGCTCATTGCTAGCTGCAGAATTGGAATCTGTCGAGATTAAATATGATGGAGGACGTTACAAGTTAGTGTCAGAAAGCCAGCTTGCTGCTCCTATTAAAGCCGTCTTTGACGTATTGATTGATTACGATAAGTTTAATCAGATTTCAAGTGTTTACAGGGAGTCTGGTTACACAGACCCAGCCCCCGATGGTACGCCACAAGTTTATACACATATTAGAGGATGTATTCTGTTCTTTTGTAAGAGCATAAGAAGGCTTGAGCGACTTGAAATAAGTCCGCCCTTTTATATCCGTGCTACAGTTTTACCTGAACATAGCGATTTTAATTTTTCTGTTTCACAGTGGGATTTGGAATCTAAAGACGGTGGAACTTACGTTACTTATTCTCTGGAAATGGAACCTGCATTTTGGGTGCCGCCTGTAATCGGGCCATGGGCAATCCAGCGACGTTTGGAGCGAGATGCTCAGCCAGCGCTAGATAGAATAGAAAGAATAGCGCAGGAGAATATAACAATAAGAACAGCTAACTAGTGGATAAATTTCCAATTCAACTTATAAGTTGGTTTGAAAAGTTTGGGCGCCATGATTTGCCCTGGCAAAAGAATCGTACTCCCTATAGTGTGTGGGTGTCTGAAGTTATGTTGCAACAGACACAGGTTGCTACAGTTATTCCTTTTTTTAAGCGGTTTATGAGAGAACTGCCAACAGTTAAATCTCTTGCTGCTGCGGAATTAGATGAAGTTCTCGCTCTTTGGGCAGGTCTAGGCTATTACGCAAGAGCTCGTAATTTGCACAAAGCTGCAAATTTGTTGGTAAAGGATAACAACGGTCACTTTCCTCAAACAGTCAAAGAGCTTATGGAATTACCAGGCATTGGCCGTTCAACAGCGGGTGCAATTGTTGCAATTGCTTATAACCAACAAGCATCAATACTAGACGGTAATGTAAAGCGCGTGTTATCGCGATACCATGCTGTAGAAGGTTGGCCTGATAAGACAGATGTAAAAAAAAAGCTTTGGGGTTTATCTGAAAAGCATACTCCTACTGATAGAGTAGCTGAATTTACTCAAGCTTTAATGGATCTTGGCGCGACAGTTTGTTTGCGCACTAATCCACGGTGCATAGAATGTCCAGTGAACAGTCACTGCGTAGCAAGACAAAAAAATCTACAAAATACTATTCCTGGAAAGAAACCAAAAAAAAAGCGTTTGAGCAGAAAAATATGCATGCTACTAATCGAAGATGTCCATAAAAGAATATTGCTTGAAAAACGATCAACAAATGGTATTTGGGGAGGGCTATATAGCTTGCCTGAGCTTTCGGTTGGCCAAGATCCAGTTGAATGGTGCAAGAAAACTCTTGGTCTGAAAATAACATCACAAAAAGTCATGCAAAAAATGAATCATTCATTTACTCATTTTGACTTAAATATTCATCCTCTTTTGGTTCGTTTAGATGACGTATCGTGCCAAATGGTCGATCATGATGACAGGCTCTGGTATAACCCAGCTGAAGACATTCAAGTTGGTGTGGCATCACCTGTTGCAACTTTATTGAAGTCTCTACAATCAACTGGAGAATAAAGGAATGAGTCGAAATGTTAAGTGCGTACTGTTGGGCATTGAATCAGAAGGTTTGGATAGGCCAACTTATCCTGGCGATCTTGGTCAAAGGATTTTTGAAAACGTTTCGAAATTAGCCTGGCAACGATGGCTTGGACATCAGACAATGCTCATAAATGAATATCGTTTGACGCCAATCGAGCCAAAGGCTCGTCAATTCCTTGAAGAGGAAATGGAAAAATTCTTTTTTGGAGGAGGCTCGGAAAAGCCACCTGATTTCAAAGAGGAATCCTAGGCGATAGAAGAATTTTTTGTTCTAGTCTTTATCGATTCATGCGGCTCTCAATTAGTTCTTCTACCACTGCAGGTTCAGCTAAGGTTGAAGTATCGCCAAGTTCATCATAGGAATTTTCAGCTATTTTTCTAAGAATGCGTCGCATGATTTTTCCAGAACGAGTCTTCGGAAGACTTGGTGCCCACTGCAGATGATCTGGGCTTGCGATTGGTCCGATTTCCTTTCTCACCCAAGCGATAAGCTCTTTCCGAAGCGCTTCATCAGGGGTTTCGCCAGCGTTTAAAGTCACATAGGCATAAATTCCCTGACCTTTTATATCATGTGGAAAGCCGACGACAGCTGCTTCGGCTACTTTTGCGTGGGCTACTAAAGCACTTTCAACTTCAGCAGTACCCATGCGGTGTCCGGAGACATTGATGACATCATCTACTCGGCCAGTGATCCAATAGTAACCATCTGAATCTCTGCGGGCGCCATCGCCAGTAAAATATTTTCCAGGAAATTGGCTGAAATATGTATCAATAAAGCGCTGATGATCCCCGTAGACCGTGCGCATTTGACCAGGCCAACTATCAAGTATGACCAAGTTACCACTTACCGCTCCATCTAGTTTCTCGCCTTCATGATCCACTATGGCTGGTTGAATCCCGAAAAATGGGAGTGTGGCCGACCCTGGTTTGAGAGCAGTAGCACCGGGTAGCGGGGTTAACAAAATGCCACCTGTTTCTGTTTGCCACCAAGTATCTACAATTGGACACTTTTCATCACCCACGACTCGGTAATACCATTCCCAAGCCTCGGGATTGATTGGTTCACCTACAGTGCCAAGTAACCGAAGTGTTGATCTCGAGCATTTTTTAACTGGTGCTTCACCATCTCTCATAAGTGCACGAATCGCAGTAGGTGCAGTATAAAAAATATTAACCTTGTGTTTGTCTACAATCTGCCAAAAACGACTGCTATTAGGGTAGTTTGGAACGCCCTCAAACATCAAAGTTGTTGCACCATTGGCTAATGGACCATAGACAATATACGAGTGACCAGTTACCCAACCAACATCTGCAGTGCACCAATAGATATCACCATCATGGTAGTCGAACACATACTGATGGGTCATGGCAGCAAACATTAAGTAACCAGCAGAGGTATGGAGTACTCCTTTTGGTTTTCCAGTAGAGCCAGAAGTATAGAGAATGAAAAGGGGATCTTCTGCATTCATGACTTCAGCAGGACAGTTCACATCTGACGATGCTGTAATTTCGTGGTACCAGTGATCGCGTTTATCTTTCCATTCTATTTTTCCGCCTGTTCTTTTAACCACAATCACACTATTAACATGTTCTAGTGGCAATCCATCTAACGCTGCATCTACGTTTGCTTTGAGCGGTATTGATTTGCCACCCCTCAGACCCTCATCAGCTGTTATCACAAAGTTTGATGCACAGTCTTGGATTCTTCCTCTAAGAGCTTCTGGAGAAAATCCCCCAAAGACTACTGAGTGCACCGCACCAATTCGAGCGCATGCCAACATTGCGATGGCAGCTTCAGGGATCATAGGCATGTAGATGGTTACTCTGTCACCCTTTTGTACGCCAAGAGTACGTAAAGCGTTGCCCAGACGACAAACACGATCATGAAGTTCTTTGAAGGTGATATGGGATTCTTCACTCGGGTCATCACCTTCCCAAATAATAGCTGTTTGATCTGCGCGTTTTGCAAGATGTCGGTCAAGGCAATTAGCCGCGACATTTAACTCTCCATCATCAAACCAACGTATATGCAAATCTGAAGCATCGTAAGAAACATCTTTCGTGTTTGTGAACGCTTTTATCCAATCCAGTCGCATAGCTTGTTCTTCCCAGAAGGCGATAGGGTTTTCAACAGATTTTCTGTAAAGAGCTTGATAATCAGCCTTGTCTGTCCAAGCTTGGGCAGCGACACTATCTGGTACCGGATAAATTTTTTCTTCACTCATAATTGATTCCTGATTCTAAAATAATGTTCAGATGCTGGGTCTCTTTAAGACCTCAAGTCAGCGTTTTATGATTATAGCGAGTAAAAACAAAATGCTTATGCTCTTGACGTGCTGTGAGTGGGGCCGTTCTAATAACCCACCTTTTAAGGCCAGGTAGCTCAGTTGGTAGAGCAGCGGACTGAAAATCCGCGTGTCGGCAGTTCGATTCTGCCCCTGGCCACCATATTTTGCTGAAAATAATAAAAATTATACGAGAAACTGGGAGTCTTGAATGAAAAACACAGATAAAACAAGCCGGCGCCAATTCCTTTCTGGTAGTGCGGCAGCGGCAGCAGCGGCATGCGTTTCACGGGATGCATCAGCGCAAGATGCAGATTATGTGATTGATCCGCCAAATATTGTTTCTATGGAAATTGATGGCTCGGACGAGCGATTCCCAGTAAGACGTGTTTTTTGTCTGGGGCGCAACTACCGTGCCCATGCCTATGAAAGTGGCGATGATCCTGATGTTAATCCTCCATTCTTTTTCATTAAACCAAGGGATGCCATCACAGATAGCAGGGAGGGCCATCCCTATCCATCAGTGACTAGGGCATTACGTTATGAAGGAGAGTTAGTAGTCGCACTACAAAGTGGTGGAACGAATATTGACCCTGCTGATGCTTTAGACCACGTCTATGCTTACGGAGTGGGGCTTGATATGACACGTCAAGACTTGCAGCAAGAGGCGCAGAGATTGTCACGGCCTTGGGCTATAAGTAAGTCTTTTGATAACTCTGCTCCATGTGGACCGCTTTATCCGGTGGAAACAAATGGTCACGCAGTGACGGGCAGAATTTGGTTAAGTGTTAACGGTGAGGTAAAACAAGATTCAGACCTGTCATTTCAAATATGGTCGGTATCTGAAGGTATCGCCATTTTGTCGAGGCATTATGAGCTTAAAGCAGGTGACATTATTATGACCGGGACACCCGAGGGTATTGGCCTTGTAGAGACGGGTGATGTGGTTCGTGTAGGAATCGATGGCCTAGGCGAGATAGAAGTCAATATTACTTAATTAGTAAACCTGACAGTCATAGACCTCAATCTGTTCACCTAGCGCTAACCAGTAGCGTTGGTAAGCTGCTGGCCTTGAAAATGTATTTGGGTCTGTCACTGTCAATTGGTAGTTTAGGCGTGTTTGGTCATCGCTAACGGTAAATATTTCTAGCATCTCGACGGAATTGCTTTGTGGTGTACCAATGTTGTCAAAGTAGGGCCAGTTAATATGAGTTGTTTTTACGGTCAGCGTGTTTTCATCCAATATCCCAGTTGAATATCCTAGAGGGGATCCACCCTGGTCTAACGGTGGTGCGGAATCGCCAATATGAATTGTGCGTACAAGGTCATAGAGTTCAGATATAAGAAAAATCTCATGTCCATTATCTACGAACTCAAATGCATGCGGGTTGCGCATAATTCTTGGCATACCCTCAGGTTCACACCTTTCAGCAAAGTTGTCGACGGGATTCCAATTTTCACGGGCGGCAATTGCTGCAGAAGTAAAAGGGAAATCCATTATTTGACCAACCCCGCCCGGTGTAGCACTCCAGACTCGGTAAAGGCCACGATTTTCAGCTAAAGCATCTACTAATTCATAGTTAGAAGTACCTGGAGAAGCAAAACTTTGTTCACCCCAATAAGGTTCAGCTTCACCAGAAAGTAATATTTCCCGACCATTTTCAAGTAATAGGTTAGTTGTCAGAAGGTCTCTTTCTCGGCGAATAGACGGGCTACCTCGCGCAATAACATGCTCACCCACCGTAAAGACATCACTTGAGACATTACCTCGCTGCATGCTTAGCAGGTTTGAATGCCCTTCAACCCGCCAAAGTTCTTCCTCTCCTTGTTCATTTTTAACCTTTACGGTAAAGCCAACATGAGGATTTACCCAGTGCACAGCTACTAGCTCGCCTTCTATTTGCTGGATTTCATACGAATAATGTGAACGTGAGTGATGTGTGTGCACGATTGATGAAAATATCAGTAGAGCTGTTAGTGTTATGGCGCGCATGATCATTCTATTGGGATTGATAGTTAAACTAAATCTGTTTATCTCTAACTTTTAAGTGTAACTATAAATTGTGTTGTTGTCTGATTATCAATTTCTAGTATTTGACAATAATTGACGTAATTTTGGGACCAATGGGTAAGAGAGTGCGGCCGCCGACAGAAGTAACATAGTTAACGCAATAGGCCTTTCAAAAAATACCACCCAGGAGCCATCTGAGATAATCAGAGATCTTCGTAGGTTTTCCTCTAGAATTGGCCCAAGAATCAGGCCAAAAGCGAGAGGAGCTACTGGAATATCAAGCCTATTCATTACATATCCAGTCACGCCGAAAACGATCATTATATAAACGTCGGTGACGTTGTTACGTATCGCAAACGAACCAACTACACAAAGCATGGCGATGATGACTAATAAAATGTGACTTGGTGTTCGCATCAGCCTGACAAAATGCCGTACTAATAAAAAACCAAATACAACTGTAAGTATAAGTGCCAAAAAAAGTGCAACATAGACAGCGGCAACAAAATCAGGCCGCTCCATAAACAATAACGGTCCTGGTCGAAGTCCATGAATTAGCAGAGCTCCCATCAAGACGGCAGTCATTGTGTCTCCGGGAATACCCAGTGTCATCAACGGTACAAGTGCGCCCCCAACACATGCGTTATTTGCAGCCTCTGGGCCAGCAAGTCCTTCTGGAACACCTGTGCCAAACGCTTCTTTACGCTTGGAAAGTCTTTGCTCCTGTGCGTAGGAAACAGCGACAGCAATAGCAGAACCAGCTGCAGGTATTGCTCCAATAATGGCCCCGAGCGCTGATCCACGCAGAATAGTTTTCCATAGACGCCGCACTCGCTTTAATGATGGTAGTAAAGACCCTAAATCAGGGGTTTTTTTAGATGGTTTTCCTCCTCCCTCAATTCCTCGCAACACTTCTGCTAGGCCAAAAAGACCAACAGTCAGAGGTACAAGCTCTATACCAGATTGTAAAGCAGTTGTTCCAAAATCAAACCGAGGAACGTCAGTTACTAAATCAAAACCAACCATCCCACACAGAAGACCTACCGCACCACTTAAAATTCCCCGAAACGTGGATCCAGGGGTTGAGTAAGCGAGCATGGTTAAGCCAAAAACTGTTGTCATAGCAAACTCTGGGCTACGAAATTCCATTGCAGCTCTGGCTACAATGGGAGCTACAAGAATGAGAATGGTAAGACCTACTATTCCGCCAAATGTTGAGGAAAATAAAGAGTAAGTTAGCGCTTCACTTGCCTTTCCGCTCTTTGTCATTGCGTAGCCTTCTAGTTGCGTGACTATCGCTCCGGGTGTTCCGGGTATGTTAATTAGTATGGCTGAAATTGATCCACCGAAAACACTTGCTGAAAATACAGCCATCAAAAATACCATGGCTGCTATAGGACTCATTGCATAGGTGACAGGCAGCAAAATCGCAAGGGCCATTGTGGAGCTTATGCCGGGCAAACAACCCATAAGAATTCCTAAAATAGTCCCAAGCGCACTTAAACCTAACAGTTGGGGGTCAGTGATAACGTTTGAAATTATAGAAATAAATTCTGTGAACAATATGTTTTTGGCCAATAGTTATCCTATGGGCACTCCTATTAGGTAGACGAAAACAAAATAAATTAGTCCGACCCCAATGAGCGTGCCGAGACCTGCTAAGAATAAGCCAGAAACTGCTGTTTCACTCCTGCTTTTAAGGCCTAGCAACCACATCCATGACAGAGCAAAAATGATGCTTGCAAATATAAAACCAAAAATCTCCATTAAACCAATATAGAAGATTAATGAAATAACGAAGAGCGTTGGCAAAAGTGTGTTTTGATATAGTTTTGTCCAATAGTTAGTTTTGGGAGTTTTATACATGATTACCTGAAATGTTCCTGCGCCCAGTAGAGTAAGAGCGCCTCCCGATAAAAGAGTCAAAACAATCACAGGTAGTAATTCTGGCCCCGGATCAACACCGAATTCATTGGTCCATAAAGCCGGGGTATTAATTAATGACAACCAACCTATAAAACTGATTAGCCCAAGATAAAATCCTGCTGCAAGTTGATTCCTAGGGTCTCGTTTAGCAATTTTTTCTGACATGGGAAATTATTTTTGACGGGCTTTAACTAGGTCGCTTTCGAGCAGAATTGGATACAGAGCGGTATCGAAATCCTCAATAAATTGTTTTGTGTCATCTGCCATCATCGGAGTGATAAAGAAACTGAGCCGCTCTGCAGCTTCCCGGAATTCTGGATCATTCATCGTTTCATAAAAAATTTTCTCTAAAAAAGAATGACGATCCGGGGGAACCCCGTTCGGCAGATAAATGGCCCGCCAGTCTCCAGTTATAAGATCAATTCCCTGCTCTTTGAATGTTGGTACATCAGGAGCCATAAAGTGACGTTCCTCTGACATGACTCCTAGTATTTTTACTTCCCCCGCTTCATGTTGATCAATCAACTGATGGACAGGCAGGGTAGTAGATTGAACTTCCCCCGAGATGATTGCAGCTACAGTTGGTGCGTAGCCTCTGTAAGGAACTAGAGTCAGATCTATGCTTGTTATGCGCTGGAGCAGTGTTGCAGCTATATGAGAGACTCCGCCAGGAGCATCATTGCCATTCTTGATAGAAGCCGGGTTTGTTTTTGCGGTTTCAACATATTCCTCTAGAGTGTTAATTCCCGAATCAGAACGTACTTGCAAGGCTGCAGGGTCGGGACCGATGAATGAGATTACATCTATCTCGTCGATGCTGTTAGCGTTTGGGTTTATATATTGGCTTGCAACCAGACTTGCTCCCAGGATTCCTACTGTATAGCCGTCAGGGTCAGCATCAGCTACATGCCTTACACCAGTTGCTCCACCTGCACCAGACACATTGATAACGGCAATTGGCACATCCAATCTTTTTCGAGCATACTCTGCTACTAAGCGGCCTGCACGATCCATTCCTCCACCAGCTGGCCAGTTTACAACCAATGTTATTGGCTCACTTGGGAATGGTGCTTCGCTTCTATTGTCGCATGCTACTAATGCCATAATGGCAATTAGAGCGGTGATAATTTGGTTGCGATAGTTGATTAGGAAGGTCATCGTTTTTGTTTTTCCTTTTAAAATTAGTTTATGTATCGCTATGGTCTTAAACGTAGGCTATCGTTTTTTGCCAAGGCGAGGTAGGTATAAACGATATTCTAAAAGAAAAAATATATGATATGTGCGCTTTACACGCAATGAGATATTTAGTGTTGAGATAATTTAAGATTTTTAGGCTAACTAAAACAGAGTAAAAAATAATGGACTTTGAGCGTCGTAATCAACATTTTGATAGATTGGTGAATCAGCCGGACTTACGTTGGCTGGGTCAGAACACAAATCACATAGTGACTCATCCAGATGTTCGAGACGCTATGATCGAATGTATTCGAGAAGAAGCTTTCCACATTTATGCACCTCCAGCAGGTTTGGAAGAATTGCGCTCCCTTGTGGTTAAGGATTTGGGTCTAACTAACGCGTCATCATTAATTACAGATGGAGCTATTTCAGGGCTATACCATTTATGCCATACCCTTTGTAACGCAGGAGATGAATTTATTACCACAGATCCAACCTGGCCATGGCCGATGAAGTTTGCAACTTCTGTTGGTTCTACGGTGAAGCAAATACCTATATATGGCGATGAATATGCATATAGGTTAAGCCCCGAGCGTTTAAAGGAATCGGTTAGTGATAAAACAAAGATTATCTATCTGGTAGACCCTAATAATCCCCTAGGCACTTGTTGTACCCGTGAAGAGATACAAGAAATCGCTGCTATTGCAAGGTCTTTGAACGCTTATTTAATTCATGATTGTACATATCGTGATTTTGCCTATGACCACCATTTAGCAGCTAGCTATTATCCTGAGCGTACCGTAACGGTATGGAGTTTTTCTAAATGGCTTGGTTTTGCAGGCCTTCGAATAGGTTCCTTGGTGGCAATCCCAGAGATTATTGAACAATTATCAAGTGCTCCACCGAATAATTTAGGTTCAAATATTGTAGCTCAAAGGGGGGCAATAGCAGGATTGAAGATAAAATCAGAATGGCTCGAAACAGTTTTATCAGTCACAAGGGGTAATCAGGATCTTATTCTTAAAACAGTTGAAAAAGTTCCCGGGCTTAGTGTTCCTGTCTCGCCTTCAAATGGAAATTTTCTCATTATTCAATGCACGGAAGCCAATGTTACTCCAAAGGCTATTTGTGCTTCTCTTGCAAAGCATAAAATTATGGTTCGTCATGGCACTTACCATACTGAAGAATTTGGCGATAGATTTATCAAGGTCTCTACCAGCACCCCAACGGAGTGGGTAGAGGAGTTTTGCGAACTACTTCCTGAATCGGTTGAAGAAGCTAAAGATATAGCTGACGATGGTGAGTTTTTTTAAGTTAATTCAAATCATTTTTACGAGAAAACTTCTATGGATTTAAAGCTAGCTGGACAAACAGCGCTGGTTACCGGGGCATCTCAAGGGATAGGCGAAGCGTTAGCAAAATCCTTCGCCTCCGAGGGTGTCCATCTTCATTTGACAGCAAGGAACAACACCTCACTTGATCGTATTAAGTCGGAAATACAGGTGAGTTGTGATGTGCAGGTAAACATTTATCCCCTCGACTTAACCGAGAAAGGGGCATGTGCGCAGCTGTCTGAAGCAGTTGGAAATATCGATATCTTAGTAAATAACGCAGGCGCTATTCCAAGTGGTGTATTGTCGGAAATTGATGAAAAGGCCTGGCGAGAGGGTTGGGAGCTCAAAGTGATGAGCTATATCAATCTTTGTCGAATTTACTATGAGCGTATGAAGAATAATGGCTCTGGTGTAATTATTAACAATATTGGCAACAGTGGTGAAGTCTTTGACCCAAAATATATTGCCGGAACAACTGGTAATGGAGGACTAATGGCATTTACACGCGCACTTGGGGGGCACAGTCTTAACGACAACATTAGGGTAGTAGGAGTCAATCCTGGGCCAGTAGATACAGACCGCATTTACAATATGCTCAAGAAGCGCGCTGATGATGTATTAGGGGACGAAAATCGTTACACGGAATTATTAGAGACGTATCCACTAAAACGCCCGGCACACATGTATGAAGTTACCGATTTGATTGTTTTTTTGGCCTCATATCGTGCTGGATATACAACCGGAACTATCTATACGGTTGATGGTGGAATTTCATCAAGACGATCAATCATATGACAGACAATTAATCATGGGTGAGTTTGCAGTTACAAGCGATAACGTTCGGTTGCACATAGAAGATACATCGGAGGGTGAGCCCATTGTTTTCGTGCATGAATTTGGAGGTGATCAGCGTAGTTGGGAGCCTCAAGTTAGATATTTTTCACGACGCTACCGTTGTGTGACCTTTAATGCTCGAGGTTATCCACCTTCTGATGTGCCAGATAATGTGTCGAAGTATTCTCAAGCGCGAGCTGTTGATGATATCCGTGATGTGATGGAAAAGCTCAAAATACCTTGTGCTCATATAGTTGGTTTATCTATGGGCGGATTTGCTGCGCTACATTTTGGGATGACTTATCCTGAAAGAGCTAGATCTTTGGTAGTGGCTAGTGCTGGGTATGGTGCAGAGAAGGAATTCGAAAGTTATTTCAGGGAAGTTTCTAAAGAGGTGGCCCAACAGTTTGAAACCCTGGGTAGCGAAGATTTTTCTCATATTTATGGCCTTGCAGCATCGCGCATTCCTTTTCTGGTAAAAGACCCGAGAGGGTGGAGTGAGTTTAGAATGATGTTAGGAGAACATTCAGCGAAAGGGTCTGCTAATACAATGTTGGGAGTTCAAGCAGAGAGGCCTTCAATCTATGATCTTGAGGCTAGTTTAGAGAAGCTAACAATTCCTACCCTTGTTGTAGTTGGAGATGAAGATGACCACTGCCTAAATCCAGGAATATTTCTCAAACGCGTTATCCCTGCATGCGGTTTGCATGTTATACCCAAAACTGGCCACACACTAAACTTGGAAGAACCAGACTTATTTAATGGAATTGTGGCCGAGTTTTTATCTATGGTTGAAGAAAATCGCTGGTCTCCAAGAGATCCGCGATCTAAGCCTTCAGAAATAATGAAGACAAGTTAAATGAGTGCCCCTAAAGAAATTTCCTTAAAAGAAATTGCTAACCATGTAGATGAAAAGCGTCTGTGGGGCAGGCTTATGGATCTTGGAAAGATCGGTGCCACCAAAAATGATGGGGTTTGTAGGCTAGCTTTGACTGATGAGGAAATTAAGGCACGACAATTACTTATTGATTGGGCCAAAGCGATGGGTCTTTCTGTATATACAGATGCAATTAGTAATCTGTTTTTTCGTTATGAGGGGCTAAAAAATGATGAAGCTCCCGTTGTAACGGGTTCTCATATAGACAGCCAGCCTACAGGCGGTAAGTTTGATGGAGCCTTTGGAGTTGTGGCTGGATTTGAAGTAATTGCAGCAATGCAAGACTCTGGCTTTAGGCCACAGGCGCCATTAGAGATTGCCGTATGGCTGAATGAGGAGGGATCTCGTTTTTCTCCAGGGATGATGGGCTCAGAGGCTTTCACATCTCGAAGATCTATGGAGCAGATATTAGTTGTAGAAGACGCTGACGGTGTGAAAACTGAAGATGCATTAGCACAAACGCTAGCGAGTTTCCCCGATATTAAGCAACGGCCGCTAGGGTTTCCAATTAAGACATTTATAGAAGCCCATATAGAGCAGGGACCAATCTTAGAAGCACATGCTGTCTCTGTGGGAGTTGTTACAGGAATTCAAGGGTCACGAAGATACCGAGTGAAAGTTGTTGGTGAAGATGGCCATGCAGGCACATTACCTACTCCACAGAGAAAGGACGCATTGTTTGCTGCGATAGAAATGATTCGTGCAATGCGGCACAAATTTGATGTAGAAGATATGAAATATACGGTTGGTCTTTTTGAAGTATCGCCCAACGTTCCATCGGTAATTCCATCAACAGCTTTCTTTTCAATTGACCTGCGGCATCCTGATTGGCAAACATTAAAAGATATGGGTGATCTTGTTATGACGATTTGTGAGCAGAATAAAGGGCCTTGTACGGTTACAGTCACCGAGATTGCGACATCAGAATCGTTAGAGTTCCCTAGTGAGATTAGAGAGTGTATATCTGCGGCAGCTGATGAGATTGGTATAGCAAATATGCCCATACTGTCGATGGCAGGACATGATGCACGGCAACTTCATTATCATTGCCCAACTGGAATGATTTTCTCGCCTTGTGATGGAGGAATTAGCCATAATGAGATGGAAAACTGCAATCCATCGGATCTTGCAGAAGTTACATGCGTTCTTGCCGGTGCGTTGGCCAAGCTTTCTGGTTAACTTTAAATCTTTAAACAACAGATAAAATAAGTTTAAGAGATTGGGTATTATCTATTGGTTGTTCATATATTGAAATTGAGGTGATTGAGAGCTTCAGATAGCTTCTGTGTATCTTTATTACGAAGACATTCAAGTGGAGGACGAACAGTTGGCCAGTTTGGGTTTTTTTGGTGTATAGAAAGAATGGCTTTGAGTGCGGGTATTACAGGATAATTTTCAAATGTCTTCCGAACACTATTTATTTCTTTTTGTAGTTGTTTTGCATTTTCTTTTTGCCAGTTTTTGTAGACATTCCTAATGTTTGCAACGTTAACGTTAGCAGTAGCAGTAATAGAACCTGCGCCTCCATTTTTCAAAGTGTCCAATAGGAACACTTCAGAGCCACAGAACGTAGCTAAAGAGGGAAATTCACTTAGTACAGCTGAAGTGTTTGCCCAGTCCCCAGAGCTGTCTTTGAGCCCAACAACTGTATCACCAAAACTTTTTAGTAACTGCTCAATGAGGTTAAGAGATATTGATATCTTTGCAACTGGAGGTATGTGATAGAGATATACCCTCAGGGCTGAATTTCCTACTCTTTGAATTATTTCAGAGAAACTTGCATATAGACCATCATCATTGATTGCTTTGTAGTAAAAAGGCGGCAACATGAGGACACTGGAACATCCTCTTTCTAGGGCATGCTTAGTTAATCTAACTGTATCAGTTATTGATGTAGTGCCCGTCCCAGGCATTAATACATCCGTTGAAATTCCGCTTTCTATTAGGTGATCTAGAAGAGTCATGCGTTCTTCTAGTCCCAGTGAATTCGCCTCACTTGTTGTACCAAAGACAGCTAGTCCATCAGCACCTTGTTCAAGTAGCCAAAAACAATGCGCAACGAATGCATTAATGTCTGGAGATAAGTCATGTTTAAAAGGGGTTAGTGCAGGAACAAGTATTCCTTTAAAAAGGTCTGTGTTCATATTGAATCCTTAAATAAATAGCCAACTTACAGGCATTAGAAATCGTATAGACGTGCAGGGTTTTCGACGAGTATTTTATGATAAATTTCTGGTGCCCCAGACCATATTGATAAGAGGTCTAGTAATTTTCCATCATTTGGCATGGGCGTTTTTATACAGACATGTGGCCAATCTGAGCCCCATATGACTTGATCTATGGCTTCTTCTATTAGGCAGGTAGCAAAATGAGTTACGTTTTTATAGGGATATTTTTTAGTTGATAATCGATAAGGTCCAGTCAGCTTAGTCCAACATCGTTTAGCCTTCATGAGATTTATTAATGCTTTGAAACCATTGTCTTCAGGGGTTTTTTTTGGATGAAAGTACCCAAGGTGACCTACGACTATATCAACAGGTATATCACTCAACTCATCATCTAAGTGAGGATAATTGTCTACATGTAGGAGCAGTTCAATGTGCCAGCCGAAAGGTAAAATCCGTTTCGCAACCTTTTTCATTTCTTGTATTGGCAACCTTTTTTTAGGATTTTTTACATCTACCAGATTGAATCTAACCCCACGTACCCCTTCGCTATGCAGTGTTGCAATTTCCTCCTCAGATGCATTGGGTCTCAAGACGACGATACCTCTATTGGGAAGTGGGCACTCAGCCATGGCTTTTCGCATGACGGTGTTGTCATCTCCGTACACACTGGGCTGAATAAATACAACACGTCCAATTTTCAGAACTTGAGTCAACCGCAGATAATCGGGTAGTAGAGAGTCGGGTGGAGTGTAGATTCGGTTTTTTGAATAAGAATATTTTGTGCGTGGGCCACATATATGCATATGCGTGTCACAGGCATTGGCTGGAGTTTCCTGTGATGGTAAAGCTGGATTGGGGTCAAACGCAGGACAGGAGGAATAATTTTTGCTTTTTAGCATAGTTTGCTTGCTTGTAGCAGAAACCGTTAAAACTATAGATTTCCGTAAACTAATTTTCCACTAACAATGGTGGCTACAGGCCTTATCTCTTTTATCTCATCTACTGGAACCGTAAGGTAATCCCTGTCTAAGACAAGCATATCGGCAAGTAATCCTGGCTTGATTGCTCCTATATTTTGTTCTTGGAACATTAATAATGAATTTGCACGGGTGGTTGCAATTAAGGCCTCTTCTCTTGTTAATACTTGATGTTGTATTACTTCGCCACTTAAAGACTTGCCAGTAATTGCCCACCAGAGAGTAACAAAAGGATTAATTTGAGCTGCTTTTGTGCCGTCTGTCCCAAGGCCATAGGAAACTCCACTTTCCTGAACCATTCGTAGAGGAGGCATGTTGTAAGCATTACCGCCAAAAGCTTCAAATATTGGTTCACGTCCTCCCATAACCATATTGCTTCGAAGCTGAATATTCATACCAAGGTGTCTGACTCTATCTAATTGATTAATATTGATGTTATCAGCATGCGTAATAGACCATCTGAGTTGACGTACGGGTTGTAGCTCGTTTATTTCAGCAACAAGATTTAGTAAGTGATCAATAGTCTCTGGCTGGGTAGCATGAGTTTGAACTGACCAGCCGCCTTCAGCAGCGGCCATTAATATCTTTTTGGCCCAATTTATATCTTCAGCCGTTGGGTTGGTTGGTTGACGCGTGTTATCCCAATGGAATGGCGCATAATAAATTTCACCAACAGCAATAAGGTCCACTAAGTCATTACCTTGAAATGGCTTTGATTCTCTAATTTCTTGAATAAGATCTTGGGCATCTTGAGGAGTCCTTGGCATGCTACCGCCCAGAGTATGGTAGATACGTACAGTGAGTCCTTCCTCTTCAGCCAACTCTCTTAGTCTTGAATAACTTTCCCTGCGAATTCCCACCCCAGCTGGATCATAAACTGTAGTTAGGCCAATACTATTTAAATGGGAAAATGAAGATTTTATGGCCTCTATTTGTTCATCAGCGCTTACCGCTGGAAAGCTTTGCAGAGCCAGTTCTATCATAGGAAACCCACCATCAAGTCGGCCTGTAATTTTGCCTTCAGCATCTCGCACTGAATAAGATGCAAGCCCATTTTGGGTTAATTGCATTTCATTAGGGATTGTCAGTGGAATGCCCATTGCATTAAACCAGGCTGTATTTCCATAGGCGTGATGATAGAGAGCTTGTATAAACAATGGTCTATCAGGAGCTACAGCATCAAGTTCTGCTAGTGTGAAGTCTCTTTGATCGTCAATAAACTGAGCTTCGCTCCAACCGCCAAGTGACATTATCCACTCATCTGGTCCTAACGAGTCCCCTTTTACCCTGAGAATTTGTAGTGCCTCTGCTCGACTAGTAATACCATCTAATCTTGCTTCATTTGGCCAATACTCCGTTGCCCGCACAACATGATTGTGATTATCGATAAGACCTGGAATAACCGTTTTCCCATTAAGGTTCGTACGTTGTGTGTTAGTAGCGGCAAGAGATTCAATTTCATTGTTGTTACCAACAGCAAGTATTCGCTGTCCCTTGATAGCAACAGCTTCTTGAATAGAAAAATAGTCATCAACAGTAATAATTTTACCGTTAGTGAAAATCTGATCTGGAGCATTTTGCGCAAACAGCGATATCAGGCTAATAGAGTTAATAATCAATGCAGATAAAATAAATTTTAGTGACCTCATTTTTACCACTTTATTCAATATTTTATTTTTTAGGGTTTTCATAATTTTTCATTAGAAATCTTACAAGCTCAGTTGCATCAGCCGACCCAAGGCCCTCTTTTTTAGCAGCTTCGCATGCTGACAAAACAGCTTGCGTTGCTGTCATTGGCACTCGGGAATCCATACCAGTCTCGAGAATAAATTCCACATCCTTGTATAGTGTATCGATATCAAATGTAACCAGATCTGATTCTCCGAGAATTTCGGGAATTTTTTTTGGGAAAGCTGCCATTGATGCTCCACTATCTTTCATAACATCCAAAATAACATTTAACTTCAATCCTCCAGCATGTCCCATAGCCGCTGCCTCACCCAGAGAATACCAATAGACTGCTAAGGGCAAATTAATAACGAGTTTCATAAGTGAGCCCTGCCCAACCTCCCCAACATGGACAATACGTCGTGTTAGAACTTCTAACACAGGACGCGCCCTTTCTAAGTTAGTTTCATTACCTCCTACTAGAGCCATCAAGCGACCTTCTTTTGCTGGGCCTACAGTTCCAGATACAGGTGAATCAATAAAGGCAGCGCCCTTATCCGCACACGACTTAGCTAGTTTTTTTACAGTGCTGGGTCTAAGTGTACTCATCTCAATAAAAAGTTTACCTTTAACCTCATTTTTTAGAAGTCCTTCATTACCTTTAAATACTTCTATAGCTGCTGTGTCATCATTGAGCATAGAAATAATTATTTCTGAACGAGTAGCCACTTGCGAAGGACTTGAAACAACTATTGCACCTGCTTTTTTAGGGGCTGTTGTTTTTTCAGGACTCCGGTTCCATACGGTAAGCTTAAAGTTTGCATCGAGTAACCGCATGGCCATTGGCATTCCCATTTTTCCAAGACCAAGAAATCCAATATTCACTTATTTTCCAACTTTTAAGGGTGAGGAAGTATAGCGGCGAACACCAGTCCAGAGACACAGTTATTGCCCGTATAATTACCAAGTATTTTTTAAGGAGTCTTGATGGTCAACGAACGATCCATAGCAATTGTAGGTGCTGGCATGGGCGGATTAGCGGCTGCTGCAACGCTTAGAAGCATTGGAATGAAAGTACAAGTTTACGAACAAGCTACTCGTTTTGAGCGTATAGGTGCGGGAATCCAGATGATGCCAAATTCTATGAAGGTACTTAGAAAAATCGGTATAGAAGAAATGCTTATAAAATCTTCTTTTAGTCCCTATTCTCACTTAAACAGGGAGTGGAATACTGGCAAGGTTCTTAGAGACTTGCCAATGCCAGAAGAACTTTTTGGAGCACCCTATTTATGTATGCATCGTGCAGATTTAACAAGCGCTCTTTCTTCGTCAGTGCCTTCAGATCTTATTCATTTCAATAAGAAACTTATTGGTCTCGATGAAAATGTTTCAGGCGTTAAGCTTACTTTTAATGATGGAACAAGCGTGGTTGCCGATGCAGTTGTTGGTGCCGACGGGGTACATTCTGTAGTCCGGGATATTGTGGTAGGTCCGGATGAACCTATTCATAAGGGGAGAATTGCTTATCGCGCTGTATTTTCAGCAGATAGACTGAATGGTAAAGATATAGGACCTTCTCGCACTAAATGGTGGGGCATAGATCGTCACATAGTTATTTATTATGTTACAGCACAACGCAGTGAAATTTATTTTGTTACTAGCGTGCCGGAAACAGCAGAATGGTTAACGCCTGAGTCTTGGTCTGCAAAAGGAGACGTTAACGATCTTCGTGATGCATATGTAGGTTTTCATTCTGATGTGCGCTCTGTGTTAGATGCATGTACGGATTGCCATAAATGGGCAATTTTGGAGCGAGAGCCGCTGCCCAAATGGAGCGATGGGAATGTTGTTTTAGTTGGCGATGCATGTCACCCAATGACGCCCTATATGGCACAAGGAGCTGCAACATCTATTGAAGATGCTGCAATTTTAGCAAGATGTATTGAGGCAGTTGAAGGCGAAGATTTAGCAGTTGCTTTCAGGCAATTTGAGGCTAATAGAAAACCTCGCACATCAAAAATTCAAGCTATCTCAAGTGCAAATACTTGGATGCAGGGTGGTGATCAGGACACTAGCTGGTTATACGGTTACGATGCGTGGAATGTTCCTCTTATTAGCGATACAAATAGTAAAGAATGAGATCTGATGCTGGCAACATCCTTTAGAATATTAAATTTGTTTAAGAGTGTTTGCTTGTATAAATTTGATTTCTTAGCACGATTTCACATTCAAGCAGCTATACTTAGAGCATAATTTTGCCAGTTTGGAGGAAGTAAATGAGCAGTTTTTACTCTAGATTGTTAAACATATTGTTTCTCAATCTATTCAGCGTGCCAGTCTTTGCGCAAAATTTAGAGGCTTTAGTAGAGCGCGGCGAAGAATTGTATAACTCTGATGTTGGTTGTTGGGTTTGTCATGCAGAAAGTGGAGAGGGTCTAGTTGGACCATCTCTGCATTTTGGTCCGACGCCTGCGGATGTATTTGATCAATTAGAGAGTAATCCTGTAATGGGGGTAATCGTCAGCGAAATGAATCCTACTGATGACGACCTCGTAGCAATCTCAATGTACATTAGAACATTGGCGGATTTGCCTCTGGATGCGCAATTACCCCAGCAGTGGTTAGAGGCTTTGGCTGTTGTGAGGGATAACCAAGCTGAGGAACTAGACTTTGCAAAGACTCCTCGAGATTTACAAATAGAAGCCATTGAAACGTTTGCCTCTCTGCAGGAAACATGGACGCGCCGGTCAAAAGAAGGAAGTGTTTGGAGCGAGTATCCGTCTAGAGTTGTAGCTACCTTTGATCCGGGCGAACCAAAATTTCAGCCTGAACCAGGTAAAACCTACTTTTATGAGAATATCGGGACTACTAGTTCCCCTTCAGTTTTGTTTGATGGCTATGTTCCCCCAACAAGAAATGGTCTGGTCGTTGGTGATGCAGAAACGATGGAAGTCATAGCAAGTTACCATCTACCTGAGAATTTACGATCTGTAGTACACACATCGGCGATGTCCCCAGACGGAAGGTATGCTTACATCGTAGGCCCTAGAGAACCAACAGCTGATGGTTCTCCCGATCCAGCAGGTTCTTGGACTATGATCAAGCTTGATGCGATTACTCTGCAGCCAGTGTCACAGATCACTATTGGTGGAAGACTTCATCATGGGCAAGTATTTCGGGATAAAGTTTTATTTGATTTATTTGTCAGGGATCCAGATGGATTGGGGCTGTTTTTATTTGATCCCGAAACAGATGAGGTTATTGGCGGTATTAAAGATATAGATATGGGCGGTTTCATATATACAGTTTGGACCGATAAGGATTATGAATATATTTATGCATTGATGGAGCCCGCAGGTTATGCTCCCGGACGTGCTACGGGGATGCGTTCAGCGATCGACCTTTATCAAGGCAGACTTATGGCAGTCCGCCCTTTTTGGATTGCTAAAATTAATCCTGAAACTTGGGAAGTGGAAGCAGAGTATCCAGTGCCAGGGTATCGACCAAACTGGGCAGTAATTGATAATGCTAAAGAATTTATCTATCCAGTCATGAGTAGTTCAATTGCATCAAAAATGAACATTAATACGGGTGAAGTTATTTGGACCAATGGCACTGGTATTGGTCCTTATGGCGCAGCTTTAACAGCAGATGAAACCGAACTTTGGATTGCTGATAAAGGAGAAGCTGCGCATCATCTAGGGCGTACGATTACCATTATTGATACTGAGTCTGGGCACGCAGTAGAAACTCTTTATGCTTCATATAAAGCAGACCATGTGCTCTTGTCACCAAATGGTAAAGAGATGTGGTCAACTAGCAATGGTGAGGGGCGTATTTACGTGTATGACGTAGAGACGAGGGAACTTTTAAAGGTAATCGAGATGCCTGGCAATGGAGATGCACACGGATTAATTTGGGTCCATTATGATGAAAATGGAGAGCCTCGTACCGTACGTGATCAAGGAAATTTCCACGGAGGAATTAATCCGGCAGAGGGAGCCATATTGGATTACTAATATTTGTGATTCCAAAAGTTTTTTGAATTTAAGCCTGAGAATCAAAAAATCTGTGACGGCAAGGTTTGAAATGCGGTGAAAATTTTACTAAAACCTATTGAAAAAATAGTATTCGCTGTGTTTGTGGGAGCATTCAGTCTTGGGGCTTATTCTTATCTCGCTCATTCTCAGCATGTGCATTCTGACATGCCTATGTCAGCAGATAACGCTCATGCCTTACACGCTGACAATATAGGTGCAGTTCAACCTAGTTTCGTTAGCCCACTGAGCGACATTATCGTTGGCTTTGAGCTCGTGGATCGTCACGGAAACCTTGTTTCAAATGAAGACTTTCTGGGAGAGTATCTGCTTCTTGGTTTTGGTTTTACCCATTGTCCAAATGTTTGTCCGATGATGGCATTTAATATGGGGAAAGCACTGCGAGATACAGAAGTCAAAGCAAAAGGTGTTTTTGTGAGCATAGATACTGAACGTGATACCCCCACAATAACAGACGAATATGCTTCAAGATTTGGTGATGATTTAGTCGGTCTTGGCGGAAGTATTGCTCAAATTAATGCCGCTGCAAATAATTTCAAGGTGAGTTATGCGGTAACAAAGACGCAGAATAACTACATTGTGCAGCACACGTCTAATGTTTTTCTGATTGATCCGGCAGGAAACCTTGTTGATATATTTGCCTTTTCTGCCACCGCAGAGACTATTGTTCAGGCTATGCGCTAATGATTTTTCTAAACCGCGCATTACCAATCAACACAATTAAATTGAGTATGTTGCTTTTTTTTGCAGCTGCTATCGCTTGCTCATGGCTTGTTTTTCCTTATTTTGTTCAGGGTCAGCAACTTTTGCGGGGTGTGGGTGATGAGAGTCGCTTGATTAAAGCAGGTAGCGTTGCTCAATACCTTACGCGAGAACTTATCAAAACCCCTGATTTGGAAATAACGGCCACATTAGCAACAGACGAGTACTTTCAGTATGTTGACAGAGCTTCAGTCGTTGGGAATCTTCGGCCTGATCGAAATTTAATTTTTTTTGTAGCGGAAACAATTCATCGTGGGGACTTGCCGGCAGAAGTACCATTTGCAAGTCTCAGGGTTGGAGAAGAAGAGTACTTACCAACAGTTTCAGATGGACCAAGCTTGGTTTCACATCATCGACTGAGTGTTTACAGTTTTCCAAAGCGTGATATTGACGGGAGGTTAATTCCAATTGAAGAAGCTGGACGTATGCGTCTTTATGTATCAAACCGTTACATGGAAAGTGATCGTCCTTTGACCTTTGTGGGAAGTTGGGATGCACCATACAGTCTTCCTGATGAATTAAAATCGCGTGCGGATATAACCCCGATTGCGATTCTTGCGTTAGGGGCGGGGTTACTTTCTTCAGTTCTTACACCATGCCTGCTTCAGCTTGTAATAGTTTTTGGTGGTGTTTTAGCTGGTTTTTCCACAGTGCCAGGACAGTCTTCAGAGGGCACCATGGCCTTGACTCCAGTCATTCGTCGTAAGATTACACAGCTTGCTATTGCCTTTGTGCTGGGATTTGTTTCTCTTTATGCACTTGCAGGCGCTTTCATTGGGGCCTTAGGTCATCAAGCGCAGCTCGCTTTTTCGGAATATAGTCGACTTGTTGCGGTCTTATCTGGAGCTATAGTTATCCTTTTGGGATTATGGGTGGGCTTCAGAGGAACGCGAGATTTTGCTTGTCGAATTCCAGATAGAAGGGCTATGGAGTCCCTTTCAGTGAAAGATACTATAGGTACAGTTTTAACTTCTATGGGTTATGCACTGGGTTGTACCGCATGTTTTGGTGGAGCGATTGTAGCTACTTTAGTTGTTTATGTGGGTGCGATAGGTAGCGCATCGATCGGAGCTGGAATCATGCTTACTTTCGGTATTGGCGTTGCAATACCGTTCTTACTTTCAGCATATTACATTTCTAAAATGGACACGATTCTTGTATTTCTAGCTGAGAACTCTAGGTCGTTGAGTTACGCAAGCATGGTTGTAATTATATTATTTGGACTTATTTTAATTACAGATAACTTTCATGTGGTCAGTGACATGATTTATCCTTATCTGGGATTAAGCTAGTTAAAGATAAATTAGATGTTTGCTATGAAGTGGCATATTTTCAATAGACATTTATTTGTTGTTCTAACTATTTTTCTATTTCCCTTAATGAGCGCATATGCTCAGGTTGATATTTCTAATCCACAGCGATTGATGTTTGTCGCAGATGCTATAGATCCGATAATTGATGTGATTGATCTGCAATCAAACGAAGTCATTTTCAGGATCGAGACAAAGCAGGTTGTTGATGATCTGGTAGCTACGCCATTTGCGCCTGTGCTTATCTATACAAACTATGAACAGCAATTGGTAAGCATGTATAACTTAGAGACTAAGGAGCTTGCAAAGGAAGTTATTTTGCCAATTGTTCCTCGCCATATGGTGCTTGATACAACCGGCTCAAAAATCGGATTTACAGATAGTGCAGCTGGAGGATTTGTGCTTTTTTCGGCGTATGGCGGACAAATATTTTTTGCATTAGAAGATTTTCCACCGACAACAGATGTTCTATTCGATCCTAATGAAGTTGATATCTGGTACAGCAATAGTTTGAATGGAAGTATCGGTTTAATTGATAGTAATGTTAAACAGACCTTTGAAATAGGAGTAACAGATCAGTCTACTCAAAAACTTAGCTCTCCTAGTAGAAGCCTAGATGGGCGATACATTTATGTGGCAAATGAGACTACAGGTGAGATATATAGTGTAAATTCATTTTCAAAGATCGTTTATAAAACATTCAATATAGGAACCAGACCAGCTAGACCTTACACTACTCCTGAGGGCGTATTTTTATACATGATGGATAAGGATTCAGGGAGATTTATTTCGATAGAACAAAATCAATTTACTGAGTTTGATAACGAAATAATTGGTGAAGGAATTGATCTTGTAACTGTTGGTCGTTTTGATCGCATGAATTTATTTGCAAGTTCTGAAAATAGCAACTTCTATATTTATGATAACAATAGAAGGTCAGTGATAGAGAATGGTGTATTCAATTTTGTGCCTTTGGGCGCTCAGGGTACAGCAGACGGTCGTCGAGCTTACGTGCCTTCAAGTAACAGCCCTGAAATAGCTATGATTGATCTTGAAGATCAACAGATTAAATATATTTCAGCGGGAAATAGTCGAATCGGGGCGTTCACAATTGGACTATCTAATAATGTATGTCACTGATTGAGAATAGATCATTTGATCTGCAATTATACTTTAAAACCTCTGCCATGCTTGTCTAATTTCAATTGTGCTTGCAGCACTGTCATCATAGCTAAACATAAAAGTCGGTAGCCTATGGACGCTGGGCTCGGTAATATTAAATTTTTAATATCATCTGAAGCCTATGTCCCTACAAGAAAAGTTTGTCAGTCTAGAATCGCATTTGGCCGATTTGGTTGTTGGTCAAGCCACGCTTTTAAATCGGATGTTAGTGGCGTTACTTTGTGATGGTCATTTATTAGTTGAGGGCGCACCTGGGCTTGCTAAAACGCGGGCAATTAAGGTGTTGAGCCATAGCTTAGAGGGAGATTTTCATCGTCTACAGTTTACCCCTGATTTGCTCCCAGCAGACTTGACAGGGACAGAAATTTATCGTCCGCAAGATGGTTCATTTGTTTTTAGAGAAGGACCTTTGTTCCATAATCTGGTATTAGCTGATGAGGTCAACAGAGCACCGGCTAAAGTTCAATCAGCTTTGTTGGAAGCAATGGGTGAAAGGCAAATAACAGTTGGCTCAGTAACTTATCCGCTTCCCCAACTATTTATGGTGATGGCAACTCAAAACCCCATTGAGCAAGAGGGCACTTATCCTCTGCCGGAAGCACAGTTGGACCGATTTCTGATGCATATTTTAGTGGATTACCCAGATGCAATTGGTGAGCGGGAAATTTTGAAATTGAATCAGAAAGAGGCAAAACAATCTACTTCAGATTCGGAACTTTTCAAGCCACAAACAACTCTAAAACAAGCAGAGATTTTAGTAGCGAGACAAGAGGTACTAGACTTGCATCTTGCAGAGCCTCTCCAAGAATATATTGTCCAGCTGGTATTGGCGACGAGAGATTGTGGCCGTTATGGTGATGATCTTGCAGGGTTATTGCAATATGGCGCAAGTCCTAGAGCATCGATAGCACTCGACAGATGTGCAAGAGCTCATGCATGGCTTGCTGCTCGAGACTTTGTCACGCCAGAGGATGTGCAATCAGTGGCGCATGATGTGCTGAGGCATAGAATTCTTTTGAGTTTTGAGGCTGAGGCTGCAGGAAAAGCCCCTGATGATATTGTGGATTTGCTTATAGCTAGAGTTGGGGTGCCGTGAGCAATACAGCAGAAACTACTATTGCCTCACCAGCAAGAATAGATTTAGCAGAGCTAATTGGGCTTAAGCAAGCAGGGGAAGCTCTCAATATAGATGCACTGCGGGTGCGTGCTCTTGATTCGGGGGGCTATCTATCACGAATAAAAGGCCGAGGGATAGAGTTTGATGAAGCGCGGCCTTATCAGGAAGGAGATGATCTTCGAACTATTGACTGGCGCGTCACAGCACGTACTGGGAAGCCTCATACCAAAATATTTAGAGAGGAACGAGATCGTCCGGTAATTATTTGGTTGGATTTGCGGCGCCCCATGATGTTTGCCACGCAGGGTGCATTTAAGGCTGTTCGTGCAGCTCAAGCTGCGGCTATGGTGGCATGGAGTGCCGTTGCAAATGGGGACCGTTTGGGCGGACTAGTTTTTTCTGAGTATGAGCAAGTGGAGCTGCGGCCACGCCTAGGGCATCGATCCGCTTTAAATTTTTTTAACACGCTAACCGAGTCAATGTTTTGGGAGCACGAAGAGAGAAATAATGAACCGGAAGGACATCGTTCATTATTGCGTTTAACACGGGTGGCAAGACCCGGTAGTCAAATATTTTTGCTAAGTGATTTTCGAGGATTGGCTGCTCCCTTTGAACAGCATTTGCGACAGTTAGCTAGGCACAGTGACGTATCCCTAATGCAGTTTTTTGACCCTGTAGAAAAACAACTACCGCCACCAGGCAGATATCAGATTGACATGAAAGGACGTTCTGTTTCTATTGATACTGATCGGCTAGGGGCTCAAGCGGATCATAAGAGACGCTTCCAGGCTATACAAATGCCTCTTGAGGAACTGGCCAAATTTCCAGGCGTGAAATTATTGGAATTTTCCACTGCGTCAGATCCTTGTCGGCTGCTTAAAAAATACTTTGAATCACGATGAATCCAAACTTTGATCCAACTCAGATGCCGCTAAGGGACATTCATCTTCCCGACGCTGTATCGTGGTGGCCAATTGCCTTTGGATGGTGGGTTTTAGCGTCTATCGTAGTTATCTGTTCCATTATATTTGTAATTCGTTTTTATATTTGTCGGCATCGAAGAGTGGCTTGTAGAGAAATCCAAAAATCAATAGACGCTATCAACGTGGGACAGGATCCTGTCCTTTGTGCTCAAGAGGTTTCTACAATCATGAGACGATTTGCTATGACGGTTAATAAACAGCCGCAAACAGTGGCTGGATTAGTGGGAGAAGAATGGCTTTCATACTTGGATGAATTGTGGGAACAAAAAGAATTTATTAATGATGAGGGCAGGCGATTGTTATCGGCGCCGTATAAAGTAACAGGCACTTTGGATCGAGAAGAGTTTCTAAAGATGGCGTCAGTGTGTATTTCCTGGATTAAAGCCCAGCCGGTGAGAATCTGATTGTGTGGAGTTTAGCTTGGTGGTGGGTTCTTCTTGCATTTCCAGTACCTTGGTTGGTTAGATATTTGTCAAAGGCGGACAACGTTGAGCGAGAAGCGGCATTAAAAGTACCAGAGCCTCAAGAGTATGCAGGATTAACTGGAGGTAGCGCTCAGAGTGGGTTCTCAAATACTAAATTATTAATGCTTTGGACGATATGGGGGTTAGCTTTAATCGCTGCTGCTAGACCTCAGTATTTAGGAGAGCCTACTTTATTACCGGTAACTGGTAGAGATTTGCTTTTAGCGGTGGATCTTTCAGGGAGTATGGAAGAGCAGGATTTTCAACTTAATGGACAATATGTTGACCGTCTTACTGCAACCAAATCAGTTGCTAAGGAGTTCATTGATAGACGTATAGGTGACCGCATAGGGTTAATTTTATTTGGCCGAGAGACATATCTGCAGACGCCTCTTACTTTTGATCGTAAGACAGTTCAGACACTTCTTGATGAAGCTATAATTGGTCTCGCTGGAAAAGAAACAGCCATAGGTGATGCCATTGGTCTTTCCATAAAGACCCTAGCGGATGCCAATGTGGAGGAGAGCCGGCGAGTATTGGTTCTTCTAACTGATGGTGCAAATACTTCAGGGGCAGTGGATCCACTCAAGGCTGCTGATCTGGCCCGGGATCGAGGAATGGTAATTTATTCTATTGGAATAGGGGCAGATGCATTAATGGTCCGATCACTTTTTGGTGTTCGTCAAATTAATCCTTCTGCTGATCTAGATGAACAGACCTTGACCACGATTGCCGAGGGTACAGGTGGTCGTTACTTTCGTGCACGTGATACAGAGGAACTCCAGCAGATATACGCAATATTGGATGAGCTAGAGCCAGCCGCTGATGAAGAAGAAGGGTTTAGACCAGTTGTCCAATATTTTTATTGGCCCTTGGGTTTGGCAGTAGTGTTGAGTGTCATTTGGGCAATAACGGGTCTTCGCAGAAAAACATCAGTTTTAATGACGGGGGATAGAAATGGGTGAGTTCCATTTTCTTCGTCCATTTTGGTTATTTTGCTTGCCAATTGGTATCTGGTTGATATGGAAACTAGCAGTAAGAAGTGGAGGCAAAGGTCGCTGGCATGAATTAGTTGATGATGCCCTTAAACCTTTCGTACTGACTACGCCTGATTTGAGTTCAAGAGTTCATCATTGGCTAACCGGTGCTGCTATGACTACGTGGTTATTGGCCACCTTAGCACTTGCCGGGCCTACATGGGAGCGTTTACCTGTTCCTGCTTTTCGTCCTTCCGAAGCGTTGGTAATTGCTTTGGATTTGTCACGATCTATGGATGCGAGCGACCTACAACCAACCAGATTAACTCAGGCTAAACTTAAGCTTCTATCTCTCTTGGAGCATCGAACCACGGGGCAGACCGGTTTAGTCGTTTTTTCAGCGCACGCTTTTACAGTAACTCCCCTGACTACAGATACTGAAACCATTTCAGCATTAGTATCAAGTCTCACCAGTGACATTATGCCCAGCCGCGGAAGCTATCCAGAGGCCGGACTAACTCGCGCAGTTCAAATTATGCGTCAGACTGGTATGAATCAGGGTGAGGTTTTGCTAATGACAGACTCTGCAGTTTCTCCAAGATTGGAGGATTTGGCACAAGAATTTCGCGATGCTGGTTTCACATTGCATGTAATGGCAATTGGTACTGAAGAAGGTGGGCCAATAGCCCAACCGCGTGGTGGGTTTCTAACAGACAATGTTGGTGAAGTTGTTGTAAGCCAGGTTGATCACAGGGCTTTGCAGCAATTAGCAACTTTGGGTGGTGGGCGGTTTGTGAGCCTTACTCCTGATGATCGGGATTTAGAATATCTGTTTTCGGACTCTTCATCGTCGATCATCGAAAATTCTGATAGTAGCGATTTGCAAACAGATATTTGGCGTGATCAAGGGCCATGGCTTTCACTTATATTGCTTCCAATTCTAGCCCTCAGTTTTAGGCGTGGCTGGATTGCTCTATTGGTGATTGGAATTGTTCTGCCCGGCCAGCAGACAGAAGCACTTACTTGGCAGGATTTATGGTTGCGGCCTGATCAACAGGGTCAAATTGCTTTTGATGTTGAAGAGCACGAGAGAGCTGCTGAACTTTTTCAAAACCTAGAATGGTTGGCAGCTGCCCAATATAGAGCTGGCGATTTCGCAGCTAGTGCGTCATCGTTAGAAAATATTGATACAGCGGAAGCTAATTATAATCGTGGTAATGCTCTTGCAAGGGCTGGAGCAATTCCACAGGCTATCGAGGCTTATGAACGGGCTATTGAGCTTGAGCCTGAGCATGATGATGCAATATTTAATCGTGACCTTTTGTTGGAACAAGAGCAATCAGAGTCGCCGAACCAAGAAGGACAGCAAGGTGGAAATTCAGAGGAGGATTCCACAAATGATGGGGAGCAAGAATCTCAGGGCGACTCACAACAATCACAGGAGGGGGCCAGCCCTGAAACTGGAGAGGGTGCTGATTCCCAAGACTCGGAAGACCCTGAACAAGTTGCTGAATCTGATCAGGAGGACTTGATAGAGGGCACACCACTTCCTACTCCTGGAGAGCTTGAAGAATGGGCATCTGAGCAGGCAGCCGATCAATGGTTAAGACGAATACCGCAAGACCCGGGAGGATTGCTTCGAAGAAAGTTTCTTTATCAATACCAGAGATTGGGAATTGACCAGGATGGCAATTATGTTTGGCCAGGTGATGAGGAAGAGCCATGGTGACCAAAAGTTCAATTGCTATTTTTTTGCTTGGATGCTTGTTTGTTTTAAGACTTTCAGCGCAGGATTATGTATTGAATGCTAGTGTTGATCGTCCAACAGTTAATGAAAATGAATCATTTACCTATATATTGCATGTTCAGAGTCAGGTGAATGTTGAGCCAGATTTAAGTCCCTTGTCTGATGAGTTTGAGATTCTTCAGCGAAGCAGAAACACGAGCATTCAGATGATCAATGGTGCGACTTCACAACTTACTGAGTGGCGCATTCAACTTATGCCTCTATCTATAGGGGATTTTGTTATTCCGTCAATACAGTTAGCTGGTGCTTCTTCCAATCCAGTAGCAATAGAAGTATTGCCTGCTGTAGCTGGTGATACGCCTGGCGAAATTTTTTTAGAAGTAGAAATTGCTCCATCGAAAGTTTATGTCCAATCACAGGTTATTTACACACTTAGGCTTTTTCGGGCGGTGAATACAGGGCGCTCAAGCCTAACTACACCAGAGATAGCTGGAGTTGAGGCTATCATAGTTCCGCTTGGTGAGGATCGAGAGTATCGAACCTTAAGAAATGATAGAGATTTTGTTGTTTTGGAGCGTCAGTATGCGATCTTCCCTCAGGTGGCCGGTGAATTGACTATAGAGCCGGTAACATTTGAAGCAGTTGTTATAACAGCTTCGGGTTTATCAAGTCTTCAGCGTTTTCGCTCAGGTGCTTTGGATTTGTTTGTAGAAAATGCTGTTGCACCACCTCAGGAATACCCAGATGCATCTTGGTTGCCAGCTAGTGCCCTAACCCTTTCTGAGGAATGGAGCGATGATCCGGAGCAGTTTAACTTAGGTGTTCCTCAGACTCGCACTTTGTTGGTAGAAGCTGAGGGATTATTGGAAACGCAACTTCCCGAGTTATCAATGCTGCGAACAGAAGGAGTTCGTCAGTATGCTGATCAGCCTGAGTTAAATCGGGAAATGGGGTCTGGTGGTATTTATGCATCCCGCACAGAGCGCTTTGCAGTAATAGCACAATCACCTGGGGAAATTACAATTCCTGCTGTTGAGTTGCCTTGGTTTAACGTTGTGGACGGAGTATGGGAAGTAGCTAGTCTAAACCCTAGGGTCTCAATGGTCTTCGACAGTGAATCTACATTTAGTCTTCCGTCAGCAGACCAATTACAGGTGGCTGATACAGAACTTATTGCTGGCAATGAGCAATTATGGAAAATGATTAGCGCAGTTTTGTTAGGGATTTGGCTTTTAACATTAGCTGTTTTTCGTTTTGGTTGGATAGATCAAAAATCAATCCCTACGAAAAAAGCTGAAAACATGAAGCCAAATGCAATGCCTAACCAAAGTCAATTACTTAGGGGAATTCGCGCGGCTTGCGCCAAAAATGATCCACAGACAGCGAGAGATTTATTGTTAGATTGGGCTGAGAAGTTTGTAGTTGGAAACCCTAGAACTTTAGGGCACTTAGCATCTCAGGTATCAGGAGAATTTTCTGAGGCTATATCTGCTTTGGAAAAAAGCCTCTACGGTCCGGATACCGGAGGATGGAATGGAGCATCTTTAGCGAATGCGCTTAAAGGACTTAGACAATTAGAGTCAAAGAATAACGATGTAAGTAAAGAGGTATTACAACCCCTTTATAAGTAAAGATTATCAATCGTCAGTTCTTTTTTTCACCAATGCCCAATATTTTCCATTGACGACCATGGTTCTTGAATCGGTAGTGGCTCTCCTTTTTGAAGAAGTTCCACTGAGATATTATCTGGTGATCGTATGAAGGCCATTCGTCCATCTCTTGGCGGACGGTTAATTACCACTCCAGAATTCATTAATTTTTGGCAAGTGGTATAGATATTTTGCACTTCGTAAGCAACATGCCCAAAGTTTCGGCCTTCATCATAAGGTTCTGGGTCCCAGTTATAGGTCAATTCAAGAGGACATTCTTCCTGACCTTCTGGTGCAACAAAGATCAAGCTGAATCGCCCCTCTTCATAGTCATCGTGTCTTGTCTTTTTTAGTCCAAGTTTTTTGCAATAAAAATCCAAGGATTTTTCAAGATCACTTACTCGAACCATAGTGTGAAGGTAGCGCATGATTTCAGTCTCCCTAGCAGAACAATCTAATCTTGCTGTAGCTCTATTCGAATATCAATTCTACGGTTTCTAGCTCTTCCCTGGGATGTTTCATTATTTGCGATGGGACGCGTCTGACCATACCCAACAGAACTGACTCTAAATACTTCGATACCAAAAATTGTGGTTAGATAATCACCGACAGACTGAGCGCGAGATCTCGAAAGTCTTAAGTTAGCTTGGCTTCCGCCGTAGGAATCAGTATGGCCTTCAATAACGATACGAGACCTAGGAAAAGTTTCTAGTGCGTCATGAACTTTCTCTAATAATTCACTATGGGTTGGATTGATATTTGATTCACCTGAGCTAAACGTTAACCCTACAAGTCTAATTAGAATATTATTACCTTCTCGTGTAACCTGAGCCTCTTCACGAGAGAACATGGTTTCTATTCTAGTAATTCTTGCTCGTAATTGTTCTTCCGCCTCTAGTCTTTGAACTAATAGAATATACTCTTCAGAAGCGTTATTGATTTGATTATCTAACTCGCTTATTTCCTCTTCCAAACTACCAATTTGTCTTCTGCTATTTTCTAAATCCTCAATAAGCTGCATTTCTCGTTGACGTGCAACTTGTATATCTGAGATTAATGTTAGGGTTGCTAGCTCTGTTCCAGAATCTAGCTGTATGACGCTACCCGTTGAATCTGCAAGACGAGTCAGTTGTTCTTCATGGGCTAAAATTATATCTTCAGCAGTTCCATTGTCATTACGCAAATCTGTAATTTGTTTGGTTATATATGCAGCATGTCTTGCTTCATAATTTGCTTGCTCTATCAGGCTAAGGGGCAACTCCATTTCATAACGATTCTCATTGATAGCCTGTTCGGCTTGTTCAAGTAGTATTTGTGCTCTCTCATAAGTTCTTGGTGAGTTTTGTGGCACACGATCTCGTTCTGCTTGGGCTAGTAAAGCACGAGTTTGACTAAGATATTGGGCTTTTATAGCTACTAGTTCTGCTTCTCGAAATAATATTTCGGCATTGTTGGCAAAGGCTTGAGCATTATTGTCATCACTAGCTTCAAGTCTTAGGACTGCATTGTTAAGTGCTTCTTCAGCATCTGACCATATTTCCGCAGCAAAATTATCGGCTCTGACCTCCAAGGCGTCATCTCTGCTTTCAATGAGTGTGTTGAAAGCAATACTTGCTTCTCGCGCGGCAGTTGCAGCTCCATTTAGCGAGTTAACTGCATCCGCTAGACTGGTTTGTATACGATCATTATCTCGCCCACGGGCAAGATCGTTTGCGGCATCTGCATAAGCTTCTAGGCCATCACTATATCCACGTGGAGCGAGCATAGGCGCATTGGCAGACTGAGCTGCCTCTAGCGCCTCATCTGCAGCCTGAAAAAGACTGCTTCTCAGATCCTGCGCAAAGCCAAATTGAGCCAGTGTTATACCAGAAATCAACAAAACCCATCTTCGCATGTTATGACCGTCTTGGTTAGTTATGCCCATCTATATGTTTTACTTTAAATTTGTCAAGGATTTCATCCTTTCTTATAGCTTATTGCAATTAGGGTAAACGAGGTTTTTCCCTCGGGAGTCTTAACATTTATCTTTTCATTAAGAGATTTTCCCATAACAGCAATTCCAAGAGGAGAATCCATGCTGATATTCTCTTCTTTAAAGTCAAACTCATCAGGGCCTACTAGCCGATATTTTCTAATTTGATCCTGATTATCAGATAGCGTAAACCAAGCACCAAAATAAACTTTTTCCTGGTTACTAGGAGTAGTGTTGATCACATTTATGCTTTCAAGACGTTTTCTTAGATAACGAATGCGTCGATCGATCTCACCAAGTTGTTTTTTGCCATAAATATAATCAGCATTTTCAGATCGATCGCCTTGAGCTGCAGCCTCAGCTACTACAAGAGTTATTTCTGGTCTTTTTCGGCGCCATAAGAACTGTAACTCTTTTTCTAAGGCGGCCGCACCCTCAGGTGTTATGTATTTAGAGCTTTGTGGTTGTGGTGGTTTATAACGTCCCATAAGACGCATCTTGTAAAGCGTGAGATAATTTATATTCTAACAAGTTAATATTTAATCCTCATGAAAGAGTTTTGCGGCATACCAGTTGTAAAGAGTGGTAAAAAATACCAAACCACTGAAGGCATCACTGCCATTAAAAATGGAATAAAGGAACCTAATACAGATACCCATGACTTTGTATTACCAAAACCTTCATGGCTCAAGGCTCCCATTCCGTCTGGGAAGGGATATGGACGTGTTAAAGAGATTGTTCGGGAGAATCAACTTTCTACGGTTTGTGAGGAGTCAATATGCCCAAATATTGGGGAGTGTTGGTCAAGCGGCACGGCAACACTCATGCTGATGGGTTCTGTATGCACAAGAGCGTGTAGATTCTGCGCGGTAGACACAGGAAACCCTGGTGGTTGGTTAGATCTTGATGAGCCAAAAAATGCAGCTCGCTCGGTACAGCTTATGGGGTTGAAGTATGTTGTTTTGACATCAGTGGATCGTGATGATTTGCCAGATGGTGGTGCAGCACACTATGCCGATTGTGTTAAGGAAATAAAAAAGCTTTGTCCTAACACTAAAGTGGAAGCTTTGACCCCAGATTTTTCAGGCCAAATTGACAGTATTAAATGTTTACTTGATTCAGGGTTGGATGTTTTTGCTCAAAATGTAGAGACTGTTAAACGTTTGACGCGAGCAGTTCGTGATCCAAGGGCTGGTTACAAGCAAACTCTGACAGTTCTTTCTCGAGCAAAGAAGTACCGTCCTGAGGTCTTGACCAAAACTAGCCTCATGTTGGGTTTAGGAGAAATAGAGACCGAGGTTAGAGAAACTCTAGAGGATTTACGCAAAAAAGATGTGGATATTGTGACTCTTGGTCAGTATCTTCAGCCGACTAAAAATCATCTTCCAGTTAAACGGTATGTTTCGCCTGTTGAATTTGAGAAATATCGAAAATGGGGTATTGAGTTAGGGTTTATGGAACTTGTTGCTGGCCCTTTAGTTCGTTCAAGTTACCGGGCTGACAGGGTTTTTGAAATGAATAATGTAGGTTTATGACATAGCTTTTAGTTTTTTCCATGGAGGCGTTGCAGCAAAGTAATGATTGAATTTTTAATTGAATATGGTCTTTTTCTGGCAAAATTTGGAACCCTCGCGATACTTATCATGGTAGTAGTAGGGTTCATTGCGGGATTAGCCAAACGGGATAAGCATGATGATGGCCTGATTGTGGAACATCTTAATAAGAAGTTAGAGTCCTTAGGAGATGTTGTACGACAGTCAGTGCTCGGAAAAGAGCAGCTTAAGCAAGCTGCTAAAGAAAGAAAAAAAGAAAGCAAAGAGTTTGCAAAAAAAGGGTCTCAACGTCATCGAGTTTATGTTATAGACTTCAAAGGTGATATTAGAGCTACAGCAACTTCCTCTTTACGTAAAGAAATCTCCGCAATACTTTCTGTTGCTGAAAAGGACGATCAGGTTCTTGTTCGATTGGAGAATTCTGGAGGAACTGTCCATGAACACGGGCTGGCAGCCTCTCAACTTTTGAGAATTAAGGATAAAGGAATTCCTTTGACAGTTTCTGTCGATAAAGTAGCAGCAAGTGGAGGTTATCTTATGGCCTGCATAGCAAATCATATTATTGCTGCGCCGTTTGCAATTATTGGCTCGATAGGGGGTATTGCTCAGCTGCCTAATTTTCATCGATTACTAGAAAAAAAGGGAGTTGATTTTGAGCAGGTCACTGCTGGTAGATACAAGCGCACATTAACGATGTTTGGAAAAAACACAGATGAAGATAGAGATAAGCTCCAAGAAGAGATAGAAGATGTTCACACACTTTTCAAGGAGCAAATCACGAGTCATCGGCCAAAAATTGATTTGAATCGCATTGCTACTGGAGAGCACTGGTATGGCATAAGAGCGCTAGAGTTAGGGTTGATTGATGAGATTCGAACCAGTGATGATTTTTTAAATGACGTTGCTTCTGATGCTGATTTATATCGCATAACATACAAGCGCAAAAAAACTTTACCCGAACGCTTGCTTGGTGGAGCTGAGACATTGCTAAATCGATGAGATTTTTCCTCTCAACCGGCTCTGCCGTAACCCCCTCCGCCCGGTGTTTCAATGATAAAACGATCTCCTGAATCAACTGAGACTTCTGCTGTAGCTGAAAGTTTTTCGGTGTTATTCCTGGATTTTCGAATAATATAATTTTTACCTGCTTTGCCATTTTCAGCGTTGGCTAAACCTAAAGGTGGTATCTGTCTGCGATTTGACAGAATAGAGGCTTGCATTGGCTCAAGAAAGAGGATTTCTCGTCTCACACCATCACCCCCATTATTTGTCCCACGTCCACCTGATCCTTTTTTAATTTCAAACTTTTCTATACGAATGGGATAGCGGGACTCAAGTACTTCGGTATCTGTAAGGCGTGAGTTAGTCATATGAGTTTGCACAGCGCTTGCACCATTAAAATCAGGGCCAGCGCCCGCACCTCCACATATAGTTTCGTAGTACTGATAATTTTCATTACCAAATGTGAAGTTATTCATTGTTCCTTGAGAGCCAGCACATGCACCTAGCGCTGCTAGCAGAGCATCTGTAATACATTGAGAAGTCTCAACATTTCCTGCGACGACAGGCGCTGGATAGTGTGGGTTCAAAAGATTCATCTCAGGAATCCGAATGGTTATTGGCCGCAGACAACCATCATTTAGAGGAATGTTTTCCTCTACTAATGTTCGAAATACGTATAAAACTGCGGCCCTAACAACTGATTTAGGCGCATTAAAATTGCTAGAACTTTGGGGTGAAGTGCCATTGAAATCAACTATTGCTGTACCTTTTTCTTTGTTCACCTGAATTGAAACATTAATATGTTCTTGGTTATCCATTTCTATACGCCAGCTTCCACTATTTAGTCTATTGATTGCTTTTCTTACGCAGTCCTCGGCGTTTTTTTTAATATGCTTCATATAGGCTTGTACAACTTCTAGCCCAAAACGTTGTGTCATGTTTTGTAATTCCATAACACCTTTGTTATTCGCAGCTACCTGGGCCTTCAAATCTGCAATATTTTGATCTGGATTTCGAGCTGGGTAAGAACCACTACTTAAAATCTTTCTTATATCGTTTTCCAGAAAAACGCCGCCACTAACTAGTAGTTGGTTATCTATTAAAATGCCTTCTTCCTTTATGCTCTTGCTAGTAGCTGGCATAGAGCCAGGAGATTTTCCGCCAATGTCTGCATGGTGAGCACGACAGGCAACAAAAAATTCAAGCTTGGTACCTGAGTCGTTAAAAACTGGGGTTACTACGGTGATATCTGGCAGGTGAGTGCCGCCATTATAAGGAGCATTTAAGAGGTATACGTTTCCAGCTTTAAGAGTACCGGAGTGTTTAGTAAGAACAGCTCTTACGCTTTCACCCATTGAACCAAGGTGTACTGGCATGTGCGGCGCATTTGCAATTAAATCACCAACCGCATCAAACAACGCACAAGAAAAATCTAGACGCTCTTTTATATTTATAGAGCGTGCGGTATTTTCTAACACGATGCCCATTTGTTCAGCTATATGCATAAATAGGTTGTTAAAAATTTCCAGCATTATCGGGTCTGATTCTATTCCGAGTGATTCAGTAGCTGGCCGTGAATCAGTACGTGTTAATAGGAGATGACCAAAGCGATTGATTGTTGCTTGCCAGCCCGGATCAATAATCGTTGTAGAATTAGGCTCAACTACGATTGCAGGGCCCAAACTTTTCCATCCTGCAGCTAATTTTTTTCTCTGATAAATGGGTGTATTAATTAACTTGGAGTTAAACCAAACTCCTCTTTTAGAATCCGGTTTTGTATCGATTTCGCCGCTATCCCAAATCGGTTCATCAGCCCTGGAGCCCTGAACAATGCCTTCAGATTCAATGCTTTCTACGATCAAAGTTTCATTGCTAACGTCAAATCCAAAGTGCTTGTTATGTAATGAGTGAAAATCTGTTGTGATATCTTTTAAATTCTTTCTGTATGCAACGGGTAGGGCTGTATCAGTTCCTTTTAGCTTAATCATTAGACGGCGAGAGAATCGAATTAAATCAGGAGGCACACCTTGTTTTTTAAAACCTTCGGTACTATTTTCTTCAATTTTTGAAAATGTACGCTCTAAACAGCGAAAAACTCCTTCCTCTAAAGGGCTTTCTATACTAGCTTGGTTTATAGAGCGCATCTCCGCTAATCCCATGCCATAAGCTGACAGTACTCCTGCCATTGGGTGAATAAAAATACTGTTCACTCCTAATGAATCAGCTACCTGACAAGCGTGTTGTCCAGCTGCCCCGCCAAAACAACATAGTGAAAAATTGGTTACATCGTGACCACGTTGAATTGAGATTTTCTTGATTGCTGTAGACATGCGCTCAACCGCGATTCGTACAAATCCTTCTGCCAGTTCTCTTTCGCTATAATGATGGCCAATTTCTTTTTGAATCTTCTTTGAAAGTTTTGAAAAAAGTTTCAAAACAATTTTGTTATTTATTTGTAGATTGCCTTCCGGGCCAAAGACTTTTGGAAAATAATCTGGTTGTATGCGGCCCAAAAGTACATTTGCATCTGTAATCGTTAAAGGCCCTCTGTTGCGATAGCATGCCGGTCCGGGGTTTGCTCCTGCTGATTCAGGACCAACTTGTAGTCGATTTGAGGAAAATTTTAAAATCGATCCGCCGCCAGCTGCTACGGTTTGCACTTGCATCATAGGAGCTGTGAGCCTAACACCAGCAATAATTGCTCTAGTTGTTCTTTCAAAATTCCCATTGTAGAGAGACACGTCTGTTGAGGTGCCACCCATATCAAACCCTATTAACTGTTTTAGACCAGCAGACGATGCAGTACCAACCATTCCTACAACTCCACCAGCTGGTCCTGAGAGGACGCTATCTTTACCCCGAAAAGAGCCGGCATCAGTAAGACCACCATGACTTTGCATAAAAAGAAGTGGTGAACTTTTTAGGTGATCCTGAAGTCCATTTTTAACTTGATTTATATAGGTATTAAGAATGGGAGACAGATATGCATCCGCTAGGGTTGTGTCTCCACGGGAAATAAGTTTCATAAGTGGACTAGTCAAATGAGATACAGAAATTTGTTTAATGCCAACTTCCTTGGCAATTTTTGTCGCTGCTTTTTCATGTTCGGGGAAGCGATAACCATGCAAAAAAATAATAGCAACACTTTCAATTTCATTTTTACGTGCTTTTTCAAGATCCAATCGTAGTTTTTTTTGATCCAATGGCCTAATCACATCACCATATGCAGAAACACGTTCACTGGCTTCAATAACCTGGGTATATAGCATTTCAGGTAGATCTATATTTAGCGAAAAAATATTTGGTCGGCTTTGATAGCCAATGCGAATCGCATCACCAAATCCTTCTGTAATAACTAACGCTGTTTTTGAACCACGTCTTTCAAGTAGAGCATTTGTGGCTACGGTTGTTCCCATTCTTATAGTAGCCACTTCCTTATTTTTATTAGGGGCTATGTTCACTATTCCGTGTACAGCGGCATCCTTGTAAAAGGATTTATTTTCTGACAAAAGCTTAGTCGAGAGAATTGATCCGTCAGGAGTCTTTGCTACTATGTCAGTAAATGTACCTCCTCGGTCAACCCAAAATTGCCACCCTGCTGTTTTGTTTACGTCCTTCATATTATTAATTGTCACCATTTTTTTAGAAAAGTAGAGGTGGGTTATGATTAGAAATTACAATCCTACTAAATTGACGGGAGTAAATGATGGCTGAATGGGTTGCTCGGGCACTTAATTTTAAACGCGGCGAACTTTCGCTTGCTGGCCTTGCTGGGCTTTTCTATTTCTGTGTGCTCTGTGGATATTTCTTTTTACGTCCAGTCAGAGAGGCCATGGGAGTATCTGGGGGAATGTGGCAGCTTCGCTGGTTATTTATTGTGACATCAATAGTTTCACTTGTGCTTGTATTGCTATTTGGTGGCGTTGTAAGTCGGTTAAACCGGAGACGCTTCATACCCATTGGTTATTTTTTTGTTATTGCCTGTCTAGCAGGATTTTCTGCGCTCCTCATTATTGATGCAGGCTCTGGAGGAGGGCTCATCGGAACCGATGCAGAAAGTGGAGTAGCCCGCGTAGTGGGCTATACCTTCTATACATGGTTAAGCGTTATAAATCTTTTTGTGAATAGTCTTTTCTGGGCATTTATGGTGGATATATTCAGCGTAGACCAAGGCAAACGTATGTTCGCCTTTATCGGTATCGGTGGCACAGTTGGAGCACTAATTGGAGGATGGGCTACTAGCCTCATAAGTGCCGCAACTAACTCTGTTTATCTTCCCGCAGGTTTAATGCTTACTGGAGCAGCACTGTTTGGTGTCGCAATAATTGTTATGCTTATTCTTGATAGAAAAGCTTTAGATTCTGAGTATTCACAACTTACAGTAAATAACTCTGCATTAAATTTAAATCAAGAGGTCAGTATTGGGGGAAATTTTTGGGATGGAGCAACATCTGTCGCTAGATCGCCTTACTTATTGGGAATTGCAGTTTTTATTATATTTTTAGCTATTTCAAATACACTCATCTACTTCACTCAGGCCAACATCATTTTAAATAATACTGATACATTCAGTCAGCGTCTGGAGGGATTTGCCCAATTTGATGTTCTTGCACAGGGTGCAACTCTAATAACGCAGATCTTTGTTACGACACGTGTAATAAAAAGGTTGGGAGTTGGTTGGACCCTGGCCATTTTGCCACTGGTCACCGTTGCCGGATTTTCGATCCTTGCAATTTGGCCATTGTATGGTGTGATGGCAATATTTCAGGCAATCCACAGGGCAACTCGCTACGCAATCTCACGCCCTGCAAGAGAAACATTATTCAGCGTTGTTCCCTCAAGTGAGAAGTACAAAGCAAAGCCTCTGATTGACGTTTTTCTTTATCGTGGTGGGGATGTTGCTGGCGCTGGGATTCAGGGGGCATTAAGCGCACTTGGAACAATGACATTAATGGCTGCTGCAACCGTACCCTTTGCAGCAGTTTGGTGTTTTTTGTCTCTAGCATTAGGGCGAGCTCAATCTGAAAAAGATTCTAAAAGTACTCGTAAAAGTTCGAATTTAGCTTCACAAAGTAGCGGTTAAAGATAGTTTTTTATGTGAACATTAGGCACCCATTGAAAGCCAAAGGACTTCCCGGGTTGTCTTTGCCGACAACTCTACGGGAGGACTTAAATTATTTATCAAGCGTTAAGATCTGGAATACGGTCACTTTCGAGCTGTGTAATCATGTCTTTAATCATTAGTTTGCGTTTTTTTAAACGTGTCAACATAACCTGATCGACATCCTGATCACTAACCAGCCGTGAAATAATCCGATCTAAATCTTGGTGCTCTATACGTAACGCCTTAAGTCTTTCCAAATTTTTAAAGGCTTCAGTTTCTATTTTTTCTTTCACTAGTCGCTTAAAGCAGATTTCAGCCAGTTTTTCTCAGGATCCCCAACCGCCAGGAAATGCGGATTTAACAAGCCATTTTTTGTGTTGTATCTGATTGGCTGGCCGTCAAGGTCTATCATACTCCCACCGGCACTCTCTAGGATAGCCTGTGAAGCTGCCGTGTCCCATTCCGATGTAGGGCTGAATCTTGGATAAAGATCTGCCTCACCTTCCGCAATACGACAGATTTTCAAAGAGCTACCCATTTTTTTTAACTTATGGTTTCCTAGTGTTGCCAAATAATTTTCGAGACCAGCATTTGAGTGGCTACGGCTCCCAAGAACTCTAATGCATGGGTTATGAGGTTGGGATACTTTTATTTCGCATGTTTTCCCATCTTTTTCTCTACGCCAAGCGCCTAATCCTGTTATGCCGCTGTACTCAATTTGCATTGCTGGCGCTATAACTACTCCTAATGTAGCTCTCGTATCTTCTATTAGCGCAATGTTGACAGTGAATTCTCCATTACGGCTAACAAACTCCTTAGTTCCATCTAAGGGATCTACTAACCAATATGATTTCCAATTTCTTCTTTCTTTGAATTCTTCTGCTAGAGATTCTTCAGATAGCAGTGGTAGTTGAGGATCAATATTAGATAATATTCCTTTGATAACATGGTGCGCATTCTCATCAGCTTTTGTTAAAGGTGAGCCATCATTTTTAATTTGGATCTCAAAACTCTCTTTATAGATATCCATAATGGATTCGCTAGCTTTTTGGGCTATTTTTTTAATTTCTTCAAGTAATTTTAATTTTTGCTTTAATGAAAATGCCATACGTTTCTACATTTACTAGTTCCTATTACTATAGTCTTTCATATCGTAACAGGTCACAAGGATGTTAAATTTGGCTGGGCCAATAATTTCGTGGAAACATGTAGATACTGTACTCATTGATATGGATGGAGTTCTGCTTGATTTATCATTTGATAATTTTTTTTGGCGCAAAATTATTCCTGCAAAGTATGCAAAACTTCACGGTCTCAGTGAGACTGTAGCTCAAGAAAAACTAATGCTACGTTACAAGGAACTACAGGGTAAATTAGCTTGGTATTGTATAGATCATTGGTCTGATGATTTAAAGCTTAATATTCGCCAACTCAAAATAGAATATAGAGAACGTATTCAATTTTTACCTGGAGCTACGGACTTTCTGGTTTATGTTAGAAAAATACAGAAACGGATTGCACTGGTGACAAACGCACATCCTGATACTCTGGCTATTAAGAGCAAGCAAACAAAAGTGAGTGGGTTCGTTGATGATGTATTTTCGTCACATAACTTTAATGCTCCGAAAGAATCTAAAGAATTCTGGCACAGGTTTAATTCTGTATATGCATTTGATCCAAATAGATCAGTTTTCATCGATGATAGTGTTTCAGTACTCAGAGCAGCCAGAGATTTTGGGATAAGCCAAACAATTGGAATTACTTGCCCCGACTCTACTCTTCCTGCCCAAAAAATTGAGGGGTTCTGTTCGGCGGATGGTGTTTGCAATTTAATTATATAGTCTGGGTGATATGACTAGTTTTTTTTCTGCTTATTTTTGCGCTGTCTCCGTTGTTTATTAGTTGCATTTTTAGTCGCTAAATGAAGGTTTTTTGGGCGAGATGTCTTTGTTTTACTTGGTGGAGTTCTTACTGGCATAAGAGAATCGTAGTTAATTTGTTCTGTTGGTATTTTGCGCCCAATAAACTTTTCTATTTCAGGGAGTGACATAGCATAATTTTCACATGCAAAACTTATTGCATCACCTGATGCCCCGGCTCTTGCAGTACGGCCAATACGGTGTACGTAGTCTTCCACATCTTGAGGCAGGTCATAATTAAATACATGGCTTACATCTGGAATATGAAGACCGCGAGAGGCAACATCGGTGCCGATCAATATTGGTAGTTCCCCTGATAGAAATTCATTAAACATCCTAAGTCGTTTTCGTTGAGGAACATCTCCAGAAATTGCTCGCGCATTAATTTCATTATGCTGTAAAAAATTTTGTAATTTTTCTGCTTCACGACGAGTGTTTACAAAAACCATAGTGCGACTAGCATTACGTTGCTTTAAAAGCGTTATTAGTAGTGAAATTTTTTCGTCATTTGAGGGAAAGTAAACACTTTGTCTAACGCGATCAGCTGTAATTTTTTCTGGCTTAATACGAATTAGCTCTGGATCATTCATATGCTCATACGCGAGTTCTAGAACCCTATGCGATAGTGTTGCCGAAAAAAGCATATTGAGTCTTTGCTGTCTCTCTGGAAGTCGGCGCAATACGTAACGGATATCTTTAATAAAACCTAAATCGAACATTCGATCTGCTTCATCAAGAACCATCACTTGTACACAACGAGATGAAAACACTTTTTGTTTGAAATAATCTATTATTCTTCCAGGTGTGCCTATAAGTATGTCAAGGTCATTTGCTAGCGTTTTTCGTTGTTTTTCATAATCGGTGCCGCCATAAGCAAGTCCAAGTTTAAAGGGCATGTGAGGGCCAAGTTGATTAGCATCAGCATGAATCTGTACAGCGAGCTCCCTAGTAGGAGCTAATATTAAAGCTCTAGGGCCGCCATGGCGTGCTTTGATAGGGTCAGATGTGGCTAATTTTTGATATAAAGCAATCAGATAAGCGGCAGTTTTGCCTGTGCCAGTCTGTGCTTGGCCGGCAACATCACATCCTGTCAGAGCAATTGGCAAAGTCTTCTTCTGTATCGGGGTACAATAGCTGAACCCCGCCTCAGTTATGCCCTGTAGTAACTGTTCAGGAAGTGAAAGAACACTGAATTTAAGATCGGTAAGATGGTTATCTTTTTCATCTTCCAAACCAGTAACTTTCGTAAAAACTTGCAAATTACGTTCTCAACGGTTCAAAATACACATAAATAAGGCGAGAGCACTCGCCTCCTCAGATACCCACTGTTTTCCCGCGAGTGTCGTAAGGAAGCTACAAGAATCGACATTGTGCCTGACGGGGAGGGCTCCGTCACTCCAGTTATAGCTTACAGTGATATTAGTTAGGGCCAATTCAGTGGTTACATTATTGAATAGGATTTTTTTAGTATGGAGGTTCTGGTAGGTGAGCGAACATATTTTGCAGACAACTGATGATACATTTGATGAAGATGTCATTAAATCTGAGTGTCCCGTTTTAGTGGATTTTTGGGCAGAGTGGTGTGGTCCGTGCAAGATGATAGCGCCCATTTTGGATGCTATTGCTGATGAATATCAGGGCCGATTAAAGGTCGTAAAAATAAATATAGATGAAAATCAACAGACACCCCTCAACTATAATGTTCGAAGTATTCCAACACTTCTTCTTCTAAAAGAAGGCTCGGTTGAGGGTCAGCAGGTTGGGGCAGTTGCCAAAGGGGCACTGATATCGTTTATTGATCAGCACATTGATGAATAGAACGTAAAAGAATTTTTAGTAATCTGGTATTAAATTCGTGAGGGGATACTTGGGTAATTCAACAAGAGCACGTTCGAAAAATAGCCATAGGCATAATCGAGACGGTAATCCAAAAAAGAGAAATTCACGCAGAAAGAAACGCGAAGAATTTCCTGATGACGAGGATTTTGATGTTATTCCGGCATCGGAGCTTGAGCAGACAAAAAATGCAATGAATTTGTCACAGCTTAAGATGCGACCAGCTTCAGAATTAGTGGAGCTTGCGCATTCCATGGGTTTGGAAAGCTTAGCCCGATCGAGAAAGCAAGATATTATTTTCTCAATCCTAAAAGCGCACGCCAAAAATGGAGAGAATATCTTTGGTGAAGGCGTATTGGAAATACTCCAAGATGGTTTTGGTTTTTTGCGTTCAGCTGATAGTTCCTACTTGGCTGGCCCAGATGATATATATGTGTCTCCTAGTCAGATTCGTCGTTTTAACCTAAGAACTGGCGATACCGTTTCTGGTTTGATCCGTCCACCTAAGGATGGTGAACGTTATTTCGCAATGCTTAAGGTTGGTCAGATTAATCATGATGGGCCAGAAAATGCTAAGAATAAGGTTCTATTTGAAAACCTAACTCCGCTTTTTCCAACTCAACGTTTAAAACTTGAGCAGGGAAACGGTAGTACTGAGGACCTTACAGCTCGGATAATTGACATGTGCGCACCCATTGGGAAAGGGCAACGTGGTTTGATTGTTTCGCCTCCCAAAGCAGGGAAAACCATGTTGTTGCAGAATATAGCTTCTTCAATTGTTGCTAATCAGCCAGAATGTGATCTTATAGTTTTGTTAATAGATGAGCGCCCTGAGGAAGTTACCGAAATGGAACGAACGGTAAGGGGCGAGGTTGTTTCAAGTACTTTTGATGAACCTGCAACTAGGCACGTACAGGTTGCTGAAATGGTTATTGAAAAAGCAAAGCGACTTACAGAACACAAACGTGATGTTGTTATATTGCTTGATTCAATTACAAGATTAGCCCGTGCTTATAACACGGTTGTACCATCATCTGGAAAAGTATTGACGGGGGGTGTTGATGCTAATGCATTGCAAAGACCTAAAAGGTTTTTTGGTGCGGCCAGAAATATTGAGGAGGGCGGTAGTCTAACTATTATCGCAACTGCTCTTGTAGATACTGGCTCTAAGATGGACGAAGTAATTTATGAAGAGTTCAAGGGTACGGGTAATATGGAAATTCATCTCGACCGTCGTGTTGCAGAAAAGCGTGTGTTTCCATCCATCCATATCAATCGTTCAGGCACAAGAAAAGAAGAGTTACTTACAGAACCTGATGAACTTCAAAAGATGTGGGTTTTAAGGAAAGTTCTACACCCAATGGATGAGCTGGCGGCTATCGAGTTTTTGTTAGGTAAGCTTCAGGATACAAAAACTAATGTAGACTTTTTTGAAGCAATGAAGCGCTAAATTTACTCGGGGGTTTTTTCGCGTTCAATTGCGCGGTAACCAATGTCTCGCCGATAAAATGCCCCATCCCAATGTATTTTTTCCGTATCTTTGTAAGCTTGCAATGCGGCATCGGTAACACTATCTCCAAGAGCAACGACACAAAGCACTCTCCCACCATTAGTAACAACATTATTAGATTCAATTGTGGTACCTGCATGAAAAACCTTTGAACTTTCAGTAGAGATGTTATCAAGTCCTGAGATAATTGCTCCTTTCTTATAACTTCCAGGATAACCACCACTTGCTATCACAACCCCTACTGAAGCTCTCAAGTCCCATGAAACTTCCTCAGAGTCCAAGGAACCATTAAAGGCGCTAAGGCACAGGGTCGCAAGGTCTGATTTCAATCTTGCAAGAATAGGTTGGGTTTCGGGGTCGCCAAATCTACAGTTAAATTCTAATACTTTTGGGTTTCCTTTGTGGTCAATCATCAGCCCAGCGTACAAAAACCCTCTATACTGCATTCCATCAGAATGCATGCCATCTACAGTAGGCAAAATGATTTCTTGCATTACTTTTCTATAAACTTTTTCGGTCATTACAGGTGCTGGTGAGTAGGCCCCCATTCCTCCTGTATTTGGGCCTTTGTCACCTTCATCACGAGTTTTGTGGTCCTGTGAACTTGCCAGAGGAACTATTCTTGTGTCGTCTACAATAGCTATAAAACTAACTTCCTCGCCATACAAAAATTCTTCTATGACCACCTTTGATCCGGCTTTCCCAAAAACTTTATCGTCTAGCATGCTTTGAACAGCGTCTGCTGCTTCATCAAGTGTTTCGGCAATAATTACACCTTTGCCTGCGGCTAATCCATCTGCTTTAACAACAACAGGGAAGGTACTTGATCTCAAATAGTGCAAAGCTTCATCTAAGTCTTCAAAACTTTTATAAGAGGCGGTTGGGATATTGTGACGAGCTAAAAATTCTTTGGAGAAAGCTTTTGATCCCTCTAGTTGAGCAGCTTCAGCACGAGGACCAAAGCACTTAAGTCCTGCTGCTTCGAAAAGATCGACCACCCCATCAACTAGAGGTTGTTCAGGGCCCACAATAGTTAGATCAACCATTTCAACTTGGGCAAGCTCAAGTAACTTATCTAGGTTAGAAGAGTCTATTGGGATGTTACGGGCTTTTTTTTCTTCTAGAGTTCCAGCATTTCCAGGCGCAACTAAAACTTCCGAGACCAGAGGAGACTGGGCTAGCTTCCAAACTAGGGCATGCTCTCTCCCACCTCCACCGATAACTAAAATTTTCATGCTTTATATATTCCAGTTAATTAATGACGAAAATGTCTCATTCCCGTACATACCATCGCAATATCATGTTCATTAGCAGCTGCAATTACTTCTTCATCACGCACAGAACCCCCTGGCTGGATAATAGCTTTAATACCATGCTGAGCAGCAATATCAATACCATCCCTAAAAGGGAAAAAAGCATCTGAAGCCATGGTAGCACCTGATAGATTTAGCGTTGCATCAGACGCCTTCATTGCAGCAATGCGTGCACTCATAACTCGGCTTGTCTGTCCAGCCCCTATACCCAAAGTGGCGTTTTGGTTTGTATATACGATCGCATTCGATTTAACAAACTTTACAATCGTCCAGGCAAACTTTAATGCTTTAATTTCCGAAGTTGTTGGTGCCCGTTTTGTTACTGTAGTCATTTTAAGACTTTCTGTGCCAACAAAATCATCACTTTGCGCCAGTAGCCCGCCAGAGATAGATTTTATATTCCAACCATGCTGAGTTTTTGGAAATGGGCCAGTTTCTAATACACGTATATTTTTTTTCTGTCTAAGTATCTGATGTGCATCCTTAGTAATTTTTGGGGCAATTATTAGCTCAACCATCTGGTTTTGAAGAATATAACTGGCAGTGTCAGGATCCAGCCTTTTGTTGAAGGCAATGATGCCGCCAAAAGCAGACTGGGAGTCTGTAGCGAATGCTAATTTGTAAGCTGCCAAAATATCTTCTGAAATAGCAACTCCGCATGGGTTAGCGTGTTTAATAATCGCACATACGGGGTTATTAAAGGCTTTTACACAGTCAAGTGCTGCTTCGGCATCAACTAGATTGTTAAAGGATAGGGGTTTCCCTTGGCTTTGTTTTGCCCCGAGAATTGACCCGGCTAACGCAGATGCGTTTCTAAAGAGCGTTGCTTCCTGGTGTGGGTTTTCCCCATAACGAAGTTTCTGTTCTCGTTTCCATCCAAGTACCAGTGGATCTGCTTCAATCAGGTTTGATTCGACTTCTGAGTTCGTGCGGTATAAATATTGGGCTATGAGTGAATCGTAGTAAGCAGTATGGCTAAATGCCTTAGCTGCAAGTTCTTTTCGTAAAGTTTTTAGTCCTTGGTTTTTTTGGAGGGAGCGAAGTACTTTTGGGTAGTCGTTCGGTTCTATGACAACCATTACTCTGTCGTGGTTTTTGGCAGCAGCCCTAATCATAGCGGGGCCGCCGACATCAATTTGTTCTATTGCTTGTTCGTACGTGCAATCCAAAGCTGCAATTGTAGATTCAAATGGGTATAGGTTTACAACAAGCAAATCTATCCAACTAATACTATGCTCGGCTGTTACTGTTTCATCAATATCAGTTCTTGCAAGCAGACCTCCATGAACTGCGGGATGAAGTGTCTTGACTCTGCCATCCATGATTTCAGGGAACTGGGTTATATCAGATATGTTGGTGACTTGAATTCCATCAGCACGTAACATTCGTGCTGTTCCACCGGTAGATACGATTTCAAATGATAGGTCTAATAGACTTCGTGCAAATGAAGTAAGTCCAGTTTTATCAGATACACTTAGGAGGGCGCGTAGTTTCTTCTTGGGTTCGCGATTCATCCACCTAACATCTTGTAATTTTTTAGTTTTTTTCTAAGAGTGCCACGATTAATGCCAAGGATTTCAGCAGCTTCGCTTTGATTTCCGCCTGTGTATTCTAAAACAGCTCGAAACAAAGGTTTTTCAACCTCACCAATTACAAGCTGATACAGCTCTGCAGGTTTATGCCCATTTAAATTATGAAAATAATTTTTTAGTGCTTTATCTGTAAGAACGCCTAGAGGTTTTTTTTCTGTTGGCTCGCTATCTTTAGACGAGTTTATCTTTTTTATCTTCGAATTAGTCACTAATATATCTCTTACTGGCCAACAAACCTACCTGTGTTGGTATCATCTGCACGCAGAATTTTATCTAGAAAATGCCGCGTTAATTTTAATTGTTCTTCAGCTGTCTCTACACGCACAATGCGCTGTCGAAAATCAATCCCACCATTCTGATGCTGTGTGTACCAGATTAGATGTTTTCGACCTATACGCACCCCTAAGATATCTCCGTAGAAGGAATACAGGCTGTCGAGGTGAGATAGAATAATATCATGGACTGTGTTGAGTGGGAGACTTAGTTTTTTATTATTTAAGAGATAAGAATTAATTTCACTGAATATCCAAGGCCTTCCTCTTGAGCCCCGGCCGATCATAATGGCATCAGCATTAGTGAACTCTAAGACAGTCTTTGCTTTTTTAGGCGAATCAATATCGCCATTCGCAATGATAGGTATATCCACAGCTTTTTTTATACACCTAATTGTTTCGTATTCAGCTTGCCCATTAAAACGACATTCTCTAGTACGTCCATGGACTGTAATTGCTGCAACACCACAGCTTTCTGCTATTCGCGCAATTTCCACCCCGTTTCGAGATTCCGGGCACCAGCCTGTACGTATTTTTACTGTGACGGGAATCTTAATCCGTGAAACCACGCTGTCTAAAATAGCTCTAACCATTTGTGGATTCTTAAGTAATGAGGAGCCTGCTGCCCTCCGACATACTTTTTTTGCTGGACACCCCATATTGATATCAACAATGTCTGCTCCTTGCGATTGAGCCAAAATTGCTGCATCAGATAACATTTCCGGGTTATATCCAGCTATTTGAATGATTTTTGGAGTGGTGTTGCCCCATGTGCTCAGGCGTCTTTTTGATTTGCTGCTTAACCATAGCTTAGTGTCAGCAGTTATCATTTCACTTGGTGTCATAGCTGCACCCAATTGAGCGCAAAGGTATCTGAAAGGTGCGTCAGCAATACCACACATAGGCGCTAATGCTAATCGATTGGAAAAGTTAATTCCCGCTATATTAAAGCCTTGTTCCAACATAGCTTATTAAGGTAAGTTCTTCCGGCGTTGAGCGCACAAGAGTACCCATCCCTCCTTCTGTTGCTTAGTAAATGCTTTAAATTCTTTAGCATAGCATCGAGTAATTTTAGTAACTTGTGATTCAAGGATGCCGCTAAGTATTAAGTGACCACCTGGCCGAAGACATTGTTTAAAAACTTCTGTTAAATTTTCCAAAGTTCCAGCAATAATATTTGACACAATTAAGTCCACTTGCAGGTTTGGCAAATTTTCGGGTACCCCTATCCAAAGTCTATCTTCAACACCATTGAGTTCTGCATTGTCTTTGGTTGCTAATAATGCTTGTGGTTCAATATCTACTGCCCAGGCTTGGCTAGCCTTAAGACGCAAAGTAGATATTGCTAGGATGCCCGAGCCGCAACCATAATCTAACACCTGTGACCCTGGTTTTAAGTTGGCATCAATCCACTCTAGGCAGAGGGATGTCGTTGGGTGTTCACCTGTTCCAAATGCAAGCCCCAAGTTGAGTTTTACGCAGGTTCGGTTTTTATATTCAAGTTTTGAGTCTGCAGGGGCAAGCATTAATTGTTTGCCAATATATTGAATTGAGGGGCGACGTTTCAAGCCATCTAACCAATCCTTTTCCTGAACTTCATGCTCTGTGATTAATCCTTCAATCTTGGCAGCTGTACACAAATAGTCCTTTATCAGATTGATACTGGTTGATGGTGGAAATAGTGCTGTTAGTCTTATTGAATGCCAAACAACAGTTTCTCCTGGAGCAGGCTCTATTATTTCATGGCCATCATTACCGGCTAAGCTGATTGCTTCAGCACCAGTTAGTCTTAAGAAAGCTTCAATTCGAGTTAGTTCATTAGGTGTTACATTAATTTGCAATTCATGCCAGGGCATTGCAGCACTATTTTAATCCCAGTCGATTCTCAAGATAGTTGATATCTGTCCCACCTTTTTTAAAGGCAGAATGTTGGCAAATTTCTTGATGAAGAGGCGTATTTGTTTTGATCCCTTCTACTACTAACTCTGACAGCGCTGTATTAATTCTAGCAATCGCAGTCTGTCTCGTGTCCCCATGCGCAATAATTTTTGCAATCATCGAGTCATAGTAAGGAGGTACCTCATATCCATTATAGAGGTGGCTATCTACACGTATTCCAGGTCCTCCAGGCGGATGCCAAGTAGTGATTTTTCCAGGAGATGGCATAAAAGTTTTTGCATCTTCAGCATTAATACGACATTCGATAGCATGTCCTTCCCATTTGATTTCTGATTGTTTGTATCGCAGACGATTACCATTAGCGATTAGTAATTGTTCTTTTACTATATCAACACCCGTTATTAGCTCTGTGATTGGATGTTCAACTTGAACACGGGTATTCATTTCTATGAAATAAAATTCTCCATCCTGATAAAGAAATTCAAATGTTCCCGCCCCTCTGTAGCCTATATTTCTGCAGGCCTCTGCACATCGTTCACCCATCTGCATTCTGATTTCAGGTGTAATTCCTGGGGCAGGAGCTTCTTCAACTACTTTTTGATGTTTTCTCTGCATTGAACAGTCGCGTTCTCCCAGATGAATTGCATTACCATGATTATCGGCCAATACTTGAAACTCAACGTGACGTGGGCGCTCAAGAAATTTTTCCATGTAAACGTTTTCATTTCCAAAAGCAGCAGCTGATTCGCTTTTGGTGATTGATATAGCATTAAAAAGATATGCTTCGCTATGCACTACTCGCATACCTCTTCCACCACCACCACCGACTGCTTTAATGATGACTGGATAGCCAAGTTTTTTGGCTAAACGAGCGTTTTCTAAATTATCATCTGAAAGTATTCCATCTGAACCTGGAACACAGGGAACACCTGCTTCCTGCATAGCTTCAATAGCAGAAACTTTGTCCCCCATTAGACGAATGGTTTCAGGTTTAGGCCCTATAAAAATAAACCCACTTTCATTAACTTGTTCAGCAAAATTTGCATTCTCAGATAGGAAGCCGTATCCGGGATGAATAGCTACTGAATCAGTGATCTCAGCAGCTGCGATGATAGCCGGCATATTTAGGTAGCTATTGATTGAGGGTGGTGGTCCAAGACAAACAGTTTCATCTGCTAGAAGAACATGTTTAAGATTTGCATCTGCTGATGAGTGCACTGCAACTGTTTTAATTCCCAGTTCCCTGCATGCTCTTAAGACTCGCAAAGCAATTTCGCCTCGGTTGGCTATCAGGACTTTATCCAACATCAGCTGTTAATTTTCAATGACGAACAGTGTCTGGTCAAACTCTACCGGGTCACCATTCTCAGCTAGTATCTTAGTTATTCGGCCCTTTGTATCGGATTCAATTTGATTCATCATTTTCATAGCTTCAATGATGCACAGAGTGTCTCCAATTTCCACTTCTTTGCCTATTTCTACAAAGGGTTCAGCGCCGGGCGATGGGCTAGCGTAAAAGGTTCCTACCATAGGCGCTAATACCTCGTGCCCGTCATATTCTTTAATATCCTCATCTGTCTCAGTAGGAGGCTCCTTTGTGGCAACTTCGACAGTTTTTTGAGCTATAGGCGCTATAGCCTGTATTTGGGAGCTGGAGGGGTTACGACTAATACGTACAGACTCTTCACCCTCGGTTATTTCTATTTCTGCAATTCCTGATTCTTCAAGGAGTTCAATAAGCTTTTTAACTTTACGGATATCCATATAAGTCTCTTATTCTAAAAATTTTTCAGCTGCAATTAATGCAAGCTCATAACTTGTTACACCAAAGCCAGAGATGGTGCCCACAGCTATATCTGAGAAATAAGAGTGTTTTCTGAAATCTTCACGTGCTGCTACATTTGATAGATGAATTTCAATAAATGGCACTTTTACAGCAAGAAGCGCATCTCGTAAGACTATGCTTGTATGGGTAAATGCAGCCGGATTAAATAGAATAAGCTCCACTTCTTCATTAGTCACATCATGAATACGCTTGACAAGTTCGTGCTCAGCGTCGCTTTGAAAACACTTAAGTTCGTGTTTACGCTCCTTTGCTAAATCGGTAAGTTGGGTCTCAATTTCACTCAAAGTATTAGCCCCATAAAGATTGGGTTCTCTTTGACCTAGTAATCCGAGGTTTGGCCCATTGATTAATAATAAACTTGCCATTTGGTTATTTTAAACACAAAAGATAGAATATTTCTACATTTAGAAGCAAATAGAAGCAAATAGAAGCAAATAGAAGCAAATAGAAGCAAATAGAAGCAATCAATTTTGCGGCGTAGAAGCTAACAAAGCTCGAGCTGTCTCTAAATCGATAGCCCCGGTTTCTAAGTCCGACAGTACCTCTTTGAAATGTTGGAGGTCTTCAGAGAGTATCTCTCCTGTATGAACTCCCAGTATTCTACCGCTTGTATCAGAAAATACAGTAAAGGGAAGAGCAAAGAATTCAACACCAAAAGAACCAGCGGCATTCATTGCATCAGATTCTCCTACAAGAATAGGGTAATTAAAATCCATTTCAGTAGCAAAGTTTTCAACTGCCTCGAATTTGTCAATTGCAATGCCAATAACCTGCAAAGGGTAGTCATTGTTTTGATTTTGAAACTCTTTCAACAAAGGAATTTCTCTCAAGCAAGGTGCACACCAGGTAGCCCAGAAATTTATCACTAGTGCATTTTCGGGCCAGCTTTGTATAGATCGGGCATCTCCTGTGAGATCAGTAAGGGAGAATTCAGGCAACATGCCTAGTGATTGTCTAGGTTCTATTATTTCGAGCGATTGTATATTTGGAGTTGCTATGAATGTGCGATATCCCAAATACGCAACTACTGCTATAAAACTTAATATAAGAGTAATGATTGCACTTCGCGCCATAAAAATTTACCTGTTAACACTAGCTCATTTTACAACGAAGAAATTTGACGTACATGAGAACTAAATTCTTCTGCATTAACAAACCCAACGAGTTTGTATGCTTGAAGTTCCTCGCCTTCGCGATTAAAGAAAGCAATGGTTGGTGGGCCATAGCTTGAAAAATATCTGAGTAATGCTTGGTCATTGTCATTGTTTTCAGTGACATCAATTTGCAGCAACATAAAGGGATCTAGAGCTGTGATAACGTCCCTATCAGGGAATGTGTACCTTTCGTACTCTTTACATGCTACGCACCAGTCTGCTGTAAAGTCGACCATAACAGGCATCTGATCATTCGACGCTTGAGTTAAGGCATTTTCTAGTTCTGTGACCGTGGCAATTGGTGCAAAAGACAGCGATGACAAATTTGTATTACTCACTGAACCATCAAGGAACGATCTTTGTGGTATTGGGTTAAGAGGGTTGTCCCCGCCTAGAGATACTCCAATAACCATTAGTGCACCGTAAAGACAAGCTATTACCCCTAGACCTTTACGAAGTCTTTGCCGCGTTGAAGGCGAATTTGGCAAAGCCTCAAACGCACCTAGAAACACCCCTGCAAAAAATACAAGCAGTGCCCATAGGGCTAGAGTGATGTTTCCAGGCAGGATTCGTTCTAACATCCAGATTGCTAGTCCAAGCATCATAAACCCGAAAGACACCTTAACCGTATGCATCCAGGGACCAACTTTTGGTAACAGTTTTCCTGCCGAGGCTCCTAGTACTAGTAGTGGAGTACCCATTCCTAGGCTTAAAACAAATAGTGCGCTTGAGCCACGAAACACATCTCCGCTTTGTCCTATAACGGCCAGTGTGGCAACTAGGGGCGGGGCTACGCAGGTAGTTACAATTAGAGCTGAAAGTGCTCCGATGAAAGCTGCACCAACAAAAGTGCCTCCCTTTTGTTTGTTTGCTAAGGTCGTTAGTCTATTTTGTATAGAAGATGGCATCTGAAGCTCGAAGAGACCAAACATAGCCATAGCTAATACTACAAAAAGTGTAGCAAACAAAATAAGAATCCAAGGTTGCTGAAAGGCGGCTTGTATTTGCCCTCCTGCAAGCGCTGCTCCAGCTCCAGCAGCTGTATAGGTAATTGCCATACCCATCACATATGAGAATGAAAGCAAAAAACCTCTTGTTGGAGTTACCCTTTCTCCTTGGCCAGCAATGAGACCAGAAAGAATAGGCACCATGGGTAATACGCATGGTGTAAACGCAAGTAGCAAACCGAGGCCATAGAAGATGCCCATAACAGCCCATAAGGGGTAGTTAATAATGACGTTAGCTAGCCGGTCTTGTTCAGAAACCATTAAAGGTGCCGACTCATTAAGTGTTGTAGCGGCAAACACGCTAGACGCTGGAATGACTAAGTTGCGAAATGCTTCCATAATGGGATAGCAAATGCTGTTTACTTTGCAGCCTTGATATTGAGCCTGGAGTTGAATCTCGACTTCATTTGGAGATGCTCGAGAGAACGGAATTTTTGACTCAATATAGTCGTAGTAGACTTCTACCTCACCAAAGTATTCGTCCTCTGTGATTTCTCCGTTAGGTAGGCGAGGTGCACCTATCTCAATTGACCCATCTACCGCAAACTCGAATTTATCTTTGTATAGGTAATAGCCTGGCTGAATGATCCAACTAACTGTAATTTCATTGGCTTGCTCCACCCGAACATCCATAATAAATGCCTCATCAGGAGGAAGAGGTTCATCATTTACATCAGTTGCAGATAAAAAATTAGCGAATATCGAGCCAACACTTTGATTGTCTGAGTTGAAAGTTATGAGGTTATTCCAACGTTGTGGCGGATAACATAGACCAATATCCGCGCAGCCTTGAAGTAATAGCTGGAACTCCATTTCATTATGGTTCGTCGATTGTTCGATAGGTATATGAATTTGAAATTGGTCACGATATGTTTCCATAACACCAAAAAATTCATCTTCGTGAATTTGTCCGTCTGGAAATTCCGCTTCACCAAGAATTACACCGTTTGTAGAGGTTTCGAAACCAAAACGGTCTCGGTATAAGTAGTAACCATTTTGAACTTGGAAAGTTAGCGTAATTTTATTCTGATTCGCTTCCAATGTATAAGGAAAAGCAGCTTCAGGGCGAAGTATTTCTTGTGCCTCTATTATTTTGCAGGCGAACAAAAACAGGCCAAGTAATATAGCGGATGGCCCCTTCCAAAATTGAAATTTGTTTGTATTAATACCCATCTTCTAGTGATTCATAAAGCCATTTAATGTATTTAGCTGATCCTTTATATATTGGTAGTGCAATAATTTCTGGTAACGCATAACTTGTACGATCTTGAATTGTTTTCTTCAATTCCTCAAAGTTTTTGTTTGTGGTTTTGATTATCAACAATATTTCATGTTCTTGCTGTATTTTCGAATTCCACTTGTAGGTTGACATTAACCCGTCAACTCTATTTACACAGGCGGCCAGTTTTTTCTCTACCAAAGTTATGGCAATTTCATCAGCTTCGCCTGTGTTAGCACAGGTTGTTAATACCACTATCGGCTTTGATTTCAAATGAAAATATCCCATTTTTAATGGATTTAAGCATATTGGAGTATCCGCTGCGCGTGATAATTTCGCACAACCCCCTTGAAATCCTTTTATTCGCCCCTATTATTAGCACTCTAATGGGCCGAGTGCTAATAGCTGTACTGGCCACATTTGGAATTTTTAATTAAATCATAGTCTTGGAAAATGGAGACCCATCTATGAAGATTCGTCCGTTACATGATCGCGTCGTCATTAGGCGCACTGAGGAAGAACGAACATCCCCTGGGGGTATCGTGATTCCGGATGCCGCAGCGGAAAAACCTATTAAAGGTGAAGTAGTTGCTGTTGGCAATGGGAAGTTGCTGGACAACGGTGAAGTCAGAGCCTTAGATCTTAAGGTTGGGGACAATGTGCTGTTCGGCAAATATTCGGGTACCGAAGTTAAGGTTGATGGTGAGGAAGTCGTTGTTATGCGTGAAGACGATGTTATGGCCGTCATTGAGGGTTAATGAAACTCTCATCAGATACCCGCTTATAAAGAATTCGTTAGGAGATATGAAATGCCGAAAGAAGTGAGATTTGCCGAAGAGGCACGCCAGCGTATGCTTAAAGGAGTCAATGTGCTGGCAGATGCCGTTAAGGTGACCCTTGGCCCTAAAGGCCGAAATGTTGTTTTAGAGAAGAGTTTTGGAGCCCCCACTGTTACTAAAGATGGTGTGTCAGTTGCCAAAGAGATCGAAGTAGAAGACAAGTTTGAAAACATGGGTGTTCAGATGGTGAAGGAAGTAGCTTCACAAACATCTGATGCTGCTGGAGATGGAACCACAACTGCTACTGTATTAGCTCAAGCCGTTCTAAGAGAAGGGATAAAAGCTGTTGCAGCAGGCTTTAACCCAATGGACCTAAAGAGAGGGATTGATAAAGCTTCTGTTTCCTTGGTTAATGAACTCCAGTCACTTTCTCAGCCTTGTGAGGATGATAAAGCTATTGCTCAAGTAGGGACGATTTCTGCAAACTCTGATCAGGAAATTGGCTCTATCATCGCAGAAGCGATGAACAAGGTAGGAAAGGAAGGGGTCATCACAGTTGAGGAAGGCTCAGCACTTGATAATGAGCTTGATGTTGTTGAGGGAATGCAGTTTGATCGGGGCTATTTGTCTCCATATTTCATCAATGACCAACAGAGTCAGTCTGTACAGTTAGAAGATCCGCATGTTCTTATTCACGACAAAAAAATCTCGAATATCCGTGATCTACTTCCTTTGCTTGAGGGCGTTGCTAAATCTAGTCGCCCATTATTAATTATTGCCGAAGATGTTGAGGGCGAAGCCCTTGCTACATTGGTTGTTAATAATATCAGGGGTATTGTTAAGGTAGCTGCGGTAAAAGCACCTGGTTTTGGTGATCGTCGTAAAGCAATGTTGCAGGATATTGCAATTCTCACTGGAGGCCAGGTAATTTCTGAGGAAGTTGGTTTATCACTCGAGAAAGCAAGTCTTGAGGATTTAGGAGAGGCTAAAAAGATTCAGATCAGCAAGGAAAACACTACTGTTATTGATGGTGCTGGTGCTGCAGACGATATTAAAGGTCGAGTAGATCAAATAAATGCTGAAATTGAAGAATCAACATCTGATTACGATCGTGAAAAACTCCAAGAACGAGTTGCAAAGCTTGCTGGAGGTGTTGCTGTAATAAAGGTAGGCGCGGCTACTGAGATTGAGATGAAGGAGAAAAAAGCTAGGGTTGAAGATGCATTGCACGCAACTAGGGCAGCAGTTGAAGAAGGAGTAGTACCTGGTGGTGGCGTAGCTTTGGTCCGTTCTCTCAAGGCATTTGATAAATTAAAAGGTGATAATGCCGATCAGGATGTTGGTATAGGTATTTTGCGTCGTGCTGTAGAGGAGCCTTTGCGTCAAATCGTTAGCAACGCTGGAGAAGATGCATCTGTTGTCTTAAATGCTGTTGCTGAAGGAAAGGGTAACTATGGCTTTAATGCTGGTACGGGTGAGTACGGCGACTTAGTTGAGCAGGGTATTATCGACCCTACTAAAGTTACCCGCCTTGCACTTCAAAACGCTAGTTCAGTCGCTGGGCTTCTGTTAACTACTGAGGCTATGGTTGCTGAGCAGCCTAAAGAGGAAGCGGCGGCTGCACCTCCGATGCCTGATATGGGCGGTATGGGCGGTATGATGTAGAGTCTATTTGCAGACTAAATAAAACCCCACTCAAAGTAGTGGGGTTTTTTTTATGTAACTGAAAAGTATCTGGATCCAAACAGAGCTTTATTGTTTGTAGTGGTTATAATCTACTCATTGACCTAGGAGACAATTGTGAGAAATAGGCCCGGAAGAGTTCAGGAGCACCTCAAGCCTGCAAATACAGATCAGGACTATTTAGTTAGTCTTGATCAATTACCATTGCATTGTCCGCTTCCAGATATGTACCTCTGGAATTCTCATCCTAAAGTCTTTCTTCCAATTCAATCAACGGGCACAGCCAAGTGCCCATATTGTGGCACGAACTATAGCTTAGCCTCTGAAGAACATTCTTGATTCTATGATTATTGTGACCGGAGCTGCTGGTTTTATTGGAAGCAATTTAGTAAAGGGGCTTAACCGTCTGGGTTATACGGATATTCTAGCTGTTGATGACCTAACTGACGGCCATAAGTTCTTGAACCTTGCAGATACAAATATTGCTGACTATTGGGATAAAGACTTACTTCTTAAGCGTCTGAAAGATGGACTGGGTTTTGTTCCTCATTGTGTTTTTCACCAGGGCGCTTGTTCTGTGACTACAGAATGGAATGGGCGATATATGATGGAAAATAATTATCACTACTCAAAGGAACTTCTTCATTATTGTCATGATGAAAATGTGTCTTTTATTTACGCTTCATCTGCAGCCGTCTATGGGAATAATAGTGTTTTTGAAGAAAATTCTAACAGCGAGTATCCAATAAACATATATGGTTACTCTAAATTGCTTTTTGATAATTATGTTCGAAGAAATTTTCTTCAAAAGAGTTCGGTCGCTGAGACTTCATGCCAAATAGTGGGATTACGTTACTTTAATGTTTATGGTCCCGGCGAGGCTCATAAAGCAAAGATGGCAAGTGTTGCTTTTCATTTAAATCAACAAGTACAGGTTGAGGGTGAGGCCAGACTTTTTGAAGGAAATGATGGCTTAAAAGATGGGGAACAAAGACGAGATTTTGTTCATATAGATGACGTAATTAGTGTGAATTTATGGATGTTTGAGAATCCAGAGGTGTTTGGCATATTCAATGTCGGTACAGGAAAAGCTTCCAGCTTTAATGAAGTGGCTGATTCGATCATTGATTGGCATGGAAAAGGGGTAAAGTGTTATATCCCATTTCCAGAGAATCTCGTAAATTCGTATCAGAGCTATACGCAGGCAGAAATAGAGAAACTGAGATCTGTTGGCTATAAAAGTTCTTTTCTGGATGTGAAGCTCGGTATAAAAAAATATCTTGATGTGCTGAATAATGATATTGATAGGCGCACGCAAAAAAAGTGAGCGGCGGCATAAAATGGCTGGTTGTAGGCCCGTCTTGGGTTGGCGACATGGTCATGGCGCAGTCTTTATTTAAGTTGCTTGTTAGCCGAGAGCCAAATAGCCAAGTAGATGTTGTTGCACCAACCTGGTCAATTTCTATTCTTGATCGAATGTCAGAGGTTGATGATGTGATGGAACTGAACGTTGTACATGGGCATCTGGCACTCAGCGCACGCTGGGCCTTAGGTCAGAGATTGCGTGAAAAGCGCTATGACAGGGCGATTATTTTGCCTAGATCCTTAAAAGCCTCTCTCGTCCCATTTTTTGCAACTATTCCTGTACGTACAGGGTATCGTGGCGAATGGCGATATGGTTTGATAAATGACATGCGTTCATTTGACGCTAACATTTTAAATCAAACTATTAAAAAAATGGTTTTTCTGGGTCTCGGCTCAGATGAGGAAAATCTCCCACTAATTTCAAATCCAACATTAAATGTAGATAAAAAAAATCTTGATCTTGTTGCCAGACGATTAAGGCTAAATCCATCAATAGAAACGGTAGCATTAATTCCAGGAGCAGAGTATGGCCCAGCTAAACAGTGGCCTGTAGAAAAATATGCTGAGCTTGCATCGCGCTTGGTAAGCGTTGGCCTGCAAGTATGGGTTTTAGGTTCTGAAAAAGAACGTCAATTAGGCGATGCAATCGTCGCTATGATTAAAAATCATAATGTAATAAATTTGTGTGGTAAAACTAGCCTAGAAGATGTAGTAGATCTTATTGCATCTGTTAAGGTCGCGGTGACAAATGATTCAGGATTAATGCATGTCGCTGCAGCAGTAAATACTCATGTGATTGCATTGTATGGATCATCATCTCCAGCATTAACGCCGCCTTTGACTGAAAAAAAAGATATTTTTTATCTTGATTTAGAATGTAGCCCTTGTTTTCGTCGAGAGTGTCCTCTTGATCATTTTAAATGTATGAATGATATTGGAGTCGAGGAAATATGTAGTGCTGTTGTTACTGTGTTAGGTGGGACTCGTATGGAAGCAGATAACACACATGAGCGCTAATATTGTTTATTACTATGCCATTAAGTGTTGGCGTCAAATTAAATGTTAAGTCCGAAAGTGCAAATAAAGAAAAACTCCTACATATTGTTTGATAGGAGCAAATATACGCAACTGCCAAGCGAATGGTTTCTAGAATCATATTGGCGTGATCATAATTTGATAATCGATGAAATTCTTGGAAGAGGCAAGGTTTTCGTCGTTCAACAGCAAGATGAGAAGTGGGTCCTTCGTCACTATCATCGTGGAGGGCTGATAGCGAATGTTACAGAAGATATTTATGTGTGGACGGGACTAGAAAAAACCCGTTCTTTTAGGGAATGGCGGTTGCTTCAATCCCTTTACCAACAAAACTTACCAGTACCTCGTCCAATTTCGGCTCAAGTTATTAGAAATGGAATCTTCTATAGCGCAAATATCATTACAGAGTGTATTGAGAATTCTCATTCTTGGGCGTCTTTGATTATTTCAAAAGAAGCAGAAAGCGCACACTGGAGAACTATTGGTTTGACGTTAAAACGATTCCATCAAAAGGGCGTAAATCACGTTGATTTGAACGCTCATAACATAATTATCGATAGCTCAGAACAAATTTATCTTGTTGATTTTGACAGAAGCGGTGTATACGAAGACGGGACTTGGAAAAAGAAAAATATAAATAGACTATTGAGGTCTTTAAAAAAACTTTCCCTTAAGTCGGGGTGTAATTTTAATGAGAAAGGGTGGAAGCAATTATTAAGCAGTTACAACTCTGGATTGTAAATGTCTCGAAATGGATGAGGTCTACCTTTGAAGCGACGATAGGTCCACATATATTGTTCGGGCGCCAGACGAATGTAATCCTCTAGACGCCTAACTAATCTACAGGTATCTGCTATAACATCATCCGATGGAAAGTCTTCAAGAGGTGCTCCAATGTTGGCTACATATCCTTCTTTTCCTGGTAGTCTTCTAAAGAAATACGTTAGTACAGTAGCACCTGTTATTTTTGCAAGCTTGCTAACGGTAGTTGATGTGATCGCAGGTTCGCCAAAAAAAGGGATAAGCTCGCTATTACTACCCTTATTTGCAAGGTCTGCCAGATAACAGACTGAATGATTATTGCGTAATGCTCTGACCATTGCCCGTATATTGTCACTAGGAATTTGTTCTTCTACTTGTCTTTTTCTTCCGCGATGTATCAGAGCGTCTATCATAGCGTTAGGTTGGGGGCGATAAATAGATTTCATTCCTGGAAAATATTCTCCTAGGACAGATGTACTAGTTTCAAGAGTAGTAAAATGAGCTGCTAGAATTATTATCCCTTTGCCTTTTTCTCGGGCACGTTCCACATGTTCTATTCCTTCAACTTTAACTAATTCAATTAGTCTGTTCGTGGAAGAAAACCAGCCTAACCCCATTTCTGAAAAAGCTGCCCCTACAGCTTCAAAATGGTTTTTTACAAACGTATTTTTATCTGCACCAGACAGTTCTGGAAAGCAAACTTCTATATTTTTTCTTACATTATTGCGAGTCTTTTTGGCAATATAAAATCCTAGCTTGCCAAAATATTTTCCTATATTAATTTGCCAAGGGTAAGGCAGGAGGGCAGCAATTTTCATCCATCCTAGTAATACCCAGGTAGGTAAGTATCTAGGTGCTAGAAATTGACTATAGGACAAAGTTTTCACTTTTGACTTCATTTTTTACTGGTGTTTTCACGTTCTAAGAACGGCCTGCGTCGTTATAAATATCTATATAAGGTTTAGGTCTTCCCTTAAAGCGTTTATGAATCCAAGCATATTGTTCTGGGCATGTTCTTATATAGGTCTCAAGTTCTTTCATCAATATGGCTGTATCTTTTGTTGCGTCATTGGTTGGAAAGTTTTTCAAGGGCGGACATATTTGAGCAATATAACCGGTATCATCTTCACGGCGTTTGTAAAACAGCCGTAAAAGCGTTGCCCCACTAAGTTTTAGTAACCTGCTTGTAGCGGTACTAGTCATTGCCGGCTCACTAAAAAATGGAACTAATGCGCTATGTTTTCCTGTATAGCATTGATCTGTTAAATGTATAACCACTGAATTTTTATTCAGGCTATTTATAAGATTCCTTACGCTATATTTGGAAAATAGCTCATCAAAACTTCTCAATCGACCTCTTAACATAATCTCATCTGCAAGCTTATTTCGCATTGGTTTGTACATTGCCGTTAGCCGTGGGCAAAAAGGTTTTAATGCAGGGTATAGAATCTCGATGGATGTAAAATGACCGCAAAATAAAATAACCCCTCTTCCTTTTTCAAGGGCTTCTGCTAGATGTTCTTGTCCATCAATCTTAAATATTTTCTGAACTGATTGTTTTTTACCAAACCACCCCATAGCTATTTCTGAAAAAGCAGCGCCCATAGCCTCAAAATTTTTATCAACTAGTCCCTCTCGTTCTTTAGCTGAAAATTCTGGAAAGCAAACTTCTATATTTTTTGATGCGATATGCCGCTTTTCAGGAAGTAACCGGCTGCAATATCTACCTATACATTTCCCAATAGTAATTTGCCAGCGAAGAGGCAGTAACAAATTAGTTCGTATGAGTCCAATTAAAATCCAAGTGGGCCAGTACTGAGGTGTCCAGTATCTTATTAGCGAGGAAGAGATGTTGGTCTTCATTATTCGCACAGTATAGGAAGCTAATACATAATTCTAATGATCTAATATATGAAGTCTTCCGAAGTGATTTATGCTTTTGTCAAAAAAAGCCTTGAAATTATCTTTAGAGGCCTTATGTTCAAGAAATATTTTTTAGAAAATTTATTAAGATTTAAGCAGATATGAACAGAATTATTCTATTCCTAGGCACTAATATTGCCATTTTAGTTGTTTTATCCATCTTCATGAGACTCTTGGGAGTTGAATCGTTGCTAGCTGAACAAGGAACATCACTTGACCTACAGGCATTATTAGTTTTTTCTGCTGTTATTGGTTTTACAGGCTCCTTTGTTTCGCTAGTGATTTCAAAGTGGTCTGCTAAGCGCCTAACAGGCGCAAGAGTTATAGATTCGCCAAAGAATTCTGTGGAGAGTTGGCTGCTTAATACTGTCCAGAGGCAAGCAAAAATGGCAGATATAGGAATGCCGGAAGTTGCAATCTACGAAGCGCCTGATGTGAATGCGTTTGCAACTGGCGCTAATAGAAATAATGCATTAGTTGCAGTGAGTACCGGATTATTAAAACAGTTAGGAGAAAAAGAAGTCGAGGCTGTACTTGCTCATGAGGTTAGTCATGTCGCAAACGGAGATATGGTAACTCTTGCGTTAATACAGGGTGTGGTTAACACATTTGTAGTATTTCTCTCAAGAGTTGTGGGTTTTATGGTTGATCGATTGATTTTTAGAACTCAGCGCGGTTACGGCCCAGGGTTTTATATTGCTAGTATCATTGCTCAGATTGTTCTAGGAATCTTGGCTAGTACAATAGTTATGTGGTTTTCGAGACAGCGTGAATTCAGAGCAGATTTTGGTGGTGCTAGGATGGCTGGTCGAGACAATATGATCAGTGCTTTGGAGCAGTTGCGCCGTGTCCATCAACCTTCTGATTTGCCAGAATCTATGCAAGCTTTTGGGATTTCAGCAGGCAAGGCAAGCGGCTTTAGAAAGCTGTTTATGTCTCATCCTCCTCTAGAGGAACGTATTGCAGCACTCAGAAAGCTTTAATATCAAAGAAGGTTTCTAAGTAGGCATATTCACTCGTTGATCTATAGCGGATAATTGTTTTAGAGTGTTTGGGTGAATAGAACAATAAAAATTATTAAATACTTGTGTTTTCTTCTTTTGGCCTTCAATTGGGCTGTAAGCGCAAATGATCTGACGCCTAACTATGACAAAGCAGATAGGGTGCTTGTTATCAAATCTGAGCGTAAGCTTCATCTGTATAAAGAAGATAAAGTTTTGAAGACTTTTAATATTGCGCTGGGGTTAGTTCCGGAAGGCCCTAAACAACGTTCGGGTGATTTTCGTACTCCCGAAGGTCATTATTACCTAGAAACAAAAAACCCCAACAGTGATTATTTCCTTTCTATCAAAGTGTCCTATCCAAATGATTATGATCTTGCCAGAGCTGGAGAGCTTGGGGTAGACCCGGGTGGGCAAATAATGATCCACGGACAGCCTAATGAAGAAAGGTACTCTGCACTTCGTGCACAAGGACTAGATTGGACCGACGGGTGCATTGCTGTATCCAATTCAGACATGATAGATATTTGGCTAATGATAGATGAACTCACTCCTATAGAGATACGACCCTAATGATTCATAGTAGGGATTCATGAGAAAATGAAACTATATGTTCTTTGGTTATCTGATACTTATGCAATTTAGAAGCCCAGTTGCTTTCTATGATTTTAATCTTGCATTTAGAAAAACTTTTGCCGCTGTAATGCCTTGAAATTGTCAGTATGACGCCCCATTTATTTTTTCAATCTAAATATTTTTGGAGTTGCTGATGAGCAAAACCCAAAAGCCAGATGTATTCAGTTTTCAGGCGGAAGTAAAGCAACTTCTGAACCTGATGATTAATTCTCTATATAGCAATAAGGAAATCTTTCTGCGAGAGCTAATTTCTAACGCTTCAGATGCAAACGATAAACTTAGATTTGAAGCTCTTGAGAAACCTGAGCTTTTGGAGAATGAAAAAGATCTGGTGATATCTATAACGCTGAATTCAGATGACCGCACTTTGACAATAAGTGATAACGGTATTGGCATGAGTCGTGATGAGATCATCGAGCAACTTGGTACTATTGCCCATTCAGGCACAGCTAAATTTATTGAATCCCTTAGCGGAGAGGCGAAACAGGATTCTCAATTAATAGGTAAATTCGGTGTCGGATTTTACTCAGCGTTCATAGTGGCAGAACATGTTGAAGTGTTAACTAGAAGGGCAGGCTTAAAGGCATCTGACGGTGTTCGATGGGTTTCGACGGGGGATGGTAATTACAAAGTTGAAACTGTGAAAAAACAAGGCAGAGGAACAGTAATAAAGCTCACCTTGAAGCCCGAAGAGATAGAGTTCGTTGATAATCTGAGAGTAAGCACGCTTATAAGAAAATATTCAGATCATATAGGGTTTCCGGTCAGACTCAAAAACACTGATGAGGACAATACTAATGAGCCTATCAATAAAGCAAAGGCATTGTGGACTAGACCGAGAACAGAAATTGCGGATGAAGAATATATTGAGTTCTACAAGCATATAGCTCATGACTTTATGGATCCATTAACATGGAGCCATAACAAGGTTGAAGGAAAGAGAGAATATACAGGTCTACTTTTTGTGCCCGCATCCGCTCCTTTTGATCTCTGGAATCGGGAGTCTCCACGAGGGCTAAAGTTGTATGTTCAGCGGGTTTTTATTACAGATGAAGCTACACAGTTTCTTCCTTTATACCTGAGATTTATGCGTGGGGTGGTTGATTCCAGTGATCTTTCATTAAATGTTTCGCGTGAGTTATTGCAACAGGATCCAGCAGTTGGCGCTATTAGAAGTGCCCTTACTAAGAGATCTATCTCTATATTAGAGAACCTTGCTAGTTCTGATTCAGAGAAGTATCAGATTTTTTGGAAAGAATTTGGAACAGTGATTAAAGAAGGATTAGCAGAGGATCCGAAAAATAAAGAAAAAATAGCTAGTTTGCTTCGCTTTAACACTACCCTATCAGAAGGGTTAGAGCAGGATCGCTCGTTGGAAGCTTACCTGGATTCTGCAACAGATACTCAAGATACGATTTATTATCTCACAGCAGAATCTCCAATTGCGGCTAAGAATAGCCCACATTTGGAATCCCTTCGTGAGAAAAGGATCGAAGTTTTGCTTCTTTCAGACCGCATTGATGAGTGGTCTATGCAACATCTTACTGAATTTAATGGAAAAAAATTCAAAGATGTTGGGCGCGGTGATCTTGACTTGGATGGAGATGATAATTCAAAAAATATTGAGACCAAACCAACAACAGAAGAGAAACAAATATTAGAGCGTGTAAAAAATATTCTTGGGGAAAGTGTTGATAAAGTTCGGATGAGTGCGCGGCTTAAAGAAAGCGCTTCTTGTTTAGTTCTCGGTGAACAGGATTTAAGTTTTCAAATGAGGGAAATGCTTAAAGCAAGTGGGCACGATGCTCCTGACACCATTCCTTCATTGGAACTTAATCGAAAGCATCCGTTGGTAGAAAGGTTAATGGGTGAGACTGAGGAAATTTATGTTGAGAGTTTGTCTTGGATATTATTTGAACAGGCCTCATTGATAGAAGGAAGGCCTTTAAAGGATCCCGTTCTTTTTATTCAGCATCTAAATGGACTAATTCTCAAAGAATAGTTATCTGCTAAATCACTTAAGTAGACTAATTATTAATAGTTAAGTTAAAGACGTACATAAAATAAAATTAGACAGGCGAATTATTGTAGTTGATAGGTCTGATGAAGAGAGCATAAACTCTAAAAAGTAATAGCTAGGCATAAGTAATAGAATATTTCTATATTTAAGAAAGAACAGATAGTCATTCGTCATTTAATTTCCTTAGCATGAGAAACATTATGGGCAACAAACAAAAACCAACGACAGAAGAATTACGAGATAAGCTAACTGAGGAACAGTTTGAAGTTACGCAGGAGTCTGGAACTGAACCTGCATTTTCAGGGAAATATAATAATCACAAGGCTACGGGCACTTATATATGCGTCTGTTGTGAAAGCAAATTATTTTCATCTGATAACAAGTATGACTCTGGCTCTGGCTGGCCTAGTTTCTGGTCGCCTGAGTCTGAGGAAGCCGTATCAACTACTGAAGACACTAGCCATGGAAGAATAAGAGAGGAAGTTCTTTGTTCTCAGTGTAATGCTCATCTTGGTCATGTATTTACAGATGGACCACAACCATCTGGCCTCAGATATTGTATTAATTCTGCGTCTTTAGATTTTAAAGAATCTAAGTGATATGTTTTATTATTTAAGTTGTGGTTAAAATATTTTTATTGGGGTCTTTTTTAGTTCTGATATGAAGTGAATACAATATGAGACTTTTGCATGTTACAAGGGCTGCGTGAAATATTAAATAATACTCTGAGTACGTCTAAAGAAGGAACTGACGAGAGAAGACATGCATTGCAGCTTGCAACTGCCACACTTCTTGTTGAGATTGTAAGGGCTGACGAGGAAGAAGAGGCAATAGAAGGAGAAACTGTTTTGAAACAGCTT
>MDTE01174831.1_pt1 | contig 161581 bp, 145 predicted proteins | sample 811231 | NCBI WGS metagenome assembly MDTE01 (sample SAMN05326651, study PRJNA326480) | marine metagenome | isolation source: seawater | place: Indian Ocean: Red Sea | collected 2010 | reverse complement strand
TTGGTTGGGTTAGCCTGTGGGGAGACTATTATTTCATAGATGAGACTGATAGTTTGATGCTCAATGGTGAAGGACTTACGGGAGAAATTCCGTTGGAGATAGGTAACCTGATTAATTTAACTGTATTAAGCATATCTGATAACCCATTACTTACTGGACCGATCCCAATGGAAATAGGCAATTTAGTTAATCTAACCCATTTAACTTTATCTGATAATAATCTTACAGGACAGATCCCATTCACAATAGGTTTTCGTTCGGACGTAGCATTAGAGACTGGTATGTATAAACTGACTCATTTAGATTTATCACATAACCAACTTTCTGGAGAAATTGATGTTCTGATGTGGCGCTTAGCGAGTTTAATTCATTTAGATTTATCGCACAATCAAATCACTGGTGAGATTCCAAAAGGTGATGAAGATGGAGGAGCCGAACCTGGACCTGGGTTAGGTGATATAAGCAATTTAATCAATATTTACCTGGACCATAACCAGTTCACAGGAGATATACCACCAGAGATAGGAAACCTCAATTATTTAACTAAACTACATTTAAATGATAATCAATTCACAGGCGTACCTGAAGCTTATAATACAGTTACAGGAGAAATAGAATCTTCCCTGTGCGATCTGAATTTTGATTGGGGCGATTCATTGATTTTCAACTTATCTAACAATAAGCTCTGTTCCCCATATCCAACCTGCATTGAAGAATACTTAGGGGTTCAAGACACTGATAATTGTGAATAAACGCTTTTTACTTTAAACCAATATTAAATAACTAAAGATTATTTCAATCATTTTAGTATAGTTTTAAAAATCAAGCATTAAAAGAATTTTATCTCGATGTTACTTACTAGTAGTTTCAGCAATAGCAAAATAAATTGCCTTATTAAAATTTTATTATTTTCATCGATTGTCTTGATAAGCTGTAGTGGCGATAAAAAGCAACCGAATATTATCCTTTTTTTGGTAGATGACTTAGGTTGGAGTGATGTAGCAATCTATGGCAGTAGTTTTTATGAGACACCAAATATAGATCAATTAGCCAAAGATGGGGTAAGGTTTACCCAAGCTTATGCGGCTTCCCATGTTTGTTCTCCTACAAGAGCAAGCATTTTAACAGGTAAATATCCAGCTCGGTTACAACTCACAGATTGGTTGCCGGGTAGGAGTTGGCTTCTACCTCGGACAGAATATGATTATGAAAAGTTAAAAAGTGCAAAATTTTATCAGCATCTACCTTTTGAAGAGATAACTATAGCGGAAGAATTAAAATCAAATGGTTACAAAACCGCTATATTTGGGAAATGGCATTTAGGAGAGGATCAATGGACCAAGAATAATTGGTCCATGGATTATTTAGGAGAAGATCCATCAGGTCCCCTTTCACATGGTTTTGATTTACATATTCCAAAAGGGTGGGGTAAGGGTTGGCCTAAAGCAGGATATTATGCGCCTTTTAAATTAGATGGGATTAATGATAATGATGGGAAGGATGGGTATTTAACCGATCGTTTGACCGATGAAGCATTAAAGTTTATTGACCAAAATACAAAAGAACCTTTTTTCCTTTATCTCTCTCTTTTTTCGGTTCATGATCCTATTCAGGGAAGAAAAGATTTAGTTGAAAAATATCAGAAAAAATTAGATAAACAATCTACACCAAATAATCCTGATTTCATTCTTGAAGGTAATCCCGATGATCCAAATCCATTGTCCAAAAGTGAATTAGATAATTTAATCAAGCAACCATCCCATAAAGATTTTAAGGTTTTACCGCAGCGAACAGTAAAAATAAAACAAAGGCAGGACAATGTTCATTTTGCAGCCATGGTAGAAGCAGTGGATGAAAATCTTGGACGTGTAATAAAAAAATTAGAAGCATTAGATCTAGATGAAAATACAATCATAATATTTTTTTCTGATAATGGAGGAATGTCAGCAGCAAATTTTGGCAGACCAACACGACAGATTTCTCCGACTCAATTAGATAAAGCTTTTTCTACTTCAAATTTGCCGCTGCGAGGTGCAAAAGGCTGGCTTTATGAGGGAGGTATCAGGGTACCATTAATTGTAAAATGGCCTGGAAGAGTAAAAAGAGGCCATATCAGTGAAAAACAAGTGATTAGCACAGATTTTTATCCTACTATTTTAGAAATGCTCGGTTTAGAATCTAATTCTTTAGAAAATATTGATGGCAAGAGTTTTGTAAATGCTTTAGATAATAAACAATATAATCGTGGTGCAATTTATTGGCATTTTCCGCACTACAGTAATCATGGCATGCAAAGTCCCGGTGGAGCAATCAGGCTTGGAGATTATAAATTAATCGAATATTTTGAAAATAATAGTATTCAACTATTTAATCTTAAAGATGATATTGGCGAACAAAATGATTTATCCAAATCAGAGCCTGAAAAAGCTGCTGAATTGCTTTCTTTACTAAAAGAATGGCGGAGAGAGACTTCTGCACAAATGATGAGTGTAAAGTAAATGGTTTTTATCTAAGAGCTTTACCCTATTTAGAACATTAAACTCCAGACCATTTCCGCTTTAAGCAGATTCGTGGAGTTTTTTATTTGTTGGATGATGGCTAAATTTAAGTATGGTTATTTTTTCACCTTTCCTTGGGTTTGTAATAAGAAGTCTATAATTCTAAATATATAGAAAGATTAATAGAGTATTTATATCATTTTTTAAATTATAAAATGGAAATCAACATTTATTTAATAATAGTTAGATGTCTTATGTTAATTAACTTATTCTTAATAAGTTGTTCATCTGCTCCAGAATTAACCTATGATGGTGAAAAAAATCAAGAAGGCAATTATGACGGAAAAGGACTAATTTCTATCTCAAATGGTCAAAAATGGGAAGGGCAATTCAAAGATGGATTACCTTATGGACAAGCTACAATTACTTTTCCAGATGGAACAAAATATACTGGTGAGTACAAAAATGGGATACCAGAAGGCGAGATCAGAATTATTTTTCCGGATGGAACAAAATATACTGGTGAGTACAAAAATGGGATGGCAACTTATTGGTATAAAGATGGACAAAAAATGTATGAAGGAAGATTTAAAGATGGGAAACAGGATGGGAAGTGGACTGGTTGGTATAGAAATGGACAAAAAATGTATGAAAAGGTTTTCAGGGATGGTAAAATTGTTCAATGGGAGTATTTTTAGATTGAATTAAAAGTAATGGTTAAAAAAATTCAATAATTATTTTTAAACTGTTGGCACTAAGAAACTCAGTATGGCTATATTCTTTTCTAACCTAATGTAAGGATTTAATAAAATGAATAAAATCACTTTCATATTTGTTGCATTATTATCTTTTGTAATCGCAAAAGATGATAAAGTAAATCTAAAAATTGCAGGTATGCAGTGTGCATATTCTTGTGCTGATAAAGTAACAAAAGTAGTCGAAAATATAAAAGGTGTTAAAGATTGTGAAGTTGATTTTGCAAATAACACCGCTACTATCGTTTTTGATGATAAGAAATTAAACTCCAAAGAAATTGTCGCTGTTTTGAAGAAGAAAACTTCTTATAAAGTTGAAATTCAAACAGAAAAAAAAGTTGAATCGATCTAACTTTATAATCAATATAATAAATCTTAAAACCCTACATTTGTGGGGTTTTTTGTTTGTATGATAATTTTATATACATATATAAATATGGAGTCAAAGAATGGATACTAGTTTAGCATTAACAATTATTGGATCTGTATTATCCTTAATCGGGGTGATTTTTATAGTAATACCAAAAGTTGTTAATGAGAAAACTATGAATGACCTACCAACAGAAGCAGTTAATATTTCAGCTTTATTCCGTTCAGCCAATGGTGGTCTAGGGTTAGCCTTAGGTATGGTAGCAATTTACTGCAGAAACTTGCCACCGGAATATTCCAGTACAGTTTTGTTGTCTCTGGGTACAGGATTCATTATAGTAAATCTATCTTTAATATCTGGAAAACTGAGAGGGTTTAGCAATGAACTACCAATCCCGCCCATGGTTATCTTTTTATTTCTTACTATTATAGCTTATTATTCTGCATTGGGTTAAATAATGCGAACAATCAATAAAATATTAACTGGTTGAATTGATTACATTTAAAGGTCAAAAATTATTTGGAGATAATCAAAACAATGAATTTTAGAACCATTTTATTAAATACATTATTTTATACAATTTTAGTTTTTTCGCAATTATTTGCAGAACCTCTTTACCAGGATTACTGGTCTTCAAAAGGGGTAAATGAAGATGGTACAATCTACAGGCTGGAACTTGAGAACCTTTTAGAAGTTTTGAATTTTGCACCGCAAACGTCTGAAAGGGTAACTTCAAAAAGTATTTTGGTTATGCCAACTTTTTCAGGGGAAAAAACCAAATTTACATTTTATAAGAATAGTATAATGCATCCTAATCTGGCTAAACGCTACCCCAATATAGGTACTTTTGTGGGCGTAGGTGTTGAAAACCCTGCTTATAGAGCTACAATTGTAATAAATGATGATATAATTATAGGTTCAGTAGAATCTGATGATGGAACATCACATTTCAAATCATTTAATCTATTTTCTGAAAACAATGAATTGCTTGTGTATAGCGAAACAAAAAACTCTCAGGATCTTCTTTGTAAGCCATTTAATAATCAATTAAATCAATCTAGGGAGTTTCCAGAATGTCTTGGTACCGAAGATCCGTGTTATCCTGCCGGGGTAGAACTAGTAACTTACAGATTTGCAGCCATGATAACTGAATCTGTTAATAATTCAGACGCTGATGGCACCGTAGAAGGTGGATTAACATGGCTGGTTGGTTCTGTAGCCTATGTAAATGCAATGTATATACGTGATGTGACTTTTCAATTACAAATAGTTGAGAATAACGATGAATTGATTTTCACTGATAATAACCCTGCACCTGACGTTTTTAATCAAGATTGTGGTGGCCCATGGGAAACACTTGGCTGTGAACTTAATGTGGTCGATTCAGTACTGGATGCAAGGATTGGCCCTGGTGGTTGGAATGCAGAAGATGAAGTGAGAGTGTGGGATTATGGCGCATTATTTGATAATGGACACCCTGGTGGCCTTGCATATTGTCCTGGCCCAACTTCTGCACAGGTACCGGACATGTGGGTTTTCTCTCATGAGGTCATGCACAATTTTGGTTCCCCTCACAATTATTGTGGTGAAGGTGGAATTCGAACATCAATTGGCGGTACAATTATGGCTCACAGGGTCAATGAAACTTTTAATATGTTCTCCACTCATAGCACAGAATATGCCTTGAATTATCAGGAGACCACTGGGCCTTACGGTAATTGGTGGTACCATAATGGCTACAGCGAAGAATTAACAAACAATATCATTCCAGAACTTTTGTTACCTGCGAGCGGTTTTACTATACCCATTGAAACCCCTTATATATTAGAGGGTAGCAGTGAGCCCATCGATGATAGCTATACATATAACTGGGAATCCAATGACAGCGCTGATGAACCTTATTCGGCAGATCCAAACAGTACTGATGTTCCATTCCTCTTACCAGACCAAGGTGCATTATCCACACCAATTACCCCTCACTCTAATGGATATAAAAGAGTTTTCCCAGATATGGAAGTATTATTAGATAATGAATATGAAAAATATGGTATTGATATATACACGGGTATAAATCAGATTGTAGAAAAACTACCTTTTGCAACAAGAGAAATGAATATGCGACTTGTTGTGAGAACAAATGATCCTTTTGCAGGCACTCTAAATCATAAAAATCTTAAATTTTTCGTTGATGGCACAGCAGGACCATTTAGAATAACATCACAATCAGACTCTACTGTATGGGAAGTTGGCTCGGATGAGACTATAACATGGGATGTTGCTAATACAGATAATCCTAATGGCGTAAACTGCCAAGCTGTTGATATTTTACTTTCTTTAAATGGGGATGGAAATTTTAATTTTATTATCGCTGAATCTATCCCAAATACCGGATCATACACTTTTACGATTCCACCAACTATACCTACAGATTCTACCAGATTAATGATTCGTGCATCAGATAATATATTTTTTGATATCAATAATGGAAAAATAAATATTCAAAATGCAAATGTACCTTCTATCTTACTATCAGATGAAATGATTGAAATGAATTTGCCTAATGATAGTTTGTCAACGATTTCTATCGGTATAACCAATAACGGTGAAGAAGGTTCTGTACTTAGTTACCAGTCGTATATGGGAACTGATTTTCAATTCGATATTGGTTTTGATGATGGTTTTCTTCCTGTTGGTTGGAGTACTGTTACAAACGCCGATTGTGAAAACCCGGGCTGGTTCATTTCTGATAATGCATCAACTACCTATTTCAATATTCCTGCTGGTGATGGTTACTACATTGCTACGAATGATGATGCCTGCAATAGTGATGGTTCAAATGATATGCTTTTTACTGGTCCTATCCAATTACCAGATGCGCATATAAGTTTATCATTTTTGAGGTACTTCACAGCGGGTTTCAGCCAAAGTTTTCATGTACTAATTACAACAGATAATTGGGAGACTTCAACTGAACTCTTAAATCTAGGCTATTGGGAGGGCAATGATGAAGAATGGATAGAAGAGACAATAAACTTAAATGCATATGCTGGTGATATTGTTGATTTAGCATTTCATTCCAATGATAATGGTAATTGGGCTTCGGGCGTAGCTCTGGACGATATACGATTAGGAGTAATACCAACATGGATCAGCTCGGAAGGTTCCGGGTATATTAATTATATGGAAACATCAGAGTTCGATATTTCAATTAATGCCATTGATTTGGAACCCGCAGTTTATGAATCAATAGTTGTAGTACAGAGTATGAATACAGATGAAAAAGATACAGTGAGTTTATATTTAACAGTAGATGAAGCTCTTTCTATAAAAGATAACTTAGCACTGCCATTGGTATTCAGTTTAAGTCAAAACTATCCCAACCCATTTAATCCATCAACTTATCTGGAATACAGTATTCCCATCGCTGGGAGGGTTCATTTAGCTATATATGATATTCTAGGCCATGAAATAGCAACTCTTGTGGATACATACCAGGATCCCGGTTATAAATCCATTATCTGGAATGGGACAGATAAATTTGGTAATGATGTGAGTACAGGAATGTATTTTTACAAACTCCGTGCAGGTAATTTTGAGAAAGTTAGAAAAATGGTTTTATTAAAATAGGTTTAATTTATTATTTATAATAAAACCCCACATTTGTGGGGTTTTTCTTTGTGGACTGATGGGTATTGAATAAAGAGATTAACTCAATGTATTTAGAAATAAGCTGTTCCTTTTAGCTAAGATGTCCCTTTTAATTTTCTTTTTCATCATTTCAGTTGTTCCGGGACAAACAATAATTATACGAGATGCGCAAACAAGTAAACCACTTGAAAATGTTAATGTTTATTCTAATCAGAAAGGGGCAACAACAGATAATAACGGCATTTGTAATTTGAATATATTTGAAAAGAATGATCGAATTACTTTTTCATTAATTGGTTACAGAGTTATCACTTTACCATATAGCGAAGTAACGAAAATAGTATATTTAGAAAATGAATCAATTCCAATGGAACTTGTTCGTGTTATAGGAAAAAATAATAAATCAAGAAAAAGGTATATAAGATTAGAAAAAAATGTTAGAAAAGTTTATCCCTATGCCAAGAAAATATCAAATTTACTTATTGAATATGATAATATAATAGATAGCCTCGATCAGTATTCAGGTTTAATCAGATATCAGAAAAAGAGAAAAATATTCTCAAAAATTGAAAAAGAATTAATATCAAAATATGGTCTTTCCATGAGAAAACTAACAAAGAGCCAGGGAAGGATATTAATTAGATTAGTTGACAGGGAAACTAGTAGAACATCTTATACCATAATAAAAGATTTTAGAAATATTTTAAGTGCTGGATTTTGGCAGTTAGCCGCTAGGCTTTTTGGCCATAACCTTCGATCAGAATACAATTCAGAAAAAGGGGAAGACCGTATGATTGAGTTCATTATAAATAGAATTGATAATGAAAAAAATAAATAGCTATTTATTACTAAATATCTTGATGGGACTGGTTAACAGAAGCATTCGAGGTTATATACTATATATCCTAGGTGTAATGTAAGTTGTATTTTTTGTTTGAAGTAATTTCGTTAGATTAATTACGACAATCTTATAAAAGATTAAACAGATATTTTATCATCAGTTAAAAAAAGAAGAATATTTATATGAGTGATAAGAAGGAATTCAACAAACGATATGGAACTCAACTGCAGGAACTTCAGATCGAATTGGTAAAACTACAAGATTGGGTTATAGAAACCGGTAAAAAAATTGCTATTATTTTTGAGGGACGCGATGCTGCCGGTAAAGGAGGTACCATAAAACGAATTACCGAACATTTAAACCCTAGGCATTGTAAGATTGTAGCTCTTGCTGCACCTACAGAACGTGAAAAAACACAATGGTATTACCAAAGGTATATTACCCATCTTCCTGCCGCAGGGGAGATAGTTATATTTGACCGAAGCTGGTATAATCGGGGAGGAGTTGAAAGGGTTATGGGCTTCTGTACAGAAAAACAGTACGTAAACTTTTTACAAACCTGTCCAGAATTCGAACGAATGGTTATTAGCTCAGGCACTCAGTTGATCAAGTATTGGTTCTCAGTTAGTGCAGAAGAACAAATGAAAAGATTCAAAGCCCGTGCCGCAGATCCTACAAAAGGCTGGAAATTAAGCCCCATGGATCTAGAATCAGTGAATCGCTGGGATGAATACTCAAAAGCAAAGGATAATATGTTCGAACATACGGATACCCATTTCTGCCCATGGTATGTAGTTGAATCTGATAATAAAAAGAAAGCAAGGGTAAACTGCATTAGCCATTTTCTAAGTATAGTAAATTATGAAGAAATAGAATGTCCTGAAGTTGTGCTGCCTGATCGAATTCAGCAAAAGAATTATGAGCGTCCGCCCCGATCGAATTACAAATATGTACCTGAAATATTATAAGGACTCAGGCTGGTTCGTTTTTCATTTATTTTTTACAAAATCATTAGTCTGAAAATTGATTCAATTGCCACAAGTCCTGTTCTTCAATATAGGGAATAAAATTAGATTGCTCATAATCCTTCTTTTAAAAATTGATAGACTATAGTATAGGCAACCGCTTCAAAACAAAACCAATCAATGCGGAATTTATATTTATTGAGACACGCTAAATCAAGTTGGGATGAATTCTTATTACAGGATTTTGACCGACCTCTGGCAGTCAGAGGTATTCGAGATGCCAGTTTGATGGGAGAATTATTTCAATCCAAAAATATTAAACTCGATGTAGTTATCTCAAGTCCATCTAAAAGAACCACTGAAACTATCGAACATTTTTTCGGATCAGATAAACCGGATGTTATTTTTGAGAAGAGCTTATATATTGCAAGTGTGGAGGATATCCTACAGCAGATTTACGATCTTGATGTTGGCCTAAAATCTGTCATGTTTGTGGGACATAATCCTTCCATGCATTCACTAACAGAATATCTAATATCAAAACACCTGACAAAATTTCCTACCTGCACCCTGGCAAATATTACTGTTAAAGATTCCTGGGCGACAGTCAAAAGCGGCTGCGGGAGACTAAACTTTTTTAAAAAGCCAAAAGAACTTCGGTAAATTTTCACCAACAAAGCTATTTATGACTATTGAACCATATAACGGAAATTACTTTGATACTTATATAAAAATAATAAAAGCAAATAAACATTCTGAAATAATCTGATCAATGAAGATATATGGAAATTATGGGCATCAACTACTTTATCAAATGTTTTAAAAATTATACAAATTTCAAAGGTCGTGCCAGCAGAGCAGAACTCTGGTTCTTTTTGCTTTACTGGATAGTAGTTTACCTTGTCATCATTCTTATTGACAGGAAGATTGGATATAATTTTATCAGTCTTCATGATCTGCCCTATAGTGAATATTTACCAATTGGAAAATATTATTCTGAAGTGGGCGTTTTAGTCTTTTTTTATCGTCCCTTAACCATTATACCCAGCCTTGCCGTAATTGTTAGGAGATTGCACGATATGAATATGACCGGGAAATGGGCTTTGACTTTTTTAATACCTCCCATTGGATTATTGCTTTTATTATACCTTACGAAATCAGGGGATATAAATGATAATCAATACGGTGCTGTACCTGAATCATAAAGAATAAGGTTTCTAATTATATTTATGTATAAAAATCTAAAAATATTTAAAAACATTCTGGTTGCAGGATATTTACTGGCTGTGACTTTGTTTGCACAGGATCTGGAAGATTTATCTTTTGGTGCTGATAATTCTCTCGACATAGCGACTTGGAACATCGAGTGGTTTCCCAAAAATAATCAAGTCACAGTTGATTTTGTCATAGAAATAATTCAACTATTGGATCTGGATATTCTTGCGATACAGGAATTAGATGATATCAATATGTTTGACCAGATGCTGGCTTTATTACCGGCATATACTGGTTATTATGAATCAAACTGGTTTGCTGGTCTAGCCTATATTTATAAAACTGAAGCTGTAGAAATAAATGATATCTATGAGATTTATATCACTTCAGAATATTGGAATGCATTTCCTCGCTCACCTATGGTGATAGATTTTAATTTCATGGATGAAAATTATTTTATGATCAATAATCATTTTAAATGTTGCGGGGACAACATACTTGATTACAATGATTCATCTGATGAAGAAAATAGAAGGTATATTGCCATGAACTTGCTGAAAGAATATATTGATACCAATCTTCCGAGCAGCAATGTAATTGTACTTGGTGATTTAAATGATGATCTTGCTGAAGAATCACCAAATAATGTATTTCAGGAAATTCTGGATGATTCCGCTCACTTCCGCTTTGTAGATCTGGAAATTGCAGAGGGTAGCAGTTCGGAATGGTCATACCCCAACTGGCCTTCCCATCTTGATCATATTTTGATTACTGATGAATTATTTGATGATTTAAATAATTCGCAGGTGCAAACAATTAAAATTGATGAATATTTGGATGGCGGTTGGTATGAATATGATCAAAATATTTCAGATCACAGACCTGTTGCAGTAAAGTTTATTTTTAGTTTTGAGCAGAATTATGATCTCAATGGTGATGGCAATATCAATGAAAATGATTTATTGAACTTATTATCCTTTATAATGCATGATGATGAAGCAATTGATACACCAGATTTTAATTTTGATTCAGTTGTGGATATTTCTGATTTGCTTCTTTTTTCAGACTATTTACAGGATATGTAAAACTTTAAGAATTATTTACAAGAAATTAAACAAAGAAATATATTCAAATTCTCTCTTCAATTATCTTTCGAATTTCATTGGATGAAGGCCTTGGTGCATCTACAGAAACTAGTCTTCCAGTTTGATCAATCAGCATAAATCGGGGAATTCCAAAAATGGCATATGATTTTGTGATCTCACTCCAGCCGTCTGCCCATAGTTGAACTCCGCTTAAATCATCATCAGATAACATTTTCACCCAGGCATCTTTATCTGTATCAACTGATACGCTCAGAAAAACAATTTCCTGATCTTCATAATCCTTTTGGAGCTTCTTTAAAGATGGAATTTCAGCGATGCAGGGGCCGCACCATGTAGCCCAGACATCTATATATACAAGGTTGCCTTTGAAGGAAGATAATGAAATCATTTCTTCCTGTAGATTAGGATAAGAAAAATCTATGGACATATCTCCATCTTTTGGCATGTTGTCATAATCTACTTTCCGCTCTTTCCATTTACTAATTATCCTCGAAATCTTTTCTTTTTCTTCTTCAAACCTTTCTAAACTCTTTATTCTGTCCAGTGCAGTTAACATTTTTTGTTCATATTCGCTTAAGCTGTTTTCAAATTCACTTTTGACAGAAGATGCAAGCAGCCCGTAAAAATTATATTCCAGAGATAGCTTTCTTGCATCCCACATATATAATAACTCTTCTTTAGAACGATCTGCAAAATTTTGTTTCTGCTTTAAGTACCTCTCTATGGAGTTATTCAGATTTTTCAATTCAGTCTTCCTAAAATACGTATTATCAATCTTTGCTAATTCTTGGAGTATCATAGCTTTATATTCTTCAATATAAGATTCATATTCATCTTCACTTTTAAGGTACAAAGACTCTCCATAAAAATCCTTTTTTTCGGTGGCCATGTATTTATAAGCAAGGAAGGATGATTCAGGGCTGTTTTTACAACTCATAGTTTCATCGAATTCATTTGTATCAAAGGTGATATTAATTTTGTCCCTAGGTTTAAGAAACATTCTTGTTCTTTCTCCATGAATGAAAGACACATATTGTGCAGAATCAGCACTGAAGGTTATTTCAAAATTACCCTTACTATCCACTTCGGTCTGATAACTGCTATCCGGGAAATTAAATAGGACAATATTGCTGACCGGATTTGTTATGGTACCCTTCACTGTTATTGAATTTGAATCTTTGCTGCATGAAGATAATAAGATAAGGGATATGTTTAGCAGATAGTTTAAATTATTTTTCATTCAATAAATTTAAGTCCTTTCATGGTACTCACATCAAGATTTATACCTGAAGTTTTTTTTACCAGCTTCCGGAAAGATCAGTCAGGATAATTTTCTAATCTTTACAAGTTCCGATATAGACATCATCAATGTATATAAACAGATTCCGATAAAGAGCATAATCAAGAAGTAATAAGGCCAGTCCGGCATGAGAAGAGTAAAATTTGTACCGCTTGGTTTTTCAAATGTGAACATATAATTACTTCCAAGAATGATGTTTACGACTATTACAGAAATGACAAGATATGTTGTCCACTTGATGGCTTGAAAATAATCTTTCCATTCAGGCAGATACCCATCTGCAACAATAATAAACATTACATAAATAACAATTCCATGTGCAAAAAAGTAATGGATAAAAGCACAAATATGTTCTACATCAGATAAATTTGTATTAATAAATGCAACCAATGAGCCTCCAAACCCAGCAAAAAAGAACCAGGTTTTTAATAACCTGCTACTCTGGTTTTTTGCATAAAAAGGAATAACTAATGCTGTTAAATAACACATTTCTAGGGGTAGGGAAGATTGTAAAGACCAAATACCATAGTAAAGCATATAAATTTGAAACATAAGTTCATTGAGAATTACAATATATCCAATTAAATGAATTATTAGTGATTTAATCCTGCCAGTACTTTTATTATAAAACCAAGTTCCTGCAATACAAAGTATACTGCTTATTATTCCAGAATAAATATGCTGGCTTGGGAGCGAGACAATTACATTAAATATATCCTTGATCATATAAAATTTTAGTTGATTAAGCGTTAGGAATTACCCTTATACACAAATCTGTAAATTGAGTTTTTATTATCCTTAAATTTACAATTTATATGAACCGCTAATATATATAAGTCAACTGTTGAAATCAGGACAAAGAAAAAATGATTTTTCAAGGGATATTGTGGGGTTTTTCGTTTATAGGTAGATGTGTAGATTCATGTATAAAGAAGGGAAAAATATATTAATGTGAACCTTACAGAATTGACAAGCAAACATTGGGACTAAAAGAAAATGAAAAAATGGAAAAGTTATAAAACGGAGATTTCCAACCAGAAATTTGATGCCATTATTATTGGGTCTGGAATTGGTGGTTTGTGTACAGCAGCTTTACTCAGCCTGAAGGGCAAAAGCGTATTAGTCCTAGAAAAACATTTTAAGATTGGCGGCTGGACACATACCTTTCGCAGAGATAAATATGAATGGGATGTGGGAATTCATTATATTGGTCAGGTTCATAAACCTAATTCTCCCGTACGTAGACTATTTGATCTTATCACAGATGAAAAATTACAATGGTCGCCAATGGATAAGAATTATGACAGGATTATTTTTCCGGATAAATCATATAATTTTGTTGCCCCGCGAGAACAGTTTATTGATGATATGATTTCTTATTTTCCGAAGGAAGAATCAGGAATTATGGCTTATATGAACATCTTGGATGAAGTTGCCTACAGTTCTAGGTCATATTTTAGTAACAAAGCACTGCCCGAATTAATAGGTTACCTGACTTATCCATTTATGACAAGAAAATTCTTATCCTATTCGGATCGTACAACACTTGAAGTTCTTTCCGGTCTGACTGATGATCAGAAATTAATTGGTGTGCTTACAGGTCAGTGGGGAGATCATGGTCTGCCTCCTGCACAGAGCAGTTTTGCTATGCATGCAATGGTTAATCGTCATTATCTTGATGGGGGTAATTACCCGACGGGTTCATCAAGGAGTATTGGAGAAAGGATTTCTGATATGATTGAAAAAAAGGATGGTATTCTTGCAGTAAATGCAGATGTAGATCAAATTAAAATTTATAATGGTAGAGCAGTGGGTGTGATCATGAAAAATGGAGATGAAATTGAAGCAGATACTGTTGTTAGTAACGCTGGTGTGGTAAATACAATTCAAAAACTATTGGATCATAAACAAGTTGGTAGAAATTTAGTAAATAAACTGCAAAAAGTTGAAAAAACAAAAAGCTATGTTTGTCTACATATAGGGCTTAATCAATCCGCACAAAATTTAGGAATAAGTAATACCAATCTATGGATCTATCCTAACTATGATCATGATAAGAATGTTCAGACCTATCTTGAGAATCCTAATACAGATTTTCCGGTCTTATATGTTTCTTTTCCATCTGCAAAGGATCTTGATTGGGATAAAACTCATGCTGGGTTTGCAACGATGGAAGCCATTACCCTAAGTACATGGGAACAGTACACTAAATGGCAAAAACTTCCATGGAAAAATCGTGGAGATGATTATGAAGATCAAAAAGAGAGTTTATCTAACAGGATACTTGATATTGTTTTTAAACATGTGCCTGGCATTGATCAAGCTCTAGATTACAAAGAACTTTCAACACCTTTGACCGTACGTGATTTAGCCAATTATCAAATAGGGGAAATGTATGGGATTAATCATGACCCCCAGCGTTTTCGTCAGCGTTGGTTACGCCCTAAGTCCGATGTCAAGAATCTATTTTTTACAGGACAAGATATCACAACAGTTGGTGTAACTAGTGCACTCTTCTCGGGCCTCTTGACTGCTTCTGCCATTTTAAAAGAAAATTTGACCTATTTAATAAAGGACTAGAATGATTATTTGTAGAGCAATAGGTTTATCTATATATTTTTTTATGGAGAGAAATTGATCATAATGTTAGAATAGGTAATAATATTAATTTAATTTTTGATAAGAATTTTTAATGAATAAACAAAAAGTTATAAGATGAAAAAACATATCTTAACGGCAATTATAGTAATTCTGGTTTTTAGTTGCCAGAAAGGGCCCACAGAATCGGTAGAAATGTCTGATGCAGAATTGATTCAGTTAATAATAGATGCAGTAAAAATTGATATAGCATTGAGTGAAATACCTGTACAATCTCAAACTATTTTACAAAGCAATTATGAATATGATGCTCTAGGTGCTAAAAAAGCATCCGGCTTGGGCTATGAAGTGGATCTTACTGGTTGTGGGCGCAGCTTAGGTGACAGAAAAGAATTTTATTTTAATCTGGAAGGCCGCAAGCTTGATCCTTATGATTATGGTAAAGATAGAGACAAAGATAATTGGGAGAGAGAAGGTGAAGAAGACTGGAAATGTTTTGATCTGATTCTTCCTGTCACCTTTATAATGCCGGACAGCTCTATTGTAACAGTTGCTAGTGATGATGAAGCTGGCTGGGAAGAAGTTAAGGCCTGGTATGAAGCTAACTCCGATGTAGATGAAAGACCCGCACTGCAGTTCCCGGTAGATATTTCATTTGGTAAAGACAGAACAATCACAGTTAATAATGAAGAAGAAATGAAAGGTGCATATAGATACTGCCGTAAGGATGGTTTTGATGCCAATTGCGGGGCAGTTGTGTTTCCTGTAACATATAATATGTCAGATGGTTCAACAATTACCATTGAAAGTGAAGATGATTACGGTTTACTAAGAGAATGGCAGATAAACAATCCTGATAATGAAGGTGAGCCAACAATTCAATATCCAATTGATGTAATTTTTCGAGTCGATGATGGTGAAATCACTGTGACAATTAACAGTGATGGAGAATACATTGATGCAAAAGATCAATACTGTTCTTCAGGTAGAGATTAAATTACTTTTTGATTTATTTTAAAAAGTAAATAAAAAACCCCACATTCGTGGGGTTTTTTGTTTTTAGGATAATCAGTAAATTAAGCTTAAACAATTTTTATAATTTAAATCTTGATAAAACTAAACATATTACGAATTCTATTCTGCTTCGGATTGCTTATAACAAGTTGTGCCCACAACTATGAACCTACTATCAGCTCCATCACCGCAGACCCGAATCCTGTATCCCCTAGTGAGGTTGTTACTCTGATTTGCAATGCTAGCGATGACGATGAATCAAATATTTTCAGAGATGAAAGCTTAACCTATAACTGGTTTGCTGCTTTTGGAAAAATCGAAATAGGAAATGAACAGCATACCGTTACCTGGATTGCTCCTGAAATCCCGGGAATATTTTCAATTACATGTACAGTTACAGATCAAAATAATGGTTTGGATATTGCAACAGTTGACATTGCTGTAGAATGAAATATTTTAAAATTCATCTTTATATTTCATTTATTCTAATTATTATTCTGGGATGTGAGATGCCTAATGAATCAGTTGAACTCCTATCTTTAGTGGCGAGTGATTCTGTAGCACTTTCTGGTGATACTGTGGTATTAGCATGTAAAGCCCAGGATGGAGATGGAGATAATATATCCTATAGTTGGGTAGCGGGTGATGGTGAATTATCTGTTGATAAAGATACTGCTAGGTGGATTGCACCAGGTAGGAGTGGGTATTATCATATTACGTGCAAAGTAAGTGATGGCTTAGGTTCATCTGACGGAGCAAGTATAACTATTCGTGTTGAAGGCGGAGTAATTCAAGGAAAAGTTACCAATGCAGTAAACGGAGAAAATGTGCCAAATTCTACAATAACGATCCTTGATAACACTGCCACGACAAATGAAGATGGTGAATATAAAATATATATTGGACTGCAAAGTGGAGAATATCAGGTAAATGCGGCACATGATTCATTTTGTCCATTTAACAGTTCTTTTCAAATCCCGGATGGAAATTCATTAACTCTATATGAATATAATTTTTCAATGAGCCCATTTCCTGAACCAGGTGAAATTAGAATAGTATTAAACTGGGGTGCGACTCCACCAGATTTAGATTCCCATCTCAAAATTCCCGAAATAGATGGACAAGCCTATCATATAAATTATAGTAACCGTGGTAACGCCAATGCAGCTCCCTTCACAACTCTGGACATAGATGATACCGATGGGTTTGGTCCTGAAACAATTACAATAAAGCAGTCTTTTACTGGTAATTATATCTATTATGTTCACCAATATTCATCATCCGGAAGTCTTCAAGAATCTGGTGGTGTTGTACAGATTTACAATAGTCCAGAATGTGATGGACTTTCAATGCAAGTCCCTGAAGAAGGAGAAGGTCGATATTGGTATGTTTGTAAGATTGATGGAGAAAATGGAGAAATATCTGTTATCAACCAGATACAGGATTCGGAACCATCTAATTAAGTTTTGATAAATCCACAGGGAGAAAAAATATGGTTAAACAGATTTTTCAATTACTAATAATTTCTATATTCATAATTCCAAAATCCTTTGCCAGAGATCATATCCAAGTTGGCGGTAAAGTCCCTTTGCAACCATCTCACCTGCCTAATTGCCTTACCGAAAATGAAAGACAACATATTATGGAGAATTCTATTGATGTTGAATTTACTTCTCGTGATACTGTTATGTTCCATCAACCAGTGGGAAATGGAGGTATGATGAATGGTGATAAAAATTATATCACAAATTATGTGGATCAGAATCCTTCAAATGGTTGGATAGAAGACTATAACTGTTATTTTGTGACTTATGATGGGCATTGGGGAACTGATATTGCTGTAAGTGGATTTTATTATATGGACGAAATGACTACACCAATCCTTGCCGCTGCTCGTGGTGTTGTCATCTATACCCATGATGGCGAATTTGATCGCTGGACTTATTGGAGTAATAACGCTATCAGTAATACTGTTGGGTTACAACATACAGATGGGACTCGAACTTATTATTTACATATGAAAAAGAACTCTGTTGCGGTGTCATTAGGAGATACTGTTCAGATTGGTGACACATTGGGTTTTATTGGTAGTTCTGGATTTTCTGATGGTCCGCATCTACATTTTGAAGTAAATACCGAAAATTGGAATTTAATTGATCCTTGGGAAGGCGAATGTGGCATGGGAGAAACTCGATGGGTGGAGCAGCTTCCATTTATTGGTGATTCTTCAGCTTATCCCCAACGGGTATTTCGACATTTGAATACAGCATACCCAGCCCAGAATGATGATGAATATTCATATATTGTTTCAGAAAATATTCCGTCTCTAACTCGTATTAATCCAGGTGAAAGTTATATGTCCTTAGTCGCTGTTAGAAACCTTTACGCTGAAGATACTTTAACTTGGAAATGGTATAAAGATGGTACATTTGTTGACCAGTTTTCATTTGTTCCTGGGCAGACACAATGGTGGTACCAAGGTGCGCCTTATTATGCCACATCATATTGGTGGATTAATGATATTTGGTCTCCTTTAAATGAAAATGTAGGTGAATGGGAAGAAAGAATTTTTATTAATGGTACCTTATCTGGGCAAAAGTCATTCATTTGCGATACACAACCTAACCAAATACCTATGGTAGTTTCTCATGAGTACGATGTCGAATTAGGACATACAATCACAGGTGAATTTGAGATTGAAGACGATGGAGATGCATTTTGGTTTAATCTTGAATCAGATCCTATTAGTGGAGGAACTGTGGAAGTCTATGGTGGTAGAAGAAGAAAATTCAGTTATACTGCACCTTCAGATTATGTTGGGACAGATGTTATTGGTGTTTCCGCAGTGGACGATCGAGGAGTTTCAGGGCCAATGTCGTTTATATTATTTAATATAACAGGGATTGGGTTAACAAATTTGAATATTGAATCATCCTATGTACCTGTTCATTCAGATAGCGTTAGCATATCAGCGGTAATGGTTGGAAATAGCGAAGATATTGTAATAAAAGCTATGATATATGATGAATTAAGTAATGTAACCTATGAACAAGAATTAACTGAAAGGGAAGAGGATTGGCGTACTTATTTTACCCCGGAGGATGAATCATTTTTTTCCGTTGACATATTACTATTAAATAATGATGAAGGCGATACAATCATTTATGAAGATGTAGGAAATTTTACATCAGTTGGCCCATTAACAATATCATTCAATGAAATATTATCAGGAGAGCCAGGTAGTACCTTGGCTTCAGAGTATTCTGTCAAAAATCAAAGTGATTCTATCGACGTTTCTGATGTTTTTTTATTGTTTTTTACTGACAGTAGTTCTTGTATAGAAAATTACTCACAGAACTTTGTTTATTTAGGGGATATTGGAGCAGGAGATTCGGTGGTATCAATTCAAGGAATTTTTGTTGCAGTCTTAGGTGATGATTGTAATGGTCAAACACTTATTCCATTCCAAGCAGTCATTGGATCAAACCAAAAAAATTATTGGATAGAAAATTTTGAAATTGATATAATAGAATTATCTACAAAAGATAAACTATTAATTCCCGACAATTATCAATTAAAAGATGCCTATCCAAATCCTTTTAATCCGGTTACAACAATTGAATATGGCATACCTGAGGCCGCATATGTAAAAATTTTAGTCTATGATCTATTAGGCCAAAAAGTGAAAATCTTGGAATTTTCGCAAAAGGAAGCGGGATACTTTACTACTCAATGGGATGGTACAAATCAACATGGCGAGTCAGTATCAGCCGGAATGTATTTTTATAGGATTCGGACTGGAAATTTTTCAGATACGAAAAAAATAATTCTGTTAAAATAAAACAGCCTTCCGTCTTCTCTGTATAAGGGAAAACAAAAGGCTTGTTCCATCCTAGCCTAGCAAAGGGCGGGGCATAACTCACGGAGGTAAGTTATAAATAATGAATTATGCCCCTTTCTTTACATACCAAACAACACCCAAACAGGTGCGTCTTAAGTTATATACGCATCAAAATTAATCTTTCCCTATGGCCATTTTAAGATCAGTGATCTCCATCACATTTTTCTTTTCAACAATAATTTTATGGAATAAAAAAAATATATTTTTCCATGATCAAGGTGGTTTTTTTCTATAAACAATTTTTAACTTCCCCGCCGTTCGTATTCCCTTTTTATTAAAATTGTAAACACTTAGGAAAATCAATGCCTCAACAAACTTTCAAGACAGAGGTTGGACAACTTCTCCACCTCATTACCCATTCACTATATGCTAATAAAGAAATTTTCTTAAGAGAATTGATTTCAAATGCTTCTGACGCCTTAGACAAATTACGTTACCTGAATCTCACAGATGAAACCTATAAGGTAATTCCCTTTGATCCGGGAATTAAAATTGAATTTATTGAAGGTGATAATCCAATATTAACCATTTCGGATACAGGCATAGGAATGAATAAACAAGATTTGATTGAAAATATTGGAACTATAGCCCGTTCCGGCACAAAAAACTTCCTAAATAATCTTTCCGGCGATGATAAAAAAGATTCACAATTAATAGGACAATTTGGTGTAGGCTTTTATTCCTGTTTTATGGTAGCGGATAAAGTGGATGTTTCTACTAAAAAAGCTGGGGAAGAAGAAGCGTATCTTTGGACTAGTGATGGTCAATCAGGATTTCAGATTAAAAAAGAAGTTCGGAAAAGCCACGGAACAACGATAAAACTCCATTTAAATGAAGAGGGGAAAGAATTTGCAAGTCGCTGGCGATTAGATAGTTTAATTAAAAAATACTCTAATCACATTGATTTTCCAATCTTACTCACTTACGATGAGATTGATTATGATAAGGATGGTGAAGAAAAATCTCGTACGTCCAAAACCGAACAAATCAATGATGCCAAAGCATTTTGGACACGTTCAAAATCTGAATTAAAAAAGAAAGAATATATTGAATTTTATAAATCCTTTTCTAATGATCAGGATGAACCACTGGATTGGATTCATTATAAGGCAGAAGGAAATTTAGAATTCAACATTTTATTCTATATTCCAAAAACCGCTTCTCCAGATTTGTATAGGACAGATTACCAGACAGGTGTAAAACTATATGTAAACCGCGTTTTTATTACCGATGATGATAAGGAATTACTTCCTCTTTGGTTACGATTTGTCAAGGGTATCATTGATTCATCGGATTTACCTCTTAATGTGAGCCGAGAAATTCTGCAGCAAAATCGTATAATGGCAAAAATCCGATCTAATTCTGTAAAAAAGATTTTAGACAAATTGAATGTTATTGCTAAAAAGAAAGACAAATATGAACAATTTTATGACCAGTTTGGACGATTAATCAAAGAAGGTGTATATCAAGATTTTGAGCATAAGGATGCTTTGATAGAATTACTGCGATTTAAGTCAACAAAAGAAGAAGGTCTCGTTTCTCTTAAAGAATATGTAGATCGAATGGATAGCGAGCAGAAATCGATCTATTATATCACAGGACAAAATGAATCTTCATTACGTAGTTCACCATTATTGGAAATGTATGCCAAGAAAAATTTGGAAGTCCTCATTTTGGACGATGAGATTGATGAGATAATCATTACATCGGTACCAAAATATGATGATAAGGAATTGAAATCAGTTAATCGTTCCGGAGCAGCTGACGATTTTTCAGAAGAACCAGATAAAGATTCTGAAAAATCTACAAAACCTGTTTTGAAAAAAATGAAAAAAGTTCTGGGTGAAAGAGTAAAAGAAGTTAAGGTGTCCAACAGATTAAGTGATTCTCCTTCTTGTATTGTAGCAGATGAAAATGATCCAACAGCACAAATGCAGGAAATATTACGGTCAATGGGACAGACAGATTTCCCTGAAATAAAACCCATACTAGAGATCAACCCCAAACATGAGATAGTACAAAAATTGAAATCAATAACCAGGAAAAAAGCTTTTGATGATATTGCTTTCCTTCTTTACGAGCAGGCCCTTATTCAAGAAGGAGTTAAACTCAATGATCCATCAGGATTTGTAAAACGGCTAAATAAAGTGATTTCGGAAAATTTATAATTTATATAATTACTGTATAGAATCCGGTCAATTACTAAAATGTAATCGGGGCACAACTCATTATTTGCATTAAGCCTCTAATGAATTATGCCCCTTTCTCTACATACCAAACGTACCCAACCAGGTACATCTTGATTAATATACGTTATAAATTGTATTTCTTCTTATCCCATTTTTTTTCACGTGATCACCATCACATTACCAATATCTATAAAGTATTCATGATTGGGATAACCCTTGTAAATTTCTGTAATATTTTTTTATTTAATTTCAAATTTCATCTATGTTTAAACATCCAAAAATAAAATGTTTAGCCAACCGAGGATTATTGGTAATAACTCCAAGAATAGTAGTTGCTGCATTTATTATTCTTCAAATTTTGGGGATGGTGTTTTATCCGGGTGGTACCATTCATAATACTAATACTATCGGGTATTCTTTTACAGAAAATTTCTTTTCAGATCTAGGTACCTATACAGCCTATAATGGTGAACCAAATTTTTTATCGATGGGAATTTTCATCATTTCACTAACACTTTGCGGATTGACATTTACAGTCTATTATTTTGCACTTCCTCAGTTTTTCAAAAGTAATGCTCTTAACTACAGATTGGCGGTGGTTGGGACAATTTTTTCCATGGGAGGTAGTATCGGTCTCATTGGAACAGGCCTTACTCCGGCCGATCTGGTATTAGATCCACACATTTTTTTTTCTAATAATATATTTTATTGTTTTTTAGTTACTGCATTATGCTATACTATAGTGATTTACAGAACTGATGTAATAGAAAAAAAATACGCTTTGGGATACGGTGCTTTTTTTATTATGATAGGGTTCTATGTTGCAGTATTAGAATTTGGGCCACCGCCGAGATCAAGCCAAGTGGCCTTAGTTTTCCAAGTTATTACTCAAAAATTAATCGTAGTGGTATTTTGTTCATCTATTTTTTTCCAAACATTTGGTTTTTCCAAAATTTTGATAGAAAACAATTATTTAAAAAAGTGATTTAAGTCACTTCTTTTTATAATTATTATTTAATTCCTAACTAAGCGGCTTTTTATTTTTAACTTCACGTTCCAAAATACAAGGAGATAGAATATGAAGAAAACTGTTATTGGACTTCTTACCCTTTCAATTTGTTATGGCATTGATAATTTGCCAGCTAATCTCAAAAATTTAAAAAATACTCTCCAAAAGAATTATCAAGTGTATTCTTTGGATGATTTATATAAACTGAAAAAGTTTTCCGAACCATCCCATCGTATAGCTTCCAGAGATATGGAAGATTTGGTTGGCGAATGGAAATTGGAAGAAGAATGGATGGAATTATTCGTGACTGTTGCAAGTGATCAGACTATTGTAAACCCGTATACTATGATGGCAATTCTTGAAGCTGAAGGTGGCGTTACTGCAACTGACGATGATTTTCAAACAGAACTAACTTATCTCCTAGATACATCATATATGGATGAAGATGGTGGTGGAGATTCGGATTGTGATATGAATTGTATGGGTGAGTATAATGATTATATGGATGATGGTATTGATGTCTCAGATGAATATTGTGATTGCTGTCATGAAGATTACCCTATCGATGAAATCTGTGAAGAAGGTGTTGGTGCCAATGGAGTTGAATTTGAATATGAATCAGTTGCCGACCTTTATGGAAATTATGGTAGCATATTAGAAACTGTAGGTGCTGATTGCGATGGCTGTATGGGAAATTTTGATGGGATGGATGCAGTTACATCTTTTGATATCGCTAGTTCGGCAGAATTTGAAAATTGGGCAAATAATTATGAATTCTCAGAATATTATTTTCAGTTCATTGATGAAAATGATGATGAAGTTTACGATAGTGGCGAAATCTATGCTATCTCCTGTGAAGGGGATGATATTGCCATGACTGTTGCTTATGATGGTTCTGTTTATGAATTATCATATGAAAATTTTTGGATGGAGGCTTACAACTTTTATTGGGGAGATGGAGATGATGATGATCCGAGAGAAGACACATCTCGAAATTATGATGCTTTAACTTTTGCCCAGGATTATGTTAATGATAACTCAAGTGATTGGGGTGAAGATGCTTTTGACCTTGAATCCGAATTTGATCTTGTGGTAGATGGTGAATATGTCTCCGGCGGACTTGGAGGGAATGACCCAGCGATGTGCGAAATAAATTGGCCTGAAGATCCATTTAAAATGGCTGTTTATTCATTTGTTTCTGAATACGTGTTAATAGAAGGCGGAAGTATTGGATGTTTTCTTGATAACAGTGATTTAGATCAAACTTATGCCAGTTTTGTAATGGAAATGGAAAATGAATGGAATGGTGGCGGAGATGACGATGACGAAGTACCAACTCCAGAAGATTTCTTAGATTGGTGCGATGCTAATGGTGACAGTGTACTTACTCTTGAAGAAATTATTAATGGTATTAATGACATCAACTCTGAATCTGGTGATCCACCCTTGTCAGAAGAAGAAGAAGATTACTTAGAGTATGCTTTCAATGAGTCCGATGAAAATGATGATGGTGTTCTGGATCTTGATGAACTTGAGAACTTTATTTATATACTTTATAACGATGATGAAGATGAAGAAGATGAAAGAGATGAACTTTTTATTATGAACATTTCTTTTATGGAATTTTTTATGCTCATGTTTGGTCTTGATCCCGATAGTCTAGGTTTAGAAAATCCTGTAATAGTCGCTGTATTTACAAATCAAACTGAAAGTGGTGATATCGTTATAGATGAAGTTCAAGGGCTATACTTTGCTGATGGCGAAATGTTGCAAATAGTAGCAGATTCAGCTGAAATTGGGACTCTCACGAATGTAGATACTACTCAATACACTCTTACATTTAACAACTTAAATTTATATGAAGAAAATGGATCTGCTGTAGTTCTCTCATTATCTGGAACAATTGGTCCTGGATGGATTGATTTTCTCGCTAATGAAGAAACAGCTTACCCATTTTTAGAAGACATGTTTGGCGAAGATGATGCTCCGGATGCTTTTATGTCATTTTATGATGATTCAACAGGGATGGAAATTTATGTTGAAGAAGATGATTATTATTATTATAGCACCTACGCAGACACATCCTACTTTACGTGGTATGCTACATCAGATTCTCTTTTTCTATATCACGAATATGATGATTATTACTATGAAGAAGAAGCGGATACGACTGAATTGGCCTATTATTTCATGAATGATGGAACAGATACACTTGCAATGGAAGCTTCCTTTGATCCTTGTGAAGATGAAGGTTCGATTGAAGAATGTATAGAAGATGCTAGTGATGAAATAGCTGGTTTAAATGAATTAGAAGATATTGAATCATTACGCATAAGTTTTGGAAGAACACTTACACCTGGTTCATATACGGCAATAGATTCAGAAAATGGTACCTTGCCTAAGGAATTCAATCTTTATGCTAATTATCCTAATCCATTTAACCCTGTTACTACCATCAGGTTTGATGTTGGACAAAATACTGCGAATAATACGATTCTACGGATTTATGATATTACAGGACGGAGTATAGCAACGCTCATTGATGGACAACTTCAAACTGGAACTTATGAAGTCCAATGGGATGCTAAAGGCTTTGCCAGTGGAATTTATTTTTCTGAACTTGTTTCTGGCTCCAGCCGGAAGACTCAGAAAATGGTTCTCTTGAAGTAAGTTTATCTGAAAAGAAGCAATTTAAAAACCCTCCGATTTACTAATGTGAATTTAGTTTCGGAGGGTTTTTATTTTTTAACTACCACCAACCAATCATTTTCCACCAAACAGAACCTATACCAAGCCAGATGGCTAAATGGTAAAATGATACTAAAAATCCAATTTTAAACCATGATAGAGATCGTACATAGCCGTTTCCAAAATAGATAATCACTGGACCTGTAGAGTAATTAGTTAGGCAGCCGCAGAGATTAGAAAAATAGGCGATTACACCTATCACAAGAAATGGATTTAAATCCAGACCGGAAGTAAGAAGGAAAATAGTCCCAGCCAATGCAGCTATATGCGCGGTAAGCATGGAGAACAAATACATTGAATAAAAGTAGATTAATGCTAAACATAGAAGCAGGATTATTGGAGAATAGTCAATTAGACTTTCTTTAATCATGTCTCCAAACCAACCAATGAAACCCACATCTTTCAGCCCATTAGCTAAAGCTAATAATCCCCCTAACCAGATCAGTGTATCCCAGGCTTTATGATTTCTAACCAACTGGTCCCAAGTCATGGTTTTGGAAAGAAGGAGACCAACCAATCCTAAAAGCGCTACAGTTGTTGTTCCCCAACCATGAATTGGTTTTGTAGACCAAAGGAGAAGCATCATCCCTAATATAGATGCAGTTGCAATTTCTCGAAAAGACCAAGGGCCTAAAGAAAGAATTTCCTGCTCTATTTTTTCTCGAACTGATTCGATAGATACTGTGGAAGGAGGAGAAAGGAATCGAATAAAAATTGGTAATCCCATGAGCCCAACTAATCCTGGAATTATACTACCTTTTGCCCAGGAGAACCAGTCAAACTGGATTTCATAGATACCCATGGCAGCTTTTGCAACCAAAGGGTTGGCTGCCATGCCTGTAAGGAACATCGCGGCAGTGATTAGATTTGAGTGAGCCCCAACCAGATGTAAATATTGCCCAGCTTTTTCGGGCTTCTCGTTGGGTAATGATCCAAGAGCTCTGGATATGGAATCTACGATAGGCGCCAGGATTCCTCCGCCTCTCGCTGTATTGGAAGGGACAACCGGTCCTAAAATTAATTCAGCTAAACAAATCGCATAGCCTAAACCGGTAATTGATTTTCCAAGAGCAGTTATACAAATTAAAGAAATTCGCCTTCCCAACCCTGTATCAATGACGGCTCCGGAAATGAGGAAAGCAATAACCACCAGCCAGGTGGTACTGTCACCGTAACCTGACAAGGCACTTTTTAAAGGGAAAATTCGTACTAAAACCGCAAAGGCTAATCCGGTTAAAACGCTGATAGCCAAGGGTACAACTCGAATCATAAGGGAAACAATCACAGCGAGAAATACGATAAAAAGATGATATGCATTTTCATCCAAACCATCTGGGGTACCTATAGCCCAAAGTAGGCCTGTTAGTGCAATGGGTATAATTCCTTTTGATTTCATATAAAGATTAATATAAAATATGAACAATAATTTAACATTTACCTAAATTGTATGGTGAAAAAACCAATTATTTTCCACCAACACCAAATATATGAATTTTACCCTGATTATTCGAATATATTCAGAAATCAAATTATACAAAAATTAAAGGATCACTCATCTCAAATGGAGCGTTCTCACTATATCCTAGGCCGTTGGGAAAATCTTTATCTGGATCCAAATTATATTCCTGAATTAAAAGATATTTTTAAAGTTGCAGTAATATCTGCAACAAGAATCTGTTCAAAACCTCTAGTTGTTCCTCATAAAGGTTTAGGATTTCCGGTGAATGAATTTTGGTTCAATGTTGCAAAACCAGGCGAAAAAACTGGCTGGCATGATCATAAAGATAAAGCTGTTATTTCTGCTGTATATTATTTGAAAGTCCCAAAGTTATCTGGGGATATCAAATTCCGTTTCAAAGAAAATGGCGATTGGCAATATTTCAAAGCTGTCTCTACATCGGGAAAAATGATTTTATTCAATTCATCGTTGGAACATTCGGTAATGAAAAATAAGAGTAATGATGAGAGAATTTCATTAGCATTTAATCTTTATTCATTACCGCTGGAGATTCAAAATAATTCCGATGAACATTCATCCTTAAAATTCTTTTCATAAATATGGAGAAATAATGGGTAAAAATAAAAGATCACTGACATTTATTTATACTACCCTTTTGTTAATTGCCGGATGTATTGAATATGAAGAAAATCTTATAATTAAACAAGACGGGTCCGGAATAATTACAATGACCTACGGAATGCCTCTGGAAATGGTTGAAAGAGATACGTCTTTTACAGCGGAAAAAGTAAGGTATGACCTATCTCAAATAGAGGGTATTTCAGTTGTTTCTGTAAATGATTTTGCTAAAGATGAATCAAAATGGGTTAAATCAACGATTCGTTTCAATTCTTTAGAAAGCTTAGGGAATATAAAAAATGATCAGCTCCCAGGATTTACGGGTTCAATGACTTATACGGATAATAATGATGGTACATTGACCTTTACAAAAATATTGGGCAATAAGCCAAAAACCCCCAAGCCTAATAATGATCAGGATATAATAATGATGAAAAATATGATTGGAGACATTATCTGGCATTATAAAATAAAACTTCCAATGAATGTTCATGATATTGAAGCAGGAATCGGTGAAACCAGTATCTCTGGTGCAACAGTTACCTGGGATGTGCCCTTGGCTTCTTTTATTGGTGGTCAGGTAACATTAATAGTGCATATGGGCAAAAGGAGCTCTTCTGTTTCACCCCAAACAACGGTATTATTAAAAAATGGAAGTAGGATCGTAGGTGAAGTGCTTAGCATGACTAAAAACATATGTGTCATTCGAGTAGGAGATAAAAGAGAGCGAATTCAGCGAAAAGATATCCAATCCATAGAATTTTGATATTTTGAACTTAATTCTGAGTTTTATGGTCATTGAAAGAATAAAATTCCCTGCTTACATTTTAGATTATATTTTAGCTTAAAGGAGATTATAATGAGTCGATTAACAATTGGAATCTTGGCATCTTTTATTGTTTTAATGTCAGTCACTTCTGTAAAATATACACCGCAGTCAATTTCAGCTGAACAATGTCAGCTGGTATCTAGTTGCCAAAAAGGGAAAAGCGGTTGTGGAAATAAAACTACCTGCAATAGTAATACAGGTTGTTCGGGATGCGGGCAAAAATCAAGCTGTAAAAGCGAAACAAGTTCATGTGCAAAACCTGATTGTTGTAAAAAGGTGCAGACTGCCTGCGAATCAAGCTATAACAAAACTTGTTGTACATCAAAGGCCAAAGTCTGAGACCATTTTTGTAAAAACTCTATTGTAAATGTAGTTTAATATAGTAAAAGTTTTTCCCTGTATCTAACCACCTGCATAATTTCTGAGGTGAAAAAAATTGCAATTAAGATATTTATTACCCTTATGCTAGGTTATCTACTTTTTTATTATTTATTGATATGGTCGACACATCTTTAATGGTTTCACCAATTAAAAAATTTACGATGGTTTTTATTTGGATGGGAATCGTTGCATTTCTTGTAATTATATCGGCATCATTCTTCAATTTGCCGGATGAGGTTTCCGGAGTACTTTATTTTATTTCAATTGGAGTAGCAGTGTCAGGTGTTTTGAATTATTACCGTTAAGTACACTTTGTTGATTGGATTACTAATTTTGCTATAAAAATTGGGTAATAATTAAGCAATACAAGTGCAAATTTTATGATACATGCAACAGATATATTTAATAAATGGGCATTGGTAGGTAAAGATGAAGGAATGGGAAAGCATCATGCATCTGCAGTTAAAGAAATGCTATCTTACTTAATAAAAGGTCAATTAAGTCCATTTACATTTATTGATGCAGGCTGTGGAAATGGATGGGCAGTTCGCGAGATGAGAGCCCACAGGTTGTGCCAAAAGGCCCTTGGTGTAGATGGTGCTGAACATATGATCCGTAATGCCAAATCAATAGATCCTGAAGGCGATTATGTCCGTGCTGATTTATTTAATTGGACGCCTACTGAAAAAGTAGATTATATCCATAGTATGGAAGTTTTATATTATTTTGAAAATCCAGCAGACATAATCCACCACATGAAATCAAACTGGTTAAAACCAGGAGGAAAAATGATTATGGGTGTAGATTTTTATAAAGAAAATGAAACAAGCCATTCGTGGCCTACAGATTTAAATACACATATGACGCTTTTAAGCGAATTAGAATGGGAATCAATCTTTATGAATAATGGCTTCAGCAATATTGAAAAATTTCGTGCTAATGTAAAAGGCAGCAAGCCGGGAACTTTAGTTATTTCCGGAGTGTTTGATAATGATGAGCAATGTTAAATTAATTGTTGGTTTATTTAGCTTTTTCCTGTTTACAATTTTATTTACATCACAAATTGTTTCTCAAGATCAAACTCTTCAAAAAATTAATGTAAATTCAAAACAACAGTTATATAAAGATCCAATGAAAAGAACAGAATCAGAATGGAAACGCATCCTTACAAAAGAGGAATACCGCGTTTTAAGAGAAAAAGGAACTGAACGAGCATTTACCGGAAAATATGATGGCTTTTTTGAAGATGGGAAATATTTTTGTGCTGGTTGCGATAATGATCTTTTCACTTCTGATACCAAATATAGATCCGGGTGTGGTTGGCCGGCATTTTATGAAGTGATCCCTGAATCAGTTGTTGAAGTAGAAGACAATAGTTATGGTATGAATAGAGTTGAAATAATATGTAGTAAGTGTGAATCACATTTGGGGCATGTTTTCAAGGATGGCCCAGAACCCACAGGTTTAAGGTATTGTATTAATTCCATTTCTATGGATTTTAAACCTAATGAAGAATAGGTATGAAAAAGGGTATTGTTAAAGAATATGATTCTTCCAAAGGTTTTGGATTTATAACTGGGGAAGATAAGGAAGATTATTTTGTCCATGTGAGTGGCCTAAGAGAGCATTTAAAATCGCAAGGTCTAAAAGTAGGGCAAAACGTATCTTTTGATGTGGATTTTGGAATGAGGGGAGATAAAGCTATTAATGTAAAGTTGGGTTAAGTGGCCGTTATCTATCCTCATTGAAGGCACTTAAATATTCGATTTTTGGTTTTATTATTCAACAATCGATTATAATTGTATTAAACAATTTTTAATAAGGTAATTTTCTAGTATAGAAATAATCGAATTACTTTAACTTAGGAAATATCAAAAAAAATTAAATTATAATATAATTTTTACTAGTCTCTTAATTTAATTTAAGAGTCTTTATACATAAATATATTTTATTAAAATAAAAGAAAATCAAAATTATTATGCCTAGTAATGGTCCAAAAAATATAGCTTTAATTTTTGTGATTATTGTTTTTGAATCGATATACGCACAAGAGATTGATCCCGACCAGTTACGTTTAAAAGAAATTTACGCTACAAGAATTCAGACTCCTCCAGTACTTGATGGAGTATTAGATGATGAGGTCTGGGAGAATGTAGTACCTGAATCAGAATTTCTTCAGTTTAAACCTTACAATTTAGAATTGCCAGCTGAGAAAACAGAGGTACGAATTGTATATGATGATGATTATATTTATGTAGCAGTTAATTGTCTCACGAGCCATCCTGAAAAAATAGTTGGTAGATTAGGAAGGCGCGATAACTGGTTTGAAGTTCTTGGACCAAAATCAGATTGGGCCGTGGTCGCATTTGACTCAAATAATGATGACAGAACAGGAAACCATTTTTTTGTAAATCCAGCAGGGTCTCGCATGGATGTTGCACTTACCGGACCAGGTATGGCTGGTTTTGATCGAAGCTGGGACGCTGTATGGGACTTTAAAACAGCGCTAAATGAGGATGGTTGGTCTGTCGAATATAGAATTCCTTTTAGTATTTTCTCCTTTGAAGCAAACTCTGATCAAGACTGGGGTTTTTTTGCTGCACGACATATTCAATATAAACAAGAAGAGACACAATGGCCATGCGTACCTTTTGGAGTAGAGGGGTTTGTACCTTATTACGGAGTCCTTAAAGGAATATCTGATGTCCCACCACCAAAACAATTAGAAGTTGTTCCTTATTTATTGAGTGGAAAAACGGACGACCTAAATAGCAACTCTACCGGCCTAGATTTAAAATATGGTTTTAATGCTCGATCGGCACTACACCTTACATTTAATCCTGATTTTGGGCAGGTAGAGGCAGATCCATCAGTATTAAACCTTAGCGCCTTTGAAACTCAATTTCAAGAGAAGAGGCGATTTTTCATAGAAGGTAATAATTTTTTTAAAAATCGTACTGAATTATTTTATTCCAGAAGGATTGGTAAAGCACCTGGACTCTTAACCCCTGATGATGGAGAAATAATAGATAAACCGAATGTGACAACAATTTTAGCTGCTGGAAAATTATTAGGAGAAACAAGAGAGGGAACAAAATTTGGGATAATCGAAGCCGTTACAGATGAAGAATATGGGATTTGGGAACATGAAGTTGGCGATAGTCTAGTTCAAGAAGAAATATTACTAGAGCCAAGAACAAATCATTTTATTGGGAGAGTTGAACAGCCGGTATTGAATTCACTTTCGACAGTTGGTCTCATGGTTACTGATCAGCGTAGAAATAATGTAGGCTATTCAAATGTTTTGGGCCTTGATTGGAATCTTAAATTCTTGAATAATGCTCTTGCAATTAGAGGGCAGATGGTAAATTCTTTAAAAGATGGCACTGCGGGTGATGGTGTACGTCTTTTTATTGGATATCTTGATCCAGAATGGTGGGAATTAAAATTTTTTACCGGTTATAAAGATAAAAATTTTGAAATTAATGATCTCGGATTTAATAAACGTAATGATGATTGGTTTTTTGGTGCAATGGGAAAAGTTCGTAAGCAGAAACCATGGGGGACCTTTTTAAAAAATGATTTAGAAATTAAGTATAAAGTTGGAGGCCGCGGAGATGGGTTAATCACTAATAAAGAATTGGAGATAGAACAAAAGAATGATTTAAAGAATTATTGGAGCGTTGGTTCAAAAATAGATATAAAATTTGCTGCATTTGATGATAATGACACATTTCGTGATGAAGATGCTTGGGTTTATAAATCAGAGACAAAGGGTTATTTTAATATTTGGATAAAGACGGACCAAAGAAAAATATTAACCGCAAATACGAGTCTTTCAATTGGGAGAGGCGAGTATAGCCCATGGGGGAATCAATTTGGTTTAAAACTTAATTACAAACCACTAAACAATATTAGTATCGCACTGGACTACACCCAAGATTTAGATAGGAATGCCATGGAGTGGGTGGGAATTGAAGAAGACTCCCTTGTTAAGAATATCATTTATGCACAGTCTTCAACTACTATGAGAGATTTAAAACTGAGATTTAATTGGACATTTACTCCTGAATTAACACTAGAAGTATTTATGCAACCTTTTATGGTTGATATGGACTATATATCTTTTAACAGACTTTTGAGAGAAGAATCTAGAGATCTTGAACCATTCATTTATTCTGATAATCCTGATTTTAAATTAGATAATAATATAGGGACATTTGTCCTTCGGTGGGAATATAAGCCAGGGAGTACCGCATATATTGTTTATAATTATAATGAAAGAAAATACTTTTCTTATCAAGACCAAACATGGAGCACAAATAGTTCAAACTCCATATTTTTGAAACTAAACTATTGGTTCCAAGTATAATCTAAATCAAATCTATTTTGTCAGATAAAATAAAGGTTTTTATCAGCGGGATAGCCTTCGTTGGGATTTTATGTTTTGCTGGTAAAAAATGGTATTGAGAGTTGTATCCGGCTTCTTCAAAAAGTTTGTGGGCTTTTGTGCTGCCCTCCGGAAAAATGACATCATCTTTATCCCCATGTAAAAGTAAAACACGTGTCTGTTTACTTTCTGGGGTTATGTCCTTCCTGAATCGTCCCTGATCTTTTATAAATCCAGCGATTGGAATAATCCCTCCAATAGAAAAAGACTGACGAATAATATATTCCATAATAAAACATGCGCCCTGTGAAAACCCGATCATAAAAAGTTGCTGATGGGTAAAACCTTTTTCCAATAAATCTGAAATTATTTTAGATAATAACGAAAATGAGTTCTCATATTTCCAACCAATTTTATCGTTTCCTTGAAACCATGTATATCCTTTTTTATCTGAGATATACGGCGCTTGTGGAATGACCCATTTTGTATCAGGAAGACCTATAGATTTTGCAATCGGTTCCATAGAAGATATATCTCCAGTCCAGCCATGAATAGCGATTACTGCTCTTTTCGGACTGGTTGCAGTAGAGAAAGAATTAATCATTTACTGGTATTCAATACAGCAGCAATCATCTACAATTTCGGCTTCAGAAAAATCACTGCCATCAAGTTTAAAACGAATACATTTCCCTATATCTGTTATTATATCAATTTCGGCCAAACCAATCATATCTTCTATAATGACCTCCTTATATAGAAATCCATCAACTAATCCACCACCGCATTCCGTACAACTGTTATTTTTATTGATACCAGTACAGCTGATGGCCAACATTAATAATAAGAGGAAATTGAATATCTGCTTCATAAGTACTTCTGCTTAAACACTATGTGCCCGGTTTTCGGTTTTGCTCATAATTTTCCATTTTTTGTTGAAAATCGCTTAAGTCGCTGGCTTGTAATAAGGGACTGATTTTAATATTATCTTTTATAGTGATAGTAGGTGAGTCACCATAGTCATGCCCAGGATATATTCTTGTATTTTCGGGAAGTGTTAAAAGCTTATTGTAAATTGAATCATAAAGATCAGAAATATCACTTCCAGCAGATTTCACCCTTCCAGTCCGACCGACAAAGAGAGTGTCACCTGTGAAAATGACTGAATCTAATTTATAGCATATAGAGTCATAATAGTGTCCAGGCGTATGCAGAGCAAGAAAATGTAATTCACCGATTTTAAAATTATGGTTATGGGATATGGATTTAAATTGATTCTCTTTTCGTATTTTTGTTTCTGGGTGTCCTAGAACAACTATTTCAGGAAATTCTTCCAGGTATTGGTCCAAATATGCAATGTGGTCTCCATGAGTATGTGTAATCAAGAGTGCCAGAGGTTTATCGCGAAAAAATGGAGTTAAATTTTTGAATTCAACCGCTGCATCCACAATCACTTGTGCCCCCGTTCTGCTACAGGTTATTAGGTAGGTAAAATTATTGTCATATCCACCCAGCAGAGAGCGAACAGAAAAATCGGTTGTTGGTATCATGAAATTTTCCCGATGACAGCACTAAAATTCTGTAATTTTGATGTAGTAAACATAACACTAATAAAACATTAATCAATCGATCGGGATATAAAAAGGACAATTATTCATGCAAAGAAGACAATTAGCATGGTATCTTATTTTTGGCGGTCTAGCAATTATTTTGTTGTCATTTGTTACCATAATTCTTTCATTTATCGGCAATCACCCACTTCTTGGGCTGGCAATTATAGCCATTGTAGCTGGTGGCTTTATGTTGGTTATTGAATCTCGAGATTCAGATTAAGCCATACGAATTATTTTTTTAATCATTTAAGCAATACGGATAAAAACATGATAAACCGATTATTTTTACTAATAATGCTTTTAACATTTGGATGTGGTACAGATACTAGTCATCCGACTGTAACAAATCTAACAGATTTCAAAGACTCAACCAGTTATGCGCTTGGTGCAGATCTAGGTGCCAACCTGAAACAACAACATGTTGAGTTGGATTATGATATCTTTATGGCTGGATTGTTAGATGGGCATAAGACAGATGAGATCTTATTAGATCCAAAACAAAGAAGGCAAATGATTGTTGCTTTACAGCAACATATCCGTAGTAAGGCAAAAGAAGCAGAAAATGTCAATTTAAAAGCTGCTGAAGAATTTTTAGCTAATAATAAGGAAAAGCCTGATATAAAAGAAACACCTACTGGTCTCCAATATAGAGTTATCAAAGAAGGAAATGGTGAATCACCTGGGCAAACAGATAGGGTGAAGGTTCATTATGTAGGAACTCTTATGGATGGATCTAAATTTGACAGTTCTATTGATAGAGGAGAGCCATCCGAGTTTGGACTTAATCAGGTAATAAAAGGTTGGACGGAAGGACTCCAGCTCATGAAGGTGGGTTCTAAATTTAAATTCTTTATTCATCCAAAAATTGCCTATGGAAACAGGCCTAAACCCAATATCCCTGCTCAGAGCCTTCTAATCTTTGAAGTTGAATTGTTGGATATTGTGGGGAAAAAATAATAACTAGATTGTGAAATTATATTGAGTAAATCTATTGAAAATTATGTATGTACCCTGACTTGAACCTATTTATTAATGAAAGAAGGAAAACTATAAAGTACCCCGGACAGGATTCGAACCTGTGACCCTCTGCTTAGAAGGCAGATGCTCTATCCAGCTGAGCTACCGGGGCATATTTAATAAAATTAATGTAAAAATAGTGGAGTGGAACTTACCCTGATAAGGGAAATCATTCTGATAAAAAAGAGTTGAAAATAGTTATTTTTTCTCGTCGAGTGACCGACGAGAAATTTCTTGACATCTACTCTGAGAAGCCGTACGTTTCTCGTCGAGATGGTGAGATATTTCTCTCTATCCACTACCAAAAAATAAACCAAACAATAAAATTGGAGGCTTAAATGGCTGAAGTTGTTGCCAATACTGGCGTATCAAAAGATAAAGGTTATCTCTATTACCTGGGTAAAGATGGAAATGTATGGCGTTCACAAATGGCCCGTGCAGGGAAAGGCGGAGGAAATGCAGAAAAAGTTGCTGATGCGGGTGTAACTCGTGAATCAGGTTTTCTTTATTTCATTGATAAAAATGGGAATGTTTCTCGTTCTCCCATGGCCAGAGGACGCAAATAGAGCATAAATATCAAGAAAACAAAAAAAGGCTCTCTTTTTTTGAGAGCCTTTTTTTTTACTAAACATTGTATTAAGTTCCGTAAATTACAATGGTTGTTTGTTGCAATAAATCCGAGGTAACAGTGCTTCCTTAAAGAGAATAGTTATGAAAAAGGTTATTATATTCATACTTGCAATAGTGGTTCTTGACCCTGTCTCAGGGCGTGAATTGCAATTGTTTGGTGGTAAAAAGAATGCTGCCAAAACAGAAAATAAAGGTGAAAAGGGTGAAATGATTATAGATCAATCACCTACCACAATTACGACACGGAAAAGTATTGAATCTGTGATCCCGGTAAAGCGTATACCTGATGGCTGGGTATTTCGTGATGAATTACTGGCATCATGGGAGTCTAATCTGCCAGCTGTATTGTCCATTATTCCGGATACTACAGTAGAAGTGGTTTATCATGATGATAACCGTACGACAAAAGAAGGATTCGTACTCCCCATCAAGCGTGCATCCGTTGAATTTCAGTATACATCCAGGTTGACACATGAGCAGATACGTCTCGAATTTGTTAATGTGGATTTTATTTACAGTACAACGAATAATAATGATTCACATTTCATTCTTGAAGGCATAACCAAAAAAGTTAAACTGAAAGACACTGGTTTTCCCCAATTGGTTTCAAGTGACATTATTAAACATAAAGTATTAATGGAATACGGTACACCTAAAGAATTTGACGGTGTATGGCATATTTATGAAGACGTCAATTCTACCTATAAAGTTCGGGAATTGGATGAGCGTAATATCAAGGTTGAAATGACAAGCTTTAAAGTGAATGAAAAACTTGAAAAAGCTATTGACGATACCTATTCTAAACAGGGAATTGAATATAAAAAACGCCTGATGGTTCAAGGTATTGACATTTAGTCCTAAAGAATTCATTAATAGAAAAAGGCCTTATACAGGCCTTTTTTTATTTCCTTTTGTACTATTGTCCATCTTACAGGGAATGGCCTTTCATCCAAGAATTACAGCCATTGAAATCAAAGGGAATGAAAAGACTTTAGATTATATAATAGAGAGAGAAATTCAACACCGCATAGGAGTTCCATTAGATAGCACTATGGCAAAAGCAGACCGGAATCGATTGGAAAATTTAGGTATTTTTAGTGATGTAGAATGGTTTGCCATTCCATTGGAGGATGGAACAGCAATTTTATCATTTAGGATAATGGAATCGATTCAAAGAACACCTCCCGGTGTATTGCCTACTTACGAAGAAGACACTGGTTGGTCCTTAGTTGGTGGATGGATCATCAAAAATTTTCGAGGAAGAAATCAAACTCTGCAACTTGGCGGCAGCATCGGTGGGAAAGATACCTATGGCCTGAATTTCGTGGATCCATGGATTTTTGGAAACCATATATCATTTGCCTTGAACTTGGGACGGTCAATTTATAATCATAATTTTTTAGAGCGTATCATTTCTATTAATTCCTTTAAGTTAGGATTAGGTAAATGGTTTGGAAATAATATAAAAACATCAACTGGATTAAAATATGAAAGGAAAACCTTCTCGAATGATTACAATTCCAGTTCGTTTCTTTATTTTGTTCCAGATTTCTCAATAACCTATGATACGAGAGATATTTACTGGAATCCTTCGAGAGGGGTAAGGTTTTCTCAATATGTTTATCATATGGAGGGGATTCAACCACAGAATTATTCGCTCACATTTTGGCGTCAATCCTATTCTGGTTTTATCAAATTGAACTCTAAAGATGAAAAGCTGATTTTTGCCGTAAACACATCAATAAATAGGAAATGGGGAGACAAGGATGAATTCTGGTTAAATTATTTTGGAGATTCATTTACAATTAGAGGTTGGTTACTTCCAACAAAAAACCTTTATTCATCTTTAAAAGAATCGTGGCGATTTGGTCATGAATCCATCCATGCAACTGTTGAATTAAGGAAAGATATCATTCCCAAATACGTTACATCATATGGCACGGAATTTGGGTTAGGTGTTGTTGCTTTTTATGATATAGGAAAAATTGCTAATGACTGGCAAAAATTAATGGAAATTTCTCCTATGTCTGGTGCTGGATTCGGAATACGAATCCCATTTCCTATGATTGATGTTTTGAGGTTTGATTATGGCTGGGGTTACCGAAATGGGGAATGGAATTCCGGTGCTTTCCACTGGGGAATACAGCAAAAATTTTAAGATTTCTTTTTCAAAATCATCGCTTTTTCAAAACGGTTTTCTTTACCAGACCTAAGCCGGGTGATATTTGAACGGTGGGTATAAATCACAAAAAAAGGTACGAGTAGACTAAAAACCAATAGTGACAATTCTGCTGGTTCAATTCCAAAGACAGGTAAAACCAATATGATAACAGGCAGAGAAACGCTGGCAATGATAGAACCGACAGAAACATATCCTGTTAATATTAATGTAATTGTGAATGCTAAAATGCATAGAGGGAATGCTAAGGGAAATATTGCAACCAGCATTCCTCCTAAAGTTCCAACACCTTTTCCACCTTTAAACCCGGCAAAGATTGTATATGTATGCCCTAAAACTGCAAAGAATCCACACAGAATTTGTAATAGTCCCTGATCTGGAATTGCTGTTAGCTCATAGAATGCTTGTGCATAATAGTATGCAGGAAGCCAACCCTTAAATATATCCACTGTAATAACGACAAGAGCAGGTTTCCAGCCTAGAACTCGAAATACATTCGTTCCGCCAGCATTTCCGCTGCCATGTTCCCGAATATCAATGCCTCGAGTGATTTTTCCTATAATAATACTTGTAGGGAATGAGCCAGTGACATAACTAGAAAATAGGAGCAGAATTAAGATAAGGATCTGATTATCCAACAAGTCTGTCCTTTAAAGACTGGATCGCAATCACCAAAGAATTTGGACCGGCATGTACTCCCAAGGCAGGTCCTATTTCAGTTGTAACAACTTTTTCAGCGCCTAATTCTTCAAAATGAATTCTTGCTTTTTCAGCAATATCTGGTGCATTTCCATGTGCCAACCCTACTCTGAATGGTCCATCTGGAATTTTATTTGTGACAAATTTAACTAATTTTTCTGTCTTATAATTAGAACCAAATGTTTTTCCTATGGTATTGATACCATTTTTTGCAAATGACAAAATTGGATTAATACGAAGTAAATTAGCAATCTTCTTTTTGTTAGCTGAAACTCGGCCACCCTTTACAACATAATCCAAAGTATTCAAACCTATATAGACAGTTGTAGATTCCACAGCAAGATGCACGATTTGTAAAATCTCATCTTTGTCGAACCCCTGTTGAACAGCTTCTGCGGCTCTAAGAGCAATCAATCCAATACCTACGGAACCATTATGTGAGTCTACCAAATCAACCGGGAGTCCTTTTGTGTCATCAGCCGCTAGAATTGCCGATTGCATCGTGCCACTAACAGAAGCTGGCAGGTGAATGGAAATTGCATTTTTGTAATGCCCCGTTAAAAATTGGTATTGTCGACGAAAATCACCTTGAGTAGGTTGAGAAGTCTGTGGGTGGATCGGATTCGTTTTTAGCTGGTGCCAAAACTCTTCGGGTGTAATTGTGACTTTATCCACATGATGTTCGTCGCCAAAGTTGAGCCGAACTGGGACCATATGAATATTAAATTCTTCTAAAATTTCTTCAGGTAAGTCACAACCAGAATCAACGATAATGGCAATTTTTTTATGGCTTCCATGTGCGTCTTTCTGTTGTTTGAGCATATCATCTGCTTTTTCACCTGTTACAATACCATATTCGTTACAAAGAGTAAAAATTGCTTGAGGATCATTGGTGTGAATGTGAATTTTTGCTTTTTTCTTGGAACCGGCAAGAACAATACTGCTGCCCAAATTTATGAGTTGTTCCTTGAGTTTGATTCGGTTAATATCATCTCCTGCGACAAGACATTCTGTGCAGAAGCGATAATCATCATTAATATCCACTTCAAAATTTTCAACTGGTTCTGCAATTGCAGAAGTGTCTACATCATCGACCTCACCATTTTCAATAAAATGTTTAATCCCTTCAAGAAAATCAACAAAGCCCTGAGCACCTGCATCTACAACACCAGATTTTTTTAAAATGGCTAATTTTTCAGGGGTTTTCCTTAAAGATTCTTTAGCCTCCTCAAAAGCAAAATCTAGAATTTTTACAAAATCATCATGTTTTTCATGGATATTTTTAATGGAATCAGCCCAGTCTGAAATAACAGATAAAATGGTTCCTTCTTTAGGCTCGGATAAGGCATCATAGGAATAATTTTTGGCAGTCCTAATTGCTTGGGAAAATCTCTTGGGTGTAAGTTTTTGTAATTGGCTTACCCCATCAGCAAAACCAACAAAAAATTGTGCCAGGATTGACCCTGAATTTCCCCGTGCACCATTTAATGATGCATCAGCAATTGCATCTGCGACCTTCGAAACCTGTTTATTATTATTTGATTTGGTCTCTTCAGAAATTGTGGCCAAGGTAAAAGCCATGTTAGTTCCTGTGTCTCCGTCTGGAACTGGGAACACATTAATTTTATTTAAGTAATCTTTTCGGGTTATTACATGGTTAATACCAGCTTGGATTGCGCGTTGAAGTCTGAAGCCGTCAATGTACTTGATTTTCATGTACTATGGTAATGGATTTTCTTCTGGTGCAAGCAGACCACCAGAAATAATTGTCTTCAAACCTTCTTCTACGCTCATGCCTGTTGGCCGTGCATCTGCTTGAGGAATCATTAAAAAAAAGCCAGAAGTGGGATTAGGTGTTGTAGGCACAAATAAATGGTAATAGGGAATCCCATCTTTTGACTTTGATTCACCGCTGATAAAGGCCATGGTCCATAACCCTTGTCTTGGATATTCAATATATACAGCTCCTTCAAAGGCTTCAGTTGTTCCTTTTGTGAAAGTTTCGGTGATCTGTTTTAAAGTAGAATAAACAGTATTCACTATAGGGACTTTGGTGACGAATCTTTCCCCTATAGCAAAAATTTTTCTACCTAGGAAATTGGTTACAATTACACCCAAAATAAAAATAAAAACAATGGTAAGTACTATTCCTAAACCTGGAATCTCCAATCCTATATTTTTAAGCATGGGGGCAGACATACGTTCCAAAGTTTCAAACAAGAACCTGAGGATAAAAAATGTCAGATAAAGAGGGAGGAGAGCAGCAATGCCCGCAAAAAGTTTAGATCGAAAATTCTGTATAATTGAATTCATAAGAAGATAAAATTAATTTATGTAAAATTAGAAAAAAAAAAAGACAAGTGTAAGTATGTTTTCATTTTATAAATTCAAATTTATACCTTCATGTCTCAGAAGAATCATTTTTTTATCCAATCCACCTCCATATCCACCTAAAGTTCCATCTGATGCTAAAATACGGTGACAGGGAATAAACACGGCAATTGGATTATTGGCATTAGCAGATCCCACAGCTCTACAGGCTTTTTCATTACCCACACGTTTGGCTATTTCTTTATATGAAACAGTTTCACCAAATGGAACCTTGGCCACTTCCAACAAAACTTTTTTATAAAATCGTGGTATTTCTAGTTCTAATGGAACATTGAAGGATTTTTTTTCTCCTTCAAAATATTCCTTTAGTTCATTTAATGCATTTTGAAGAATAAAAGATCGTTTATTTTCAGGTGTCTCTTTTTTATTTTTATCGACTTTGTTTTCTAAATATAATCTATATACACCTTTCTCATTTGTTTGTATACCAAGAGTGCCAATGAGTGTATTAATTCTGGCGAATTCTTTCATTTAAATTTACCAGAATTGTGCCAATAGTGAAGAGTACTACTCTAAATAATGTAACCAATTATAGAACCTTCTATTTTATAAAAAGATCGCCCTAAATCTTGAGATTATCAAAAGATAGGGCGATCTTAAATTTGTTGTTTTTTTGACTAATTAGTTTCAGGAATCCATTTTTATCACCACTGGACTCGCAACAAAGATGCTGGAATAGGTCCCGACAATAACTCCAATTATCATTGCAAATGCAAAAGTATGAATTACTTCACCTCCAACTAGAAATAGAATTAAAACGACCATAAACGTTGTTAGGGATGTAATGATTGTCCTGCTCAAAGACTGGTTAATACTGTCATTGATTACAGAAGATAGAGCAGAATTTTTACCACTTTTTACATTTTCTCTTACACGATCAAATATTACGATAGTATCATTCAATGAGTAACCAACAATGGTAAGAAATGCTGCAATAACAGCTAAGGATACTTCATATCCAAGGATAGAAAAAATACCAAGTGTAATAAATACATCATGGGTTAGGGCTGCAATAGCGCCCAAAGCATATTTAAATTCGAAACGAATAGAAATGTAAATCAGAATTAAGGCCAATGAACTAATGATAGCCATAATAGCATCACCGCTCAATTCTGCTCCAATCTTGGGTCCAACTTTTTCAATGGATAAAATAAACTCTGTCTTATTATCCGGCACTAATGATGGGAATGCACCAGCCATTTTCTCCACAAATTTTTGAGAAAACTGTTCCGGTTCATCAGCCATACTGGGAATCCGAACAGCTACGTTAGATTTATCGCCAAAATGTTTTATTTCTGCTTTACTAAAATCGAAAGTTTGGCCATCAATAGTGATCTGATTCAAGGAATTCCTAACTACATTGATATCTACTGGTTCAGTGTAATTAACAGCAATCAATGTTCCACCTTTAAAATCAATACTCAATTTAGGGCCGCCATTGATCACCATTGATGTAATACCTGCAATGATCAGGAAGGCAGACAATATTCCGGCAATACCTGTCTTACTCATAAAATCAATACGGGTTTCTTTAATAATTCTCATCTTAAATACTCAAAGTTGTAAGACCCTTACGGGATGTGTAAGAATTAAAAATTGTTCGTGTAATAAAAACAGCTGTGAACATAGAAATTAAAATTCCCCAAAATAATACCGTTGCAAATCCTTTAATAGGTCCTGTTCCAAACTGATAAAGAACAAGTGATGCAATTAGAGTTGTTACATTGGCATCAATAATCGTTGTTAACGCTCGGTCATAACCGGCATCGATGGCTGCTTTTGGCGTTTTTCCTTTTCGAAGTTCTTCCCTGACACGTTCAAAAATAATCACGTTGGCATCTATGGACATACCTACAGTTAGGATTAAACCTGCGATTCCTGGAAGAGTTAAGGTAGCTTGTAATGATGCTAATACCGCCAACACAAGGAGAATATTCCAAATCAAGGCAAAATCAGCAACTGTTCCCGCCAACTTGTAATAAACCAGCATGAAAACCAGGACTAAAGTCAGTCCCAAAATAACAGCTTGCGTTCCTTGGGAAATCGAATCAGCTCCAAGGCTTGGGCCAACAATCCTTTCTTCAATAATATTAACTGGAGCAGGTAAGGCACCAGCCCGCAGAATAATGGCAATATCCTTTGCTTCATTCATATTCGAAAAGCCTTCAATCTGAGTTCGTCCGCCTGGTATTTTTTCACGAATTGATGGCGCCATATGTACTTTTTTATCTAAAACTATAGCTATCCGTTCACCTACATTTGCACCAGTGACGCGAGCCCATGTGCGAGAACCGTCACTATTCATAGTCAAAGAGACAACGGGCTGACCTGCGGAGCCTCCACCCAAAGCACCTAGATCTGCTCTTGCCTCATCTACAACACCACCTGTTAGTTCTGCTGTTTTTTCCAAATAGTATAATCTGTAAAACTTGTTTTGAGTTGTTGCACCTTGAAGGGGCTCAGACCCATCACTGAAAAGAAATTGTCCATTTGCACTTTTCAATTTGGATTGGACTTCAGGTTTCTCAAGTAATTTTTTTAATGCATAAAGATTTTTTTCCTGTATACCTAAATCATTACCAAGAGATGTAATAAATCCTGAAAAAGGTGCTTCACCAAAAATTTCCGAGGTGACATTTTCTAAAGTATCGTTAGGGTCAGCATCCGTTTCACCAAAAAGTTCTGATACTGTTTTTATTCCATTATCGCCTTTTGTTGTATCTGCTTGTTTTTCCTTTTCAGTTTTTCCTGCGTTAGCAAGTTCCTTTAATTCTGTTTCATCAGTGGTTTCTTTTAAAACATCATCTAATTGAGAAATTATTTCATTGGTAACTGCAATATTTTTTACTAGATAAAATTCAAGGAGTGCTGTACTCTGGAGCAAGGCTCGCGCACGTTCTGAATCCTGAATACCAGCCAATTCGACAACAATTCGATGTTTGCCTTGTTTCTGGATTGTTGGCTCAGAAACACCGAATTGATCTACACGATTTTGGAGAATTTCCAAGACGCGGTTAATCGCATCATCTGCCTCTTCTTTCAGGGAGATTATAATATCATTTAGGGATGCACCATATTGGTGATAATATCTGGAGAGTTTGATACCATCTATCTTCACTTCCTGCTCAAAAACTGCAAAAAAGTCCAAATCAGGTAAAGTAGATTTTTCTTTAGCAGATTTAAGGATGCCTATCAAACGCTCATCCTTCATATCGGCAAGGTTTTCCATCAAGGTCGGTATATCTGCTTCTAGGACAATATACATACCACCTTTCAAGTCTAAACCCTGGCGAATGATACGAGATTCAATTTGTTCAAGATCCCCGGTTGTCCGGAGTTCTTCTTTTTCATCGGCGGACAAATTTTGGAATTGCCAGGTTGGCAATAGAGAGTAAATCGCCCAGGCGAGTATGACGCCAATGATTAAAAATCTAGGAGTTGAATTGCTTTGCATTTTAAATATCAATTATCATTTTAAAAAAAGCCGGTGAATATAACCTTTGGCTTCTCACTGGGGCAAGGATAGAGGATTAGATTCATTTAATCAATTAATCCTAACTTTTTACCCACCTTCGTGAATTTACCAACTGCTTCGTCTAAATGTTCTTTTTTCATAGCCGCTGAAATTTGAACTCGTATTCTGGCTTGTCCTTTGGGTACAACGGGGAAATAAAATCCAACCACATAAATTCCTTCTTTCAACATTTCAGTTGCCATTTTCTGAGCTAATATGGCATCATAGAGCATGATAGGAACAATGGGGTGAATTCCATGCAGAATATTAAACCCTCTTTCAGACATCTGTTTTCGAAAATAAATTGTATTTTCTTCCAATTTATCTCTTAGCTCTGTTGTGGATGATAACATAGTGAACACTTTATTTCCTGCCGCGACGATAGCAGGTGCAACCGTATTTGAAAAAAGATAGGGACGTGATCGTTGACGCAATAAATCAATAATCTCCTGACGCCCTGTTGTAAAACCACCGGAAGCGCCTCCGAGGGCTTTACCCATGGTTGAAGTAATTATATCGACTTTTTCCATTACACCAAAATATTCAGCTGATCCACGGCCTGTTTTTCCAATCAAACCAGTAGCGTGACTATCATCCACCATTACCATTGCGCTATATTTTTCCGCCAATTCAGTTATTTTATCTAACTTTGCAATATAGCCATCCATAGAAAAAACACCATCTGTAGCAATCATCTTAAGCCGTGCTCCCCTTGCTTCTTCCAATTTAGCTTCCAGATCTGTCATGTCGCTGTTTTTATAGCGGTATAGTTTTGCTTTACAGAGCCTTATTCCATCAATAATGGAAGCATGATTCAATTCATCAGAGATCACTGCATCTTCCGGTCCCATAATTGTTTCAAATAACCCACCATTGGCATCAAAACAGGATGTATAAAGGATAGTATCATCTGTTTCAAAATATTCTGAAATTTTTTGTTCCAACTTTTTATGCAAATCTTGTGTCCCGCAGATGAATCGAACTGAGGCCATCCCAAATCCATAGTCATCCATGGCAGTTTTTGCAGCGGAAATAAGGTCTGGATGGCTGGCAAGACCAAGATAATTGTTTGCACAAAAATTTAGAACTTCACCGGCTTGCTTTGTTGAGATGTCCACTCCTTGGGGTGTGGTAATGGTTCGTTCTTTTTTAAAGAGTCCTTCTGCATCAATTTGGTTAAGAATATCTGTAAAATATTTTTTTGTATCATTCATCTTAATCAAGCAATGATTTCAAGACTAATTTTATAATTATTTAACAATTTATTATCCTTTTTTAGGATTACCATTCCAACAGAACTTTTCCGGAATTCCCAGATTCCATAATTTCAAATCCTTTTTGGAAATCATTAACTGGTAACTGATGCGTTAGAACTTTAGATATATCCAGTCCGCTTCTCAACATTTGAGTCATCTTGTACCAGGTCTCATATATTTCCCGGCCATAAATCCCTTTTATTTGGAGTCCTTTAAATATGATGTCATCCCAGGAAATTTGTGTTGATTCAGGAAGGAGACCCAGAAGAGCGATTTTACCACCATGATACATATTATTGAGCATACTTTTAAATGCTGTAGGATTACCTGACATTTCAAGCCCTATATCAAATCCGTTGGACATATTTAATTCATTAAATACATCAGATATTTTTTGTTTATTTACATTCACTACCTTTGATGCACCTATTTTTTTAGCCAGTTCAAGCCGGTAATCATTCACATCAGTAATCACCACATGTCTTGCTCCAACAAAATTACAAATAGCTACAGCCATAATTCCAATAGGGCCTGCACCTGTGATAAGAACATCTTCACCTACCATTTCAAATGATAGAGCGGTATGTATAGCATTGCCGTAAGGATCAAAAAATGCTGCAATTTCTGAAGGTATATCCTTATGAATCGGCCATACATTTGACTCCGGAATAACCAAATATTCTGCGAAAGCACCGTTCATCTGGATGCCAATGCCCACGGTTCGATGACATAGATGCCTTTTCCCGGCGCGACAATTTCGGCAATAACCACAAGTAATGTGGCCTTCACCAGAAACACGATCTCCAGGTTTGTAGTGAGTTACACCATTGCCAACCTCTACTACAATCCCGCAAAATTCATGACCTGTAACTAGAGGAAGCTCTAGTGTGCGCTGAGCCCAGTCATCCCATTTAAAAATATGGAGGTCCGTACCGCAAATCGCCGTATGAGTGATTTTGATTTTTACATGATTTGTTTTACACACTGGTTCTGGAATATCAACCATCCACATTCCACGTTCAGGAGATTTCTTAATAAGTGCTTTCATTTTTATTAGTCTAATTAACTTAGATTTGAATTTAAAATTTAAGATATTAATTGGAATGAATTTACGTTTAACATTATCCTTCATCAGGTGTATAGTAAACCGTAAAAATATCTCAATCAAATCTTAATCCTAGCCTAAATTCCATTCCCAAATTTTTTTTATTTTCATTCGATGGCTACAGTTTTAGCATTTACAAATCAAAAAGGAGGTGTGGGTAAAACCACATCTGCAGTTAATGTTGCATTGAGTCTTGCAGTATCAGAAGTAAATACTTTATTGATTGATCTGGATCCGCAGGCTAATGCAACAACTGGCTTGTCGGACCTTTTCGAAAGTTCAGATTGATCTATTTATGATGTATTGTTAAAAGGTGATGGTATGGAGGAAGCAATCATTAAAACTACCTTCACACATTTAGATATTATTCCTTCAACTAATGATCTTGTTGGTGCGGAGATTGAATTAGTGAGCGTGATGGCAAGAGAATATCAACTCCAAAAATCTCTTAAAAAGATCAAAAAAAAATACGATATTATTATCATTGACTGCCCACCATCGCTAGGGCTTCTAACTATCAATGCTTTAACGGCATCTAACGCTCTTGTAATTCCGATTCAATGTGAATATTATGCTCTTGAAGGTTTGGGCCAGCTACTAAACACGGTTAGACTTGTCCAAAGGCATCTAAACAAGAAATTAGAGATAGCAGGAATTTTGATGACGATGTATGATAGTCGTCTAAATTTATCGAAACAGGTTGTTGAAGAAGTAGATGGATTTTTTAAGGATAAATTGTTTAAAACATTGATTCATCGTAATGTTCGATTAAGCGAGGCTCCAAGTTTTGGAAAACCAGCTTTGCTTTATGATGCTAATTCAACAGGAGCAAGAAATTATATGAGTTTGACAGAGGAGATTCTCCAACGTGTCACCTAATAGATTAGGAAAAGGGCTTGAAGCTCTTATTCGTCCGAAAAAAGAGCGAAAGAAAAAACCTCTAAAAAGTACTGTTTCTGCAAAGCCAGGCGTAACTGAGATCCCACTAAAAAATATCCTACCAAATCCAAAACAACCTAGGCAGGATTTTGATCCAGCTGCTTTGGAAGAACTTGCAGCATCTATCAAAGAAAAAGGTGTACTGACACCAATCACGGTACGTGAGGCTGATGATCATTATCAAATTATCGCAGGCGAAAGGCGTTGGAGAGCATCAAAAATATGCCGAAAGAGAACCATCCCTGCTTATCTTATTTCCGTAAAAGACGAAGCAGAAATGATGGAAGTAGCGTTGATTGAGAATATTCAACGTGAAGATCTTAATCCATTGGATGAATCAGAAGCTTACGCAGTTTTAAATTCGAAATTTGAGATGTCTCATGAAGCAATAGCTAAAGCGGTAGGTAAAAAACGTGTAACTATTTCTAATTCATTACGCTTATTAAAACTGCCACTCGAAATTCGAGAAAGTTTACGGACTAGAGAAATATCTGCCGGACATGCGAGAACAATCTTACAGGCAAAAACTGGTCCTGCAATGCATAAGATATGGAGAAAAATTTTAAAAAATAATTTGAGTGTCCGCGGTGCAGAAGCACTGGTGAAAACTTTAACAAAAGCTGGGAAAAATAAAAAAGTAAAGATCATAAAAAACCCACCGCAAGTTCAGGCTTTGGAAAATCAATTAATAGAAATTTTAGGTACAAAAGTAAAATTGAGGCTGGGTAAAAAAGGTGGCTTTATTGAAATTTCTTATTTCTCTGATGATGATTTAGAACGAATTTTAGAATTAATTCAAACAATTCCATAAAGACTCATGAAAACAGATAAATATACTATTATGTTTATTCCAGATGACGAATCTAAATCAAGATCAATTCATGTCTCGAGAAATATTATTAAATCGGCAATGTGGATTGGTGGAATTTTATTTTTAGTTTTTTCTGCATCCCTTTACATTTATTTGACGCAATTAACAGAATTTGTAGAGATAAAGAAACGTTACGATCAATTCGTTGAAGAAAGAATTAAAGTTTTTGATCTAATACGTGATTTGGAGCGACTCAGTCAAATGGATCAGATGGTGCGTCATACGCTTGGTACCAAACTGGATATTGATAATAAGCCTGTTATTTCAGATAGCTTAATCGGATCAATCATAGATATAAATAATCAGATTTCATTTATTGAAAACATTCCATCGGTTGCACCTATACAGGGTTATGTGAGCCAAAGGTCAGGAAAGGCTGGACTCTTTATAACAAAAACACATCACGGAATTGATATTGTGGCAAAAGAGGGTGAGCCTATTTTGGCATCAGCTTCAGGCGTTGTAGTTTTTTCAGGCTGGACATATGAATTTGGAAACTTAATTATCATTTATCATGGTGATGATTATTTCACTCATTATGGACATAACCAAAATAATTTGAAAAAACAATTGGATATAGTAACCCGTGGCGAAGTTATTGGACTAGTAGGTAATACTGGTGTGTCATCTGGTCCACATTTACATTTTGAAGTATGGAAAGAATTTACTGCAATGGATCCTTTGGTCTTTTTTCCAGAATACCGTGCAGTGGATTTAACTTCTCTAGATGAGTAAGATTAATTTTCAAAATGTGCATACCATGATTGGCGCTGATGCAAAGATTGTTGGTCCGGTTGATCTTAAGGAAGGTATTATTATTTATGGACAAATCTATGGTGATGTGACTACTGATGGGCCTGTTCGTGTTGCTCAAAATGCTGTGGTACAGGGAAATATCATTGGGAAACATATCCGTATCGGTGGAACGGTTCTTGGAAATATTCATTCAGATGGACAAGTTATTCTTGGTAAAAAATGTGTTTTAAAGGGTGATATAATCTACAGAAAACTGTTGATCGAAGATGGGGCGCTTTTTGAAGGGAAATGCGATTTACTTAATATAAAAGAGAGTACCGAAACATCTGAATAAAAAATGTCCGATACAAATAGTCCAAATAATTTTGATTGGGGTAAATCATTTACATATTTCCAAAAAATAGTCAAAGAAGCAGGTCCCGCTGCCACGGCATCATATACTTTAACTGTTTCAATCATAATCTTTATTCTTCTTGGATGGTATATTGATTTATCTACAGACTCATCACCTTGGGGTGTAATTATTGGTTTGCTTTTTGGGCTTATGACAGGCTTTTATCATCTTGCTAAGACTATCTGGAAAGAAGACTAATAATGAAATTGATTATTTATGGACTCATATTCTCTGCAGGTATTCTTGGGCTGACTATTGGAATTTACCCACAGTATTTATTTGAGCTATTTCTGGGATGGTTTATTCCAGCTGTCGCAGGGTTTGCGACAATTTATTTTGTTATGGATGCAGCCAAAAAAGATGCTCAACTAGTTACGAAAGTACTCACAAAAGGTTTCGTTATAAAGATGATCTATTACGGTATAATAATACTAATTTCTTATAAACTTTATGCTTTTGAACCAGTTCCTTTTATCATTAGCTTCACTGGCTTTTTTCTAGTGCTTCATGCACTGGAAGCAGTGATTATAAAAGACATTTCATAGTAAAATAACTCTTAACTTTAAAAATTAAAAACAGCATGACTGTAGCTGAAGCTGGTCACGGTTCGAAGAGTGTAATGGGGCAGGTTGGACCAAATATTATCCACCATGTTTCTAATTCTGATTTATCTCACCCTATCATATCAATACCAACCCTTTTAGGTATAGATTTTTCCGTAACAAAACATGTATTCATGCTTTGGTTGGTAGCTGTTTTAGTTGGCATATCTATCATTGTGCCTGTAAGGAGATTCCTTGCCAGTAGTCTTGAAGTCCCAAAAGGATGGGTGAATGCAGTTGAAGCTATTGTACAATTTATCAGGGATACAATTGTTAAACCAAATGTAGGTCCCAAATGGGTTCTCACTTGGACTCCGCTGATGCTTACATTTTTCTTTTTTATTCTTTTTGCAAATGGTATTGGCATGGTACCAATATTTGATATTTTAGGTGCTATTAACCGATTTGTATTGGGTGTGCCAGGAAGTGATTCTCACAATGTAATTAATGGAATGCTTCACGGTGGTGTAACAGCCACCGGTAATTTTAATGTGACTGCAGGGTTGGCAACAATTACATTCTTTGCAATTATTGTAGGCGGCACTTTAGCTCATGGTTTTATTCAGCATTGGAAAAATTTAGTGCCTCATGGATTAGCATGGCCCGTTTATATCATTTTAATTCCTATTGAAATTATGGGACTTTTAGTAAAACCGTTCGCCCTGACCATGCGTTTAGCTGCCAACATGACTGGAGGACACATTGCAATTCTAGCACTTCTTTCTCTTATGGCTATTTTTGGCGAAATGTTTCATAGCACAATTGCAGGAGTGGGTGTGGCTTTTATATCTGTCCCTATGGCTGTGGCTATATCAGGTTTAGAAATTATTGTTGTCTTGGTACAGGCTTATGTTTTCACACTTTTAACATCTGTCTTTATCGGAATGGCAATTAATGTTCATCATTAATGAATAACAAAAGGAAATAAATAACTATGGAAGCAACTACATTTCTCCCTATAGGTATGGGATTAATCGTGATCGGTGCTGGCCTTGGAATTGGTCGTTTTGCAGCTGCAGCTGCAGAAAGTATTGCACGCCAACCAGAAGCTGCCGATAAGATTACTGGTGCTGTAAACTTGCCACTATTCCTTCTCGAAGGTGTTGCAATTCTTGCAGAAGTTTTTACTTTTTTAATGCTGATTCTTTAATCAGAAAATCATAAAACACTATGGATCAATTTTGGGTAATACCTGGAGAGTCTGACCTCCATGAATCTACGCAAATTCATAACGGCGTAAATGCTCCCAACCCATTAGTTCAATTAGACCCAGGCTTGTTCATTTGGACAATCCTGACCTTCTTGATTCTATTTATTGTATTGGCAAAATTTGCCTGGAGGCCATTGCTGACTGCATTGGAATCGAGAGAAAATACAATCAAATCTTCATTGGAAGATGCTGAGAAGGCTAAGTTAGAACTAGAACGTCTTAATACAGAATCGGAAGAAATTATAGCCAAAGCCAGGTCCGAAGCTCAATCTATTCGTACTGAAGCAAAAGCTACAGCAGAAAAAATTAAAGCAGATGGGATGGTCCAGGCTAGTGAAGATGCAAAAAAGTTAAGAGAAGAAGCTGAAAAACAGATCCAAGTTGAAAAGAATAAAGCAATCAATGAAATTCGCAGTGAAGTTGTAGATCTCACTATGAGTGTAGCAGAGAAGATCATTAAAAAAAATCTGTCTAAAGAAGATAATCAATCATTGATTGAAGATTCTATTAGAAACCTAAAAGGCTATGATGCATAAAAAATCTGCAAAGCACCTTGCTGATGCTTTATATGCTACAGCAGAACAGAATTCTCTTCTGGACGTCGTATACAATGTCTTGAATCACTTAAATAACTTAGTGAAAACTGAGTCTCAATTTCGAGCCTTTGTTCAGTCCAAAAGAATCAAAAGAGAGGAAAAGGCAAAAATCCTGAATAAAGTAATGGGAGATGATGGGTATCGATTAGTTGCAGAATTAATCTCCCATTTTCATGGAAGCCAAGCTAGAACAGTTTTGAGCCAAGTGGTAGAATTATTTAATCAGCGATATAAGTCTGGTAGAAATATTATGTCTGTTATCGGTACGATTTCCCACGAACTTGGTGAAGAGCAACAATCTTCTTTGAAATCAAATCTAGAGCTAATACTTGGTAAGAATACAGATCTATACTTGGAAGTAGATGAATCTTTGATTGGAGGAATTAAGCTCCGAATTGAAAACACTTTTCTGGATGCAACCATCCAGAATCAATTGCGAAACTTCCATTCTGAGTTAACGCAATCATAATAAATTAGGAAATCATGGAAATAAATACTGATCAATTAACACAGTTACTTCGCGAACAAATTGAAAAATTCGATGGTTCAGTTGATGTAGCAGAAGTTGGCGAAGTTATAGAAGTGGGTGACGGTGTTGCCCGTGTATCTGGTCTTGAAAATGTGATGAGCTCTGAGCTTGTCGAGCTTTCCAACGGTGTATTCGGCATGGCATTAAATCTTGAGGAGGATAATGTCGGTCTTGTGCTCTTTGGTGAATCTCGATTGGTTAAAGAAGGTGATTTAGCAAAGCGTACCGGTCGCGTAGTAGAGGTTCCTGTTGGTAATGCTATGCTGGGACGTGTTGTGAATCCTTTGGGACAACCTATAGATGGTAAAGGTACCATTGATACACCTCATACACTCCCAATCGAACGAAAGGCACTGGGCGTAATGGCTCGTCAACCAGTAACAGAACCTCTTCAAACAGGAATTAAGGCCGTTGATAGCATGATCCCCATTGGTCGTGGACAGCGTGAGCTAATTATTGGTGACCGTCAAACAGGTAAAACTGCCGTAGCAATTGATGCAATTATCAATCAGAAATACACTCATAAAACAGATAAACCTGTTTACTGTATTTATGTTGCAATCGGACAAAAGGCATCCACTGTTTCTGCACTAGTCAAAGAATTAGAAGCTAATGGTGCCATGGAATACACTACTGTTGTTGCAGCAAATGCTTCTGACCCTGCTCCGATGCAATACATCTCACCTTATGCAGGTGCTGCTATGGGTGAACATTTTCGCGATAATGGTAAACATGCCCTAATAGTATATGATGATCTTTCAAAACAGGCTGTAGCTTACCGCCAGATGTCACTGGTACTTCGCCGTCCACCAGGCAGGGAAGCTTTTCCTGGAGACGTTTTCTATCTTCATAGTCGATTGTTGGAACGTGCATCAAAATTATCTGATGATTTAGGTGGAGGTTCATTAACAGCTTTGCCAATCATTGAAACTCAGGAAGGTGATGTTTCAGCTTATATTCCTACTAATGTGATTTCCATCACAGATGGACAAATTTATCTTGAAACTAATTTATTTAATTCAGGAATTCGTCCCGCAATTGATGTAGGTTTGTCTGTCTCTCGTGTAGGTGGTAATGCACAGATTAAGGCAATGAAATCTGTTGCAGGTACCTTACGATTAGATTTAGCGCAATATCGTGAACTAGAAGCATTTGCAAAATTTGGTTCCGATTTAGATAAAGCGACCTTGGCACAATTAACTCGCGGTGAAAGGATGGTAGAAATCCTAAAACAGAATCAATATGTTCCCATGGATGTTGAAAAACAGGTAGCGATTATTTTTGCTGCTTCAAAAGGTCATCTGGATGACCTCCCGGTAGATAATGTTGCTGATTTTGAATCTGGGTTATTTGAATATTTAGATGCTAATGTTGCTAATACTTTAGCCACTATTGTCAGTGAAGGTAAAATTTCTGATGAAACAGCTGAAACATTAGAAAAAGCGATTATGGATTATAAAGTAGGGTTTAACGCCTAAAATTCAATGGCGAACCTAAAGGATATCCGGAATCGCATTAAGTCGGTCAAAAGTATTCAGAAAGTAACTAAGGCTATGAAAATGGTTGCTGCTGCCAAAATGCGAAAAGCTCAGGAACGCATGGAACAGTCACGTCCTTACAGCAAGTCGTTAACAGAAGTGATTCAACATTTGCTACCAGATGTAGATAGAGAGATGCTCCCTTTATTAAACATCCGTGACATTAAAAGAAAAGCTTATGTTGTGGTTTCTGCAGACCGTGGATTGGCTGGTGCTTTTAATACTAATTTAATCAAAATTGCTCAAAAAGAGATTGATGAGTTTGGAAAAGAAAACGTTGATTTATTCTGCATTGGTAAAAAAGCACGAGATCATTTTAAGCGTAGAAATTATAATATTATTGAAAATCATATTGATTTCTGGAATGAGATGGAATTTGACTCAGCAATGATGATTGGAAGAAGTATTATTGATCATTTTACTAGCTGTAAGGTGGATGAGATTCATGTGGTCTACAATTATTTTGTGAATGTCGCTCAACAAGAAGTGAAATCTGAAGTGCTACTTCCATTAATCTATGAAGAAGACAATCCTATTGCACATGATAGACTATATGAACCATCCAAAGAAGTTTTAGCACAGACAATAATTCCCCGGCATCTTAATGTACAGATGTGGAAATATTTACTTGAATCATATGCCAGTGAGCAAGCTGCTCGAATGTTATCCATGGAAAATGCTACTTCAAATGCTCAGGATATGATTAAAAGCTTAACATTAGAATTCAATAAGGCAAGGCAAGCTGCAATTACAACAGAAATGTTGGAAATCGTAAGTGGAGCCGAAGCTTTATAAGGTTAACCTAAAAAGGACACCACTTTATGCCAAAGAATGGAAAAATCTCACAAGTTATGGGTGCTGTGGTAGACGTTGTTTTTGAAGACGGTCACCTCCCAGATATTTATAATGCATTAAATGTAGATCGTGGCAAAGAAGGAACTTTGGTACTGGAAGTTGCTCAACATTTAGGTGATTCTATTGTCAGGACTGTTGCCATGGACAGTACAGATGGTTTAGTTCGCGGGCATACTGTTTTGGATTCCGGCGAGCCAATCTCTGTCCCTGTTGGTGAAAAAACTTTAGGACGATTATTTGATGTACTTGGAAATACTATTGATGAAAAAGGACTCTGTGAAACGGAAAAAAGAAATCCGATACATCGGCCAGCACCAAAGCATGAGGATCTAGCAACATCTACCGAAGCGCTGGTAACAGGAATTAAGGTCGTAGATTTAATGGAGCCTTATACTCGTGGTGGGAAGACAGGATTATTTGGTGGAGCAGGTGTTGGTAAAACTGTATTAATTCAGGAGTTAATCCGGAACATTGCTACTGAACATGGCGGATATTCGGTATTTGCTGGAGTTGGCGAGAGAACCCGCGAAGGGAATGATCTATATGCTGAAATGACAGAATCAGGTGTGATAGATAAAACAACTATGGTTTTTGGTCAGATGAATGAACCTCCAGGGGCACGTTTACGTGTGGCATTGAGCGGACTGGCTATGGCAGAATTTTTCCGAGATGATGAAGGCAGAGATGTACTATTATTTATTGATAATATTTTTCGTTTTACTCAAGCTGGATCTGAGGTATCAGCACTCCTTGGTAGGATGCCATCTGCTGTAGGATATCAGCCGACTCTATCGACTGAAATGGGTGATCTTCAGGAACGAATCACTTCTACAAAGAAGGGATCAATTACTTCTGTTCAAGCAGTTTATGTACCTGCAGATGATTTAACAGATCCTGCGCCGGCTACAGCATTTGCACATTTAGATGCAACATCTGTACTGGAGCGTAAAATTGCTGAACTTGGAATTTATCCTGCAGTAGATCCATTAGCTTCAACTTCCAGAATTTTAGACCCGCGGATTATTGGACAGCGTCATTACAATGTAGCTCGTAATGTTCAATCTGTATTGCAACAGTATAAAGATCTGCAAGATATTATTGCCATTTTAGGTATGGATGAATTATCCGATGACGATAAAATTACTGTAGCACGTGCGCGTAAAATCCAGAAATTTATGTCTCAGCCATTTTTTGTTGCGGAACAGTTTACCGGTACACCAGGCCGATATGTGAATCTTGATGATACCGTATCCGGATTTGAGGCGATCTTAAGCGGTGAAGTTGACGAACTCCCTGAGAATGCGTTTGCTTATGTAGGAACTATTGATGAAGCTGTTGAGAAACATAAGAAATCTGCTGCCTAAATATGAGTTCATTTAATCTAGAAATTGTAACACCAATTCGTGACTATAATTTGGAAGATGTAAGCTATGTACGTTGCCCTGGCTTGGATGGATTATTTGGTATCATGCATCAACATCGTGAGGGAATTATTGCATTAATTGTTGGTGAAATCAAGGTAACACAACGTGGAAAACATGAATATTATGCAACCGGTGGTGGTTTTGCAGAAATCTTAAGTGATGGAGTTAAACTCTTAGTCGAATCATTAGAAAAATCATCGGAAATTGATGCAGGTCGAGCACAGCAGTCTCTGGATCGGGCCAAACAAAGAAAATCTGACAAAAATACTGAATTGGATGATGCAAGAATAGATGCTTCTCTTACTAGAGCATTAAATCGTCTAAGAATTTCAAAACGATAATACTAGGTAAAATTTGAAACAAAAAAACTCGAAACTTTATTTGTTTCGAGTTTTTTGTTTATAAACTAATTCAATAAAATTCTAATAAATTCAAATATGTTAAAGCGAACACATACGAATGGAGAACTACGAAAATCTCATGTTGGGAAGGTAGTAAATTTAAATGGTTGGGTTAATACTGTCCGTCTTCATGGACAAGTAGTCTTTGTCGACCTTCGAGATAGGTATGGAAAAACGCAAATTATATTTGATGCAGATATTTTTCCAGATGATTTAGAAGCTGTAAAAAAATTATCTATGGAAGATGTTCTGTCAGTGACAGGAACTGTACATGCTCGTTCTAAATCAGCTATAAATCCTAACATGGGAACCGGTGAAATTGAAGTTCTTGTGACGGATTATACTATGCTAAATGAGGCGGCACCCTTACCTTTTGTTTTATCTGATCGGGACAAAGCTGAAGAAAATCTTCGTTTGAAATACCGCTATTTAGAATTAAGAATGGAGGAACTGCAAAAGAATATTCTAATCCGTCATAATACTTACCAAGCAACTCGCTCTTATTTATCTGAAAAAAAATTTGTTGAGGTTGAAACACCTTTTTTAATGCAATCTACTCCGGAGGGTGCTCGAGATTATTTGGTACCTAGCCGTATTCATCAAGGCAAATTTTATGCCTTGCCACAATCACCCCAGATTTACAAACAAATATTAATGATTTCCGGATATGATCGTTATTTCCAAATCGTAAAATGTTTTCGTGATGAAGATCTTAGAGCAGACCGTCAGCCTGAGTTTACTCAAATCGATATTGAAATGTCCTTTGTAGATGAAGAAGATGTTTTCAAAAACATAGAAGGATTAACAGGGCATTTATTTAAAAAAATCCGAAATATAGATTTGCTCCAACCATTTCACAGGCTCACTTATGCTGAAGCTATGGAAACTTATGGATCTGATAAACCAGATCTTCGCTATAATCTTAAATTAAAGGACGTGAAAGAATTCACGGATGCATCAGATTTTAACGCATTCAAATCTGCTGAAAAAGTGAAAGGATTGGTGGTATCTGGTGGTGGCAAATATTCTCGAAAAACAATTGATGATTTTACCGATTTTGTTAAAACACATAAGGCAAAAGGATTAGCTTGGATGAAAGGGGAAAATGGTCAATTTGAAGGTGGAATTTCCAAGTTTTTTCATGAAGGTCTTCAAAAACAAATGTTTGCCGACTTAGATGTAAATAATGGAGATATTTTATTCATGATTGGAGATTCTTCGGATATCACACTTAATGCATTGGGGCATCTCCGAACTAAAATTGCTAAACATGAAAGTTTGGCTGATCAAAATGAATTTAAGCCAGTTTGGGTGACAGAATTTCCCATGTTTGAATATGATGAAGATGCTGAGCGGTTTATCGCTATGCACCATCCATTCACTGCACCACGGCAACAAGATATCTCTTTGTTAGAGTCTGATCCATCCAATGCATTAAGCCGTGGATACGATTTAACTATGAATGGTTATGAAATCGCGGGAGGATCAATTCGAATTCATTCACCAAAAGTGCAGGAAAAAGTATTTTCATTACTTGGATTAAGCCATGATGAAGCGGTGGAAAAGTTTGGATTTTTAGTGGAGGCATTAACCTATGGTGCCCCTCCTCATGGTGGCATCGCATTTGGATTTGATCGATTGGTTATGCTGTTAGCGGGGACAGAAAATATACGTGATGTAATTGCATTTCCTAAAACAACGACAGCAACATCAATCATGGACAAAAGCCCAAGCAATGTTTCTGAAGTTCAATTAGATGAATTAGGAATTAAAATAAAAGGGAATGAAGAAAGATAATAAGAAGTTATCACATTTTTTCTGTTTGGTAATTTTCTAAACCAATTCTTTTGATAAGATCCAACTGGGTCTCTAGCCAGTCAACATGCACTTCTTCATCTTCTAAAATTTTTTGAAATAAATCACGGGAAACATAATCATTTTTGGTTTCAGCATATTCAACAGCTTCTTTCAAAAAAGGTATAGCGATCATTTCCAAGGCTAAATCACATTCCAATATTTCTTTTGTATCTTCTCCAATACGAAGATGACCTATATCTTGTAAATTCGGAAGACCTTCTAAAAATAATATACGATTAATTACTTCATCTGCATGTTTCATTTCGTCAATTGATTCTTTATAAACTGCCGAATGAAGCTCTTTAAGTCCCCAGTTCTCAAACATTTTTGCATGACAGAAATACTGGTTAATCGCTGTAAGTTCATTTTTTAAAACACCATTAAGGTATTCAATTACTTTTGGATCACCTTTCATAATTATCTCTATTGTAGTTAAAAATTTAACTAAATATAGGCTATTCAAGATGCAGGAAGCAACCGTAAGTTAAGTAATATCAATACATACGATAATGAGAATCAATTGCATTTATTGCAATTAATCAAGTTTATTTTTTGGTAGTTCCTATTTTATTATATGAAAATTTTAGTAATTCTACTGGATGTGTTTCTTCTAGGATAACTTTTTGTGCAGGTCCAATGCATTGTCCACATTTGTTCCCTAAACCAAAGTTTTTCTTTAAATCCGATAAGGAACCGCGACCGCATCGAGTTTCCTTACGAATGGTTTTATCATTTACACCATAGCATATACAAATATACATAATCTAATATTAATGCTAATGAGAATGAGTATCAATAATGATTATTATTGTTCTGCTGTTATCTGTGATTTAATTAAATATAAAAACAATGCAGTTGAAATGCCAACAGCGCTGTATAGCATACACATAACCATGATTTGATAGCGTACCGCAATTAAAGGTGAAACACCTGAAATAATTTGTCCTGTCATCATTCCTGGTAAAGATACCAGACCAACAGCAAATAAAGAATTAGTGATTGGGATCAATGCAGTACGAAGCGCAATTCCACGTGAACTAAAATAAGTACCACCTCGATCAATCTCTGAATGGAGTCTTTCCGCTGCTAAACTTACTCCATTCATAGAACTGGCAAAGATCATCCCCGCCAAAGGGATCATATATTCAGGTAAAAACCATGGATTTAAATTTAACACAAATTGTGTTACGAGCATTAATGTTAAGCTTCCTCCAACAAAAATTGAAATAAAAACATATTGGTAAATAGAATGTCTTTTTAAAGGTATTATCCTTAGGGCTATCCAACTGGCAGCAAAAATCATAATTGTTAAAATTCCAATTGTAACAATTGCATTTTCTGATTCAAAAATATAGGTGAGACAATAACCTATAAGGAGAAGTTGTAATAACATCCTTGCCATGGCATAAATAGCATTTTTCCAATCTAAAGACCAACTATATAATAGTCGAATTACTAAGCAGACTGGAATAAAAATGATGCTAAGTTGTATTAGCGATATATTTGTGATTGGTTCAGCCATACCTATAAAGAAAACGGATAAATTCTGGTTTAATTATAATTCGATGCCAAATTTTCCCAAAATTATAATCATGATCCAATAGCACCCCATCGTAATCAAAATAGAAATACTCATACTAATAAAAAAGTTGATTCCTGATTTTATAAGGATTGGTAAAACTATAAATAAAGTCAGAGATGGAATAATTAACCATAAAATACTTGTAGAAAGAGCGCTGACATTTTCAACATTTTTTGTTTCTAAGTATAGCCAAACCATTGAGAGTACTGAAACCAGTGGAATGGATACAATTATTCCTCCCATTAATGTATCTTTTTTTGAAATTTCAGATACAATTATAATAATACCTGATGATATTAATAGTTTAATTAAAAATTGAATCATATTTAGACTAACATATAAAAAAGGGCAATTTTAGATAATTATTTGAATAATTTTCTCAATTGGCTCAAGCTATTTCGAACACAGATTTCAGTTGTTCTCTGTAGTTCAAGTCCACTATACCAATAAGAATTGTACCAGACAAGACTTCCGGAATCCTTTTCCTTCATTTTTAAAATGATTCCAACTCTGGCTTGTGTGTAATCAATCCTAGAACCCTCTCTTACAGAGCCTCCATCAGTTGTAGTTGATGTAGAAGTGGATGTTTCTGCTTTTTCCGTCGATATATCAGCATCAGTTGATTGGCTAATAGTTGTTTTTGATGATCCACGATCTACAATACGATAAGGAACTACAATAACTTCAGAATCAGTAAATTCTGTAATGATGCAGGATAATTCTAGTATACGAGGTTTTTGTCCTATATGAATCTCCGTATAACCTAAATCAGATTCGACAACATTAAATCCATTTTTTAAAAAATTATAGGTGATAGTCGATTGAACTGTTTCCCCTGACCTAGGCGCGTAAGCATGATCTACAACATTTGTAAGTTCAATTATACCAACTTGCGAAAAATCAAAATACTCGTTTACAGCAGGTCCACGAGAACAGCTTACAAAAATTATAATAAAAAATAAAAATAAAATGAGTTTTTTCAATCAGAACTCAAGCTTTGAATATGAATCTTTGCTTCGCTGGATAATGATTCATCCACAGAATATTTCAGGCAGTTTTTCCAAGCAATAATTGCTTTGTCATTTTCATTTAAGGCTTCGTGTAGCAGTGCCTTTAGACGATAAATTTCAGGACTAGAACTATCAGTACTTTCTACATCCTTAAGATGTATCAGGGCTTCTTTATACATTCCAGCTTTCATAGCCGCAGATGCTTTTGCCATTTTATCTGGGTGCTCAGCAATAATAATAGAGAAAAAGATAAAAAGAATTAAAAATTTCATGATTAATGGCCTTCTTTTGACAATTGGTCAATAGCACGGAGAACATCACGACGGCTAATTTGTCCAACTAGTTTCCTTCCCTTTGTTATTGGAAATCTCCGAAAACGAGATTTCATAAAACGATCTGCAACATTTGACAATGTTTCATTTATATCAATTGTAATTATTTTTCTTGACATATATTCTTTCACATGTCCACCAAGATTATTATAATACGAAGCTTCTATCAACGTTCTCATGCAATCTTTTTCAGATAGGATACCCACTAATTCACCCTCTTCATCAACAACAGGAGCACCAGATATTTTGTTAGAAAGAAAAGATTCAATCGCAGTTTCAATTGGGGTATCAGGATTAAAAGTGATAAGGTTTTTAGCCATAAAATCATTGATGGAATATTGTATTTTCATTGGTGTTATCCTAAACAGCTTGAGTGAAAGTTAATTGCATGAATATCTAAAAACAAATGGCGTAAATACATGTATCCATTTGGAAGATTAAACGGAAATCTATTTTCTTTTCCTCAATTTTTATTGCAAATAATTATTCAAACAATGAAGGCTCTTTTTCCAAGAGCATTTTCGCACGCTTCTTATAAAATAAGTTTTCAGATAATAATTCTGGATTCTTCATTAAGTCCGTTTCTAGTACCGTTTTAAGTATTTTATGGAATTGTTCTCTGTTGCCTGCTTTTTGGTGATAAAATTCAGCCATGTGAACATCGTTACCTAAAAATTCAGGATGGGATACCATTGCTTGTTTAAAATAGGTCTCGGATTGGGATAGCTCTACCCCTGGAATTCGGGTATACATGGAACCAAAAAATCGATACGGTCCACTATAATAATATCCTGGGTCTAAAGAAATGATTCGGTGCATTATCACTTCAATTAATTCTCTATAGTTCATTCTTTCTAGGGCTGGTTTTGTATTAAGATGGCGAACTAGATTTGTGGCCCACCAAAATAATCCAGGGACAACTGATTTAGGCGATTCAGCTAATGCGGAAATTAATTTAAAGGTGCTGTCTCCCTGAGAATGATTATAGATGGGTATAAAATCTGGGTGATTTAAAACTGCTTTCCTACAAACCTTCAAACCTTTTACGAATAATTCATCTTGTACTTTTTCATCTATTTCAATGAACAAACCCTGTGTATATAAAATACGACTATAAAGTACTGATAATTCAAAATTATCGGGTCGTTGTTCATGTGCAAGGCTAATAAAATGTTCTGCGTTGTCCAATGAGATTGAATCAGAGCGTTGTTCCCAATACTTTTTTCCTTTATCAATAAGATAATCAATATTTTGTTCCTTACTGGCACTAGGTATTCTAGTACCGCTACAGTCCAAAGAAAAAATCCCAGCGGAAATAATTATAAAACTAAATAATTTTTGTTTCAATTTAAAATGCTTCCTGTACCCTAAATTCAACCAATGAAATTACAAATGACAAAATAATATGGAAAAGACCATTGAGCTAAAAATAATTGAACCTGCTGTATTACTGGGTGTGGCAGATTTAAACGTAAAATTAATTGAGGCAGCAATTCCTGTTACAATTATTGTCAGAGGTGAAATGATCAAAATTCAAGGTGATAGTTTAGATGTAAAAAATGCCCATGAGGTTTTCCATGAAATGATGGAAACCTTAATGGCTAAAGGAAGTCTGACGACTAGAGATGTGCAAAATTTGATCACATTAGTCCTTTCTGATAATGGAAAGTCTACCACTGTAAACCATGTACCAGAAATTGTGATCCATTATGGGAGAAAAGGCGCTATAGTTCCTAAAACAAAAGGTCAGGAATCATATGTAAAGATGGTTCGCAACAATGATGTTGTTTTTAGTATAGGTCCGGCTGGGACTGGTAAAACATTTCTTGGTGTTGCATTTGCGGTTGCAGCATTGGAAAATCATGAAGTAGATCGAATCATACTTTGCAGACCAGCTGTAGAAGCCGGAGAGAGTTTGGGGTTCCTACCTGGAGATTTAAAAGAAAAAGTAGATCCTTATCTAGCACCTCTTTATGATTCACTTGGAACAATGGTCGCAGAAAATAAACTGAAACAACTAATAGATAAAAAAATTATTGAGGTAATCCCTTTAGCTTACATGAGAGGGCGGACTTTAGATAATTCCTATATGATCTTAGATGAAGCACAAAATGCTACTGTTATGCAGATGAAAATGTTTTTAACGCGTCTGGGAATTGGATCAAGGGCAATTATTACAGGAGACATTACCCAGATTGATCTACAAAAACGTACAGATTCTGGATTAGTTCAGGTTACTCATATACTAAAAAATGTAGAAGGCATTGGTTTTGCAACTTTGGATTATAAAGATGTGGTACGTCATCCACTTGTGATGAAAATTATCAAGGCATATGATCAAAAAATCCAGAGCAAAAAAAAAATCTTGAATAAACAAAAGGTTTGATTGTAAAAATAACTTTTATCTAATGTCGGTAAATCTAAGATTTATTGCCTAATTTCTATTCTATTTTATAAAAGCTTTTTTTAAGGAAAACAATGCAACAACAAACAGTAATTGTTGCGGCGAAACGGACTCCCATCGGCGCATTTCAAGGTTGCTTATCTACTTTATCAGCTCCACATCTTGGAGCAGTTGCAATCAAAGCTGTTTTAAATGAAACAAATATAGATCTGGAAGAAGTAGATGAAGTTATCTTAGGTAATGTGTTATCTGCAGGGTTGGGCCAGGCACCGGCTAGACAGGCTGCCATTTATAGTGGTTTACCAAATAGTGTTGAAACTACCACAGTTAATAAAATGTGTGGTTCAGGTTTGAAAGCAGTTATGCTCGCGGATCAATCTATTCGAGGGTGTGATTCTCATATCGTAATAGCTGGTGGTATGGAAAGTATGTCTAATGCTCCTTATTTATTACCAAATGCACGTGGTGGTCAAAGATTAGGTCATGGAAAGATGATTGATAGTATGATCCATGATGGACTTTGGGATGCTTATAACAACAAACATATGGGGAATTGTGCAGAAATGTTGTGTTTGGATAGAAATTATACACGTGAATCTCAAGATGAATTTGCAATTACTTCATACAATCGAGCACTAACTGCATTAGAAGATGGGGTATTCATAAATGAGATTACAACAATTGAAATTCCTCAGAAAAAAGGTGACTCTGTTATGATTTCTGAAGATGAAGAGCCTAGAAAAGTACGTTTTGAAAAAATCCCAACTTTATTACCTGCTTTTGAAAAAAAAGGCGTTATTACTGCAGCCAATGCTTCTAAACTAAATGATGGTGCTGCAGTAGTTTTGGCTATGAGTGCTGAAAAAGCAAAAGAATTAGGGATCAAACCCTTAGTGAAAATTGTTGCACATGCTTCAGCAGCACATGAACCTGAATGGTTTGCCACTGCACCGGGAAAAGCAATAGATAAAGTTCTAATCAAAGCTAATCTTAATGTCGACGACATTGACATTTGGGAAATTAATGAAGCATTTGCTGCAGTAACTATGGCTGCAATTGATGATTATAACATTGATCCCGGAAAGGTAAATATTTACGGCGGCTCTATAGCAATTGGACACCCAATTGGTGCTTCTGGTGCAAGGGTTTTAACCACACTTATTAATGGCCTGACAAGAAATCATAATTCAAAATACGGTTTGGCCACATTGTGTATTGGTGGAGGTGAAGCTTCAGCAATTATTGTGAAAAAATATGATTGAATTTTCACTCACAAATGAACAGGAACTTATCCAAAAAATTTCACGGGAATTTTCCCAAGAACATTTGTTACCTGGTGTTATTGAACGGGATGAAAAAGCTATTTTCCCAATTGAGCAAGTAAAAATAATGGGTGAATTAGGATTTATGGGTATGATGGTTCCTGAGAAATGGGGAGGGTCTCAATTAGATACATTATCTTATGTTATCGCTATTGAAGAAATTGCTGCAGTAGAGTTAGCCACATCTACAGTAATGTCTGTAAATAATTCATTGGTTTGTCAATTGTTTATGGATTACGGAACAAAAGAACAGAAAGAGAAATATTTAAAACCTTTAGCCTATGGGAAAAAATTAGGTGCTTATAGCCTGAGTGAACCACAATCTGGTTCTGATGCAAGTAATATGAAAACCTATGCGAAAAAAGAAGGTAATTATTATATTATTAATGGTACCAAAAACTGGGTTACCAATGGAATCAATAGTGATATAGTTATAATGTTCTGTATGACTAAAAAAGATATTGGTTATAAAGGAGTTACGGCTTTTGTTATAGAAAAAGATACACCGGGGCTTACCGTAGGTAGGAAGGAGGACAAATTGGGTATCCGCGCTACTGATACCTGTGAACTTTATTTCGAGAATTGTAAAATTCCCCATAAAAACAGGATTGGGGGAGAAGGGCAAGGATTTAAAATTGCCATGAAGGTGTTGGGTGGTGGACGAATTGGTATAGCTGCCCAGGCCGTGGGATTAAGCAGAGCTGCATTAGATGCATCGGTATCTTTTGCAAAAGAAAGAAAACAATTCGGTCAAACTATTGGTGAATTTGGTGCCATACAGAATAAATTGGCGAATATGGCCGTTGAGGTTGATGCTGCTCGGTTGTTAGTATGGCGAGCGGCGAAATTAAAGGATCAAGGAAAGGATTATCTACGTGAAAGTTCCATGGCAAAACTTTATGCATCTTCTACGGCAATGAAATGTGCCACCGATTGTGTTCAAATTCATGGTGGGTATGGTTATATGCGAGAGTATGGTGTTGAACGACTTATGAGGGATGCAAAGATTACACAAATCTATGAGGGGACATCCGAAATCCAACAACTTGTTATTGGAAGAGATTTATTAAAGTGAGTTTAAATATAAAACCAAATATCGATTGGGATTCCCTGGGCTTTAATGTTACAAAAACAAAAAGTATGTTTCACTCTACTTGTGCCTTGGGTGAGAGATGGTCTGGTGGTGGTTTAATTCCTTATAGTAATATTTCTCTATCTCCTTTTGCAGGTGTCCTAAATTATGGACAGGGTGTATTTGAGGGGGTCAAAGCATTTCACTCATTGAAAGGGAATGTGGTTCTTTTTCGGGCCGATATGAATGGAAAAAGAATGGCTTTTTCAACTAAACGAATTTGTATGCCAAAAATGGATCCAGATTATTTTCTGGAAGCTATTATAAAAACAGTCAAAGATAATATTGATTATGTTCCGCCTTATGGAAAAGGAAGTCTTTATATTCGTCCTGTTGTTTGGGGGACAGCGCCTATTCTAGGTGTAAGTCCAACATCCGAATATACTTTTATGGTTATCGTTACACCAGTGGGCCCTTATTTTAAAGGAGGCATTAAACCGCTTAATATAAAAGTGAATACCGATTACCATCGTGCAGCACCTAAAGGAATTGGAAATGCAAAAGCAATTGGAAATTACTCTGCATCTCTTTTCCCTCTTATGGAGGCAAAGACAGAAGGGTTTGATGAAAATATTTTTTTAGATGCAAAAGATGAAAAGTTTGTGGAAGAATTAGGATCTGCAAATGTGTTTATTTATAAGGATGGAGTATTGATAACACCTGCCTTGAATGGATCAATCCTAGGTGGAATTACAAGACAATCAGTATGCCAGGTGGCATCAGATATTCTAGGAATTAAAGTTAAGGAAACCGAAATCACAATTGATGACCTTTTAAGTGCAGATGAAGTTTTTTGTACAGGCACAGCTGTAGTTATTACCCCAGTTGGAAAAATAACCTATCAAGGAACGACTACTGAGATTAATCAAAATCAAATGGGACCAATAGCAAAGAAAATAAGGGAAATGTTGGTAGGAATTCAGCGACAAGAGATTGAAGATCCATTCGGATGGGTTCTCCCTGTTAAATAATAAGATCAATGATAAGTTCAAAAACACATCCACGAAGATTCGCACGTGAGGGTGTATTGAAAGCTTTATACGCCCAACAGTTTTCTGATGATGAGTCTGAAATTGTTTTAAATAGAATAATGGCTTTATATCCTGAAAAGAATAAAAATTCCGAATTTATTTCTTCACTTTTTCAGTGTGTATTGGATCATAAGGATTGGGCAGATGAAATTATTAAAAGTCACCTCCAAAATTGGGAATTTGATAGAGTGGCTCAAATAGATCAGATTTTATTAAGAATGGGCATCTGCGAAATATTTTATATGGATGAAATACCACCCAAAGTTTCTATTAGCGAAATGGTGGAAATTTCTAAAGTATATAGCACAGATGAAAGTTCAGGATTCATCAATGGGATTCTGGATGCGGTTTTTAAAGAATTTCAACAAAAAACAAGCATTAACTAAAATGATACTAACAAAATTATTTGGAACAAAATCTGATAGGGAGATCAAAAAACTTCGTCCTACACTAGAGAAAATCAACCAATTTTATGGATCATTAAAAGATAAGTCAGATGATGAGTTGAGAGAGAAAACTGAAAGATTAAGGGAATTTGTTATCCATTCCAGGAAAGAAAAATTAGATTCTCTGTCAGTTGATATAGATCGACAAGAGCGTGAAGCTGCTATTCTGAAATCAGAACAGGGTGCTTTGGATCTTATTATGGTAGAAGCATTTGCCATTGTGAAAGAAACATGTCGTAGGCTTTGTGGCTCCTCATGGCGTGTTTCCGGCCATGATACACTTTGGGAAATGATCCCTTATGATGTACAATTATTTGGTGCTATTGTTCTTCATTCAGGGAAAGTGGCAGAAATGAAAACTGGTGAAGGCAAGACTTTGGTCTCAACAATGCCAATTTTTTTAAATGCATTAACCGGTCGTGGTGTCCATGTAATCACAGTTAATGATTATTTAGCTCAGCGTGATGCGGAATGGATGGGTGAGGTTTATAAACGACTTGGTTTAACCGTTGGATTTATTTTGAATTCAATGGATAATACTCAAAGACGTGAGATGTATAACCGGGATATCACCTACGGAACAAATAATGAATTTGGGTTTGATTATCTTAGAGATAACATGGCACTCCAAAAGGAAGATAAAGTTCAGCGTGGTCATGCCTTTGCTGTGGTGGATGAAGTTGACAGTGTTCTAATTGATGAAGCACGGACACCTTTAATTATTTCTGGAGCTGTTGACGCACCAGTTGATGAAACTTTTACCACTTTGAAGCCTGGAGTTCAGCAACTAGTAAAAAAACAAACTTCTCTTGTTTCACAATTAGTCAGAGAAGCTCAAAAATTATTGGATGATGATGAAGATACAGCAGGATTGAAACTACTTCAAGCTCAGCGAGGGATGCCTAAACATCCCCAGGTAATGAAAATTTTCCAGGAATCTGGTATGCTAAAATTGGCTCAAAATATTGAATCTATCTATACACGTGATAAAAAAATGCATGAAGTTGACCAAGAACTCTATTTTGCAATTGAAGAAAAAAGCCATGTCATGGATATCACTGAAAAAGGTAGAAATTTATTGGCTCCAGATAACCCGGAAACTTTTGTAATTCCTGATTTAGGTGAGATGCTTCTTGAAATAGATGAGAGAGATGATTTTAGTCCAATTGAGAAAGAACAGAAAAAAGAAAAGGCTCATCAACTTCATGCGCAGAGAAGTGGGACAATACACAATTTCAATCAATTACTTCGAGCCTATACATTGTATGAAAAAGATGTAGAATATGTAATTCAGGATGGAAAAGTGATGATTGTAGATGAATTCACCGGGCGTGTTCTTCCTGGACGCCGTTACTCAGATGGGCTCCATCAGGCACTGGAAGCAAAGGAAAATGTTCGGATCGAGCGTGAAACACAGACACTGGCAACTATTACTATTCAAAATTATTTCCGCCTATATGATAAATTATCTGGTATGACAGGAACTGCAGAGACAGAAGCAGAAGAATTGGGCTCTATCTACGGTTTAGATGTTACGGTGGTACCGACTCATAGACTTATTTCCCGAGAAGACCATAATGATTTAGTTTATAAAACGAAGCGGGAAAAATATAATGCTGCAATAGATGAAATCACAGAATGTCATCACCATGGGCAACCTGTACTGGTTGGGACTATTTCTGTGGAAGTATCTGAACTCCTTTCAAGGATGCTTAAACGCAATAATATTCCTCATAATGTCCTAAATGCAAAACAGCATAAAAGTGAAGCAGAGATCGTCGCTCGTGCAGGACAAAAAGGTGCTGTGACTATTGCAACTAATATGGCTGGTCGAGGGACAGATATTAAGCTAGGGGATGGTGTAAAAGAATTGGGAGGACTCCATATTATTGGTACTGAACGCCATGAATCCCGAAGAATAGATTTACAATTAAGAGGAAGAAGCGGTCGTCAAGGCGATCCCGGTTCGTCGCGTTTCTATTTATCACTTGAAGATGATTTAATGCGACTTTTCAGCTCTGATCGGGTAGCATCTATAATGGATCGTATGGGGATTGAAGAAGGTGAAGTGATTTCTGCAAAAATGGTTACGCGAGCAATTTCTAATGCACAGAAAAAAGTAGAAGTTCGAAATTTTGGTATCAGAAAGCATCTATTGGAATACGATGATGTAATGAATCAGCAGAGGCAAGTGGTTTACGATATTAGAAATCAGGCGTTATCTGGTAATGATATGCAGGAAACAGTTACACAGATTATAGATGATTATATTATGGATGAAATTGAATTACAATCAAATAGCGGAGATCCAGATTTCTGGGATTGGGATCAATTAAAACAGTCCTTTGCATCCCATTTAATGGTAGATGCTTCTCTAGAAGGTATACAAAAGGAATTAGGTAAATCAGATTTAGCTTCTGATGAAGTTGCAGACTGGGTGGTGGAAGAAGCTAAATCTGTTTATAAAGCTCGTGAGTCCTTATTGCCAGATGATGTCATGCGAGGATTTGAGAGATTCGTGATTTTGAGAACAATTGATGATAAATGGAAAGACCATCTTTATGCTATGGATCAGTTGCGGGAAGGTATCAATCTTCGTGCTTATGGTCAAAAAAATCCACTGTTAGAGTACAAATCAGAAGGATTCAAAATGTTTCAGGAGATGATGGCCGATATGAATTCTGTCACTGTTGAAAGGCTGTTTAGAACACAGATTCAAGGAATGGAACAACAGCAAGGTATCGAACAGAGATCAGTTCGGAATATGCAGACATCTCATCAGGACACTACCGGGATGGGATTTCAGGGCCAGACCCGAGGATCACAGCAGGCTAATCAGCCCCAACAAGTTCGAACTCCGGTTGTTGCGGGGCAAAAGCATGGTAGAAATGAGAAGATCTTAGTTAAAGGACCAGATGGAAAACAGATAGAAATAAAATATAAAAAGCTTCAAAATTATTTAAATAAAGGCTACACCCAAGTTTCCTAATGCCAAATAAAAATAGATTTGAAACAAAAGCGATTCATGTTGGGAATAAACCTGATCAAGAATCTGGTGCAGTTTCTCCTCCCATCATGCTTTCTTCGACTTATGAGCAAATGGCTGTGGGAGACCATAAGGGTTTTGATTATTCCAGGGCCGTTAATCCCACTCGGACACGTTATGAAGAAAATATTGCATCTCTTGAAAAAGCAAATTTTGCTATTTCTTTTTCAAGCGGTATGGCTGCAATTACTGCCCTTTTCCAAACCTTAAAAAAAGGGGACCATGTCATTATAGGTAAAAATGTTTATGGAGGCACCTACCGGATAGCGGTTACAGTATTAAAGACTCATGGGTTCAAGTTTGATTTTGTAGATACTAAAAATATAGATTATCTTGAAAATGCTATCCAATCCAATACGAAATGGATATTTGTTGAAACTCCAACAAATCCACTTCTCGAACTTTGTGATTTAGAAGCAACAGTAAATCTATGTAAAACAAAAAATGTTAAATTAGCAGTAGATAACACATTTATGAGTCCTTATGGCCAGTCACCCCTAACTTTGGGTGCGGATATTGTAATGCATAGTGCCACTAAGTTCATTGGTGGACATAGTGATATCCTTGGTGGTGTTTTAATTACAAATGACAATAATTTAGCTGAAAGGTTATTTTTTATACAAAAGACTGGCGGTGCAGTACCGAGCCCATTTGATTGTTGGCTGTTGCTTAGAAGTACAAAAACCATGGCACTGAGGGTTCAAAGACAATCTGATAATGCCCTTGAACTTGCAAATCGATTGAAATCCCATCCAAAAATCAAATCTTTAGTGTACCCTGGTCTCAAAACGCACCCCCAATTCGAATTAGCAAAAAGACAGCAATTAAATCCTGTTGGTGATCCAATCTTTGGTAGTATGATTTCTTTATACTTGCAATCAATAAAACAAAGAGACCTATTTCTAAATAGAATCGAACTCTTTACCTTGGCTGAAAGTCTTGGTGGGGTAGAAAGTCTAGTTTGTATCCCCTATGAAATGACCCACGGTTCAGTTCCGCAAAATATGAAGGATGAAATTGGGTTATCTAAAAGTTTAATTCGATTATCAGTGGGGATTGAAAATGTGGATGATTTATTTGATGATTTAGCACACGCTCTAGATTAATAAATTGTGAGTGAATTATCGGTAGAAAATCGTTATTTTTAATAAAGAAAAATGACTTTATCCTCTGGAGTAACCTTGGATTTTTGTCTAATTCAATATTTAGTATTTATGAGTCGGAGAACAAGATGGCATTAAAGAGAACCAGTATTAAGAATATTTTTATTTCTTTTTTGCTTGCTGGATTGGTATTTGCAAATGTAACTATTTCTTTAAGTGATGTTGAAGTTGATGGATATACAGAGAATATTGTAGTACCAGTCCACCTCAGTAATCCAATTAATGATGTAGGTGGTTTTCAATTTGATATTATTTCCTTGCCCACATTCGTTGAACTTTCTGGTGTAACACCCATTGATGCTGAAAATTTTAATACAGACTATACTGTTTTTGATAATGGATCCGGTCGAGTAGTATTTTATTCCAATGACGGTAATGGCATAATTGCAGGAGGTGATAATGTTGTACTAAACCTCCATTTTTATGGCTCCGATGTTTTGTCAGCATTACTGGATTTAGATATGTACAATTTGGTTGTTAGTAATGAAGATGGTGACCTACTGGAAGGAACTGCTGAGAATGGATCTATCACTATTGGTCATGTGGTATATTTAAGTGCTTCAACAGATACCGGAGATGTGAATGAGGAAGTATATCTTGATATTTATTTAGATAATCCTGGTATAGTGGGTGGTCTTCAGTTTGATATTTTTGATGCCCCTAATTATTTAGATGTAACCGATTTTGCAACCACGGACCGTTCAAATGGTTTTAGTGTTGATTTTACGGAAATGGATAATGGGATGACGCGTGTCCTAATGTATAATGCTAACAATGAAAATATTCAAGCTGGTGATGGTTCAATTCTAAATATGACCATGACCGTACACGAAAATGCATATAATTCCAACGTTGCTTTAAATTTTAAAAATGTGATCGTAACAGATGATATGGGTGGAACCTATTGGATAGCTGCTGCAGATTCTGGGACAGTAATAGTTACCCCTGGATACATTGAAGAGCCTCACAACTTGATTGCTCTTGATGGGGAGGATGCTCAGGTTGAATTAAACTGGAGTCCTCCACAAGGCCCTGCATTTGTTTTCTTGGATGAAACATTTGATGAAGGATTATCAGATTCATGGACTATTGTGGATGGAGGAGATCAGGGGTTTACATGGGAATGGATAGAATCTTATGAATCTTTTTATGGTGCATCTACATTGGATGGGACTCCTTTTTTATATTGTGATGCAGATGCCGCTGGTTCAGGGTCTTGGTTTGATGATGAGTTGGTTTCCCCAGTATTTCCTACATCAGGAGAATTATTTTTATCCTTTGATCACTTTTATGTTGATTATGCTTCTGATAATGTTGCCTCAATTGCTAATGTTGATGTATGGAATGGTACACAATGGGTGAATGTTTATCAGGTTTCAGAAAATGGACTTACCTTAGGTGCCTGGGATACACCAGATCAACAAATATTGGATATTTCTAGTCATTCTAATGGTCAATTCAAACTTCGTTTCCATTATATTACAGATCCAACTTCTTGGGAATATTATTGGGCAATTGATAATATCCGTCTTGCAAATTATTTGCGAGACGGCCGTTACTCTGCTGTTTATGAATTGAGTCCTAGAGGCTGGAGTTTAATTAACCAAGGTACTCGTGAAGAAATGAAAAATGTCTTCAGTTCTGGAAATTGGCCCTATGCTTATTCCGATCCTGAGACCTTTGAAATAGTGGATAATTCTTTGTCGATAGAAAACCAAAATTCTCGTCCTATTGATATTGATGCATATAAAGTTTATCGTTCACTCAATGAAGCTGCTGGTTTTGAAGAAATTGCCGAAGTAGATGGTGGAATAACAACCTATCTTGATGATAATGTAGTTAATAGCACTACTTATTACTATTATGTCACTGCGATATATCCTGATGGCTCTGAATCTGGACCAACGAATACAGTTTCAGCTACACCCGTAGAGTGGGTCGAATTATGGATGGATGACGGTGCATCCCTAACAGGTCAGATGGATACATTGGATTTTTATATTAATAATGAATCTGATCTCGGGCTATTTTATTTTGAGATTTTAGATTATCCAGATGTAATAAATAGTATAAATATTTTCCCAACTGAAAGAACTTCAAATTGGTCCATTGAAATTTCCGACCAGGGTAATGGTACGATTGCCATCACTGGGTTAAGCTTAGGTCCAGCCCTAACCTCGGGAGACGGAGCAGTATGCAGTGCAGTTTTATATCCTGATGCAGCGGAAGCAATGACTGTTTCATTATCCTATACCAGCTCAACGGCTGTACAGGATATGAATTATATCGATTTGAATTGGTACCCGGAAAGTGCCACTTATGATGTGGGCATTGAAACTCAATACTTACATTTTACTGGTGGTGCAGGTGAAGGTGGAAGCGAATTTTTATCATCAATTATTTTGGATAACACACAGCCAGTTTATGCGATCCAATTAGATATTTCTGCTGACCCACCATTGATGATCGGGACAAATGTCATTCCCAGTAGTTCGCATGATTTCTCTAACTGGGATATTTCAGGTACTGTGATTGGTAATTTTTACCGTTTAGTCATGATAGATAATTCTCAAACATCGCCTATTAATCCTGGCATGTCGCACATTGCAGATCTAACATTTGAAATTGATGAAGGTGCGCCAGTGGATATGGATGTTGTCTTAGATATGATCGATGGTGAAATTTCAGATATTAATGGTTTACCAATGCATATGGAGTCAATACCAGGCCATGTTCATATGGGATTACCTGAGGTGATGTTTACAATTCAAAATGCTTCTGGAGTATTGGAGCCAGGCGGGGTGGGAACTTTTGAAGTCCATATGGACAATACTGAATTAGTAGGTACTTTACAGTTTACATTAGCAGAAATGCCGGAAAATATTACAGTAACAAATGTATCTCAGGTTGACCGCTTTGCTGACGGTATCATTGACGGAAGTTCTGAGGAACAAGAAGATGGGACTTATTATTTCTTAGGTTTTGACTTCTCGACAGGAATTGAAGCTGGATCTGGACCCATACTTGAATTTGAAGTGCAATTTCCCGAAAATTTGAATAATTCTTCTATTTTTATGGTTCTAGACCCAGTAGCTGCTGGTGATGCAGGTGCAAACCCTCTAACAACAATTTTCCACCACATTGGTCAATTTACTGGTTTCTTATCTCTAGATAATTCAGCTACAGTTCCGAATGAGTTTGCATTATATCCAAATTTCCCAAACCCATTCAATCCAGCAACCATGATCACTTACGATCTTCCAAAAGATATAGATGTTCGAATTGAGATTTATGATATTATGGGTAGAAATATCAATACCTTAGTCAATCAAAATATGTCAGCGGGTCGTCATTTCATACCTTGGAATGCCACAGATATTTTAGGCAATCAAGTTAGTGGAGGAATTTATCTTTACAGATTGCAAGCTGGAGAGAATGTATTGACTAGAAAAATGATTTTAATGAAATAAAATTATGATTACTCATACTTAAATAAAGCCCTACATAATGTGGGGCTTTATTATTGTAACAATATTTAAGTTTGTGATAGAAAATTAATGCCGCGGTGGTGGAATTGGTAGACACGCCAGATTTAGGATCTGGTGCACTTTGTGCGTGAAGGTTCGAGCCCTTTCCGCGGTACTTTGATACAATATTATTTTAATTTTGTTTGAATAAAGTGTTAAGAAAGGCAGATTTGATTAATTGGCGATGTAGTACTTTATATAAATTTGAAAAATACTTAAGTCAGATAATTAACAAGGTGTGCCAATTTTTATTCATGATGAAAAATGGTTAGATAATTATTATTTATGTAAAATTTTACCATATAATTTTGTTAATTTTATGCGTGGAATTTTCTTAACCAAATTAAAAGGAGGTGATCAGTTGTCTATTTTAAATAATTTGCTGACCTCCAAAGTTTCAGCAAAATAAATCCACGATGCTGTCTTTAGAGGTCAGCTTCAAAATATAAAAAAGCGCACAGATTAAGTGCGCTTTTTTATTTATTTATGTATTTAGCATAAAAATTAATCATGGTACAATGTTATGATGCAAATGCCTTCAATAATTGATACAATCATCATTGGAGCTGGGCCATCAGGACTGGCCTGCGCAATTCAGTGTCAGAAAAATAATATACCTTTTCTATTAGTTGAACAATCCGAAAGAGTTGGGGGTAGAGTCGGTTCTGTAGAAATAGATGGTTATATTTTTGATCTTGGTTTTCAGGTTTATAATACTGCCTATGAAATGACTAATATGTTATTGAATCTGGATGAAATAAAGCTCAATCATTTTAAACCAGGTGCAATGATTTATGATGGAAATACATTCAAAAGAATATCAGACCCACTCAGAGATTTTAAACATATTTTTTCCACCATACTCTCTGATATCCCCACTTTTCACGATAAATTGAAAATATTAAAACTTAAATTTATTCTCAGGGGTTATAAAATAAATCACGATACTAGTTCTGATATTTCCACTTATGAATATCTATTATCTCAAGGGTTTTCAAATAGGATCATTGAGATGTTTTTCAAGCCGTTTTTTGCAGGTATTTATTTAGAGAATAAGCTTAAAACATCATCAAAATTTTTAAATATGTTTTTTCAAAATTGAATATCGGTCTGGCATCTTTGCCTGAAAAAGGTATGCAAGCAATACCTGATGATTTATCCAATAAGATAAATGCAAAAAATATAATCATTGGTAAAAAAGCAGTTAATATTATTGATCAACAAAGTATTAGTTTTGATGATGGCAATATTGTTAATGCAAAAAATGTAGTGCTTACAGGAGAAAGCAGCCACTTGGTTACTGGTAGGCCTAATCGATATAACTCTATAATAACATTATATTTTTCAACGAATCTTACTCTGTTGCACGGGAAATATATTCATCTTTATCCTTATGATGAATTGATAAATAATATCGCTTTTCCCACATCCATATCATCGTCATATTCAAAGGATGGTAAAAATTTGATTTCAGTTAATGTTAAAGAAAACAATATCCAGAAAAAAGACATCATCAAACATGTACAAAGTAGATTAGCGAAATATTACGGTGGTGAAGTACAACATTATCAATTTTTAAAATCCTTTGAAATAAAAAATGGAACTTTTATCCAACTTCCTGGCCATTTTGATCAATTAGAAAAACAAAAAAGAAGTCCTTATATTATTGGTGAAACTCAAATAGTTGGTAGTATTGAAGGTGCAGTACAATCAGGATTAGAAATGGCAGATAGTCTTATAAATTAATTTTGGTTATATGCAGTATCAGAAAAAAACTAAGCCAGGAAAGAATAAATTAAATCCCGCATTCATGTGTCTTTATATACCAATCAATAAAAAAAGCCCCATTCATTGAAAGGGGCTTTCAAATAATACTTAGCTCCAATATTTCCTACCAGTCATCGTCATCGCCCCAGTCATCATCGTCTCCGGAATCTTCTTCCAGATATTCAGCCTGTTCATCCAACCAGGCTTGATAACCTTCATCATCGTGAACAGTGAAGAAACCCCGCATCCTGTAATGCCCTAAACCACAAAGCTGGGCGCAGGCAATTTCTAATGATTTTCCTTCCCTTTTTGTTCCAATAGTCGTTTTTAAGAATTCTTCCGATGTCATGGTTGCAGTAAAATGAACAGGAATAGACATCCCGGGGATAGCATCCTGTGATACTCTTAACTCAGGCAACTTAAAATTATGGATCACATCTTTAGAAGTTAAATCAATCCGTATCTTTTTATTGACCGGAATATGGAGTTGGTTAATAGTATAAAAGTCATCTGATGCATTTTCACTGCTACGATCTAAACCAATTGGATTTTCCTGCTCATCAACCAGATTAGCTCGGACATCACCAAACTTCCCGTCAGGGCCAGGATAATGAACGTTCCATGCAAATTGCTGTGCAATTACACGAATATGTTCTGCTTCACTGGGTGCTGGGACATCAGTAACACGGTCAGCCCAAATTGGAAATGCAAAGCCAAAAAGGATAACAATTTCAATCACTGCAACAGCTGCTTCAGCTAAAGAAGAAAAATGTGATTTAACACCAACATAATCTGATTTCGTATTCTTAGAAGATCGAAACTTGACAAGGCTAACAATAAAAAATGTTCCCCAGCCTACAAACAATACCAGCATAAGCCAGTGTACTATAGCATTGATTTCATCAATACGTGCGCCTTGCACAGACATATTAACGGGTAAACCTAAATTATGCAGAATATCAACCAATAAAAGATCCTCTACTATTTATTCATAATGTTAAATTTTTTTGCTTTTCTACTGATGGATATGATTGTGCCAATTACACCACCTAATACACCGCCGGTCACGCCCAGTAATGTAATAATCGCCCAATTCATTCCATTAGATGCGGGAGCACTTGGGTCACCGAAGCAGGTAGCACATGCATAGACTTGATCCGGAATTGCCAACATCAAAAACAAAAAAATAAAGAATTGTAAGACTCTTTCCAATTATTAAACCTGTTTAAATTTTTTAAGCATAGATAATCCGTAGACAATCAATCCAGTAGTCACTAAAAATGAAAAACCAGAAAGGAGCACAGAAGTCATTCCCGGGGTGGTTGGATTTGTTATTTCAAAATATCCATAATATGCTGTAATGAGAATGGAAACAACGATGAAAAAGAGATGGAATTGTTTTAGTGAAATCATGACATTCTAGCGTGGTCCGTTTCAGTGATTATTGGTAAAAACATACAAATAAGAAAGAATACGAATGTGAGACATAGGATCCAGACAATTGTTTGTTTTTCATCAATAAGATGCATGAAGTAGCCTGCCACGAGACTGGCTTTCACAGTAGCTATGACAAGTGCCAGAAATATGGCTTCTGTTTCTGAAACATTTAAATATGATGCTGCAACTGTTAATACCGTTAAAACACCCAAAGCACCAAATATAGTTAAATAAACTTTAATGTGCTCTTCCCAATGTCCGTGATCTTGATCGCTCATTTGGTCCTCTAGAGTAGGTAAAGGATCGGGAATAGAAATATCCAAACCAGGTCCACAAAGTGCCAGTATAATCCGGCAACTTCAATTCTATTTGTAAATTGTTCAGGTTCCGTGTGCCACATTTTATTTCCTGCAGGAAGCCAAAAATAAGCCATGACAAACATACCGCCCACAATATGAAGTCCATGTAATCCAGTAAGAGTAAAATAAATTCCCATAAAAGTACTGGATGAAGGGTAGATTCCATGGTGAAACTTTCCAGTGTACTCAAAATATTTTATAACCAAAAATATCAGTGCACATAGTAATGTAAGCCCCATATAAAGTTTATATTTCTCAAAATCTTTAATTTTTAAGGAGACCCATGACATTATAACAGTCACACTGGAAGAGATTAAAACCAATGTATTTATAGTTGCTAATGGGACACTCAACTTTGAACCCCAGTAAGCAAAATCACCTACAGGTGCTGCCATTCTAAGAAAGACATATGCAGAGAAAAGACCTCCAAAAAGCATAATTTCAGAAGCCAGGAACACCCAGATTCCCAGTTTGGAATTATTTAGACCAGTATCTGGTCTTTCTTCAATAGTATATGGTATTTGCACCGTCAGATCCTTTTATTTTTCTGTTTGCGGTGAGAAATCTTTTTCAGCACCAGGAACGCTGTATTCATAAGGGCCGCGATATACTTTTAATTCGCCTTCAAAATTTGCATGAGGAACGGGTGGTGAAGGTGCCGACCATTCGATTGTGGTTGCTTCCCATGGATTGCGGTCAACTTTTTCTCCATTAAAAATAGATAGAAAAAAGTTAACGAAGAACGGAATTTGAGCTGCAGCCAGACAAAAGGCAGAAATAGACATAAATTCATTCCACTGTAACACATCCTGCGCATGTGCATAGAGTTGCCCGCCATCATATAGGCGACGGGATACACCTGCCAATCCTTGAATAAACATGGGCATAAAAATACCATTCATAAAAATTAAGGAAGGCCAAAAATGAAGTTTACCTAGTGATTCACTCATTTTTTTCCCGGTAGCTTTTGGAAACCAATAATAAATTCCTGCAAATAACGCAAAAATTGTTCCCGGGGCCACCACATAGTGAAAATGTCCAATAACGTAATATGTATCATGCAGATGAATATCTGAAGCACCAACACCCAGAGGCAGTCCTGTTAGGCCACCAATGCCAAACATAGGTAAAAATGCCAATGCAAATAACATGGGTGTGGTAAAGCGGATAGAAGCCCCCCAGAGTGAAATAAAAAATGCAGTCAGAATAACAACTGATGGAATTGAGATAATCATAGTTGTTGTTTGAAAGAAAGCGCTCATGGCCTGTCCCATTCCTGTTAAGAACATATGATGTGCCCAAACAATAAATGACATAAATCCTAAAAAGATTGTTGCATAGACTAAGGATTTGTATCCCCAAAGTGGTTTCCGGGTATTGTTAGCAAGAACTTCTCCTACGATCCCCATGGCAGGAAGAATTAATACGTAAACTTCAGGATGCGCAAGAAACCAGAATAAATGCTGCCAGAGAAGGGGTGATCCTGAGCCATATACATCCACAGTAGCCCCGCTATAGACTAATCCACTTGGCAGAAAAAAGCTTGTACTTGCAATACGATCCATTAGTTGCAGAACAGCAGCTGCTTCTAAAGGTGGAAATGCTAAAACTAGAAGGAATGAAGTAACAAATTGAGCCCAGACAAAGAATGGTAGTTTACCCCATGAAAGGCCAGGTGCCCTTAACTGAACAATTGTGACAATAATATTCATTGACCCTAGTAGGGATGAAGTAATTAGAAAAATCATTCCGACAAGCCACATGGTTTGACCTGCTTCAAAAATTGATAGAGGCGGATAGGATGTCCAACCGGATCTTGCAGCACCTTCCGGCATAATGAAACTAGTCATCATGACAACGCCGCCAACAAAGTAAGACCAATAACTTGCAGCATTTAATTTAGGGAATGCCATGTCAGGTGCACCAATTTGTAAGGGAACTATATAGTTACCAAACGCACCAACGGCAAGAGGTACAACACCCAAGAAAATCATAATTGTACCGTGCATAGCACCGAGCATGTTGTATTGCTCCGGCATAAGAATGCCAGATTCTCCAAAAAGATGTCCAATGAAGGGAATAACTGTTTCAGGGTAAGCTAGTTGCCATCTCATTATCATCATTAAGCAAAAACCAAAAAACAAAAACAGTAGTGATGTTATACCGTATTGAAGTCCGATAATTTTATGATCTACAGAAAAAATATATTTCTGTAGAAAATTTTCTTCGTGGTGAGAATCATTACTCACTTAATTTCTCCAATATTAATTAAAATTTGATATAAAACGTTTAGTCTATTTTAAGATCGTAGTTTTCTTCAAAAGTTTCTGTCCCAAGCATCCGAATGGCATCCCATGTCATTTTAGTACATACACGTGCACATACCTGACAACCGGTACATTCGTTAAAACGAACCTGAACTGGAGGGATCGGGATATCGTATTTATCTTTGGCGACAGGTTCTATACAATCTACTGGGCAGAATGGTACACAGGCCTGACACCCAGTGCAGTTGTCTTCATCGACAACAGCAATTAATTTTGGACGTTTGGTTTTCTCTCTGGCATAGTCAGGGAGCTCCGGAATTCCTTTAAAATAATTGAATTTAACTGCCATATTTCTATGTAAAAGTTAGATAACAAATTTACGCATAGGAAGCCAATAAAGAGGATATAAATTTATTCAAGAATATACTTTTCTATAGCCCATCCCGATATAAAACAGATAACCCCAGCTAGTAAAAGTTTAGGATCCATAAGGTTTGGAAATTTTATGTAAAAACCAATCCCAATAAGTGTGATTCCCAGTAGTTCTAATCCTTTTGCAGCATAATACATCAGGTTAAATCCTCATCAGATTCAAGCTCATTGATTATGGATAATTGTTCTTTAAAAGCATTATTCTTTATTTTTAATAGCCAGGTGTGATGGACGAAGGCTATTATGAATAAGGTTGCATGAATCCAATTTGGTGAAAGCTTATTTTCCACTGCTCCAATATGAATGAACCAGCCACCGACCAATAATATTGTTAACATTAATTGGGGGAAAAGAACCATTTTTAATTTTCGCTCTCTTTTCCACAATGATTTGTCTCCAAATCCAGAATCTAATGCACTTTTTATGGCTTTTCCTGTGGTGATGAAAAAATACATTACCACAGTTTCTGTAATTGAAAAGATTAGAATTGTAAATAATGCAAACCTGAAGTGGTTTGCACCCATAATTTCGAAATGGAAATAACCACTCAAACCTGTTAACGATAAATTGATAAAATTAATCAACATGAGTAGATAACAGGTGATCATAAAAATCCACATATTAAACTAATAATTTTTTCATAAAACTCAGGGTAGAAAATACAAAGGGCAAGAGTACTTTTCTAATAACAAGCGTCTAATTTTCTATTCATCTTTAACCAAAAATACTGGTAAATTTGAAATCCCTATTTATTATATGAAAAAAGGAATTATAACATGAATCTAAAAAAAGTAATCACAAGTGGAATTCTAGCAGTATTCGCTATTGTAGTTGTTAATGCTGGGACATTGAATGGCCATGTTAAGTATGATGGTAAACCTCCAAAAGCAAAACGTTTGAAAATGGATGCTGATCCAGTTTGTGGTACATCACACTCTGGTCCAGTATACAGTGAAAGTTTTAAAATGGCAGATGATGGCTCTATGGCAGAAGCACTCGTATATTTACTAAATGTTCCTTATTCTGGTGGTGTCCCAAAAGATCCTGCAGTTTTGGATCAGGTAGGTTGCGTATATGAGCCTCATGTTTTTGGCATGGTTGCGGGACAGGAATTACTTATAAAAAATAGCGATGCAACACTTCACAATATTCACTCAATGCCTAAGGTTAATAAGGAATTCAATTTTGCCATGCCCAGAGTTGTAAAAAAGAAAAAAGCTTCATTCCCCAAATCTGAGCCAGATCCTTTTTACATCAAATGTGATGTTCATCCCTGGATGAAAACGTGGGTTTTAGTAAGTGATCATCCTTATTTCGCAGTCACAGATTCTAATGGAAATTTCTCTATTGATGGTATTCCTGCAGGAACATATAAAGTTGTATGCTGGCAGGAAAAATTTAAGAAAAGCCCATTAACTGCAACTGTCACGATTGGTACTGGTGATACAACACAGGATTTCACTTTTACCCGCCCTAAGAAAAAATAATTTTTTAAAAAACTTGAATAAAAAAAGGTGGAGGTTTCTTCACCTTTTTTTATTCAAAAATTTAATATGAAAAATATTATTACATTTATTGCTCTGAGTCTGACTGTTTTTAATTGCAGCGAAAATGAGAAAACCTATCCTGTAAAAGGTACCATCTATGAGATTCATCCAGATTCCATGACAATAATTATTGCTCATGATACGATTCCTGATCTTATGTATCCCATGATCATGGAATTTGATTTAATTGATCTGAGTGAGATTGAAGGATTATTATCAGGAGACAGCGTCCATTTTGAATTTGTTTGGGGTGATAGATCTACATGGGCTCGCCAGTTCAAAGTTGTGGGTAAAGGTGTAATCCCAGTAGAAGATAATGATGATTTTTTTGATGATGAAGAATATCGTGAAAAAATAATAGGAGAAATATTAGACGACGTAACCTTGTTGAAATTAGATAGTTCAAAAGTGTTATTATCCGATTTAGATGGAAAATACAAGTTTATCTCCTTTATTTTTACCCGGTGTCCCATGCCTACTATGTGTCCAGCAGTAGTAATAAAAAACGAATATTTAGCTAGGACCTTTAAAAATAATAATGACATTAAATTTATTATGATTAGTTTTGATTATAAATATGATACTCCATCAATATTGAATGAGTTTTACGGACCAACAATTGCAAAATTTGAAAATTGGCAGGTATGGTCTAGTAGCGGTCATGTAAAAGATATATATCAATTTGCAAAACAAAGTGGATGTGATTTTTGGGGAATAGAAGAAGGGAAGATTGGTCATACGTTACGTTCAATATTACTAGGTCCAAATCGAGAATTATTAGGCTTTTGGCCAGGTGATAACTGGAAAATGGGTAATGTAAAAAATGCAATAGATTTACTCATGAATGATTAAGATTCGCTAAATGGATAATAAAAAAGCCCCTACAAATTTATTGAAGGGGCTTTTAATTATTTAATGTTGGTTTTATTTACCAATCATCATCATCGCTCCAGTCATCATCATCATCATAGTTATCTTCATCTTGATTATTAAAATTATAGCCGTTTTCATAGAAATAATTTTTTATAAGTTTATCAATATTAGTTTTACCTTTAATATCCCATACATAATCTCTTAATCCATCAAGCATAGCTGTAGTATCACCATTTAACTTTACTAGAGCATCTCCCATTGTCTCATTCGCTCCATCAGTAGTCAAAGTTTCTTGATCGGGAAGATAAGGTGCTGGCATCTTGGTCCCTGGCATAATAACCTGAGGATTTTTGAGCCACTCACTGACCCAATCAGGATTCAAGCGCTCTTTAGTTAACGAGAGGTTTGGTGCCCATGTAGCTGGTTCACCACTGGGAAATTCTTCTCCATAAAAATGGCATTTATTACATTCACCAAACTCGTGAAGTTTCTCACCTGCAGCAAATTCTGTGCTTGATTTATCATATTTGTGTTCAGCTCTATAGTTGATCTGCTCACCATCCACATGTTGAAAATAAGCTATAATAGCATCCCAATCTTCATCTGATATCTGATGGAAACTGGGCATTTTTACTTGCAGGTTTGGTCTGATAATTGATGGATTCTTAAAAAAGTTTAACAACCAATCCGGATTCGCTTTTCGACCTTGAGAGTTAAGGTTAGGTGGCCCGTATTCTGGCGGTCCAATATGCTCGACCAATTGCCCTCCACGATTTTCAATAAGGTGACAGCCTTGACAGTTGTATTGTTTAACGAGGCGATGTCCTTTTTTGTAAATTTCAGGAGCCATCTTATAGGCTTTAAGGCTTTCTCCAACCTTATTTGCATTAAAAGATAGTACCGCTGTAGTTACGGCTTCTATTTCCTCTTCAGAGAAATAAAAATTAGGCATTTTCAAAAGGTCAAGGTGCTTACTTTCTTTTCCTCTATCATAGATTCGAGGTGTCCTGAGTTTATTTTCAATCCATGCATGAACAGAATGTTCAATATCATGAAATAGGCCAAAATCAAACTTTCCTACAGGTTTGGAGCCTTCTTCTGTTATTTCAACACCAATAGGCTTAGCATCATCAAATCCATTAATATTATGGCAGCCAAAACAACCGTAATGTCGTATGCTTTTTTCGCCAATAAAATTCAATTTTTGCTCTTCATCCAATTTTTCAGCTTTTTCTCGAGCAAACTTTTCCGGATTCGATTTTTTGAGCCAATTTACAGTCAATTCATCAAGAACTTCTTTATTAAAATCATGTTCTGGAAGTTCATCAAAGGTAATGTTTTTATTTTGTAATAGATAAGCTGAAATATCTTTTGCCTGTTGTGGTTCAAGTCTAAGATTTGGCATTCTAGTATCAGGCATATAAGCTTGCGGATCCATCAACCACTCGTAAAGCCATTCTGCAGAAACCTTTGATCCAAGCCCAACAAGATTGGGTCCTTGAACTTTTGTAAGATTTTGATAATTATTTATATGAGGCGCATTTTCAGGATTATCTTCAAAAATATGGCATCCCATACAACCAACAGCATTAAATAATTTTTCGCCGTTTACAGCGTCTCCAAGGAATCGGTTGCTATTACTTTCTTTTGGCCTTTCTTTACCACTAAAAAGGTATTCAGTGATACCAGCAATTTCGACATTATTGTACGCTGTTATTTCTGGGCTTTCTTGGTTAGGTTGTTCAAAAATGGCTGGCATCCTTGTGTTATACCTAAAATGACGAGGGTTTTTGACCCACTTGGAAACCCAGTCTTTGGTCAACTTTTCATTAATCTTCTTTAAATTTGGGCCTGATTTAGCTTGGCTGGGCCAGTCTGCATTGTAATGGCATCCATTGCAACCAGCTCTATCGACAAGTGATAATCCTAGATTAAGTTTTTCTGCGCCTGCCAGATCACTTGAATTTGAGTGGCATTTAAAACAACTTGCTTCCGTGTATTTAGTAGGGAGCATGGGTGTCAGCCAGTGGTGATTTACTTTCCAATCATGTTCTTCAATCCATCGTTGCTTTTCATCTGGTGTATTTGGTGTATGGGATGATGATAAAAACGATGTCCCACGACTACGACCGGCATGACAACTGGTACACCCAAAATTATTCATTGGATGTGGTGATTTAGATGTGATGTAGAGGTCAAGATTAGGATGTGTTGTATATGGTTGAGGAGCATCAGCGAAATCTGGATTATCTATACCCAAATGGCAACTTGTACATCTGTCAACAACTGGAACAGAAGCAAAATTCACATCGTACTTGACATCAGCAACAACTATTTGATTGACTTTGTAGTAAGGATCAAGAAAATCTAGAATAGGAAGATCCCGTACAATATCACCAAGTTTATTCGCCATTGTCATTTGGCCACGGTCTAACATGGATAGTTTGTTTTCAGTGAGGGTATATTCTCTCAAATATTTATCAAGCTCATCTTGCCTTTTCTTTACTATTAATTCAATACTCTTTATTTTTTTTCTCAGCGATGACATTTCAATTTCTGTCGATTCTTTATTAAGCCGTAGTAGATCAAGTTTATCTAAAGCAGCAGCGTACTCATCTTTGTGGGAATGCCCATGACTCTCATGTGTATTTTCAGCTTCAACTAGGTACTTCATCGCATCGACATTTGCTTTATGGCTTTGGTATTCCATATTCTGATTATAGTGCATATTTTCTTGTAAGGTCAGTTCTCTCTCAAGATCTTCCAATTCAATACTTCGAGAATCAAATTCTCTTTGTGCAGAAGCTAATGCATCTTCGTATACGGACTTGTCTTTTTGAACTTCAGCTGCTTCCTGTTTAAGCTTTTGTTGAGAGACTTCAATTTGCATTTTACGAAACTCACGCTGATAGTCTTTAAACTCATCATCATTATCATCAACAAAAATCCATATGGTACAGGCAAGGAAAATAATTGATGATATGGCAAACCACTTATTTAAGAGGTTAATGTCCCAGTATCTTTCATCGTTTTTAAACATATAATTTTAAATGTTGAAAAAGTATTCAGGAATAGAAATAAAATACTTCAAGTTAAAAATCCATCTGAAATACATTTTAAGAGGTAGTGAAAGCATAACCAGTCCAAAGAGCATCAGAGAAACGAATCTAACAGGTCCATAAGATTGTAACATATCCTTTAACCAGGTTTTTGCTAGAACAATCGGAAGAATAAATAAATATATGCCAACAGCAATGAAGCCTATTATTTCTCTAAGAAGTATGTTCTCTGGTAGTCCTTTACCCAAGAGTTTTACCCAAAAATATTCTGATAGATTGACATTGTTCAAAGCAACAACTTTATGAGAATCCCAATATTCAAATGGTCCATAAAAATTCCAATTAGGACCCCTAAAAAATGTACCAAGGACAATTAAGAAAAGCCAAAGAACTATCCAACCATACATAAAAATAAATATTCCTACTCGTCTTTCTTTAAAAGAGTAATAGCCATCTCCTTTTTTATTTATATCCATATAGGGTATGGCCATAAGCCCAATAATACAGAATAGTGGAAGGAGAATTCCCGCAATCCATGGATCATAATAAACAAGCATTTCCTGCAAGCCTAAAAAGTACCAGGGAGCTTTTGATGGATTAGGTGTTGCTGCAGGATTCGCAGGCTCTTCAAGAGGCGCAGCAACTAATATTGACCAAACCACCAGGAAAACAGTAAATAGAATGAGTGCAATAAACTCAATATAGACAAGGTCTGGCCATACAAGAACTTTATCATCCGGGTCATTATATTCAGAAGGTTTCAACCCATTTTCTATTCTATCATCATTTATATACGCTTTGTGCATAGCTAACCATGTAAAAAAGAATATAGAATAAACCATCAGGACAATAGGAAAATTGTCACCCTTCATCAATATTACACTGAAATTTTCATCCATATATCCTATCGCAAAGAATACCGTAATGATAGACATTGCTATGGCGCACCCTGTTTTTGTCCATATAAGGTAAAAACCCAGTTTGCGATTTAGTTTATCAAACCAGTCAGTAGGTGGGAAAAGTATTGGAGTAACAACAGTCAAAATAGAAAAACTGATTGTAGGTGATGATAAGTAATCTACAGTATTTTTAAAAGTTTCTAGCATCTGAAATGACCTACAATTAAAGTGGACCTGAAATTCCGCCGTCTTTCCTTATTCGCCAAAAGTGTATGGCCATAAAAATCATCATAATAAAAGGAACGGCAATGCAATGAATAACGTAAAACCTTAACAGAGTAGCTTCACCTACAAATCGACCTCCAATAAGTGCGAAACGCACATCAGATCCAATATGAACCAAATTAATATCTCCAATCGCTAAAAGACTGGCACCTGGTCCTTCATGCCCAATAAATGGGTGTGCTCTGGCCATGTTGGATCCTACTGTCACTGCCCAAATTGCTAATTGATCCCACGGAAGTAGATAACCAGTAAATGACAAAAACATAGTCATGGTCATGAGTAATACACCAACACCCCAGTTAAATTCTCTTGGTGGCTTGTACGAACCAGTCATAAATACACGGAGCATATGTAGCCATACAACAAGAACCATAGCATGAGCAGCCCAACGGTGAAGCTCTCTCATAATTCCCAAAGGAACTTGTTCTGTTAAATCGATAATATCTGTATATGCGTATTCAACCGTAGGCCGGTAATAGAACATTAACAGGATACCGGTAATCGTTAAATTCACAAAAAGAAAAAAGGAAAGACCACCCATACACCATGTATAGCCTACTTTAACAGCATGTTTTGGTAAACGAGCTGGATGGAGGTGGAGGAAAACACTACCAAGAATTGCATGCATTCTTTGCCTACGAGTATGAGGAATACCTGATCTAATAATTGATTTCCAAACTTGAGACTCACCAAGACTCTGTAGTAGTGATTTTTTATTTTGTTTTTCAGCCATTTTTATTAAATAATTTTATTGAATATTAGATTAAACTTTTAAGAAAGACTCAGGATTTTCCCACTCGCCTTTTTCCCACTTGAAGCTTTTGGTTTTATCAACAAGAATTTGCCCATCATTGGCAAGCCCGATTTTAAACCTTTCAAGTGGTCTTGGAGCAGGCCCTTCAAAATGAATTCCTGTCATTCTGAAACCACTTCCATGGCATGGACATTTAAATTTTGATTCTACAGGTAACCAGTTTGGAGTACAGCCCAGATGAGTGCAAACGGTAGATAATGCAAATATGGTTTCCTCATCTCTAACAATCCATGCGTTATTAGATTTTTTAAATTTTATATCCACAGAATTTTTTGCAAAATCATCTGGAAAACCAATCTTAAATGTCTGGGGTGGCTCAAAAAGTACATTGGGGAAAAGGAAACGAATGATGACCGTAAAAAATCCACCTGTAACCCCTAAATAAGCTAACCATCCTACTGACAGCCAGTTAAGAAAACCTCTCCGGTCAGTCTCAGAGATTTTGAATGCATTCTCAGGGCCTGAGCCAACAGCAGCATTTGGTACGATCTTCTCTTTAGACATATCCTAAATAATCCTATTATATGATTTTTTCAATGTTTTTATTGCTGCATCCCTTACTTTTAAACTCTCATCAAATTTAGCGAGCATAACCAATTTAGGTTCAAAACGAACATTTTCAATTAATGTTGAAGTTTCAATAGCAGTCAGAATCACTTTATTAATTTCATTTGGATCCAGCTCTGGAAATGTATTTAAGTATTCACGATCCATTAAATTTTCAATTATCGTTGCTGAATTTATTTGTCCCATTTTTGCAAGAGCAATAGCTGCATCCCACCTTATGTTTGGTTCATCATCTTCTAGTAATTTATTTAGAATTGGAATAGATCGGGCATTGCCAATAAAACCTAATGACATAGTAGCGGCAAGTCTTTCATCTTGATAGTCAGATTTTTCTATAATCTGGATAAGACCTGAAACAGCATTTTCTGATTTTACTAAACCAACTGCTTGGATTGCAGCTAGGCGAGATTCGCGAGCTTCATCTTTCATCCCATTGACAAGTTCATCTGAGTAGAATTCATCACCTGTTGCACCCATTGCAATTGCTAGATATGCACGAACTAAAGGGTCATCATTAATAGCATGTTTATATGATGTTATCATCTGGTTTTTAAATCCAAGATCCTGGGGAATAGTTTCAGGATTATTTAATACTTTTGAAAGCTCATATGCTGATTGCCATCTTTTGGTTTTGGAACCGATTTTTACCTGGTTTAATAATTCAGAAGCGTCAGTAGTCTCGTAAGTAATAAATCTGAAAAGAAGGAAAAAAACAGCTCCAAAAACTGCAATCATAAAAGGAATTAAAAAAAATGAATAGTAGAGCGTATAAATCCGGCTCGATTCGTTTTTTTTGTTCTCTGTATCTGTAGGAATTGTTTTCTCCATAATAAAAAGTTAGCAGGAAATTTATTTAATAAACCTTTATAAGGTCAAAGCTAATAGTTGAATTATTTATCATTTAAATCCGATTTTAGTAGATCTATATCTTTCCTCAAGTTCCTAGTTAGTCTGGATAATTTTCTAACATCTCTTTTAAGCCTCATCATTTCAGTAATTAATATCATCGCAAATACTATTACCAAGATTGATATAAGTGGTAAAGCGTCCAAGAATTAAACCTCATCATTTGTCTTAGCATCATTTTTTAATTGCCATCCCAATAGAATTGGGAAGAAAAATAAAATTATTATACCAACAATAAGGATTCCTACAGCCCATTCTAGGTTGCTCATGAGCCAATCTAATGTGAGCCATTCCATCATTTTTTAGAATACCCATGTTACCATTGTTACATATATCAATAATAAAAGTGTACATACAATCATTGAAATAACCTGTGTTTTGGTCAGGGTTGCTTTTGGTGTTCCCGACACTATTTTGCTGCCCGCTTTGCTTTAACAATTGCTGCCTTTATTCTCCCACGCAATACTTTGTTTTCAAGTGCATTGATTTCATCCATATCACCTTCTGATCCTTTGGCAACCAATCGTTTTATCATTTGTTCTTCTGTTTCATCTTTATCTTCTAAAATTGCGGTGTCTTCAGGGATCTCAGGCATTGGTGGCCGATCGATTGCTCCACGCTTTATTTTTACAATCATGGCTTTTGCTTTGCCGCGCTGGATCTTATTATCATGGGCATTGACAGCGTCCATGTCACCGTCCAAACCTTTATTAACCAAAAATGCAATTAAATCATCTCCAGATAAAACAGCTAGGCCATTACCACTGGGAGTAGGAGATGCGCCATCTTCAGACTTTTCAGGTTTTGCAGGAAGTTTACCTGTACGTTTAGCCTTAACGATCCCTGCTTTTGCCATACCGCGGATAGGTTTTTCTGGGATACTATCCACAAAATCCAAGTTTCCTTCCATCCCCATATTTATGGCATAATCGATATAATCTTGTCTAGATAAAAAACCACCAAATTGATTAGCATCAGCAACACCCGAATCTTCATCTTTCTCGTCTTTTCCAAAATCAACTTTGGGAGTAATTGAATCCAACTTTTGAAGAATTATTGATTTATTTTGCCAGTTAAATTGGGTTAGAAGAGAAAAAAGTCCTTCAGAAGTACGCCTGCATGTAACCCAAACACCTTGCTCTGTTTCATCAATAGTAAATTGAATATATTCAGAAGTAATAGGTGTCGTTTTAAAAGTAAAACCGAATTTTTTTTCTTTTTCTAAAGACATGATTCGACAATTGAAATATGGTGCGATTGTTTTTGGTCTAATTTTAAAAAAAGCACCTGGTTCAAGCCTGAAATGTGTAAATGAATAACGATGTACATACCGTTCAATATCGACTATTGGTAGCGCCCTCTGTATGCCGTGGAACCAAACATTGTACATATCGATAGATGTAAGCATTTTCCACATGATTTCTTTTGTTGTAGAAAAATGATGCTTTACAATACTTTCTCCAGAAAAGGGAGACCAGGTTGTCCATTGCTCTCCAATCCCATTATATGGGATGGCAGGATTTTGAAGTATTGCCTCCGGTTGTTGGATTCCTTCAAAATCCAAATCCTTTGACGAAAAATGCTTAATATTCCCATCCGTAAATTCAATCTCATATTTTGTAGGATAGAAATAAATCTTTTTTAAGGATCCGGTTTCACCAGTCTCCCGAACCGTACAAGAAGTTCCCAACTCAATCCGGTTTAATATCATGTAAAATTAGCCTTGATAATAATATATTAGCTGAAAGAATAAAATTTGCTCAATATTCAATCCAAAACTTAATCATATGTATGTTCATTTTAAGAGGAAAAGTTTCATCAGTATATGAAAAATTGTTCTAATTTTTCCGGCTTTTTATGAATACTTTTAGACGTTTTTCTATTATTACCACTTTGATGACTTATTTACTAATCTTTATTGGTGGTTTAGTTCGTGTTGCAGGAGCGGGGATGGGATGCCCGGATTGGCCTAAATGTTTTGATAGTTGGATTCCTCCAACAAGTTTGGATCAAGTTCCTTTAGAATTTCAAGATCAGTTTAATGTTGTATTGGCCTGGATTGAATATAGCAATCGACTTTTTGGCGGATTAGTTGGCATAGCGATCACCATAACTGTTTTTCTAGCTTTTAAGCATTATTATTATGTTAAGCGGATAAAGTTTAGTGTTTTAGCGGCATTTTTACTTACACTCGTTGAAGGATGGTTAGGTGCAATATTGGTTGATACAATTCTAAATCCAGTTACAATTACCCTCCATTTGCTTTTAGCCCTAATCATTGTAATGCTTTTACTTTATGCATCCCAGGAAGCTTACTATTTGGATTATTATGAATCAGAGAGATCAGGTAATTATCCTAAAAATCTTGAATGGCTTTTTAGAATCTTAATAGTGTCATTATTAATTGAGGTAATGCTTGGAACTGAGATTAGGGGAGGATTAGAAATGATGCGTAAAGAGAATCCAATGATTGATTCAAAGTTTCTTTTACAGATGTTGGGGCCATTTAAATACATTCATTCCATACTAGGATTTATCATTACAGGAATTGCTGGTTATTTTTGGGTTATCTTTGTAAAAAAATCTGAAAATCCATCAAAAATAATATTATTTGCAACACATGGAATCATGATTTTGATGTTGGCCCAAATCATCTCGGGTGAACTTCTGGTGTTTTTGGAAGTTATTCCATTGATTCAACTATTTCACTTATGGATTGCATCATGGATCTTAGGACTAGTGATGATTCAATATATGGCCTGGAAAAAAACACAGGTAATAATATGAATAAAAATATAATATATATAATAGTTAGCTTCGCCCTACTTGCTTTTAGTGCAAATTGGGTCATCCAAAAAGCGAAAAATTCTTATGATTTACCTGTAATAAAAAAGGTGCCATCCTTTTCTTTTTTGACACAAAATGGCGAAAAGTTTTCTGAACAAAATTTAATAAAAAAAGCTACTGTTCTGGATTTTATTTTCACCAGTTGTGCTGGACCGTGTCCAATGATGACAAGTAACATGAAAGATATGTATGAAGACTATAAAAATGTATCTGAAGTACAATTTGTTTCCATTACAGTTGATCCGTTAATTGACAATCAGGAAATTCTGAGACAATATGCGATTGCTCATGGTGTCCGTGATGATCGTTGGAAGTTTCTTACTTCTGATTTAGAGGCGATCAAAGATCTTAAAAAAAATGGATTTATGCTTTATGCTGATCAATTACCCCAAGGTCATGCTATTAAATTTGTTTTAATAGATGCAGATGGTCAAATTCGAAAATATTATGACGGGACGGAAAAAGCCAGTATGGCCGTATTAAGAAATGATTTAAATCACCTTGTTAAACAAATTCGACTATAAATGAGACGGCAACCTCCAAAAGCCCAATCGTTGCTTGGTGCTTACATTGAACTGACAAAGCCTAACATTACATTTTTAATTCTTGTTTCTACTGCATTAGGTTTTTATTTAGGTGCAGGTAATTTAGACAAACTAAGGGAATTTCTATTGACCCTAATCGGTTCAGGATTAGTTTCATCTGGAGCAGGTGCATTGAATCATTATGCTGAAAAGGAGACTGATCAATTAATGAATCGTACCAAATCTAGGCCTATACCAACGGGGATGGTAGATGAAGAAATGGCTTTAGTCTTTGGAATTTCTCTTATCCTCTCCGGAACACTTATTTTATATAGTTTTATAAATCAATTCACCGCGATTCTGGGTTTAATTACAGCATTGCTTTATCTATTTATCTATACACCATTGAAAAAGCTGACCTGGCTTAATACATCTATTGGAGCAATACCGGGGGCTATACCACCCCTAGGTGGCTGGGTTGCAGCTACTGGTTCTCTTGCGCCCGAAGCTTGGATTTTATTTGCAATTCTTTTTTTATGGCAGCATCCTCATTTTTATGCAATTGCATTCATGTGTAAAGAAGATTATGCCAAGGCTAATTTGGAAATGCTACCAGTTTTAGAAAGTGATGGTAAAAGAACAAACCGCCAGATCATATGGCATTCACTATTATTGATTCCCGTTTCGGTTGTACCATCCTATATTGGAATTCTGGGCATTAGTTACTTTTGGGGAGCATTAATTCTAAGTGTTGCTTATTTTATTTCAGGGTTTCCTTTAGTTAAAAATTATTCATTAGAAAATGCAAAATTGTTATTAAAAACTTCAGTGATATATCTTCCTGCGCTTTTTGCTATGATTATCCTAGACAAAATAATTTAATATGAACAAAGATTCATTCTGGTCGAGAATTATTTATATTGTTTCGGTCGTAATCAGTTTGGCTGTGGCTTTTCTTATTCTGGGACCAAGGCCAGATGGTATTGAGGGGTCTATTGATGTTTCTATGCTACCATTCGTGAATGCAACAATAAATGCTATAACGACACTTCTATTGATTTATGGGTTTATACTAATCAAAAAGAAAAAGAGAGAATTACACCGAAATATCATGCTTACATCCTTCGGCACATCGACTTTATTTTTAGTGACTTATATTATATATCATTGGTTCAAGAGTGGGCCTAAGCTTTATTCAGGCAATTTTTCAATAATGTACTATTTTATTTTAATTTCCCATATTATTCTTGCTGCAATTATTATACCATTGGCTTTATTTACGTTGTACAGGGGATGGACAAATCAGATAACTAATCATCGCAAAATTGCTAGAATAACTTTTCCAATCTGGATCTATGTTTCTTTTTCAGGTGTAGTAATCTATATGATGCTTTACCTCTAGTATCATAAAATAATTTCCCCATTCAGTCTCAAAATGTTCCAGATAATGGGACTACTATAATCAGAGTATTTTAACTAATCCACCGTATTGCTTATTTATTTTAAATCCATGTTTGAAAAAGAATTTCTCTACATAGAAGCCAACCGTAATTATCTGGATACCTCTATACTCCATCCGTTTATAAAAATCATCCATCAGGCGTTTGCTTAGAGAAATTTTTCGGTACTTTTCTCTCACTATAACCCATTCTAAGTGAATTCGGTCTTGTTCTAAATTTTTCCAAAATAAGCCGCCAACTAATCTGTTTCGAGCATTAAAGATAAATAAAAACTCGTGTTTAGCAGTAAATATGCCCGATAAGGAAGATTCTGAAAGTAAAGTATGGAATTGTGCAATCTCTTTTGGTAAAAATGGTGGACGAATTCTATAGATCTGTCCATCTTTACCCTCTGTCTGAAACAAAAGGTTTAATCGATCATCCTCTCCATGGGTTGTCGTTACCAATTCAACATAATCTGCCGAATCCACATGTGGAAATAACATCCGTGCCAGAAAGAATTTTTCTTCTTCAGTCATTTGAATATTGGATTGAATTTTTGCAATTCTGTCTTGAAGATTCCAAGGATTCAATTCATTTTTTCTCATAGCCTCAATCATGTCTTGAAATGCTCCCATTAGTTTAGGGTTCTCTCCTTTAAAACAGGTCATCATAAAGAACCTTACTCTTGTCTCAGGATATTCATCTAATAGTGTGTCAAGATTATAATCTTTATATAATTCCTGTAATATAGAAGCACGGGCAGACAGGGTTGCTTCCGGATTCAATTCAAGCCAGCGATCATATCGCAAAGAAGCGAAAACAACAGGTTTTGTGAGTACACCAAATTTTTGGATATCTTTTAAAAAACGGTCAATTCGATCTGTAGTACAGCCAACTGCATTTAATTTCTTCCGCGCAGTTCTTTGGCCTAATTCAGATTTTAATTGGAATAGAAGTTTTTTACCTTTTGAAACTTTTACCGCTTGAAGTGTCGCAGTGAAAATCACCTCCCAGTTTGACATGTGTTTTAGTCCTTCAAATTTTTCTTCGGTTTTTACGATATAATCTGTAAATAATGAAAGAAAATGTTCACTAATAGATTCAATCTGTTTACGACTGGATATGGAAATCAATCTTGTACCTGTAGTATAATCATGTTTTGGAATAATCAAATTTTCCGTTGATGGAGGTTGAATGGATAATTTAAACTCTGTTCGTCCCCAAAATTCCTGATAGGCTTGGATACCATTCCAAATAAAATGTAGCCATCGCATTTGCCAGCGATCTATTTTTGTATTATCGCTAATATCATTACGGTTACGTCCAAGATATTCAGCAACTGTTTCTCCATGGATATACTCTTCAGTATAAAGTTCAAATTCTGGCCAGTAACCTCCAAAATTTTCCACCAAAGGTTCATCTTTAAATCCTGAACCCATGATAATGAGCCATTTAATTTCTTCTTCAAGAAATTGACGGTCTAAGCCTTCATTAAGATTAACCACCAGGTTATGATTTCCCATAGATCTTGTTTTTACTAAAATACGAAATACACTCTTATTATTTCGTGTACCTAAATGTGTTATCCAAATACCATCAGGTGGTATATCATTTAATCCAATAATAAAGTTTGATGAAAATAGAAAAATTGATTCACGGATCAGTGAGGTTTCTCGCAAGGCTGTTATTAATTGTTTTTGATGAGATATTTTTACATTTTCATCAAATGTAATAACATCTTCCCAAGTGTACTCTTTTCCAGTTTCCCGGTCAATGGTTAGCGACGCAGATTTTCCGATCCAACTCCGGAATCCTTTGGTCAATGTGTAATATGCTTTTTGAGCAGTTGAGAATAATGGTTTTGGTACTTGAGAAATTTGCCACCAAACAAGTTCAGAGCGAGCCCAGACAAACCTAGTTGGGTGAAGGGTTCCGAAATCTGCAACCAGCAGTAGAATGGTTTGAACGAATTCTAATTCATTCGAATTTAATTCGAGAATATTTTGATGAACATCCTGAAGATATTTAATAAAGGATTGGTAATGCTCATCTACCGCACGATTTATATTAAATGTAAATCTTTTTTTTGGATCATGGGCTCTCTGATAATAATAGGCAGATTTTATCATGGAAACTAGAAAATCGCCGGAAAGTAGAGGCATTAGAGCTTCGATTAATCGTATTTGAAATGAGGAATCAGGATGAAGTTTATAAATTAAAAATGTTTCCAGGATTACATCTTGCCAATTTCTTGAATGACCATCCACAATTTTTGTGAGCATTTTTAAGGATGATGGATCACCAGCAAGATAATTTCGAACCGTATGGTGGATTTGAAGTAACACTGTAGTCTCAGGATTTGTACCAGTTACAGGCTCTAACCCTGAATTCATTATGGATAAATCAATCTGAATAATGCTATATAATTCAGTTTCTTTTAATCTAAAAATTGAAGGACCTACAAAATTAGTAAAACTAAAATTTCCAAGCCAATGCGATGGTGATTTGATAAATGATTCAAAATCAAAAATATCAGATTGAATTGAATAAATAAAATCTCCAAGCTGTATTTTTTTACCTGCCCAAGAAAGTAAAAGTTTTTCAGGCTGTCCATGGATAATTACCTTTTGTCCGTCCCAATTTAAATTGGATCTTACAGTTCCAATTTCTCTTAATAGCCAATTAGGAATTCTTACTTCTTTCGCTCCAGAATATAGAGCAACATAATTTTTTTCATAAAGGGGTTCAATAATTTTAGAAAAATTTTTAAGAATATTTCTTCTGTTGTATGTCCCTTTTTGGGTCAATTCATTTTTTTCTTTGGAAAAATCTCTTGGTATAATGACAAAATTGACAATCCGCTCAAATGGAGATAGAAAACTATTTACAGACAAAATCATTGAGCTAAATAAATCCCGTATTTTTTGGTTCTCTGTAGATTTTAAATCAATAGGTGAATTTTCATGATCTGGATAAATTAAAACTGTGTTGAATTCTTTTCCATCTCCAACAAGAAATACGGATTTAACAGAATCAAAATCCTGAAATAGATTTTCTATTTTTTGTGGTGCAATAGTTTGTCCACGGCTATTCTTGTAAATGTCTTTTTTACGATCAATAATAAAATAATGACCGTTTTTTTCTTTAAAAATGTCTCCAGTATTGAACCAGTTATTTGCAAAAGCATCAGATTCTATTTCTTTGTAATAACCTGGTGATATATATTTACCACGAATGAGCATTTCGCCATCTCCTGCCAATTTTATATCTAACCCTGGAAGAGCTTTACCTACAGAATCCTTTACATAATCATCTGGAGGTGTCATAGTAATTCCGCCTGTAGCCTCTGTCATTCCATAACCACTCAATATGTTAATTCCATGTGATTGATAAAATAAAAAAATATCCGGATCCAAATAACCAGCAGCAGATAAACCCCATGTTAATTTTCCGCCAGTAACTTTTTTTAATTGTTCGTTAATTTTCTCATCTTTGGCTGAGTCTAAATCTAGTTCTTCTTCCAACATTTCATAAAGTTGTACCCATCTTTTTGGAATGCTTATAAAGGTAGATGGTTTGATTAATTGAAAATCTTTTAGCAATGAATTGAATGCAGGTGATTCTGCAAATGAATATGTGGCACCCCAATAAATACTGCCCATTAATTCAAAATACCGTCCAAATGTATGAAAGAGTGGGAGGTAGCATAAAAAACAATCATTAGCATTAATTTCAGGTAGGGCTAATCCTCTTGCAAACCGTTTACTAATTAAATTCATTTGAGTAAAAGTTATTCCTTTAGGATTTGCTGTGGTTCCAGATGTGTACATTATAGTCTGAGTTTCATTCATTGGTACATAGGACATACGTTGGACTGCATTAAAATTTTTTGCATCATATCGGCTTTCAAAGAATGTTTCCCAACTTATCACATCACCATTCAGTGATTCTGAATCGCTAAATGAAATCACAGAAATTTTATGAATTGGTTGTACTTTATTCCATAATTGGATACCCGTTTTCCCTCCAACAAATAAATGGGATATTTCTGACTGATTTAAAATAAAAGATAGGTGTTCCGAAGTAGAGTTCAATGGTATAGGGATCACTCGCCAGCCAAAAGAAAGACAGGCTAAATCAATTAGAACACTATTTAATTGATTATGAGTGAGTAAACCAATGGTTGGAAATTCATCAGCTTTTTCTAGAGTGGATAAAGCTTTACCTGTCTCAATTATTTTCTTCCATAGATCTGCATAGGAGACCGTATGTATAGTTTCATCCCTGATAATGTTAAATACAGTTTTTTTATTATATCTCTTAGCTCGCTGTTCTAAGAGATAACCTGTATGGAATTGAGAAATGTCAATCAGGTTTACCAATTTTTCTAACCATTCGGTGACTAAATCTGCATTATAAATAGTCTGAACAACTGTTTGTGAGTGGGCTAAATCCAAAAAGCTGTGAATAGTCTCTTTATCTAGAGTAATCTGGATGCAGTTATTAATAAGATCAATCAAAGTTTCAGCTCTGATTTTCCGACTTTCTATATCACTATAAACTTTCTTTATTTGGTTTTGTAGCGTAGAGTCCATGGCAGAAATTAAATCATGTATATGAATTGATTCCTATTCTAATTGTTATCTAACTAAAGCAGATGTAAAATCAAAATCTTAAATATCCTTTTTAATGAAATTGAATACCATATGGATGCACTCAACAGAATCAAATTTTTAGAAGACCGACTTCACAATCTCAGTGAAATTGGAATGGCACTTTCAACAGAAAAGAATACAGATCGTCTATTTGAAATGATCCTGAAAGAAGCAAAAAAGATTACAAGAGCAGATGGTCGTACTCTTTATTCGATGGATAAAGATGGTAATCTAAAATTTGAAATCATGCGTAATGATACAATGGATATACTTATGGGAGGTACTTCCGGGGTAGAAATCCCATATTACCCTGTAAAGTTATGGTTGGATAAGCAAACACCTAATCAGAAAAATGTTTCAGCTTATGTAGCTTTGGCTCAAAAGACTGTTAACATAAAAGACGCTTATGAAGAAGATGGTTTTGATTTTGAAGGAACCAAAAAATTTGATAAAAAATCAGGGTACAGGTCAAAATCATTTTTGACAGTTCCTCTAAAAAATCATGAGAATGAGATTATAGGTGTCATGCAACTTATAAATGCCAGGAACGAGCATGGAGACGTGATTCCTTTTAATGAAGAAATGCAAGAACAGGTTGAATCATTGGCATCTCAAGGAGCCGTAGCCCTTACAAATAAACGTTTAGTTGAAGAATTAAAAATACTGTTTGAAGCATTTATCAAATTAATTGCAACTGCAATTGATAAAAAATCAGAATACACGGGAGGGCACTGTGAACGTGTGCCAGTTATTACCATGATGTTAGCTGATGCAGTTGCCGAAATGAAGGAAGGGAAATACAAAGATTTTTCCATGACGGCAGAAGAAAGGTACGAACTTTATATTGCTGCATGGCTACATGATTGTGGAAAAGTAGCCACTCCACCTCATGTGGTAGATAAAGGTACTAAGCTTGAAACAATCTTTGACAGAATTGAATTGGTGAAAACAAGGATGGAACTTTTGAAAAGAGATGCAGAGATTGCATTTTTAAAACGGAAGTTGAATGGTCAGAATCCAAATGATTTCGATGATGAGTATAAGGAAACTATTGAGCAAATAGAAGATAATATGGCATTCCTAGAGTCTTGTAATGTAGGTGGCGAATTTATGAAACCTGAGCTGCAGGACCGAGTGAAAGAAATAGGAAAACAACAAATAAACATTTTTGGAAAAACAAAGAATTTTCTTTCAAAAAATGAGATTGAAAATTTAAATATTCCTAAAGGGACACTTCTTCCGGATGAAAGAGAGATCATTAATGATCACATTGTTATCACAATTGACATGCTAGAACAATTGCCTTATCCAAAAAATTTAAAAAATGTTCCTGAGTTTGCAGGAGGGCACCATGAAAAAATGGATGGCACAGGTTATCCGAAAGGATTAGATGAAAATCAAATGTCCACACAGGCAAAAATCATGGCGATTGCAGATATTTATGAAGCCTTAACAGCTGCAGATCGTCCATATAAAGACGGAAAAAAATTATCAATGGCTATGCGAATTATGGGCTTTATGAAAAATGATTATCATATTGATGAGGATTTATTTGAGATTTTTGTAAAAACCGGTGTTTATAAAAAATATGCAGAAGATTATGTAGCAAAAACTCAAATTGATGATGTAGATGAGAATTTGATTTTAGAAAAATAATGAAATTGTTAAATCTCAGTAACGAGCAATTGCAACTGGAGCTTTTATCCTTAATGGATGAGGTATTTGAGCTACTTAAACACAATAGCGATATTGATAAATTTTTAGATGAAACAAAATTATTTGATCCATGGGAAGAAGTTTTACCGGAAGCTGAATTTCCAATATTTATTATGGCCGTATTAAATAATACTAGGCGGAAACCTGTAATTGATTCCATTATAAACGCAGTTCGAAACCAAATAGAATTCACAGATAATTTAAATCATTCCAAAATGGAAACTGTAAGTTCAAAACCGAAACTTGGCGATCATCCTTTCAGTTAAAAATTACTGGATTGTGATCACTTATCTACTGAATTAAAGTTGCTCTTATGACACCTGATATTGCATTTATCCTGTTATTACTCGCTTTAGGATTTATTTTATTTGTAACGGAATTATTTTCTATTGATGTTACGGCTCTAATTCTGCTCTCTATTCTATTTTTATTGGGGTACTTAACTCCAGAGGAGGCTGTTTCAGGTTTTGCAAACCCTGCAGTTCTTACTATTGCATTTCTATTCATTTTGAGCCGTGCTTTGCAAAAAACCGGTTTATTGGAATATTTAGTAGTACGCATTAACCGCATTGCAAACAGATCAAAAATTTTAGGTCGTGCAGTTTATTTATTTACAATCAGTCTTGCATCCGCTGTTGTTAACAATACTGCTATTGTTGCTATTTTTATGCCGGTTACCATTCGATTGGCTCATAAATACAAATTAAGTCCATCTAAGATGTTAATACCATTGAGTTATGCAGCTATCCTAGGCGGGACTTTGACTTTAGTTGGCACATCGACAAATCTATTGGTCAATTCAGTTTATGAAGTTAGTGGTGATGTAGAACCTATGGGGATGTTCGAATTTGCACGCTATGGGAGTATATTGCTGGTAGTTGGTCTATTATATATTTTATTTATAGCACCAAAATTATTACCATCTAGAACAGTTACATCTAGTTTGACAAAAAGCTACCATTTAGGTGGATATTTAACTGAAATGAAGGTTACAGAAGATTCACCACTAGTTGGAAAAACATGTTTCGAAAGAGGGATTAATGCAAACTATGATGTAATGGTCTTGGATATTTTGCGTGATAAAAAAATGATTACAACCAATATTCGAAGGACACCATTAAAGGCGGGTGATATTTTATTTGTGAGAGGCACTTTGGACAATTTTCTAAGAATGAAAGAAGTTGAAAAAATAAAATTATTAACTGATGAAAAATTGACTCAAGAAGAATTAGAACAAGAAGAAAATGTATTAATGGAATGCTTACTTACAGAACAATCTGATTTGGTAGGACGTAGTTTAATGGCAGCTAATTTCAGACAGCGTTTTGGCACATTTATTCTAGCTGTTAGACGAGAGGGTGCTATTCTTCGAAAAAAAATTGCCCATGTCATTTTAAATTCTTATGATACATTATTAGTTTATGGACCTGCAAATAAAATAGAAAATCTATCTAAAAATGGTGACTTCATCGTTTTAGGTGAAGTAGAAGCAGAATTACGAAAACAGCGGTTTTGGTGGATGACTATCATAGTAATCCTTGGAGCAATTGGATTAGCAGCAACGGGTACGATGCCAATTATGAAAGGTGGAATGTTAGGTGTAGTAATTTTGTTAGCATTAAGAATTTTGACTCCTCAAGAAGGATATCAATCTATTCATTGGCAAGTGATTGTTCTTATCGCATCATTAATCCCAGTTGGTCTTGTTATACAAACTACAGGTACCGCTGAATGGATCGGTACATTTATTTCTAACGTCGCAAAATCTTTTCCAGAAAAATGGCAACCTTATGCACTTTTAGGTCTTATCTATTTGATTACGATGATTCTAACGGAAGTTTCTTCCAATGCAGCAACAGCAATTATTATGACTCCTATTGCTTTGGCTGTCTCAAACCAGATGGGGCTGGAACCGCGTGCATTTATTTTTGCTGTAGCATTTGCGGCTTCAGCTTCCTTTATAACACCTGTAGGGTATCAAACTAATCTAATGGTTTATGGACCCGGGGGGTACAAATTTAGTGATTATATTAGAGTTGGTTTTCCACTGGCATTTATTTTTCTGATTTTAGCTGTTTTCTTTTTACCTCGCTTGTGGCCATTTTAAAAAAAGTAAAATACACATTATAGATTGATTAACTTATCTCGGTAAATTAAAGGCGTATGGAAAATAATTCTAGGTCAGAATCACGCCTCCAAACTTTCATAGATAATCCATCCAAAGCTCTTTGGTCTTTAGCGATTCCAATCATGTTTGGTATGGGAATCCAAACGTTCTACAATTTAGTAGATATGATGTTTATTGGTCGATTAGGTGGGAATGCCATTGCCGGTGTGGCATTTAATATGCCCATTTTCTTTTTAATGCTTGGACTAACTATGGGACTGGGCTCTGGCGTAACCGCATCAATCGCAAGATTTATAGGTGAGAATAACAAACAGAATGCTGATAATGCTGCAGAACATGCATTAGCCATGGCAGCAACAATTGCTATCATATTTACTTCTTTGGGCTTCTTATTCGGTAAACAAATTTTAATTGGATTCGGTGCAGATGGGGATATCCTTATTCTAGCGTGGGACTACTTATATATTATAATTACTGGATTACCCTTCATGGTGTTCTCTGGTTTTTTTCGTTCAATTTTAGCTGGTGAAGGTGATATGAAACTCCCAATGATGGTAGCGGGTTTTGGAACAATACTGAATATTATTTTAGACCCTATCTTTATTTTTAAACTAGAAAAATTTGGAGGGTTTGGTCTTGGTATGGGTGTGGAAGGTGCAGCCATTGCAACAGTGGTATGTCAATTAATCGTGTTTTTCATTTTTATATACATGTTATTTGTTAAAAAGCATGCTTATATCACATTTCGATTAAAAGATTTTGAACCTTCCAAAACAATTTTATGGGATATTATAAAAGTAGGACTACCTGCTTCCATGTCTATGATTATCATGGCAGTCGGGCAGGGAGTTTTTAATAAAATCCTTATACATTATTCATCTCAAACTGTGGCGGCTTACCAAGTAGCCGGACGTTTAGATATGCTCATTTTTCTACCTATTTTTTCCATCGCTGGTGGTTTAACAACTCTGGTTGGTATGTTTTATGGAGCCAAAAAATTGAAAGAATTAAATTTTATTGTAAAGTACGGTATTTCACGAGCCTTTTTCATCACACTTATTTCATCAGCATTGGTATATTATTTTGCCGAATTATTTTCATCCTGGTTCACTGATGATAGAGAAATAATCGATGTATCTGTTGGATTTTTGCGTTTGGTTTGCCTGATTTATCCACTGGTTGCTATTGCAATTACTTCAGGAAGAGTCATGCAGGGATTGGGTAAAGGGATTCCTGTATTGGTAATTACAACCATTCGTGTTATTGGTATTAGTGCACCCCTAGCACTTTATTTTAGTTTTATACTTAATAAACCGGTTGAGTGGAATTGGTATGCCATCATGATTTCAGCTACATTCGCATTTGTCATTGCAATTAACTGGGTTCGTTTTGAATTAAATAAAGTAAATCAATTGAAGGAGGTAACACCATAAGCACATTATCTACGAAAGAAATTTCTGATGCATTAAAAGTACTGAATAGTTGGGAATTCAAGGATAATGCTTTTCGAAAAACTTATATTTTCAATTCTTATATGGAAAGTATTGAATTCATTTATCGATTGGCTAAAAAGGCAGAGGAAGCAAACCATCATCCAGACATGGTTGTGGGTTGGTGTAAGATAGATTTAGGGTTTACATCCCATGATAAAGGTGGTGTAACGCAAACCTGTGTTGAAATGGCAAAACAGGCTGATGCAGTAATATAATGAGTTAAATTTTTCTCAGGCCTGAAATCAGAATGGCACAAATAGTAGATTTCACAACATCACCAACAAGAAATGGATAAAATCCCATAACCAAGGCTTTACTAAATCCAAGTTTAAATGCTGCCAGATATAGTGTCCCGGCAATTAAAATCAATGTTGTAGCGACAAAACAAGATAAAAAACTTGTGATCGGTTTCATTGCCCATCCTTTTTCAGTAAGATAGCCAATCAAGAAAGCAGCAAAAACAAACCCCCAAAGATAACCAGCTGTCGGACCAACCAACACATGAACGCCTGCTTTCATTTGGGCGAATACAGGAAACCCAAGTGCGCCTTCCATCAAATAAGCCAAAACAGCTAATGTACCTCGTTTTGACCCTAAAATTCCACCTACAAGTATAACGCCAATTGTTTGCCCTGTAATAGGAATTGGACTGAATGGTATAGAAATCGAGATTTGGGCCAAAACAGCAATTAATAAGGAGCCTAGTATAATTGCAAAAATATTCAAGCTTTTGTCATCAATAGATAGAATACCTGTTTGATCGAAGGAAATTATTTTTGTTTTCATATAACTAATTTATTCATTTTTTAGTTTATAGGCTTAGAGAAGATTTTTTTTATGAGCCAATTATAAAATCGTTCCGGGGTTAATCGTATAATCAAAATGAGTATTTTATATGGCCAGGGATACACGTAGGTGGAATGTCTACGATCAATCACATCCACAAATTGAGTTGCAGCTTCATATGCTGATTTCATTGGAAATCGTCTTGCAGATCCTTTTACTATTGGAGTGTCAATAAACCCCGGGCAGATAGAGACAGATTTTATGTTGTATTTGTCCAGCCTAGGACGCCAAGAATCAAAAAGCATACGGATAGCGATTTTTGATCCGGTATAGCCGCCATGGTAAGGCAAAGGAGTAAAACTTGCAACAGAGCTTATACACACGATGACACCTGATTTTTGGTTTTTCATGGTAGGTAGAAAAGGAAAAAGTATATTGGTGACTCCTAAAAGATTAGTGTTTAGTATTGTGTTTATTTTCTTACTATTTCCAGAAAATAGGTCATCATCTCCGCCAATACCTGCGTTGGCTATAGCAATATCAATTCCACCTGAATCTATCATGTACTGCTCTGCAACAGACTTACATTTTTTAGCATCCTGAACATCTAATTGATAAATAAATGGTGTTCCACCTATTGAAGAACATTCTTCAGCTATTTCGCGGAGTATATCTAATCTTCTGGCTGCTAGGCCAAGGGTTCCTCCTTTTTTCGCGTAAGCTAAAGCCAGTGCTCTTCCTATTCCTGAAGATGCACCTGTAATAAATACTCTTTTCATCTTTTTATTAAATCGCTATAATATATAAAAAAGACCCGAAATAAATTAATAATTAGATTAGTATCCTTTACACATTTATCATCTATAAATCGAAAATAATTCCTTCCCGCGCTACATTAAACCGATTTGATCTAATTTGATTTACGGCAGCACCATCCCGGATTGCAGGATTAGAATGATTAAAATGTGTAAAATAAATTTTATTGCGATTCGAGGTATTTAAGTTGAAAAGATGTTTCATCGTTTCAGTAATAAAAGGATGAGGAATTTCATTCATATCACGATGGGGAATTTCATCCTGTGAAAAAAAGGTACCATCAATTAAAGCGACATCTACATGTTGAATCACTTCAAAAATTTCTTGATCCCATTTGTCCCATTTATCAATATCAGGGATATATAATAGCGAAGCATTTGGTCCCATAATTTTGTATCCAACCGTCTCAGAATATTCATCTCTGTGCGGCACTAAAAATGGTTCTATAAATAAATCATCTGCCAATTTTCTAAACCTATTATTTCTTAATGTAATTAATTCGATATTTTCCAGGGATACTAATTGATTCCAAGGTCCATTGGATTCTAAAAATGATTTCATCTTTGGCATAATGAATACAGGTACCATTTTAGCATCCATGACTTCCTTGCCTAAATAAATTAAACCTGTATAGTGACCGATGTGAGCATGGGTAAGAAAAATGCCTGCCAATTGAGTTTGATAGTTATGGGTAATAATTTTATGTTGTGCCGGAAAATCCGGTGTAGCATCTATGATCCAAGATTCTCCAGTTTTAGGGTTAATGACCCCAATAGAAGAAACTTTTTCAGAATTAATTCCATCCCATAGATTTTTACAACAGAATTTTTGGCAATTTGCGTGGGGTGCACCACCGTCTTGAGCAATGCCCAAGACAACGACAAATGGTCCGTTATTCGAAATAGAAATTGATGTAATTAACAAAATGCTTAAAATAAATTTCATTTTATAGCTTAATCTTTATGTTTTTACGATACATCCAATATAGTACCAGCCAAAATCCTATAACATGAGAAATGGCAAACAGAAGAGATCCATTTAAATCGCCAGCCATAGGAACAAATACGGTTTTGTACAAGTAATTATATGCATTAACAGTTTCACCATTTAATTCCATTTTCTTTGCTAAAATAGTTTTTACCCAAAGACCAGAAACAACAAAAACAAATATGGAATTGGTACCAAAAACTTCAAAAACCCAGAATGGTTTTTTCCAATTTTTAATATCTATAAGCCAAGTGAGCACTGACAAAACCAAAGCAGCAATACCGCCAGTAAATAAAACATAAGAGCTGGTCCAAAGGGCTTTGTTGATAGGAAAAATAAATCCCCAAAGCCATCCAATAAGTATAATACTTATGCCGAATATTGACATTCGTTTAGCACAATCCGTTTAATTTTTAGTAGTGTGCAACATTCCACCCATCAAATACCCGATTAACACTGTACCGACACTAGGGATCGTACTGAATATACCCTCCGGATCAAAAGGTATTCCAAAACCTTTATAAAGATGATTTTCGCCCATAAACCAGATATCTACCTTACGAACAAAATTATTTTCTAAGCTATAGGGGCCATTAGATCCTCCAAGCCAAAGGATGCCCCAATAAAAAAATAAAATACCAATTAAAATCGGCAGTAGTTTTTTGAAATCATATCGGATTATAAGAATCCCTGAAATAAAATAAGCAATGCCGATACGTTGAAGAACACCCATATATCTAAAGTTGGACCAATCCCAATCTTGTCGTATAAAAGGAAAAGCATGGATAAACCATCCAACCATAAAAATAGAGAATGCCCGCCAAAATAGATGTTTGTGAAATTCTTTTGATGGGTAATAGTGCCAGCGAACAAATGCAAACCGCATAGAAGCACCAACAATAAATAAAAAAAATGGAAATACGAGATCTGTTAAAGTACATCCATGCCATTTGGCATGAAGTAAGGGAGAATAGACGTGCCCCCAACTTCCGGGATTATTTACGAGAATCATTAGGGAAATGGTAATGCCACGAAATATATCAATAGAATATATCCTTCTAGGTTCTGACATAATAATTTTTATATAAAGAGTTTAGATAAGAATATCAATTCAAATTTGAAAGTGATCGATTCCAGACTAAATAGGATCCAATCAAGGCAGAACCAAAGCATAAAACTGAATAGCTCCACTGATGAAAGATAAAATTACCTATTCCAAATGTAAAACCATATATCATAAATATCCCTGCAATCCATTGTATGAAAAAACCATGACTTACGGGCTGAAGTGTGTGGTTAAATCCAGATGCAACTGGATCCCACCAACCACCTGGTTGAACTCGCTCATAGAATAATTTTAATCTATCCATGGGCTCTGGTTTTGTTGCAAATGTAGCAGTTATCCATGATATGATTGCGAAGGGAACAATTATCATTAGTTTATGATGGACCTGCAGAGAGATCCCAAATAAAACAGGAGACGTACTAAATAAAGAATAAGAATTCCCGGTAGCAACTGTCTGATTCCATGCAATCAGTTCTAAAATAATTGTTATGGTGATTGATGTGGCCAAGGCAGTTATTTCACTCCAGGCATTCACTCGCCACCAAAACCATCTTAATATAAGGACCAATCCTATACCTGCTCCCATAGAAAAAATGAATTCCCATGCTTTTGAAATACTTTGCATTTTCAATGCAGTAAAAGCTGCCAATATCATCAGAATGACTGTGAAAATTTTTCCTATAACTACGTAGTGCTGTTCTGATCTATTTGGTTGAAAAAATCTTTTATATATATCATTGATCAAATAGGAAGCGCCCCAATTTAAGTGTGTATCGATAGTAGACATAAATGCTGCTAAAAATGATACAATTAAAATCCCTTTTAGGCCAGGTCCCAACAAGGTATTCATCACCAAAGGATAACCGGCTTTTACACCTAAGTCTGAATAAGATTCAGGTATTATCGGAAACATGACAATGGAAACCACCGCAACAATGATCCATGGCCAAACCCGCAGGGAATAATGGGCTAAATTGTACCAAAGTGTAGCAAGTAATGCATGACGTTCATTTTTTGCAGATGACATCCTTTGTATAATATAACCACCACCGTCTGTACCATGATGGCTCCACCACATTACACTAATAAAAATTAAAAATTTGGAAAAAGGAGATTCCCAAAATGCAGATGATGATAATGCTGCTTTCGGAACAGGTGGAATAAACTTCAATGTGTTCTCATGAACTGTATCTGAATCAAGTAATGCTGAAAGTTTCAATAATAAATTTTCCATCCCGCCAACATGACTTAATGCAATAACAGCCAGTGTAATTGAACCAAACATGGCAATACAGAATTGGACTAAATCTGTAACTACTACGCCCCAGAACCCTGATAGGATGGCATAAACCAAGGAAATAAAAACACAAAGCCAAACGGCTGTCCATTTATCAATATTAAGCATAATTGCCACCACTGATGCCATGGCGTTAATAACCCAACCCATAACAATAAAATTATATAAAATAGAAAAGTATCCTGCTTTAAATGCTCTTAAAAAAGCTGCCGGTTTTCCGCTATATCGAATTTCTAAAAGTTCATTATCTGTAAGGACTTCTGCGCGACGCCATAATCTTGAGAATAGGAAAACACCCAATAAGGATCCCATCAATAAATTCCACCAAAACCAGTTTTGCCATATACCTGGCCCACGAACAAACTCTGTGATTGCCAAAGGTGTATCCGCTGCGAATGTTGTAGCTACCATGGATGTACCCACAATCCACCATGGAAGAGATCTTCCGGATAAAAAATATTCTTCAGTACTGGATGCTGCGCGCTTAGAAAAATAAATACCTACTCCCAGTGAAAATAAAATATAGAGTAAAATAATTACCCAATCTAGCCAATGAAGTGAAATTGATTCAGTCATAAATTTTTCTTAATTCAGTTGATTTAAAATAATGTGATAATATTTCTTGAGTTGATTTTCCATTTAAAGACATCCCCAATGCACCGATTTGGCATAATCCAACACCGTGTCCCCAACCAGCTCCATGTAATGTCAATTGAGCTAGATGAGTATTTAGGGTGGAATTTATTTCTATGATGAAAGCAGAACTGTATAAAAACTCTGGATGAAGAACGCGGCGGATTTCATATTCACTATTTAATTGAATAGACACTGGGTTATCTTTTTTTTCTCCTTTAATTCTAAGGTTTGTAATTCGTCCGGAAATACCACGATTAATTGGCTGAAGGGCTGTGATTGAATCAAAAGACTGTCCAGTCTTTTTGGAAATAAGTTGAGCGAGTTCATTTTGTGAATAAGTAATATGCCATCGGAAGTAATTTTTTAATTCATCTACCTTTCCTAGATAATCTTTCAGCTGATCAATGGGAACAAAATGAGAGTCGCAAAAGCACCTTGAAGGTTTATGAATCCAATTGCTCAATCCCATTTCGGAACTAAGATCTGGATTCAATGATTCGGGGCTGTCAAAAACACCACGCAGATATGGTTTCGGGTTGCCCTGCCATACATTTTCATTATGTTCGGACATTCCTCCACAGGATTTAGAATAACGTGTATCACAAATTTCATCATCAAATAATACCACTTTACCTCGAGAATTCTTTGCTGCTCTTAAAGCTTCATCAGTAATGTTTTCTTTGCCTTGATAGCGCTGACAACAATCATCATTACAAGCATCCAAGCCAATATTAGCATGTTTTTGTTCAGCAGCTGCCAAAAGCCAGGATCTGGCAGCGATAGTTTGAGCTATTAAAAGTGCTGATGGGCAGTCCCCACTCATTTCTGAAGTGGCTACACAGACTAAATATTTTTCTAGCGGAATGTAGTTGGTCACAAATAAATACCCATTAATGACTTTGATATCCAATTCTCCTTCTATGGTAATTCTAATTTCTTTCTCCCAGTGAAACCCGCGTCCGGCACGTATTGAGGAAAGCTGGTACTCTGAATCAGATAATCGTTTACCATCAAAAGAGATATCTATTGTATATTGATCATTTGTATTCAAGTCAACCACCTCAATTGATTTTTTCTGATCATCCGGTAGAACCAACCCAATTTTTACAATAGGTTCTTTTGATGGTATGGCACCTTTTACTAGCATCCTTTTTTCCAAGCAGCGCCTAAAGCTGCTGTCCGCCTGTCTGTAGAATAATGAATAGGGATTGTAGTTTTACGTTCGAATAATTTTTTTAAAAGGGAATCATCACTTGCTAAATTTTCTCCAAGACGCTGACCAATCACAATTTTTTCTATTCCTATATCATATTGCTGAAAAAAGGAAATTCGATCCTGGATTAAAAATGAAAATGCATCAGCAGATTTTTTAAAAATATTTTGAGCATATTTTTTCTTATTTAGTTCTGATAAAGTATAAACCTTTTCAGAGTGGGAGTCATTCCATTGATTTATCATTCCTTTTGGAGAAAGCAGAGATTCAACCGATTGACCATTTTCCATAATTAAATCCCATGAACGCTTTATATCATTTCTTATATTAAAGTTAATTAATTCTCCCTTCAAGATTATGCCATCAGCAATACCTGTTCCACCACCAATATAAATTGCATTTTCACAATTTAATAATTTACCTATAGCTGATTTCCACTCACCCAAAACACAACAATCTGAATCATTATAAATTTTTTTAATTCCGGGGATTTTATTATTTAAATCAGGGATCCTAGGACCGTTTGCCATAATGTTGATCCCATCTTCATTTTTTATACCTGGAAAACAAATTGCAAGATCCCATTCATTTTTAATATTCTCAGATATGCTGATAAATGTAGAGCCAATATTGGAAATTACTTTACGGATCGAGTTTATAATAACGGTACCCTGTTTTTTTTCACTTTCAGTTAAATTAATTGTCTTTTCAGAAAATTCCTTACGCTGAATATCCAAATCAACTGGAATAAAATCTGGATCCCAATCTGGGTGGATCTCATAATTCATCTCTACCAGATTATCAACTGGAGATACATTTTTACTGATGGGATCAATAGAAACAGGTTGTGCCAAAATTTTGGTAGCTCCACAGTCTATTCCTAGAATAATTCTGGAGTTAAATGATTCCATATTTCTTTTTTAAAGAATCAATCCGGGCAATTGATTCATGAATTCGATTTTCCTTAATCTTTCCAGATTTAATAAGAGATGCCATTACTTTAACACATTGTGGAAAATAATCAGCATCATAATACAAATTATTACCAAAGCAAAACAAATCAACTCCAGCATTTAGCATGAGTTCAAAGGTAGTTTCCAAATCATAATTATCAGAAATAGCTTTCATACTGGGATCATCGCAAATAACCACGCCGGAAAATCCAAGATCATTCCGTAGAACATTTGTAATAATCTTTTTTGAAAGTGATGCCGGATATTTTGGATCTAATTTTTCATCAAATGTATGAGCAACCATGATCATATCTAGATCACCGGATTGGATTAATTTATCAAAAGGTAATAGATCTTTCACCGTCCAAGTTTCTGAAATATCAGTAAATCCTTCATGTGTATCACTTGATGCAGAACCTTGCCCTGGGAAATGTTTTCCACAAGAAATGATATTACGTTCTTTTAATTCTTGAATGAGAATTTTTGAATGAGTTACAGCTATTTCAGGTATTGTTGAAATTGAACGTTTTAATTTACCAATGACGGAATCATTACCGTAATCCAAATCTAAGACGGGAGCAAAATTTACATTTATGCCAGATGATAACAGTGTTTCTCCTAAAATTTCAGAATATTGCTGAGTCATAAGTGTATTATTTAACAATCCAAAATGTTGCCAATCAGGACATTCGGGAAATCCGTAATCAGATTTCAAGCGATTAACTTCCCCGCCTTCTTGATCAATTGTAATTAATAGAGGGAAAGATGATAAGGATTGTAGATCTTGGGTTAATTGACTTAGTTGTTGCGGACTATTGATATTCCTAGAGCCCAGCTGTTTATACTCTAAATCTTCATCATATAATATGACACCACCTATATTGTAATCTTGAATAAAGCCTGCAACTGACGAATCGGGATTTGCATCTTTACCGCGGAATCCGGCGATGGTGAGTTGACCAACAAGTTGTTCAATGGTTTGTGACATCAGGAAAAACTAAATTAAAAAAATTAAATTCTTCATAGAAAGTATACAAATTTTAGGTTCAAAAATAAACGGTATGTAATATCGCATCCATTTATTTGAATAATTATTTATTTTATGAAAAAGCTTACCTTATTCATATTTATAATTTTCTTTGCAGGATGTACAATTGCACCGAGAAGCCCGAAAAACTGGGCCGAAAGTACATTGAGTCAATTATCATTGCGTGAAAAAATCGCTCAGATGATGATTTTTCGTATGAATATGCGTTTTAAAGATATCTCAGAAAAAAAATGGGATGAGATTATTCAGTTAATTAAAACAGATGGAATCGGTGGAATCCATTTATGGTCTGGTGATGCAAGTAGTTCTTTGATCTACATCAATGAAATTCAGAATAAATCAAGAATCCCAATAATTTTAGATGCAGATATTGAGTATGGTTTAAATCAACGATTTCCTTCCGGAACTGATTTTCCTCCAATGATGGCTATCGCAGCAACAGGTAATCCGGAGAACGCATATCTAGTAGGTAAAATAGTTGCCGAAGAGTCTCGTGCTGTAGGGATCCAATGGAATTTATCTCCAGTAGTGGATGTTAATAATAATCCGGCGAATCCAATCATTAATACCCGTTCTTTTGGAGAAAATGCAGAGATAGTTGAAAGATATGCAGTGCCATATATGAAAGGACTGCAGGATAACGGTATGCTGGCAACAGCAAAGCATTTTCCAGGACATGGTGATACAGAAACAGACTCACATTCTTCTCTTGCTATGATCCCCAGTGATTCATCACGACTATGGACGGTAGAAATTGCACCTTTTCAAGCTATGTCTGATGCAGGTGTTGATGCAATAATGGTAGCACATATTCACGCACCTGAATTTCAAAAAGAATCGGATTCTCCTGCATCACTTGATTCTTTTTGGATTCAGACAATATTGAGGGAAAAAATTGGATTTAAGGGAGTTGTCATAACTGATGGAATGGGTATGGGAGGCATAGTAAAAAATTATTCAGATGCATTTGCTCTGGTTGAAACTATTAAAGCTGGAAGCGACGTTGTGATTCAAAATTATGACTTAAAAGGTTCTATTGATATTATTGAGCAGGCTGTATTAAGAAACGAGATACCAATCACTAGAATTAATTCTGCCGCATTAAAAATGTTAAAACTGAAACAAAAGGTTGGTTTACATCATACAGCGATATTATCTAGTGCTCATGCGAGAAAAATTTTAAATAAAGAGGAAAACAAATCCATAGCAAGTCAAATTGCATCAGAAGCAATTACATGTGTAAAGAATAACTTAGATCTAATTCCTTTAGCTTCAGATAGTAATTCGCACCTTTTTGTAATGGACATCTATGACTCAAAAAATAATCATTCTCTTTCTAATGTTACCAAGGGATTAAAAAAGTCAGGTTTAAACTTTAAATCAATTCAAATTGATGAGTCGGATACCGATGAATATTTAAAAACCGTGATAGATAATATTCCCTCTAATAGTCGTATTCTATTGAATGTCTTTGTTAATCAAAAAGCATGGAAGAATGAAATATATCTCTCAAAAAAATTGACAAATTTTGTAAGATCATTGATGAATGTTTCGGATGATATAATTTTAGCAAGTTTAGGAACCCCATATTTGATCCAAGATTTTCCTGAAATCCCCGTTTATCTTTGCGCATATAAAAATAATCAGGTCATGCAAAGAGCTCTTGTCAAAGCACTAATTGGAAAAACCAGAATATCAGGAAAACTTCCCGTTACAATTCCTGGTGTGGCAGCAATTGGAGATGGAAAAGTGATTGAAAAGAAAAAATATACTCAGAAGAAAAATAATTATTCATCTGGTAAAGAAATCATTCAGGTCATGCCAAGTGAAATTGGTGTCAATACGGAAAATTTAAGTAAATTATTAAAAGAGTCAGTTGATGATAAGGCCTGGCCTGGTGGAGTATTACTGGCGGCAAAAGACGGTAATATTTTTATCAAAGAAGCGGTTGGATATCATACTTATGAAAAAAATAGAAAAACAAGAACAAGTGATATCTTTGATATAGCATCTATTACTAAAGTTATTTCGACAACATCTGCCATCATGAAATTAGTGGAAGAAGAAAAAATAAATTTAAATGATCCAGTAGTGAAGTATTTACCAGAGTTCAAAGGAAAACAATCAAAATATTTCAAGCAAAAGTCAAAAATCACTATTCGAAATTTGTTGACGCACACCAGCGGTCTCGCACCTTTTAAACAGTTTTATCTAATGGAATCAAATGTAAGGGTACGATTGGATAGTTTATATAATATTGAGCCAGAAACAGGTCTAGAAGAGAAAATGATCTATTCTGACATTGGTATTATTCTTCTTGGAAAACTTGTAGAAAAAGTAAGCAGTGTTAGGTTAGATTTATTTGTCGATTCTCTCATTTTTGATCCAATGGGAATGACATCTACATTTTATAATCCCAAAAGCGATAAAAAGCACAGAATTGTTCCAACTGAAGTTTCTGAATTATACCGGGAAGGTTTGATACATAGCGAGGTCCATGATGAGAATGCACATAGCCTTGGGGGCGTAGCTGGTCATGCAGGTCTATTTTCAACAGTTCGCGATTTATCCAGATTCTCACAGATGATGTTAAATAAGGGACTGTATGGATGGACAAGAATATTTAGATCCGAAACAGTTGAATTATTTACGCAACGTGCAAATATTATCAAAGGTAATTCAAGATGTTTAGGTTGGGATAGCCCGGAAGGAGAAGCATCAGGAGGTGTTTATTTAAGTGACTCCAGTTTTGGGCACACCGGTTTTACAGGAACATCGCTTTGGATTGATCCAGAAAATAATATTATAGTTATTCTGCTCACAAATGCAGTTCATCCAAATAGATCTGCAAAAAATCCTAAATATTATGAATGGCGCCAAAGGATACACTCTGGAGTATATGAAACATTGGGATTTAATGAAAAAAATCCAAATTTGAAATTGAAAAGCCGTTGGCAAAAATTGTCACAGATAGATTAAAATATATTATTCATTAGGCCATGTTGCATTGGATTGACATTTCCATTATTATATTATTCATATCTGGACTTATTGGATTTGGCTGGTTCCAGAGTAGACTAAACAGTTCTACACAAGACTATTTTCTGGGAGGCAAAAACCTTCCTTGGATTGTTGCAATGTTTTCTATCGTTGCGACAGAAACATCTGTATTGACTTTTATTAGTATTCCCGGAATTGCTTACAGGGGGGATTGGTTATTTTTACAATTGGCATTTGGTTATATCATTGGTAGGGTATTAGTCAGCATGTTCTTACTACCACAATATTTTATTTCTGATGTCACATCTATTTACGAAGTTCTGGGAAATAAATTTGGCACTGAAATTCAAAAAGTTGCTTCAGGTATTTTCCTCATAACACGTATTCTTGCAGATGGAATTCGTTTTCTCGCAACGGCAGTTATTGTCCAGGTCATAACCGGCTGGACCCTACCTACAGCTGTTATTTTAATCGGGTCAGTTACATTAATTTATTCCTTGTTAGGAGGGATTCGTACTATCGTTTGGATTGATAGTTTCCAATTTATTCTCTACCTGATAGGCGGTTTGATTTCAATTATTTTCATTCTGAATAATTTGGATGTATCATTCAGCTCTTCTTTATCACAATTAGCAGATGATGGAAAATTAAAAATTTTCAATCTCAGAGGGGATTTTATTCGTGATCCGTATTTATTAATTACTGCTGTAATTGGAGGAATGTTTTTATCATTTGCTTCCCATGGCGCAGACTATATGATGGTTCAGCGAGTGTTAGGAACTAGAGATTTACTTTCGGGCCAAAAAGCTATGATTGGAAGTGGGATTTTTGTTTTAATCCAATTCAGTATATTTCTTTTTGTGGGCTCTTTAATTTATATTTTTTTCGGGGGAACTAACCTTGAAAGAGATAGGGAATTTTCAACATTTATTGTTAATCATTTGCCTGTAGGAGTAAAAGGTTTACTCTTAGCCGGCATATTATCTGCGGCCATGTCAACTTTGAGTTCTTCCATAAACTCTTTGGCATCATCAACCATTAATGACTGGTTTAAAGGGAATGCTAATATTAAGAAATCGCAAATAATTAGTGGGATCTGGTCTTGTGTCTTGATAGGAATTGCACTGGTATTTGATGAAGGAGATACAGCTATTGTAATTACAGGATTACAAATTGCATCTTTCACATATGGCGGATTATTGGGCCTGTTTCTTTTAAGTAAACTTAAATATTCCTTTGATCAGTTTAGTTTAATTATAGGGCTCGTTTCCAGTTTCTTGATTGTATTTTATCTAAAACAAGTTGGTTTAGCGTGGACTTGGTTTATTTTATTATCTGTATTGACTAATATTTTCATAACTAGTTTATCTCAATGTATATTGAATTTTGGTAATAATAAATAGAATATTATTTTTATCAAAAAATCACTTTATCTGTTTTTATAAATACCATTTTAAATTTCACAAGATCAAGAGATAAAAGTGATTTGAATACTAGAAAGCTTGTTTTTCAATTTATATAAATTAGTTTTTTAGTATCCATTATATTTTCTTTCCATATAAGAGAGCAAAAGTAAATTCCAGATGCTACATTTTTTCCTAAATTATTTTTCCCATTCCACTTGTAAACATGATATCCAGGGTGTAATTCATCCTTAAATAGAGTTCTTATTTTCTTACCTTGCACAGACCAAATAGCTAATTCTATATTTCTTTTATAAGAAGTTGTAATTAAAAACATTGTTTCATCGTAAAATGGATTGGGATAATTCTGTGATAAACGGAATGATTTTAGCGGGTGTTTTCCATCATGATTATAAAATACAAGATTAGACTTTTCAGATTCCTGCCAGAACCGATCAGCTGATGTGGAAAAGAAAAATTGTGTTGTAGATGTGTCGGTTAATGAAAAGTTCAAAGGAATTATAAATTGCTCCATTGTATAATGAATATCAATTATCTGAGCATTTTGAGAAGAAGAAGTTGGGATATTAGATTTATAAGTAATAATCCAATTTGGTTCTTCTGATTCTTTAGGGAAAATATCCAATTGAAAATGTTCATCTAACGGAGAAAGCACAATTGCAGGTGGTTTTAAAAGTGAAGGTTTATTCAATGGGTTAGTATTAATCTTTGCCTTTTCACTAAAAAAAGTCTCCCCAGCCGTTAAAAAATATTCCTGGTCTCGCCAAGTTGCATAGCTGAAAAACTGAAATCCACCTACCCAACTCAATTCTCGAATAACGCTAACAATACTACTATGATTATTCCATACATTATACTCATCCAATACATAGGAACCCGGCCCCACTGTGAATGGTCTTCCAGATTCTATCCCTGGTTGAATAAATAATTCCCAACAATTTGGACAGTCATCTGAAAGCATATCACGAAACCCATCTGAGGTTGTCCAGTGATAACTCATGGGCATAATATGATCTAAATAACCTTCGTTATACCAAAGAGCTGCATCCTGATAAACGGTTCCATAGCCTTGCCATCCAGACCAATTATACTTTCCTAATACTGCAGCACTAAGTTTAACATGAGGCTTTACAGATTGAATTGAATCATGTAGTGTCTTAACAAAGGTTGTCACACTCCATCTCCACCATTCTTCCCATGAATTGAAACCATTTGGTATACCGGCAGAATAAGGGTGCTCATAATCGTATAAAAATCGCCCTGATGGATTCAGGCTTAAATCATGAAATTGATTTTCTGTGATTGATCCATCCAAACGTTTTAATTCTTCTTGGAAAGTAGGTGAGTCCCGTTGAGAATTTGTATGTTCATTCCAACGAACATAATCCAAATGAAGTCCATCAATATCATAATTTTGAACAATTTCCATAGCAACATTAATAGTATACTCTCTCACTTCTTCCAATCCTGGTGATAAAGAGCGATAAGATGTCATAGGTATTCCATTTTGATCGCGACAAATCCATTCGGGGTGCTCAGTTGAAGGAGCTCCATTATGGGTACTCGAAGTTTGGAAAACATTAAACCAAGCATGAAGTTCAAGTCCACGATTATGTGCTTCTTCAATCGCAAATGCCAGCGGATCATAGCCGGGGTACTGATATCCAGCATAATACCCCCAAGGTTCATAAGAAGAGTGGTAATAAGCAGTCCCACCTTGTCTAACTTGAAAAATGACTGCATTCATATTTGCATCAACATGATCATCCATAATTTTTATAACTCGATCCATGTTTTGGTCAGCATTCTCATACCGGTTTATATGATCCCAGGTAATGACCCAGGTTGATCGGAACTCAGTATTATTTGGTAATGCCAATGATAAGCTTAATGTAATCACAGAATAAATAATAATAGATTTATAATTGATTGAAAAAAAATAAATCATTTTATGAAAAAGCCATTAAATGAATTTTTCATTCTGTGCAATGCAGTATTCTATTTTTCATATGAGGAAAAAAAGTAATCTTAATGTTTAGTTTCTTATAATTTTCAATCTAGTAACCAAACCAGATAAAACTTTACAGGTTTTAGTTAGCTAAAATACGCCTTACAAAAAGGAATGATTCAAATCTACTATGGCTAAAAGTTGTAGATAATTCATCAAGAGAGTTTATATCAACTTTACCACCTTGGTGTATGAATTCCTTCTGGCCTAAGCTAATACCCACATGGGTAACTCTGTTATTACTTCCAAAAAACAGTAGGTCACCCGGCAGAATATTTTCCCAGTTCTTTGAAGGAAAGACAGGGTCACCAACAAGTGCCTGTTGTTTTGCATCCCTTGGAAGCTGTATTGAATTTGCCTTATAAACTGTCTGCGTAAACCCTGAACAGTCATTTCCTTTTGTAGAGTTTCCTCCCCAAAGATACGGGGTTCCCATCATCTTTTTTGCAAGTGATATGATATCATTAGGAGTAGTATTATGGCCAGATTCATCCCTTTTCTCTTTCAGAAACTCTTTTTTTATAAATCCATTTCGGCCATCCGGTAAATATAATTTAGTCCAAACATTATCATGAGGTTTAGTGACTACGATATTATTTAATACGATGTCGGCCACAGGTAAACTATGTTCATTTGGCTCAGAAAAAATAGTGCCTTGCAATCGTTTGAATACTTTATCCGCGTTATTTATCCAATTGTTCTTACCATTATTATCTGTAATAAAAAGACCGGACTTATTAATCCAGCCAACATAATCATAATGGGTTTGAGTAAGGTACCACCCATTATGATACTGAAGCAGTCTGATAATATTACCCATAATAGCCTGATCAACCATTTGGCTTGAATGCATAGGCTCTTCTCTTATTGGAGTTACGCTCACATTTACAATCCCATAGAGTTGCTTACCCAAGATTGAATCAGGCAATAAAATAAATTTATTATCTATTATAATATTGTTAAAAAGAGAATCCTTTAATCTTAATATACTTTTATAGGCGCTTGTATCAGTTGTCTGACCTTTGATGATCCAAGTATTATTGATTTTATTTAAATTGACTGAGAAGACTGATAAGGATGGATCCTTAATGAATTTATTTTTTATTTGGTCTTTACGATAATCGAATGTTGCAATGATACCATTTTCATTTGAGCAATTTTGGGCAAAGAAAAAATATAAAGGCATTAATAAGATATAGATACGATGTTTTGCCTTGCTTTTAATTTTCATTTTATTTTTCTACAATTTTATACCTATTTTTGGTATCATGATATGAGAATGCATTAAAATGCCACCATTCGGCCATTATTGTATGGAAGCCTGCTTCTGTCATTACTTTTCGTAAAATTCTCCTGTTTTTCACCTGGTTTTTATCTAGCCTTCCTATTGCAAGTAAAGAATCCTCATTGATTGGAAAAGCCAGTTCGCTAAAATGATCGTAACCAGTACCCATATCTAGTTGTGATCCATCTTCATAAGCCAATATGAGGTCAACCGCAGCACCATAATTATGAATTGAACCTTTTTTCGGATCAGCAACAAATTGTGTACGCTCAGTTTCATGGATTGTGTCCAACGCATCCCAGAGTTTTTGTTGAACACTTCTTGTTCTCAATCCATCATAGACTAGGAGACGCAATTCGGGATGATATTTTTTTAACGTTTTACTAGCAATGGAAAGCATCTCGGCTGGTTCCCGCCGTAAATAACATTTATCGATATTTCCATAAATATCTTGTTTAAGAAAATTATCCTTCGATGAATATTTAAGATTGACAAATATTGTTGGATCCAGTTCCTGAATATTCACTATGTCATCACCAATAATTGTTTCTGAAGAAGTAATTTGCTGACTATAAAGTAGTTGGCAGATAAAAACAGCACTAATTATTCCAACTGCATCAGCAATTAGCCCGGCTGCTAGCGCATGCCGAGTTTTACGAATGCCTACAGAACCAAAATAGACAGCTAATACATAAAATGTTGTTTCTGTTGAACCAAACATGGTTGCACCAATTTTTGCAATTAGTGAATTAGCACCGTGTTGATTGATCAGGTCTGTTAACAGTCCTAAAGAACCACTCCCAGATAAGGGGCGCATTAAGGCTAGTGGAAGATTTTCAGGAGGAAATCCAATCATGGTTAGAATCGGTGAAAGAAAATTTAGTATTAGATCTAATGCGCCTGATGCACGAAACATACCGATTGCCACCAAAATTGCAACTAAATATGGTATGATCCTTACAGCAATTGTAAACCCATCTTTTGCACCTTCAACAAAAGATTCATAAACTTTGATCTTTTTAAATACCAGACCATAAAATGGAATTCCAACAAGGAGAAATGGAATGATGTATTTTGAAAATTCATTGATATTAACGACAATGGAATCAATCATTCTAGACCTCCATCATTTATTCCAAAACGTTTTCTTTTTTCAAGAAACTTAACAGCGATAATAGCAGCAATTGTGGACATGCTTGTGGCAAAAATCGTTGTCAGGAATATTTGGCTTGAATATGATCCCATGAGCGCAACAACCGTTGCAGGCAAAATAAGCTGTACGCTGGATGTATTCAATGCTAAAAATGTAGCCATTGCATTTGTAGCTGTGTCCTTATTTGGATTTAATTCCTGCAACTCCTCCATGGCTTTAAGTCCAAGTGGAGTTGCAGCATTTCCTAAACCAAGGATATTTGCTGACATATTTAAAACTATAGAGCCAATGGCTGGATGATCAGCAGGCACATCTGGAAATAAACGAATCGTGATTGGACGAAGTCCTTTGGCAATTAACCGAATTAATCCGGATTCTTCTGCAATTTTCATTACTCCCAACCACATAGCCATAATACCTATGAGTCCAATAGCCAAGTTGACAGCTACTTTTGCCATGTCAATTGCTGCTTCCGTTACAGCATCAATGTTACCTGTAAATGTTCCAACTACAACACCGATAAACATCATTCCAAACCAAATATAATTAAGCATAAAAAATCCTTATTTTACAGGTGATTCTAAAATTTTTAATGGTGCAGAATTGGATTCTGTATTCAATTGAACAGGAGCTGAAATGGGTAATGTTGCTTGAGAAATTCCATGTCCGCATGGGAAGTTAGATACAATTGGAATATCCAAATCATCACAGACGTCCATAATTATTTCATCTGTAGATTTTCCGAATGGGATATCCTGATCTTTCATATTTTTGAATTCTCCAACGATTAAGCCTTTGATATTTTGAAACATCTTTGCTTCTTTCATGTGGAACAACATGCGGTCGAATGCATACAGATACTCACCAATATCTTCTAAAAATAGTATAACACCATCGGTTTTCAATTGATCCGATGTCCCCAACCGGTTTATCAGCAAGCACATATTTCCACCCCACAATTGGCCTTCTGCTTTTCCAGATTTTAAAATTCTGATTGGTAACTCTGATGGGGGTTTGATCACAATATTATTTACTCCAGATGTGACTTTTTCCATCAAAGTTAAATTGTATTCTACATTTCCATTTTTGAAGGAAGATAACATTGGGCCGTGAAAAGTAATTAATCCGGTTTGCTGCGTAATAGAAGTTAGAAAGGCAGTGATATCGCTATAACCAATAAATATTTTAGGATTTTTTCTGATTAGATCATAATCTAATAGAGAGAGTACACGATTTGCACCATATCCACCTCGTGCACAAATAATGGCATCAATATTTTTGTTTGCAAACATGCCATTAATATCGTTGGCTCTTTGCTCTGGTTTTCCTGCATAGGTGCCATCTTTTAAAAAAACGCTTTCACCTAGAACCAAATTATAACCTTTATTTTCAAAGATAGTTTTTGCAGTATTAAGATCAGTTGTATCTATCCACGATGATGGGCTCACTATACCAATAATTGCCCCGAGTTTTAATGCTGGAGGTTTAATCATGAATTAATAAACCTAATATGTCATCTTGAAGTTTTAGATATTTAAAAGAAGACCCTATGTAACCATTCATCAAAATTGAAAAAGCTAGTGGTCCATAATTTGATGAAAACACATACCCAGATAAACAGCTGACTCCTGAAAGCCCGCCGGTCTTTGCGCGAATTATAGACTTTGTTTTCTTAAATCGATTCTCCAAAGTTCCTCCTTTTTTACCACCTTCAGGCAGCACCTTTAGAAACGGTTCTTTGTAAGGGCTATCGTACATATAACTGAGTAATTGGATAAAATGATCTGCACTCGTTAGATTATATCGGGATACACCAGATCCATCAGCGATCCGAATGTCAGCTGTATCGATCGATACTGAATCTGCTAAAAATGATTTAATATTTTTAAGGCCATCACGCCAATTACCTGGTAAGTTATTTTTAATACCAATTGTTTTAACAAAAAGTTCAGCTGTCAAATTATCACTTTCATTCATCAAATTTTCGGCAGAATAAAATAGTGAATCCGATATATGGGATGTTACTTTAACAGCAGATTCAGGTGTCACTCCCATTGAGATTTTGTTCACATTTATTCCATAACCAATTAACATCTTTTTTAGAACTGTTCCAGCAAATAATGGAGGATCAACAATATTTCTAACTAATGTATCAGCAGATTCATAAATTAATTTTTCACCTGAAATTGTAAATCGATTCGTTCTTCCTACCCAATCTCTGGTGACTTTAAAATTTTTGTGATCAATGATATCATTAACGGTCATAGATTGATTATCAATTTCAATGAATTCTGTAGTTGGTTTGGTGGATATTGATACTGGTTTTCCAAGATCTCCGGGACGAATAAAAAAGTTTATACAATTATCATTTAAAGATAGTGCGCTAACAGGAGCAGCATACCACCAAGGTCCTTCGTCCCACATCCAGCCTTCGCCATAGTGAAGTGAATCCATCATACTTTCATCAACATAAATTGTATCAATTGTGTTTATTTGGGATGCAACTATTTGAGCCAGAGAATCTAGTTTTTCCAGTGAGAAATCTGGATCTCCACCACCTTTCAAATATAGATTACCATCTGCCTCGTAGATGGATGTTTCAAAAGTATATTCTGGTCCCAGGTTCGCGAGCGCAGCAGCACATGTATATAATTTATTATTACTTGCGGGCATTAATTTTTTATTACTATTTAATGAATAAAGAGTAATTCCTGATTTTAGAGAAGTCACCTTTATACTCATATTTACATCTAGGCCTGAATCGATTATAATTGAATTAATAGATTTTTTTAGATTATTTTCGCCTTGGTTGTTAAACAAGGCTGGATGAGGCGCACAGGAATAAAACCAAAACGATGTTATTAAAAATAGAAGTCTAATTTTAATCAAAAGACGTCTCTTCCATTTTTTTAGAAATTAATCTGGTAATTTGTTTCATTTTATTAAACATCAAGTGAACATTGAAATATTAAATAAAAAAAAAGCCCTCTTAAGAGGGCTTTTTTTTAACTGTTTTATTTATTTCATTAGTACCATTTGTCTAGATTTAGAGAAGTTGCCGAATTTTAGTTCATATATATATGTACCACTTCCAACTTTTAGTCCATTTTTATCGCGACCATCCCATGCAGTAGAATAAGCTCCAGCCTTCGTATATTGGTTATCTAATAGTCTAATGACTTCTTGCCCAAGCATGTTGTAGATCACTAAGGAGATATCATTATTTGCTGGTAAAAAATATTCAATTCGAGTATTTGGGTTGAAAGGATTAGGGTAGTTTTGCGAGAGCTTGTAGTCATCTGGCATAATTACTTCAATATCTCGAATGGATGCCATAGTTGCATCCCATTCAGCAGCTCTTACGCCAAACGCCGACGTGTTTTCAACCATAGTAGTATCATTATTAACATCAACGACTGCAATACTATCTTCTACACTCATATATGCAAGAACTACTTCATGGTTACCATCGCCGTCGAAATCAAAGCCTGAACCCAGTTTTGCTACAAACCCTGATAGGGAATTATCAAACCCATAAGTAGACCCACTCCAATGTGTAGAATCAAGAGGGTTTCCCCCAGATGCTAGGTCAAATTTATGTATATCGGAACCACTGTTTCCGCCTACAAAAAGACCAAAGCCTGGAGTAGCATGGGCTCCGTGGCTAGTCCCGGAAGCGATAACTGCAGTTTCAGTGCTATCAACTAAATGAGTTGCATCTCCATCGGTATCAACGATTGAGTAGAGACGCGCATCATAATATCCAGCAACATAAACTTCATGTTTTCCATCACCATCCATATCCGCAGCTGTTGGTGCTAAGGTCCAGTCATCTGATGCTCCAAGTTTAACGAATGTAGTGTCACCTATAGTGTAACTATCTGGTCCAGTCGCTTCAATAAAAAATACCGCCAAATTGTTCCAGGAAAAACAGGCTGCTTCAAGAAGGCCATCACCATCTGTATCACAAACCACTGCACCCTGCGGACTACCACCGCCTAAAGCATTTTCTCTTACACCATCTTTATCAGCATCCCTTGGTGACATTGAGAATTCTTCTACAATAGTCGTACCGAAACCAGGTATATCTCCCTGAACTGACATGATAATAAACCGATCTTCTGAATATGGTGTTGAACCATCTTGAGTACCATAGACAGGATTAGTACCACCATTTGATGCCATTATTATTTCATGTTTACCATCTGAATCAATATCTGCTACAGAAAAATGTTCGGGACGAGCAGTTGATAAAGAATCATTAAAGGCATCCAATAAATTGACATGTAAATCAGCAGTTGTACCATAGCCATTATCTGTCGCGCCATCCCACTCGTAAACATAAAGGCCTGCTGCCGGATCAGTTTGGCCATTTCCAATAAAGAAAATTACTTCACCATTCCCATCACTATCTAAATCACCAGTTTGAACCCAGCGTGTTCCATAGCCGTATGTTGATGCTGTAATTTCAGAAGCCCAAACAAGTTCAAGAGTATCTGTACCTGATTCTTCAAAGCAATAAACCTGCCCACCATCATAATAGGATGTTGCCCATATCTCATGTTTATTATCATTATCCAGATCAGTACCTGCTAAAACTGCACGTGCACCAGTAGATACGGTACCACCCCATAGTGAATCACTACCAATCATAGATGGTGCAAAGCTAGTTTGAACAAAACCTCCATCAGCGATAATAAAAGTATTTGTAATTAAAAGAACGAAAAAACTTATAACTGATTTTTTCATTTGATCTCCTTTTTACGTTTTTTTGTGTTTACTTGGTGCTTAATATAATTAATATTCTGATATGCCGAGTATAATTTTCATAAGAATTTCATTGGCATAATGTAATAACTTTATTCATGTTTATAAATTTTGACAAATAACTAAATGACTCATAAAATTAAGATATTTTCGGTTGTGCTGTTCATTTCGACCTTATTTGCTTCTGGAGGAAAAATTTCAGGAAAAATAACGGATATTAAAACAGGGACACCATTACCTGGTGTGAATGTTATGGTTGAAAATTTAAATCTTGGGGTAGCAACTGATCAATTTGGTGTTTATGTAATCTTAAATATACCTACTGGCTACCATACAGTAGCCGCATCCTACATAGGGTATTCAAAATATGTCGTTCAAAATTTAAGAGTAAGTTTAGATCAAACCACGACACAAGATATTCAATTAACTCCAGAAATTATTGAAGGTAAGGAAATTATTGTTTTAGCTGAACGGCCACTGGTACAAAAAGATCTAACTGCTTCACAAAGAATTACAACTTCGGAAGAAATCCAAAGTTTACCTGTGGAATCTTTTTTAGGTGTTCTTACTACTCAGGCAGGTGTAAATCAAGGTGCAGGTGGAGAAATTCATATAAGAGGAGGGAGGTCTAATGAAGTAGGATATTATATTGATGGTGTTTCAGTATCAAACCCATTCTTTACTAATAGTCTTGCAGTTAATATTTCAAATAAAGCACTGGAAGAGATGAAGGTTGTTAGCGGTGCATTCAACGCGGAATATGGCAATGCAATGAGTGGTATCGTTAATCTCCAAATAAAAGAAGGCGGCCCTGATTATCATGGTAGCATTTCAATGTATTCCGGTGATCACTTTTCAAATGCAACTAACATTTTTTTGAATATTGATGATGTCAATTTTAGGGCAAATCAGACTTTTGATGCTGCACTCAGTGGTCCCATTCCATTCTTATCAGGGCTAACATTTAACATTAGTGGTAGATATAGTGACACTGAAGGTTACTTATATGGACGCAGAGAACATAAACCAGACGATTTTGCTGATTTTAGGGTTTCTGATTATTGGATCATTCAACTTGGTGGTGATAATAAATATGTGGCTATGAACCCATCACAAAAATTGAATTTGTTATCTAAACTGACATATAAATTTACTCCAAAGCTTAAATTATCTTTGCAGTTACTTCATGATAGTCGAGATTGGAAATCATATTCGCACGTATATAAATATAATCCAGATGGTACTTATAACTATTTTACCCAAAATAATAATTATTCTTTAAAATTAACTCAAGCCTTCGCGCGATCTTTTTATGAAGCAAATTTTTTCAACTCAACAACAGATTTTAAACAGTATTTATATGAAGATCCTACAGATGATCGCTATGTATCTACAAATTCAATATTAGGCTCTCCACCTTCTGCAACATTTGCATTTGGAGGGACTCAAATGGGACATTATTCTAGAGAGTCAAAATCACAAGGTGGAAAATTTGATTTTACCAGTCAAATTACAAACCGTCATGAAGTTAAGATTGGAGCAAATTTTAGGATTGATAATCTTGAAGAAGATAATTTCGTTATTTTATTTGATGGTTTTCAATATCCGGAGCCAACAGTACCGCCAGTTAATGAATCTCCAAGTCATAATTATTATAAAAAGCAAGCGGTATTTATTTCTTCATATTTTCAGGATAAGATAGAATACCCAGACATGATAGTTAATGCAGGTGTACGATATGACTATTTTGACCCAAATGATACATATATAGATGATCTTATCAATCCTGAAAATCAGAGAACTCAAGCTAGTGATAAAGCAATGATATCTCCACGATTAGGTGTTTCATTTCCAATTACAGATCAAGGAATCCTACATTTTAGTTATGGACACTTTTATCAAATGCCGACTTTACGAAGACTATATAAAACAAGTACTTTTGGAGCAAACATTTCACCATCAATGGGAAATGCAAATTTAAAACCGGAAAAAACAGTACTTTATGAATTTGGGTTGCAACAGCAGTTTACAAGAGTACTAGCGGTTGAAGGAAGTGTATTTTATAAAGATATTCGAGATCTCCTAGCACTTCAATCTATCGATTATTTATCTCCAACTTATGGCCCTTCTTCTTACTCTATTTATATGAATAAAGATTATGGAAATGTAAAAGGACTTACTCTTAGCCTAACAAAAAGATACGATAAAGTCTCAAAAACATCAGCTTTTCTAGATTACTCATATCAAGTTGCAGAAGGGAATAGTCTTAACTCTGGTTCATTCTATTTTAATTCTTTAACAGGAGAAGAAGAAGAAAAAAGAATTGTTCCGCTAAATTGGGATCAGAGACATATTTTTAATGCTACTGTGATGATAAGTAATCCGAAAAAATGGGGTATAAGTTTTATAGGTAAAATTGCCCAGGGTTGGCCATATACACCAAATATTCCTTTTGCTAATTATGTTCCAAATACGAATAGTGGAAGAAAGCCGTGGCAGAAAAATGTTAATGTCCGACTGCATAATAATTTTAATCTTGGGATCCTAGATATAGTATTATTTGGCAAAATATATAATTTATTTGATATCCAAAATGAAAGATATGTTTTCGATGATACTGGTAGAGCAGGATACACATTTGTTAATAGATCTTCACAAGAAACAGATGCATTTATTCAGCATTATGGTGAACCAGGTGTGCATACATGGGAAGAATATCAAATAAGGCCAAATTATTATAGTGCGCCAAGATCAGTCCAGTTAGGAATTTCGGTTGAATTCTAAACTTTATCCTTAATGGTAATAAAATTGAAAATAGTAAGTTATAAAATAATATTTCAGCTTCTATACTTTATTTGTTTGTGGTCTCTTTTTTCATATCCTCTGTTAGCTGTTTTCCCTTTTGATAAGAAAAATATTTCAAAAAATGCACCAAATAAAGATTGGACTGATCATCAATATTTGAATTATTATAAATTGCGAGATAGAATGCTTCTAAAACAAATCAATGAGGAAAATGACCCTCAAATTCTTAGGCGTCAGAAGGCCATACTTAATGGTAACAAAATAACGTCTGAAATTTGGAACTATGGTAGCATCTCCAGTCCAGGAAATAGAGTTACTGATATCGTATGGGAAGGATTGGGTTATGGTTATGAGTTTGGACCTTTTATTTGTGCAGAAGTTGAAGTTGAACCCGAAAGTCATTTGGATGCATATGTTAAAATCGATGAAAATGGAGACCCGGTTATCAATAATCAAGGAGATACGGTCTGGGTGGCAAGAATTATTAGTGATGGTTTAGTCTCATTAGGAGGGGAAGTTTCGCCCGATGGGAAAGAAGTCTGGGGTTGGCAACCACTCGCATTTAATTCAGAAAATGTGCCATATGCAGATTCCGAAAGCAATTATATTCCTACATCTAATGATTTTGACCGGGATGGTGATGGTAAACCAGACAGTTGGCCAGATGGTTGGTACAATGAAATACTTAAAGAGTATAAATGGCCGGGTGCACTAAGTCAGGGAGCATCAAATTCTGATATGGAATCTTTTTTTGTAGTGGATGATCGTACAAATAAAGAATTTGAGTACTATCCTTTTCCAGATGATTCTTCACGTAAGGGTTTAGGGATTGAAATAGAATCCCGCTATTATCAGTGGTCTAACCCACTGGCAGAAGATATTATATTTTTAATCTATAAGGTAACAAATAAAAGTGAAAAAGATTTAAAGGAAGTCATTTTTGGTATGTGGGGAGACCCTCATATAGGTGGGCCATCAAATTGGCAAGATGATTTATCTTTTTTTGACCGTGATATTAATATGGTTTATTGCTGGGATGAAGATGGATACAGTGATGTCTCAGGTCGTGACCCCGGTTATTTTGGATATAAATTTTTAGAAAGTCCTGGTGAGCCCTACGATGGTATAGATAATGACATGGATGGAATGATAGATGAAAGTAGAAGTGACGGCATAGATAATGATGGAGATTGGGATCCTGAAAAACATGACGTAGGTGTGGATGGTTTACAAAATACTGGTGATCGAGGAGAAGGAGATGGAATTCCCACTGCTGGAGATCAATACGATATTAGAGAGCCTGGCGAACCAAATTTTGAATGGACTGATTTAGATGAAGCGGATATGATGGGTTTAACGGGGTTTGCATCGCCAGCTTTTGGAGGCAATAATTCTATATCAAATGATAATTATGTTTTCCAAAATTTTTTGACTCCTGGGGTATTTGACTCAGCTAATGCAAATTCAGCGGGGGATTATATATTTATCTATAGTTCAGGCCCTATTGATCTACCTGCAGGAGAAGCTCGTCGTTTTTCAATTGCTCTGCTAGTTGGTCAAAATTATGAAGACCTAACACTTAATGCATTAACAGCTCAAAGTATTTATGAGCGGAATTATCAATTTGCTAAGCCACCAGAAAAACCGAATCTGACAGCTGTGCCTGGTAATGAAAAAGTCACTTTATATTGGGATGATATTGCAGAGTATTCTATAGATCCAATTTCAGATAAAAATGATTTTGAAGGCTATGTTATTTACAGAAGTACAGATCCCCAATTTTTAGATCAGCAAACAATAACCGATGCTTATGGATCTAATTTTTTGTTTACTCCTTTAGAGCAGGTTGGAGGAGCACCAGCCAAATTTGATCTGATAAATGACTACAGCGGCCTAAGCAGTATTCCATATACTGGTCATGGAATTCCATATAATTTGGGAAGCAATACAGGCATTCAACATTCTTTTGTAGATTCAAATAATGTAATCAATGGACAGGTTTATTATTATACTGTGGTTTCCTATGATCATGGAGATGATAGTCTTCTGATTGCACCAGCAGAATGCTCTAAACTGATTACTTTAAATCCGGAATCCAATGAATTATTTCTTGATATAAATACAGCTCAAGTTGTCCCAAGAGTTCCTTCAGCAGGATATACAGCAGGAAATTTGACAAGTGAAGGAATATTTCATCAAGAGGGTACAGGCACAGGAAATGTAAGAATTGAAATCATTGATCCAATGAAAATTGAGGACAGTGACACCTTCCGCGTTACATTTAAAGAATCACCAACGCGATATTCAGTTGAAGATACAAAACCTGTTGAAGAAATATTTATTGCAAATTATGGGAAGTTCATTGGCCTCAAATATAGGAATATTTTAAAAGAATCCTTTACTTTGAAAAGTATGGACGGTACCGTTACCTATATTGATAGTGTAGACTATGAATTAGATTTAGATTATGGTCGTATTCGTGCCGTACCAGATACCGCCGGGGGAAGTTTGCAAAATGGTATCCAATATCAGATCAGCTATACGCATTTTGCCATAAAAGATAGTAAAATACTTAATGATGAAGAATCCAATCCAGTTTTTGATGGATTAAAGATATTTGTACAAGATGAACCCTTAGAGATTGATGATAGTAAAACTGGATGGAATCTGTATAGTCCAACAAATTACGCTGCAGTTGTGGGAGTTTTTTCTCAAGGAGGAACTGCATTTCCTGCTGATTATGAAGTTCGATTTTCATCAACAATTATTGATACAGGATCTTTTGCGGGAATTTTAACTCCATTTGAGATTTATAAAACAACAATGGGTATGATTCCTGAAAAGCAACGTTTTGCAATATTAAAAAGGCAGCCCAATGAAAGTAATGATACTTGGGACAGTCATGATGAGATTGTTTTATTTGAAGGTGATGGTTTTAGTTCACCAACATGGATGATAAAATTTTTACAACCACCTGAAGATACACCTATTGTTCCAACTGATGGAGATATTTACCATATTGCAACATCTCGCCCATTTACGACTAATGATTTATTCACATTTATTACATCAGCATCGAGAATTGATGAAAATCAATTTAATAATGATTTAGAAAAAATCGCGGTTGTGCCTAACCCTTATGTTGTGACTAATGCACTTGAAAGACTAGATAGGCAAAATCCAAGAGACAGAGGCCCCCGTCGACTTTATTTTAACCATTTACCTGCTAAATGTACCATTCGGATTTATACTATTACAGGTGAACTGGTAAAATCATTGGTGCACAATTCGACAATTGATGATGGTAAAGAATATTGGGATCTAACAACTAGTGATAATTTCCCAATCGCGTACGGGGTGTATATTTTTCATGTTGATGCAGGAGAATTAGGGGAGAAAATCGGGCGATTTGCAGTAATTAAATGAGAAAAAATTTTTGATTAGAAAAATGCAAAAAAGTTTTAGGAAGAAAAATATAGTAGCGTTATCGATTTTCATTGCGTTCCATTTGTGTTGGTTATTTGGCCAATTGAATGGTTCGCAAACAATAACAAAATCTGGGACAACTGCAGCACAATTTTTAAAAGTCGGTATAGGTGCTCGCGGAACAGCGATGGGTGGTGCTTTTGCAGCGATGGATGGTGATATAAGCTCTATGTATTGGAATGCTGCAGGACTTGCAAACCTGAACAGGTTAGAAACAATGTTTGTTGATGGTGAATGGCTAGCAGGAATAAGACTCCAATATCTTGCTTTTTCGATTCCAATACATAGAATTGGTGTATTAGGATTAAGTGTCACAAATCTTTCGGTTCCGGAGAATAAAGTACGTACAATTTCTGAGCCAGAAGGTACAGGTGAATATTGGGGCGCGCGAGATTTGGCTGCTAACCTATGTTTTGCCAGAAAATTATCTGATAAATTCAGTATAGGAGGAAATATAAAATATATTCAACAAACAATTTGGCATGCCAGTGCTAGTACATATGCTGCGGATTTAGGAGCGCTATTTGAAACGCCTTTTAATGGAATGAGACTAGGTGCATCAATCAGTAACTATGGTGGTAAAATGAAATTAGATGGTAGAGATCAAAAAATCAGTGTAGATCCAGATCCTTTAAATCAGGGTAATGTGGAATTTATTAATGCGAATCTGGAAACAGACCAATTTCCAATTCCTTTAATTTTCCGAGTTGGGCTATCAGGTGAATTAATTAATAAACAGAATATAAGATTATCCTATGGTATTGATGCTTTGCATCCTAATGATAACTCAGAGTATTTAAATATAGGGATAGAGTCTACATTTGGAAATCTTGTGTCGATTCGTGCTGGTTACCCTTCTTTATTTAAGGAAAAATCAATCGAAGGCCCCACGTTTGGTGCCGGTGTTAATTATAGAATTTGGCGTACTGCAACAATTTTAAAGATTGATTATTCCTTTGCAGATTTTGGTCCTTTAGGAGATGTGAAAAGAATTTCTATCGGATTTAATTTTTAATAATTGCCTTTATAGATTTGAATTGAAACGGATTCTCACTTTTCAATTTCTTATTGTTTTTAACTCATCCTTTGCACAAATCGGAGATTTAGGCCCAGTCTTAGATCGTTTCCCTGAACTTATAGCACGTGACAGTTTATCTTTCATTATTTCTGAGGGTAAATCATCACCAAGTTTCTCATCCTTAGAAGGTGGTGCCATTGAAATTGAAGGGGAAGATATTTCTGATGTAGAATTTTTTATTTTAAATAGTTTTGGAATACAAAAAAAAATTCAAGCAAAAATATTTAGAAATCAATTACTTGGTTTAACTATTGCAACTTTTACAACTGAAGATGATGAATATATTGATCATTTTTCTTTTAAAATAGTTTCTAAAGTTAGGATAAATGTAAAGTCGGTCGTCGGATTTATTCTTGATTCTGAAGTCACGTTAGTCCATCCTAGAATTCTAACTCCAACGATTGGTGATGTTCCGAAACCAGTAATAGTATCTCGCCAAGAGTGGGGTGCGCAACCTCCAAAATTTTCATATAGCAATCATCCTTACATTGATAAGTTAACACTCCACCATGCTGCATGTTGTAGCGCAGATAATTTGGAGGATGGAAAAACTCAGGTCCTCTGGATTCAAGATTTTCATCAAAATGGGCGTGGCTGGAATGATATTGGATACCATTTTCTTGTGGATCGCTCAGGTAATATTTATCAAGGCCGTCCTGAAAGTGTGATTGGCGCACATGTTGGTGGCGCAAATACAGGGAATATTGGAGTTTGTTTATTAGGCTGTTATCATCCTCCTGAAACTAATTGTTTTGAAGTTATGAGTGATGAAAGTAAAGATGCCATTATTCGTTTATTCGGTTGGTTATCAGATGCGTATCAACAAAATCCTTCGGTTTTACTGGGTCACAGAGATTATTTTGGAACGACTTCCTGCCCTGGAGATAATGTTTGGTATAGATTACCAATACTAAGGATTGATATAGCAGATTATATAGAATCAATGGAGTTACCACCAATTTATTTTTCAAAAGCAGCATTCCCAAATCCATTCACAGATCAGGTTACTTTTAGCCTTGAACTAAAAGAAACCAAAAATATAATTATTGATATTTATGACATGTTAGGTAGAAAAGTAGATTCAATCATGGAAAAAGAAATCGGGCCTGGATCAATAAGTTTAAGTTGGGATGGTAAAAATATACTAGGCCAAAGACTTGGTAATGGAATTTATTTTGCTCGACCCATGGGTAATCTTGATTTAAAAACAGTTAAATTAATTTTAATTAAATAATTGAATTACTCGGTTATGTTTGATAGATAAATTGATAATTTTAAATTAAGCTAAAAGGTATCTAAAAATTCTATTAACGGAATTTCATTTAATAGTGCTTTATACAACTTATCGCTACCCCATAATCGATTTAGATGAAATTCCTGAAATTTTACTTTTTCCGGATCCATCGAATAAAGTGTAAATAGTGTTATTACTCCAGTTTTTACACTGCTAAAACTATTTCTATCAGTTATAAATATTTCTACCCCGTAACACTGTTCATCTTGAAACTTTGGATGGATGGAAATACCAGGTATTGAAACAGGAGTAAATGAAACTGGTGCGAACACAACGCCCGGTAATTTAAAATTATTTAATTTTTGAGATAAAAGTTTTCCATTTAGCCATGGAGCACCAATTTGCTTAAAAGGATTTTGTGTTCCCCTGCCTTCACTGATGTTTGTTCCTTCTATGATACACATTCCAGGATAAAGGATAGCCGTTTCCAAGTCAGGAATATTGGGAGATGGTTTTACCCATGGAAGGTCAGTTTCATCATACCACAGGTTTAGTTTCCAGCCTTCATTTTCAATTACTTCTAATCTTGGTAAGGGAGAAATCCATTTATTTTCAATGATTTTTTGTGCCAATTTGCCTACTGTTCCACCATACCGGATCGGAATTGGGTAATAGCCTACGAATGTTTTGTAATCCAAATCCAAAATAGGGCCTTGGATAATATCACCGCGAATCGGATTAGGACGATCTAAAACTATGATTGGAATTTTCAGTTGACCTGCAGCTTCCATGACCAAACCTAAGGTAGAGATATAAGTATAAAACCGTGCACCAATATCTTGAATATCATAAAGAATGATATCAATCCCTTGAAGCATTTCCACTGTTGGTTTGCGGGTTTTACCATATAAACTAATTACTCTAGGTAAGTTTGAATTCTGCTTTGAGTAATTTACTTTTTCTCCAGCACCTGCTTCACCAAATAAACCGTGTTCAGGAGAAAAAATAATTTTTAATTCAAGATCTTGAATGTTCATAAGTCGCCTATAATTAGGTATGCCATTTTTATCAATGCCTGATTGGTTAGTCACTAAAGCAATTGATTTTCCTTGAATCAAATCCTGTCTTGAATCAAGAAGAACATCCAACCCTGTCCTGATTTTAATTTTCTGAATGGGGATTTTAGGTTTAAGCTTTTCTTTCGCCATCTGTTCCTGATGGATTGATGGATGACTCGTCTGGGAAAAAATCATACTGAAGAAAATAAAAACTGTGATCCGATGTATCATTTTAAAATTGTTACTTTTTTAGATTTCTTTATAGTGCCGTTACTTATGGAGACTATAAATAACCCTGAAGAAACAGATTGCCCATATTGATCTAATCCATCCCAAGTAAAGGAGGATTTAAAATTGTTTGGTTGGTATGTTGTTTGTTTTATAGTTCGTCCAAGAATATCATGAATGGAAATGAAAACTCGCTCATTTGGCGTAGAAGAAAATATCATAGTAAATGATGTATTTGTTGGATTTGGAAAAAGTTTGTGGATAGAAATTAAGGATGGAGAAAGTAATGGATAGTTTACTATAGAACTCAGTTGTGATTCATATAATTGCATTATATCATTCATTATTTCATTTCGTAAAATTTCTGGATATATTGTCTCAAATCCAACTGCAAGATACACTAATCCACCATTTTGGTTACTATAACCAAATGTACCAACATATTCTATTCCCATCCCTCCACGGCTATCATAATTAAGACCATCATATTTAGCATTAACAATAGCACCGCCTACCGGATGAATACCATCTGGCCAATCCACATCATAAGTGCCCTCTGAACCATTATCAAACGTGATATCAGAGATATTTTCAAAGATTGAATTATTCACTCCAAACCCTGAATAAACATTACTGCCAGCAGCATCAGATATATAATTTGCTTTTAGATAGTTTGTGTAAAACTCCTGATCAGTATTATTTCCCTGACCGGCTAAATCATAACCGATTTCAGATCCAGATACAAATAAAAATCCGCCGTTTTCCAAGTATGATTTAACCAGGTTTTGTTCTGCATTTGTAAATGCACTTGTTGCTGTTCCTTCTTCACCTAAAATCCAGTCTACATAGCTGTAGTTTGACAAAGAGACATCGCCGTTTATAACTGCTTCATTTGATGCCGAATTAAAATTGAATCCCGAATGATGTAGTGCACTTCCATGCTGGCGTATAAAATCAAAGGTATTATTTGTCCCTGCAGTCCGATCAAATCCATTTACAATTAAACATGATACCGGTTCATTTGAAGGAACAATGCCCAGCATTTCAGTTAATTCACTTTCACCAAACAAATTTGAAGCATTTATTGATAAAAAATAAGTTTCTCCTATATTCAAATTATCCATTATTATTGGATTGTTTGAATACACTCCCAAAGTATCGATTTCACCGCTTGGTTCCAGATAGCTTCTGAAAACCGTATATTCTGAAGCATCAAGTGCGCCATTAAAATCTATTTTTATAGTACCGTCACCAATATTTTTTATTGATAAATTCATAGGAATGGTAGGTGGCGAACCACCGCTAAATTTTGCATAAAGTAATTCCCATAATTCTGGGTTTGTACCATCGTAGCCCAAAGCCCACATACCAATTCCCTTCAGATCATGATACATGGCAAAATCATATTTTAAGGATAGCGATAGGCTGTCGTCATACCAACCCTGGTGCCAATTTGAGTCTTGGTAATGGTACCAGGGAGTTTGAGACGATTCGTGCCATTGTTTGCCATAGGATTGAGCCAGTGGCTCCATTTCTGCATATATCTTCGGATTCCCGGTACCGGTTGTGCTCGCACCTGGGGCAGATGATGCTGTAGGCCAGTCATAACCGTAATAAGGGACACCCAAAATTAATTTATCTTGTTGAAAATTTGTTTTCTCTAAATAATCAAAAATTGTCCAAGTCAAAGTGTAGCCAGGTCCAGTTAACGGTGAAATAGGTCCCGTAGTAGAGCTTCCACTCCAGTGGTAACCATAACCCATAATAAATAAACCATCACTTATTGTTGCTAATGCATTGTAATCCCAGGCATTATTCCAATCTACGGCTGGCATGGCTAATGTAACTTGGGAGCCAGGAATTTGAGTATGAAATTCAGTCGTTAAATCTGTTATGAAAGTCACCATATTTTCTTTTTGTGACGCAGGGAAGGACTCAAAGTCTATATTCACTCCATCAGCATTTCCAGCTTGAACCTGTTCAATTAAATTATTAATCAGAGTTTGACGGTATGTAGGATTACTCAAAAGTGTTTCCAGATCGTTAGTGTTAAAAAGAGTGGCACACAGCACAACATCAGTTCCATGTGCATGTGCTTCATTGATCAGACTCGTAACCGGCCATCCATGAAGATCGCTCAATGTTCCATCCGAGTTTACTTCAGCACTGAAATAGGCAAGTGTGGAAATCAAATCAAAATTATAATTTTCCCAGGAAGTACCCATCCAATAAGGATGATATCCAAAAATCTCCCTTGTTGGCTCTCTATCATTATTTGCTTTTGACCTAATGAAGCTATTATCATCAAATTCATTCATAATGTAATTCTCGTTGTAATAGGCCAACTCAATTTGATGAATACCCTTATGACCTTGACTACTTAGGAGGGAAATTAATAAAATATAAAAATAAACGGTTTTAAACTTCACAACCTGAAAAAATATCTTCAATTTTCTCACGACGTCTAATTAGTCTTGGGCTCTCACCATCTAGAAGTATTTCAGCAGATTTAGGTCGAGTGCAAAATTGGTGAGACATTGTGAAACAATATGCCCCCGTATCCATTATAGCGATCAAATCATTTTCTTTAACATTCGGGAATTTTCGATCTACAGCAATGCGATCGGTATTTTCGCAAATTCTTCCTGTAATATCAACGACTTGATTCATTGGTGCATTGGTTTCACCCACTTTATATATTCTGTGGTGTGCTCCATATAGTGCAGGTCTCATCAAAGTTTCCATTCCTGCATCAATTCCTACAAACTTTTTATAGCTATCTTTATTTCCTGTTACTCGAGCTAAAATAATTCCAATATCTCCAACTACTGATTTTCCTGGTTCAATCCACAAAGCTGGTTTCACTTTATTCAGTCGTTCAAAATGAGTATTGTAGATTTTTCCGACTCGCGAAAATAAAGATTCAAAGTCTAATGGTTTTTCTTCTTCTTTATACGGAATACCATACCCACCTCCAAGACTAATATAGTCCATATGGATATTTAGTTCATCTCGAAGCCTATCTACTGTTTTTAAAATTTCCTTGATTAATTTTGGATGATATTCTGGATCAAGAATTCCTGAACCAGTCATACACTGAATACCAAATTGTTTTATTCCAGCATCCAGAGCTATTCTGTATGCTTTAACAATATCGTAGATTGGAACGCCAAATTTTGAATTTTGACCTCCAGTAACTATTTGGGAAAAGGCACCTTCACCGAAACCTGGGTTTAGGCGAAATGAAATTGTTTCAGGAAGACCAATCTTTTTAAGCCGATGAAATGATGTAATATCATCCAAGTTAATTTTTGCTTTATGATCATATGCATACTTTAGATCTTCAAGCGATTCATAATTACCTGTGTATAGACAATTATTTCCTTTTATTCCTCCTTTTTCTGCTGCAAAAATTTCTCCTGGACTTGAACAATCAGCACCAATAGAAGGGACTGTTTCTTTTAGTAGCTTTATAAGATGAGGGTTATTATTTGCTTTCACAGTATAACAAATATGATAAGAATCAAAATTATTTTTTAAAGAAAGATTAAGTACATTAATATTATTTAATAACCTTTCTTTTGAATAAATAAAAAGAGGAGTTCCATATTGATGGGCTAAAGAATCAAATAAAGTTTCATTTTTCAGGAGATTTATTAAAGGGTGCTTTTTCATTTTAAGAAATCAATAGAGTTTGTTTAATGAATAGTTGTAGTAAAAAATATTGTTTTTAAAATAAGATTATTCACTGATGTTTCTAAATGAATAATTGTTAATTGTCCTTTAATTTCAAACGTAATAATTAGAAAAATTAAATCATTTTAAAATGAAACTTTTTAAATATTGTAGTGTATTGATATTCATTTTTATAGGATGTGATAAGAAAATAGACTCATTTGGTTGGGTAAGTACAATTCCTAAACCTTGGACTTTATCGAAAATTGAGTTTGAATCTTACCTGCCTCAGTTTCAGAAGCGATTTCCTATTTATCATGATCGTATAAAAGCATTAAACCTTTGGCGAGTAGGCACCCCATATGGAATATTTTGTCTTGGTGAAGAATCTGGCATTGACAAAGATCCGATCATCCGATTTGATACTTCAGATTGCACTGTACATGTTTTAACCACATTAGCATTTGCAGAAAGTTATACGTGGCAAAATGCCCGGGATGTGATGGTCGATATTCATTATAAAATGGATGAAAATGGTGTAAAAAAACCAACCTATAAGTCTAGATGGCATTATACTTCAGATAGGATCTTAAATCATAGTCGCACTATAGATATTACTCCAGTAATTAGTTCTACAGAATCAAAAGAAATAGTCAAAATTGAACTAAATAAGAAAGAAGACGGCTCAGAGTTTCTTGAGCTTGATTGGTCTCCCAAAGTAGAGATTCAATATTTGCCAACTAGAAATGTCACGGAAGAATTATTGAAAACTTTACCAAGTGTTTGTGGTATTGCTTTTGTAAAGCGCAGTTATTTTAAAATGGGAATTGTAATTGCCCATGAAGGATATTTAATTGACCAAAAATATTTGATTCATGCATCGCAGGAAGAGGGTAAAACTATCGATGTAAATTTAATTGAATATTTAAACAAGAATGGAAATTCCAAATTTGATGGAATCATGGTTTATAAAATTGAACAAGCTTAATAATAATAAAATTAATCTGGTTATTTGGCTATCTGCTAAAAAATGTTAATTTAATGTACAAAGTATTATTTTTTCTCCTTTTGTTCAATTTCAGTCTGTACTTTTTTTGCTAAATGGAAGATATAGTAAACAGACAATTCAATTTCCTCCTCGGTACAGGGATAGCAGGCTCCTTTAGGGGGCATCACACCTTCTTCACCTTCAATACCTTCCAATACACTTTTATATAATTGATCTATTCCTTTTGCTGCAAGTTTGTCAAAATGTTCTTTATCTTTCACTGATGTACCTCCCATGGTACCGTACATATGGCAACGAAAACAGGTGGTGACCCAGATGGATTCACCAATGGTAATTTCTTCCTGAGTTAAATTTCTAAATTTTTCAGATTCATAGATATTTACAGGGGCTCTTTCCGAGCATCCAAACATTAGAAAAATTGTTAAAAATAAAATTGATCGTTTCATGAGTTTCCTTATTTTTACAAACTGTAATAGTAAAATGTATTTAAAACTTAAACATAAATCACTGCTGAGTATTTTTATTTTCTTCAGCATTCTTGCTATAGTAAAACCTCAAAATAGTAAAGAGAAAGAATTCATAAATAGAAATTTTGAAAATGGATTTCAGGGTATTCAAAATACTGTTTTCAAGAATCCTGGAAGAAGAATTCTTATTATAGGTGGTATTGGTTCAGCCATCGCTTATCAAATGGATGATAGTGTGCAAGATTGGTTTTTGAATAACCAGCCACTTCCGGAATCGATCAATCGTTTTGGTGACCGTTATGGAAATTTTTATTCAGGAATATTTGTTCTAACAGCATCCGGGATACTGTCATATCAATCAAATTCATTGCAAAAATTTGAATATGCATTCGCTACACTTGGAACAAATGGGTTAGTGACTGTTATATTGAAAGATATTATTGGTAGAGAGCGGCCCAATGGATCGAGCCATCGATCATTTCCATCAGGGCATACTTCTCACAGTTTTGCCACAGCTACAATATTTAAAGAATTATTTGGATGGAAATGGGGAGTACCTACTTATAGTTTAGCTATAATTACTGCTGTGAATCGTTTGCAGGATAATAAACATTATTTAAGCGATCTTGTTTTTGCCGCTGGCCTTGGTACAGCCTTTGGATTAGGTTTTTCTAAATCACACTTAGGTGATATGAAAAAGGTGGTATATGAGTTTAATCCAGTAAAGTCAGAACTAAGATTTTCAGTTTATTTTTATTAGCATCCAATTCACTAAATGTTATTGAACCCCTGTTTTTAATATATCGTGAATATGAACAATGCCATCGGGCTTTTTCAGTTTTGGATTGGAATAAACAAATAAACTGGTGATGGCATGTTTTTCCATCAATTCCAATGCAGAAAGGGCGAGAGTATCAGAAGTAACCCATTTAGGATTCTTAGACATTAAGTAATCTGCCGTCTGTTCAAATAAATCATTTCCTCCCTTTTCTAATCCTCGTCGAATATCTCCATCCGTAATGATACCTACCATTTCATTTTCATCATTCAATACACCAGTCATCCCTAGACCTTTTTCTGAAATGACTAACAGTGCTTCCTTAACGTTGTCAGATGAATTCACAAAGGGAATGGTATCACCGGAATGAACCAATTGATCAAGTGTAAGCAGCAACCGTTTTCCCAGCATGCCACCAGGATGGAGCTCTGCAAAATCTTCTTTATTGAATCCACGAAATTCCAGTAATGAAACAGCCAACGCATCGCCCATTGCTAAGGTAGCTGTGGTGCTTGCTGTGGGGGCAAGATCCAAAGTACAAGCTTCTTTTTCTACGGATGTATCCAAATAAATATCCGCTTTTTCAGATAAAGTGGAATGTTGTCTGCCGATCAAGCCGATAATGGTTACACCTTTTTTATGTAATGCGGGTATAATTTGAATCAATTCCATAGTCTCACCGCTATTGGAAACAATTAATACAACATCATCTTTTGTGATCATACCCAAGTCACCATGGGTTGCTTCCCCAGGATGGACAAAGTGGGAAGGCGTTCCTGTTGATGCCATGGTCGACGCTATTTTTTGCGAAATTAGACCGGATTTACCCATCCCCGATATAATCAGACGTCCTTTACAATGCATAATTGTATTGACTGCAGATACAAACTGCTCATCTAATCTTTTACCAACCAGAGATACAGCTTCAGATTCAATTTGAAATACACGTTGGGCGACAGATTGTATATCAGATGAATTCATAAGATAAAATTTAATACTATTCTATAAACAACTTGATTATTTTAACACTTGAAATATTTAAATAAATCTTTGATTTACTTTTTTATAAATAAAGAAAATATATAGTTGATAATTTATGGGTCAGGCAGTTATTGCTGTTGATGATCAAATTTCATGAAATTTTTTTTAATTAATGGGTTGTTATTCATGTCGCTTTTTGGGAAACCGCCAACAATAGGAAAACCTGCACCAGATTTTAATCTCCAAGACCAAGATGGCAATTTTCATTCCTTATCGGATTATAAAGGTCAAAAACTAGTAGTATATTTTTTCCCCAAAGCGGATACGCCTGGATGAGTTAAGCAGGCATGTGGATTCCGGGATGAATCTGAAAAATATAAATCAATAAATATTGCAGTTATAGGAATCAGTTATGATTCAAAGAAATCTTTAAAATCATTTCGTGAAAAATATAGAATTCCATTTAATTTTCTATCGGATTCAGATAAAATTGTCGGTAAAAAATACGGTGTAAATAAATTTTTATTTCCTTCCAGAAAAACATTTTTGATTGATGAAAATGGGATACTAGTTCGAATATTCAATGATGTGAATTTAAATTCACACCCGTTAGATGTTTTAAAAACATTTGAAAAAGTATCAATTAGGGAATAAAATGAAAGTATCTATCGAATATTGCAGTATGTGAAACTATCTACCTCGGGCTTCCAGTTTGGAAGAAGAACTCAAATCAAAATTTCCGGGTATTGAAACAAATTTAATTTCCAGTGGCGGCGGTGTCTATGAAGTATCATTAGATGGGAATCTTATTTTTTCAAAAAAGGAGTTAAAAAGATTTCCTGATGAGAGGGAAATTGAAAAACTAATTAAGGAAAATTCAAGCTAAATTGATTTTTGGTATTTACCATAATGGTAAAAATTATAAGCTAGGTACAACACAAAGTAGCTCAATTTTTTACTTACTGTAATTTTCATTTTAATTTTAATTGCAATGCATTTGTAAATTCAACTTAAATATAACTAGAAAAAGGGCATAAAGGGCATAATGAGTAAAGGTTTAAAAAGTATTATAACATGCGATTTAGATGGAAAAGTGGAAACCTTCAGTGAAGGCGCTGAACAATTATTTGGTTACAGCGAAGACGAAGTTATTGGGAAGATGAGAGTCAGTGATTTTAGTGATGGACAGGTCGTTTTAGGTCATGTGATCGGCTGGTTAGATGAATCAGTTAAAAATGGTAAGTGGGAAGGTGAGACAACCTTTCTGAAGAAAGATGGTAGCGAATTTCCTGCAAAAATTAAAATAACCCCTACAAAAGACAAAAATGGTGAACATATAGGATACTGTGGTGTGACTACTAAGCTAGATGACAAAACATCCGAGCAGGTAAGACCAAAAATAAATTTTATGACACAAATATTTACATGGGTTGTGATTATGCGCCTCCCATTTTTATCAGCAACAATAATGCCAATTTTAGTGGGCGCAGCGGTTGCAAAATTTTTAGGTTATACGGTTGATTGGTACTGGTTAGGTGTAACCTTATTAGGCGGCTCTCTACTGCACATTGGGACAAACACTTCAAATGACTATTTTGATCACTTAAGTGGGACAGATAATCTAAACTATAATTATAGTAATAAAGGTCTTAACGGTGGTAGTAGAGGCATTCAGATGGGACTTATTTCTCCATATGGTGTAAGAAATTTATCAATTACCGTTTTTGCTTTAAGTGTGTTGGTAGGTATTCCGTTAATACAGAAAGCGGGTATGCCAATTTTATGGTTGGGTTTAATTGGTTTTTTATCAGGTTTATTTTATACTGCTCCTCCATTTAGATTCGCATCGCGGAAAGGTATGGGGGAGTTATTAATAGGACTCAATTTCGGTCCATTGATGGTTGCCGGCAGTACATTAGTGCAAACTGGACAACTGTTGCCTGAAGCATTTTTAGCGGGAATCCCGCTGGGGTTTTTAATAGCTGCTGTTGTTTATATTAACGAATTTCCTGATCATGACAGTGATAAAGCTACAGGCAAAAATACTCTAATTGTTGTATTTGGTCCAGAGAAAGCGAGGGCAGGTTATGTGGCACTGGTCTCAGGTGCTTTCTTAAGTATAGTTTTTCTGGTACTGAATGGTACTTTCCCTTCATTAATCTTAATTACCTTATTAGCTTCGTACTTTGGCGTGACTTCTATTCAAACCTTATACAAGTATTATAATGACAGATTACTTGAACCGGCAAATTGGGGTACAATAATTATGCACAGTGTAACTGGTTTATTGCTTTTTACTGGACTTTGGCTCGCAGCGCCTGTTTAATCTTCAAAGTTATTTCATTACATTTATAAAAAGCCCCTAGACACAGGGGCTTTTTATTTGCACAAAACTAAAAACTTTTGTAATATACTTACGAGTAACTTACGAGTAATATTATAAAACATAAGGGATATAGAGTTATCTAAGAGAAAGCCTTTGTAATCTTAGTGAATTCTGTATATTACAAATGATGAAGAAAAGAATAAAAAAACAACCATCTTTAGCTGTTATTCGGGCGTTAGCCAGGCTGAAGGAATATGAATGTAAAAAAGAATCTCGATCTATTGTCTGGGATGGAAAATCTATCACACAATATTTTTCTATTACCTCGTGATAAAAGCCTTGTCCCCAAAATTGAAAAAATTCCTGAATTTTATCCAACGATTCACGTTGATCCACGGCTATTCTCCATCCTATGAAGAGATTATGGCTAGTTTGGGATTTGGTTCATTGGGGACAGTGAATTGGTATGTAAAGACCTTAGAACAAGAAGGTCATTTATCTCGTATAAAAGGTCCCAACGGTAAGCGAGCGCTCACATTAATCCACAAAGAGCACGCCACAACTACATCAGCTCGTTTGCCGCTTCTGGGCCTTATTGCTGCGGGAGAACCCATCGAAGCGTTAGAGAACCCAGAAATGGTAGATGTACCTCCATCCTTGCTGCATCCTGATAACTATGTACTACAGGTGAAAGGGAATTCCATGATCGATGAAAATATTCACGATGGCGATTTTATTGTTGCGAAGAAAGCAGCTACAGCTCGATCCGGGCAAATTGTGGTAGCATTGATCAATGGTGAAGCCACATTAAAGTGTTATATTCCCAGACTGGATTGTATTGAGCTCCATCCCAGGAATCCTAAATTTCCAATCATTAAAATAAATCCACAAGACGATTTTCATATTAATGGCGTGCTTCTTTATTCCTTCCGGAATTATTTGAACTAGGTACGCTTCCATGATCGCTCAAGACGTTTTTCATATACGTCTTAAGGAATTACAGCTCCAGGCAGAGCGGATCATGGATCCCAGTCTGAATACACGTCCGGTAGCCATTATCTCATCTACCCGGCCAAGCGGTAAAATTCTGTTTTTATCTCCAGAAGCAAAAGAAGAAGGACTATCCCATGGCATGAAAGTTTCCATCGCTCGCAAAATGAGTCAAGGTGTCCAGTTACTACCCTATAATCAAGCACTTTATGCCCGCGTGAATCGTTATGTATATGAAACCGTATCCACATTTACTCCAGTTGTGGAGTTGGAAGGCATGGGCAGATTCTATCTGGATATGAATGGAATGTGTGAGATTCGGAGTCATGCTCATAATACCGGTTTATCTATTTTGAAGCAAATCCAAGAGAAAACCAGTATCGCAGGCATGGTGGGTATCAGCATCAATAAATTGATAAGCCGGATTGTAACATCTGTGGTTCCTGAAACGATTTATGAAGTACAGAATGGTGAAGAAGCAAAATTTTTATCTCCTTTGATACCGCTAGTTCTACCTAAAGTGAAGGAAAAACCTGTTCAACGTTTGCTCCGATTTTTATGGATTGAACAGGTTCAGCAGATTCAATCCATGGCAAGCAACACAGATCAATTTCTGACATTCTTTGGTATCCATGCCGTCCAATTGGCACGGGAAGCACAAGGGAAAGATTCATCTGTCGTAAGGCCCCATCAATTCCGGGATCATATTGTAGAGCAAATGGTGCTTCCGGAAGATACCAATGATGAAACGGTGCTTCATCCTATCGTGAAAAATTTAGCAGAACAGGTAGCCTTCAAACTGCGTCAGCGAAGACAACTGGCGAACAGGGTTCGATTGGTCATTCATTACATTGATGGTCATCAGCGTCACAGTATTGGGTGTATTACCGGGATTGATGATACATCGGTGATTACAGTCTGTCGGCAACTTTTTAATAAGGCAAATGAAAGACGAAATCGTATTCGAACCATTTTGATTGATGTGTCTGATTTTCGGCCTTATGTTTATCAAACAGACCTTTTTTTAACAGGAGAGAATCGGAATATGGCTGTCTCTAAAGCGGTAGAAAAAGTTCGGCAGAAGTATGGTGTTCATAGCCTGCAAACAGCAGATGTATTTCAGGCATTAGGTCGATTGTAAATGTTTATCCATTTAAACACTCATTCTGTTTATTCTCCCATGCGTGGACTTTTATCACTTTCAGATTTGGTATCTCTTTCAAAATCAGAGGGCATGGATACATTAGCACTGACAGATGTAAATGGATTATGGGGATTTATCCATTTTGTTCAGCATTGCAAAGATGCAGGAATTTTTCCCATCGCTGGCACAAATTTAATTACAGATAAAGATGAAGTAATCCTTTTGGCAGAAAATCAGTATGGGTATGAAAATATCTGTCGTATTGTGTCTGCTATTCATGATAATCCCAACCAATCGGTTATAGATATTTTAAGGGAAAAATGTATTGGTTTATTTGTTCTCGCACATGATGAAAATACGTTGAAAGCGTTGATGAAATTTATTCCAGACACCCATTTATTCATTGAGCTACGTCCAAGTATTCAGGAGTCTGAAGCACATCGTTTATCCAAAAAATTTAAATTGGAGATTGTAGGAACAGGTGATGTCTATTTCAGATATCCAAGTGACCATGATGCCCACCTAATGCTAAGAGCTATTGAAAAAAATACTACACTGGAACAATTGAACCGATCGGAATATAAATCGGATCAGCATTGGTTTCGATTTGAAGCGGATATGGTGAGACTTTTTCCTAACAGTTTGGATTCACTGAATAACAGCCGTTATTTGGCAGATCGGTGTAAACGGGATTGGTCATTTATTAATACAATTTTTCCCGGGCTTTCTTTAAAAGAGACGTATCATTCTAGTGAAACATTGAAAGAGAAAGTCTACGTTGGTGCTAAGATACGATATGGAGAGATTAATGAGATAATCAGACAACGCATTCAACACGAATTAAGTATTATTACGCAAAAGGGTTTTTCACCATATTTTTTGATTGTGCAAGATATTGTTGAACAAACCCGTGCCACTATCGGCCGAGGCTCCGCTGCTGCATCTATTGTAAGTTATTGTTTATTTATCACGCAGGTCGATCCACTTCGACACTCACTCCAATTTGAACGATTTATCCATCCGGAACGGGAAAATATGCCGGATATTGATGTGGATTTTCCTTGGGATGAGCGGGCTAGTATTCTAGAATATGTATTCAAAAAATATGGAAATACTCGGACGGCCATGGTGTCGAGCCAAGTATTTTTAAAACCAAGGTCTGCCATTCGGGAAGTGGGCAAGGTTCATGGGTTATCCAACGAAGAGATCAAAAGTATTACCAAGCGGATTGGCTGGTATGCTTCCCGAAGGGACTTAGAACATTGGGTTCGAACCGACCCAAGATTTGCTAATGTAGATCTAGATGATACTTTGATTCGCATTTTACGTGAGAGTGAAAAAATTGTAGGGGTATTCCGTCACTCCTCGGTTCATCCCGGAGGTGTGGTGATTGTACCGGATGAAATTCGAAAATATGTACCTGTGCTTGTGGCACCGAAAGGGATCCAGATTGTAGAGTGGGAAAAAGATCAAGTGGAAGATTCAGGGCTATTGAAAATTGATCTGTTGGGGAATCGGAGTCTGGCAGTAGTACGAGATACGATTCGCCAGGTGAATTTGAATTACGGCGAAGCGGCATCCAGAAATAAGTATGTAGATTATCATCAAATCCAGCCTGTAGGAGATAGTAAAACTGAAGAACTCATGAAATCGGGAAAAACCATGGGTGTGTTTTATATTGAGAGTCCAGCTACACGGCAACTCTTAGTAAAGGCCGGTATTGTAGATTTTGAACATGTGGTGATTTATTCATCCATTATCCGCCCGGCAGCAAATCGGTTTACCAATATAATGTTATCAAGGATTCACGGGGAAGAATGGAATTTGCTTCATCCTGATTTGGATTTTTTATCTGAGAGTTATGGTATTATGGTTTATGAAGAACAAGTGTCCATGGCTGCTATGGTTATGGCAGGGTTGGGTTATGCGGAAGCAGATGCGTTGCGAAAAACCATGAGCCGTGATTCCATGCAGCATCTTATTTTATCGTGGAAAAAGAAATTCACAGCAGGATCACTCCGGAGAGGTTATAGGCCCCAAATGATTCAAGGTGTATGGGACATGATTGCATCCTTTACTGGCTATTCGTTCTGCAAGCCCCACTCAGCGTCCTACGCCATGTTATCTTTCACCTGTGCCTATCTAAAAGCGCACTTCCCAGCAGAATTTTTAGCAGCCGTTATTTCCAACCAAGGTGGCTTTTATTCATCCTATGCCTACATGAGTGAAGCTCGACGTTTCAGAATCCAGATTCTGCCGCCGGATGTAAATAGAAGTAACCGGGAATGGCGGGGACGAAAAAATAAAATTCGCATGGGGTTCATGAGTATAAAGCGACTTCAGAAAAAAGCAGTGGACAGAATTCTAGATGAAAGAAAGGCCGGGGAGTTCGATTCACTGAACGATTTTTTATATCGTGTGGAGTTGGATTTAGCAGATGCAATGGTTTTAACCAATGCCGGATGTTTTCGGCAATTAGCACCGGAGTTGAATCATCGAGAATTAGCTTATCGCGTGGCAGGTTTTTATCTCCAAAATGGTGAGCGACAGCCTCTAAAAGTATCACCAAATTGTCAAGAATTATCCGATGAAGATCAATACCAAATGGAGTTAAAAACGTTTGGATATCCATTATCGGTCCATCCATTGACAGTATATCGGCCACGGTTGAGTCGAAGAATCAAATATGCTAAGGACATCCCAAAATTTGTGGGAAAATCCATTTATTTGATTGGAGTGTATATTACACGGAAGGAAACTATAACTGGTAATTTGGAGCCCATGGAATTTTTAACGATGGAAGATGAAACAGAGATCTATGAATGTGTTTTATTACCTAGTGTGTTCAGTGAATTCGGCGATATGCTCCACTGGGAAACGTTGTTTATCATTAGAGGCATAGTGGAAAAATCATTTGGTGTTTGCGCCATAACCATTGAAAAAATGGCTAGCCTACAGCAGTGGATAAAAAAGATAAAATAAACAATTTTATATGTTTCAGTTCTTTAAAGATTATTGTAATAAAAAATTTAGTAGGATAATTATCGTTTAATTATGGTGATTATAGTATTGTTATTAAGATAATCGTTTTACCATTTATCTTAATTATAGTCTCTTACACAACGAAAACCAGTGTGATTCAGACTTGTATCTTCTGTTGACCCTATTCTTCTGCTAACTCTATATCCTGAGCAATAGCTATCATTGCATAAAAAAGATCCGCCTCGCAGTACCCTTTTGTTTGCGAATGGTTCTTCAGAATCGTAGGCCATTTCTGGCCCTTTTGGATTAATACAAACTCCTAAGCTTTTATCATAAGCATAGCTACTCTCATTATAATAATCAGAACACCATTCCCATACATTTCCAGCCATGTCATATAATCCATAATTATTAGGTGGGTAAGAACCAACTGGTGCAGTTAATAAAAATCCATCTTCTTCAGTATTTACAGCAGGGAAATTTCCTTGCCAAAAATTAGCGCGCATGGGTGATTTATTTATGGATACATTTCCCCAAGGATAACGAGATTTTTCTATCCCACCACGGGCAGCAAATTCCCATTCAGCTTCAGTCGGTAATCTTTTACCTGCCCATTTCGCAAAAGCATTTGCATCTTCCCAGGATATATGAACGACAGGATGATTCATTTTATTTTTAGTAGTACTATTATTTCCGGCTGGATTTTTCCATGAAGCTCCTTTTTCCCACTTCCACCATTTTGACTCATCATTTAACAATATCAGATTTTTATTTTGAACAAAAATAAGTGAACCGGGTAACAATAAAGAATCCGGTGGTTTAGGAGTACCAGCAGGCAATTGTTTTTCCATTTCAGCCCAGCTAATCATTTTTTCTGCAGTAGTAATATATCCAGTCTCATTCACAAATTCTAAAAATTGGAGATTGGTAACTTCATATTGGTCCATAAAAAAGGAGTCTACAATCACTTCGTGTACGGGCATTTCATTTGAGAAGGCTTCTACTCCATTACTACCCATAAGAAATTTTCCTCCTGGTATTAATACCATATTCTGATCTATTGCATAAATTTTTGGGGAGGTACTAAATATTGGATATTTAAAGGATATTGCTATAGTAGCAATAATTACTGCCAATAACAGGTATTTTAATTTATTTTTCAATTTATATTGGTTCAGAAATTATCTAAAAATTACTGATTAGGATTAAGCTTGAAAAAGTTTTCTATTTTTATTTAACAAAGTAATTAAAGCATTTCTATTATTATAGAATAAGATCGCTTTATTAATGTTTATTTTATATCATCAAATTTATTTAGATGATATGTAGAACAAATTTAATGATTAATTAAAAATAAAAATTTTTCTTTATTTCTCTATTGCATATGATAATGAAATATTAATGGTATTTAATGTTCTGGGGCTGATAAGGTGTAAAATATTTCCACAATAGATTTGTAATTCAAATGACAGGTTTAGGTTTTGCAGATTGTGCTGTTTCATTAGTAGATAAGAAATCATCAAACTAATTTCAAAAAAATATATATGAAGAATATTATCCAGTTTTAGTCTATATGATTAAGATTTTAATTTGAAACGAATTTTATGTTAAAAAATAATTTAAATAGTAATAAAACAAGATTTTTAAATAAATTAGAATCATTAAAAAATTTGATTCCTTTTTACTTAACATTAAGCAATTTTTAAAAAATTTATGGATTTACATATATCGAATAATAGAAACACTGTTATATTTTTTTCTGAATGGGGGGCTTCAATTACCAGATGGGATACTTTAGATAAGGATGGTAGAAAAATAAATATTGTGTTAGGATATGATAATGAAAAAAATTACATGGATAATCCATTTTATCTCGGTGCAACAGCAGGTAGATATGCTAATCGTATCAAAAATGGACAGTTTCAATTAGGGGATGAAAGTATTCAGCTAAAAACGAATGATAATGGACATCATCTTCATGGAGGTCCAAAAGGATTTAGTAGTCAAAAATGGTCAGTAAAAAAGATTTCTGATTCAAAGATAATCTTTAATCTAAGAAGTCCAGATAAAGACCAGGGATATCCTGGAGATATTAATGTAAAGACAATATATGAATTAAATAAAGATAATGAACTTTCTATTTATTATGAATGTATAGCAAACCAGGACACTATAGTTAATCTAACACACCACTCTTATTTTAATCTAAGTGGAGAAAATAGTGATAACATTCTGAACCATCTATTATTTATTAATGCAGAAAATTATACCGAAATAAATAGCGACCTAATTCCTACAGGAAAGATAGTTTCAGTGAATAATACACCTCTTGATTTTAGAAAACCAATTAAGATTGGTAAACGTATTTCAAATAATTTTAAACAACTCATTTATGCCCAAGGATATGATCATAATTTTGTAATTAATATAGATGATGATCAAAAATTAAATTTAGCTGCAATATTATACTCAAAAAGTTCCGGATTAGAAATGAGTGTTAAAACTAATTTGCCTGGATTACAATTTTATTCAGGAAATTTCTTAGATGGGAACTATAATGACATATATGGTAAACCATTATCTAAACATCGTGGACTCTGTTTAGAGCCACAATTCTTTCCCGATTCTCCAAACAAGATTAATTTTCCATCACCAATATTGAAAAAAGGTGATGTATATGATTATATGATAAAATATGGTTTAAATATTAAATGATAAATTATTTATTATCATAATAATTGATATGATTTAAGGAATGATACAGTTTATTAATAATTTAAAATTTCTAATAAGGTTATACATTTTTTGATTCGTAATTTGAAAAGACTCTCCATCAATCTCATTGTACGGTAGATGACTATATTTATTTGATGCTTTAAACAAAGAAAACATATTTATCGAATATTTACAAGAAAATCTAGAAACAAAAAAAATCATCAAGGTACTAACTGCCCAATCATTACCACCGATGAATGATGGGAATATGACCTTAACATCCCATGATCGTATTCGAAGGAGTCGTCTATATGTGCCGGGAAACCAACCAGAGAAAATATTAAAAGCCAAGAACTATTCACCCGATTGTATTATCCTAGATTTAGAAGATGCTATTCCTTTCATAGATAAGGAAAAAGCCAGAGTGATAGTTAGAAATGCTTTACGGTTGGTTGATTTTCAGGGTATTGAGCGGATGGTAAGGATAAACTCAAGTGATATTGGATTAAAAGATTTAGAATATATTATTCCTCAAAATGTACATGTTGTTCTGGTTCCTAAAGTGGAAAGTGCAGATCAAATTAAAAAAATTGAGATAACAATCAATGAAATCAAGACTGCATGTGGTAGAGAAGATGATATATTTATCATTCCAATTATTGAAAGTGCACGAGGTGTTCTAAATGCACTCAAAATTGCGGAATCTTCACCTAATATTATTGGATTAACTATTGGACTTGAAGATTATACATTAGATTTAGGGGTTAGGAGAACTAAAGCTGGTGATGAATCTTTTTTTGCCCGATCCATGATATTACATGCAGCTAAAGCTGTTGGAATCCAAGCACTTGATTCTGTGCATGTAAACTTTACTGATGAAAAATCTTTGCGAAAGTCTGTAAGAAAATCAATAGCATTGGGATTTGCAGGGATAGGGTGCATTCATCCCAATCAAATTATTCCAATCCATGAAGAATTTTTTCCTTCGAAAAAAGAAATTTTAAATGCGAAAGCAATAATTCAGGGGTTTGATCTAGCATTGGAAAATGGAAAAGGTGTATTTGAACATCATGGTAAAATGATTGATGTACCGACTGTTGATAAAGCCAGAAATATAATTAAACTGGCCAATGTTTATAGATCTATGGATGATTAAAAGGGTATGAAAACTCAAATGATAATGAATGCCTTAGGAAGGATGGTACCAAAAAAAATTAATGGTATTCCACAGACACCTTTTATGGGCGTTGGTAAGTATAAAACTTCTGGACTAAAGGCATCTCAACCAATCCGAAATTGTTCTGAATATCCTATGGATGGAAACAAAGTAGTGAGCTCATTAAAGGAAGCATTAGTTATGGCTGGTATTAGAGATGGAATGACTATATCTAGCCATCACCATTTTCGTAACGGTGATTTGGTTATGAACCAAGTTTTTGATCAACTATATGAGCTTGGAATAAAAAATTTACGTTGGTTTCCATCAGCAGCATTTCCCTGCCACTCACCGATTATCAAACATTTGGAGAACGGTACAATTGACTTGGTGGAAGGATCATTAAATGGTGATTTAGGTAGATTTGTTTCTTCTGGCAAGATGAAGAAAATTGGTGTTCTACGTAGTCATGGTGGTCGCTGGCAAGCTGTCCAAGATGGGGAAGTACATATTGATATAGCAATAGTTGCAGCACCATCAGCAGATGCATTTGGCAATGCAACAGGTGAGCATGGTCCATCTGCTTGTGGGTCATTAGGCTTTGCATTAGTTGATTCCATATATGCTACACAGGTAATTGTTGTCACGGATAATTTAGTTCCCTTTCCTTGTATACCATGGCAAATCCAGGGGCAAAATGTGGATCATGTGGTTGTAATGGATAAAATTGGTATACCTGAAAAAATAGTATCAGGTACTACTGCTATTACTTTATCTAAAGAAAGGTTAGAAATAGCTGAAATGGCTGCAAAATTTGTAAAAGCAGCAGGAATTATTAAAAATGGATTCAGTTTCCAAGCTGGTGCAGGAGGTATACCACTGGCATTCAGTAAATATGTTAGAGAAATAATGAAAAATTCCAGAGTGAAAGCGAGATTTATAAGAGGTGGTTCGACAAAACAATTAGTGAAAATGCTGGAAGAAGGAATAACTGAATATATTTTAGATGGACAAACTTTTGATTTGGATGGTGTCCGATCTTTGCGTGAAAACCATGGACATATTAGTACATCACCCTTTACTAGTTATAATTGGCATGGAAAAGGAAATATTGCCAGTCAAGTTGATGTGGTTGTATTGGGTGCAACAGAAGTAGATGTGAATTTTAATGCCAATGTAGTAACTCATTCAGATGGATTATTGCTACACGGAATAGGAGGGTGGCAAAATTGTTTATTTAGTAAGTGTACAATTTTGGCAATTCCTTCCATTAGGAAGAAAAATCCTATAATTGTTGATGAATTAACAACTTTGGTAGGCCCTGGTGAATTAATTGATGTAATTGTTACGGAGCGAGGAATTGCTATAAATCCACTAAGGAAAGATTTATTAGTGGCTACTGAAAATTGTGATCTACCGATTCGTAAAATAAAAGAAATCAAACAGGATATTGACAAAATTATCAATTTACCAGTGGAAAAATCAGTTCATTCAAATGAATTAGTTTCTATTGTAAAATGGGTAGATGGAACAGTAATTGACAGTATTTTCAGTATACCTTCCTAAAAGTAGTATAATATATATTGTTCTTACGCGGAAATTCTTTATTTAGAGCGTATCTAATTTTCCAATAAAAAGACATTATCCATTCGGATTTCATCAAGAAGGTCATCATAGCCTATACAACGACCTTTGACCGTTATTGAATCATCTAAATTTGCCATAATTGAAGTCTCAGGTGCTGGGGAGCAAATAAGTTTATGGTCTAAAATCACCAATAGTGAATCCTTTCCTGTAATTTTTCCATCAACCTGCACAACTTGAAATAATAAATCTTTAGCTGAATCAACCTGAAAACGCCAAATCAATTCACTGGCATCTATTATTAATACCGGTTCCTCAGTCTCATAATTAACCTTCATAGATTTTGAATAATAGAGGATAGCACCTATGGCAATTATGGGAATAATGGAACGAATAATCTTCCAATTCATTTCTGCTCGTGTCATCATGATGTACTAAATTTAACTGCTACTTAATGACGAATTAAAACCCAATAAAAAATTACCATGATAAAAAAGATTTATATAGTATTGCCATTTTTGATTCTTTTACCAGCTTGTGAAAAGAATGTAGAGGAAGATCATAAAGTTGTTTCTGAAGATTGTTCACAAGTTGAAGCATATTATTCTGAATCAGTTTTACCCATTATGGAGCAACGTTGCATTGGTTGCCATTCTGGAACGAACCCTGGTGGGAACCTTTTACTAACTGGTTTTACGTCAGTAAAAACTTCGATGGATCAAATTTTAGATCGGGTGAATCGTGAACAAGGATCAGCTGGATTTATGCCTCAGGGCGGGGCAAAATTAGCAAATTCGGATCTTGTAATTTTGCAAACATTTTTTGATATGGATTGTGTTGAATGAAAGTAAATAGATTCAAATACCTTATTCTATTTTTCATCTTTTACCAGCACACCCTTGCAAAAGATGTTTATTTCACAAGAGTAGGAGAAATTTCGTTTTTTTCTTCTGCTCCTTTAGAAGACATTCAGGCAGTTAATTCACAGGTAACATGTGTCTTGGATGCAAGTACAGGCAATGTTGCTTTTCGAGTTCCAGTGCCGGGATTTATATTTAAAAACACTCTTATGCAAGAACATTTCAATGAGAATTACATGGAATCGGATAAATTCCCTACTGCTGGTTTCAAGGGTGAAATAGCCGATTGGGATTCAATGAAATTATCTGAAGAAATGCAAGACATTACATTGATAGGAAAAATGACAATTCATGGTGTTACAAAGGATATTTCGGAAAAAGGACAGATCCATTTTATGAATAATATGTATCTAGGAAGAGCCAAGTTCAAGATCACTGTCGCAGATTATGGAATTGAAATTCCAAAAATAGTTCGTGATAATATTGCTAAAATTGTTGATGTTACAGTTGAATTGGAACTAAAGAAAAAATGAAAAACCTTATCTTTTATCTATTTATTATCGTTTCTTCAATGATTGCTCAGGATGAACTTTTAGGGTTATTAGATGATATTCAAGAAGAACCTGTTTTTGTAATGGCAACTTTTAAAGCAACTCGTATTGTAAATGCACAATCGATTGAGTTGCCTAGACCTAAAACAATGGAATTCATGATTCAGCATCGATTTGGTACTATGAAAAATGGGCTTTATGATCTTTATGGAACAGATTATGCATCTGTAAGATATGATTTAAGTTACGGTTTAAATGAAAAAATTTCCTTCGGTGCTGGAAGGAGTAGTCTCAATAAAACCTATGACCTATTTACAAAATTAAAATTAGCCCGTCAGTCAAATATTTTCCCAGTTTCATTAGCCTTCTATGCTAAAATTGAAATAGAAACACTTGAGCGAAATTCTGATTTTTCAGATCAAATAGAAAATCGACTTACCTATGATTCACAACTGTTAATCGCACGAAAATTAAATTCGAATTTGTCTTTCCAAGTCATACCAACATGGATTCATCATAATTGGGTCATAACGCATGAAGATAAACACGATCTTTTATCTTTAGGACTAGGAGGACGATTTAAACTCACTAGAAGAGTTGCAATCAATGCAGATACATTTTATCCCTTAGGGGAGCGGGATGATTCCTTTGTCCAATCTTGGGGTGTCGGATGCGATATTGAGACTGGTGGACACGTATTTCAATTGATATTAAGCAATGTTCAAGGTGCTTATGAAAGTATATATATTGAAAATGCATCAGGAACATTGGATGGAATGGATTTTTATCTTGGATTTAATATCACCAGAGTATTCA